>Ga0307931_1000282_pt1 | contig 30068 bp, 25 predicted proteins | sample OrgLakmetageno47_FD_201816 | JGI IMG/M metagenome (GOLD analysis project Ga0307931, IMG submission 201816) | Saline water microbial communities from Organic Lake, Antarctica - #47 | ecosystem: Environmental > Aquatic > Non-marine Saline and Alkaline > Saline | place: Antarctica: Organic Lake...
AAATCGTCTTGGCGAAAATCCATAACCAAAATCGTTTGCAGAATGAAAATGACTATTTTGGCTGATTGGTCGAGATTTTCTCAGGATTTTCGATTTTCGATTTTCGACCAACCGTAAGGTCCGGCCTAATGTATTTTACGTTTTTGGTTCCTTCTCTTTTCTTCGAATGTTGAGGAAACTGCTGGAACTCGTCTATCTCGTACTGTAGCTTCCTATCCTGTCGGTCTCTGTCATAGGTCACATCCGCCCGGGTATTGAAGGCCGGCCACAGCGGGCAACATGAGCACCTTTTTACGTCGCCAAGCGGTTCGTTTGTGGGTCTATTCATGATTCCTAGAATTGAGCTCGGAAATGTATTAGGTGGGCTTTGTGTTTCGCTTCTAAAGTATGTATACACACATTAACCTTCCATTTGGGTTGACCGTGTGCGTTCCTTAACTTGCAGGTGCTAATGTCACTGAGCTCTACGGATACCGAGAAGAAGGTACGCAAGCCAGCACAATACAGGCTTGCGCGTGAGCTCCTATGGGAAGCCTAGCGTATTAATTGCATTGCAAGAGACTCCGACCTTCCTCACCTTATTCTGGATGTTGCTGCCACCCGCGCTATCGTTCCTTGGGCATTACGAATGTGCATGCACGTGTGTGTGCGTTTACGACTAGCGAGGAATGGCATGTCGCTGAAATATTTTTCATTTTGATCTTAATGCTATTTAAAGAAGCGTTCATGTTGTGTGTGCATTGTGCGTGTCCTCGTACTATGATAGGTCGCGGGTTTAGTGTACAATGATGCTAACGACGGCATTTCCTCCAAGGTTTGAAGAATAAGATCAAAAGTCTCCCTAGGAACCGCCCAGCAGATTGGCCGATATTCTTCTCAACCTTTCCCGTTTTATTCGAACTTTTCTCTAGACCCTCCCGCGATGGTACTCCCACCTGCCAGTACTTAATTTTTCTCCTCTAATATGATACCAGGACCTGAATAACTTGGCGGCCCTCACCTTCAACCCGAAGCCTGCAGAAGAAATTTACCGCGTCTTGGCCTCAGCCTTGGACCCTCAGGTACGAGAAAGAGGAGGCTGAGAGGGAGAGTACCGTAGTAGCGTACTTTTAAGGGAGGAATTTCGCATATTGTTACCATCTCCTCCTCGCTCACACCCTTTCGCACCCGCACACACCCCAATGACACCCAAATACACAGGTGAACACATGGCAAACTTTGCTGAAAGCGGTGGTGCTAGTGGACCACTTGGTGAAATTTGGCGCCGAACGGTGAGATTAAGGAGAGGCAGAGAAGCAGAGAGAGAGACAGAGAGAGACAAACATACTTGCTCCAACAAGAAATGTGGGATAATTTGTGCGAAGATTTACAGATGAATTGGCCGACAATTGCCGGCTAATCAATCAAACTCCCACTCTCTCTTACTTGTGTGCACGGTGCGCGTGCGCGTGTTCCTCAGATGCGTGGACTTATCGTGGGCGGTGATGAAGCGCTTGGAGGAGCTGGCGGACTACAATTCGGCCACCGTGAAAAACAGCATGGGCACCGTGACGGGGGGACGCGACAACGGCGCGCCAGTGAGTGGGGGGGTGCGTGTGGGGGTGTGGGGATGAGTGTGGGGGTGTGTGGGTCTGTGTGTGTGTATGTTGCTTGCGCGTGTTAATGGATGGGTTGGTGGGGAATGAGTGCTTAGAGCCTTTCTTTTGGCTTTTGTGTGTCTCTTCAACTTTCGTCTCGTATCTTCCTGCTCGTTTTGAGTTTTTTTTGACGTCATCTTTCGTTGCCGCTTCCGTGTGTTCCTGCGTACGCGTACTTACGTGCACGCACATGCACACACACGCATCCTCATGTGTTGACCCCTTCATGATATCTACCATCACTTACCACCACCACCACCACTACACTACAGGTGCGGGTGAAGTGCGGCCCCTTGGTGCAATTCCTGAGCGATCCCAACGCCATTCGCCAGTTCCGAACTTCCGCCCACGAGTCGCAAGGCGCCCTGTGCCCCGGCGTGAGTTACAAAACATGTATACAGGAGAAAGAGAAAGCGAAGGGAAGACGCACATTCATGCACTGACATTTGGAACATCTAGGGTCCTATGCGACATCACTTGGACCCTTCGTTTGCACTGATTTCAAATTGCCTGCTCCCTCCATTATTTCCGCCTGCCTGAACTATTCTTGCCGTTCTCTCTGAATTACGACTTCCGTGCCCACCGTGAGTCCTCGACTGAAACTATCCCACCATTTTTTCGTGTATTGTATTCGTGGTGGTTTGCTGTACAGGTGGGCGACAGCGACTTCAGCGCCAAAGGCGGTCCACTGATGGCTCTGAGCACCGGCGACGTGGTGGCAGCTGACGGAGGGGGACCCAAGGTAAAGAGAGGGAGAGGGAGAGTGTGTTCGTGGGGTATGGATGTGTGGGTTCATACATCGTTTGATGGAAAGGTTGAGGTGTGAGCGTGCTGCTCTGTGAAGTCGTCATGAAGAAAACGCGGTCTTCAGTGGCGTTCGACCATTCCTTTACATTTCGTTACACTTCATTTTCTTTTCCTTTCTATGGATTCATTCCTTCCTTTTCTGTGTCACTTTTACCCATCTTTTTCCTGTTTAATGCATCCTCGTTTTTTTTTCTTCCCATTGGCTTTCCCGCTAATCGCTTACAAACTGCTTCACAGGTGAGCGTGTCATCCGATTCTCGCGCGTATGGCTCTGCGCCCGGTCAAGCTTTAGCGGCCAAATTCGACTTAAGCCACGTGCCAGGTATTAGGTGCATATGATGTTGTAACAGGGTATTGGGGCACAGGCAAATATCTTTTTTTTTAAGAACCCGACGGCGGCTTTTTTATCGTTGAAATATGTGCCAAACTCAATGTGTTCTTAAAGTCACTTGATTTTGGGGCCTCTTAACCATCGTGCTCTTTATGTGCATCTGTATGATGTGTTTGCTTATGCATGTTTCACCACCCATTAGGCATGTACGAGGGGCGCCCCGATCGCTTCTACGAAAACGCGCAAGACTCGCGCCGCGGGTCTCAGGCAGTAGAAGACTCCCACATCACGCGCAACGCTTTGGCGCCGGATTTGCTGGACATGGACTTTGGAGCCGCTTCGACGGTGGAAGCGTCGGTAATGCATAAATAATAGACCTAAAGCTACTCACTTCTGCTATGAAAAATGCAAGATTTTTTCTAGAATTATTTTCTAGTCAATAAAATGCGCGCCTACTCTCTCCCTCCTTGTTAATCACCCATACGCAGGCCAACAACCTGCCCCCAACGGTGGAAAACTTAGCCCAGCAACAGCAGGAAGCCCAACTGCGGGCTCAGCTCGAAGCGCAGCAGCGGGAACTCCAGGTGCACGTGCGCTTTGCTTGCATGGTTGCAATGGTCTTTTAGGTGTCGAGAGATAGATCGATGCAGTGATGTGCTACGTACTGGTAGCCTGCAAAAGTGTCTGGTTGATTTAGAGCACACCGTACACGTGCATACTTCTGATTTTTGACCCCCGCTCTACCTTTTCTGTCTCTCTAAAACACACAGGCTCTGCAGCAAGCTCTTCAAAACAATGGCATCAATGGCAGTGGCCTGCCTGCCTCGATGGCACAACCACAAATGCCACAGCAAGGCATGGTGATTGGTGCTATGCCTCCGCCAGCTGCAGCAGCACAACAGCAACAGCAACAGGACTTTCTGGGCATGCAGAGCCTGAACAGTCCACCAACTAGCTCCTCTTCCATGGGTGCTAGCGGTCCGTACAATGGCACCACCGGCGCGAACTTCGCTGCCTCAGGTGGAGGTTACATGGCTGGAATGCCTGCGCCGCCACCAATGCAGTCTCTGCAACAGCACCAACCGCAACAACAGCAACCGCCAGCGATGAACTGGGGTGCTATGAATCAAAGTGGAATGAACCAAGGTGGCATGGGACTCAACGGAATGAACCAAGGCAGCATGAGTGGAATGGGTCAAAATGCGATGAGTCCTCAAGGCGGAATGAATCAAGGAGGCATGGGACAAAGTAGCATGGGACAAGGAGGCATGAGTGGAATGGGCCAAAATGTGATGAGTCCTCAAGGCGGTATGAATCAAGGAGGCATGGAACAAGGAGGCATGAGTGGAATGGGTCAAAATGTGATGAGTCCTCAAGGCGGAATGAATCAAGGTGGCATGGGACAAAGTAGCATGGGACAAGGAGGCATGAGTGGAATGGGTCAAAATGCGATGAGTCCTCAAGGCGGAATGAATCAAGGAGGCATGGGACAAAATGCTGTGAGCGCTAATGGAATGAATCAAGGAGGCGTGGAATCTTCTGAGCAGATGCGCCAGTTGCAAGCGCTGCAAGCTCAGCTTGCCGAGCAGCAGCGCTTGGTACAACAACAGCAACAGCAGGGTATGTGCCAGCAGAATGGAATGAACGGCAGTGGCTCTGTTGGCGGCCTTCCGTTCAATGGGCTTTGATTTGCGCCGATTTTTGGCAATGGCCTGGGGGCAAAGAAGTGACAACTCAGGGCTCGAGCGCGCGTTTGTGCCGTTCGTTTCGCCCATGTCCATTTGGCATATGACAGGTGCCATACGCAAAGTCCTCGTCGAAAGCGCGAAGAATGCCGCGTGCGTGTGGCGTTTCTGGGGCTTACATATCCTTAAATGGCGTGCTCCGGTTTATTCGCACCTAAGTAAACCATTTCAATTACCTAAACTCTATAATATAAACCGCAGTATAAATGATAAAACAATTTGAAATACTTCATAGTGCACACTGCAGATACACAGATACTAGATACAGATACAGCAACACCGTAACGCACAGTAGTCATTAACGTTTTTGGGTTGTTTAAGTGACATATTTCTAAGCCCACCTCGGGGACATTTTTGAGGACGCAGCACCATGTCGAGCCTCCTTTCAGATGAGAGCGACTTCGACGCTTGGCTTTCGACCAAGCTAGATGACTTGCAGCTTGAAGCAGACGTTTACCTCGAGTACGTGTTGACGTACTTCTAGTATTTCTTACCGGATACTGCTACTTTGTGTATACATTTAGTACTTCAAAAACTAGCTCATTGTGTAGAGTGTTATGCGAAGGAGGAACATTAATAAGGAATAGGACACGAAATTAGAATGCGTTGTGTGCTAACTTGAAGTAAATTTATGTGCGTCTTAAAATGAAATGACACTCAGATTGGCTTGTCTGTTCAACTCATCAGATATGTGGGCGGCATCATGGGAGACGACGATAGTCCTTTAAGCGAGCGAGTGGAGTCTGTAGCCGCGGTCTTGAGCGGCGCTTTAGACCAAGGAGAGCTAGGTACGCGCAGGGAGGAAATATCATATCTTAATTACTGGGAGCGTGCAAATCTAGCTTTTAGTTTAAGCTAGTAAATGTGCTAGCTTGGTTCAAAATTGCACTCGAAAGGTCTCTCCTTGGACTCTTCTTTCGTTTACAGCAGCCCGTATTCTTTTCAAATCTGTTCTCTTTTTCGCGAGCGTGTGATCACACGTATGTCTTCATATACATCGATCAACCGCTTGCCTGCTCCCTTCAGACAGCAGCTTCACCGAAGAATTGACCTCCCGCTGGGAACAGCGAGCGGCAGTGGCGGCTGAGAGCGACTCGGCTCAACGGATCGCTGCAGAGGTAGCGGCCAAAGAGGCTGCAGCAGCACGGCAAGCAGCCGACTTGGCGGCGACCGCTAAAGCTGAGGTATACACGTAGGTATCCTTACATGTAGCAATTGACGCAGTACTTGAAGTCTGTATTGAAGGTGTTTCTAGTTGGAGTCGTCTCATAAACAACAGCGAATGCGGAGTAAGTGAGTAAGTGAGTAAACCAAAAAAAGCCCCTTTGAATATGTTGCATATGTCCGTGCAATACATTGCATGGCAATTTATATGGTGCTAATTCTTCACTACGCTTCCGAAGCGTTTCTAACGGCGGGTTTTTGTGTGTGCCTATTTGCTTTGGTTTCGTCCTCATCATGGCGGCGGTGGACTGTTGTCGTACATGATAGGCGGAGCGCGCCGCTGCTAAAAACCGTAAACTTGCCGACTTGACAGAGGAAGAAAAGGAACAGCGGGCGGCGCTAGTGGCTGCTTATGGGGAAACGGATGACGGGGTAATGACACAGAAAGAGAGAGAGAAAGAGCGCGCACACTCACACTCGAGAAGCTAGTCAAAAAAGATGAGAGGATGAGACGAGAAAGAGCTTTCGAATGTTGCTCCCCCCCCCTCCAATTTGTCATTTTTGAGCGCATGTTTATGAAAATTACTTTCTGCTCCCTTTACACACACATCGACGCGTGTACTCTTACATGTGCGAGCAGTACGACGAAGACGGGAACCCCATCGAAGATCCAGACGATGCAGAAGGAGGAGGAGGAGGCGGTGGTGCGGCCTCTTCTTCAGCTAGCAGTAGTAATAAGAGCGGGGGAATGGGAAGCGCAGCTGATCGGCGACGAGCAGCCGCAGCAGCGGGGAAAGGCAATGGCGGGAAAGGTGGCGGTGGCAAAGGAGGCGGAAGCGGTGGCTATGACGTGGTTGAAGACAAAGCCGCGAACGTAAGTTTGCCGTAAATGCGCCATGTGAATGCAAACGCCATGCGCTGGATAGTTGTATCCTTGTGGCATATTCTGCCTCAAGCTACTTCACAGCAAATATACCCATATTTTTTGTTTTCCTTGTTGTTCTGCGCTTGTTTTCGTGCTCTGTCTCACATGTGCCCGCATAATTGAACACAACCACAAATTCATATACCCCCCCTATCAGGTGGGGAAATTGAGCATTGACGTGTCATTGAACAACTTGGGCCCGAGCAGAAGCAACGTCGATGCTGCCAGAGAATTCAAGGTAAGCGAGACCTGTGTGCACATGCATTGCTTGTGCGCGTTTGCTTGATATCTTTCGGTCGTTGCATATCGACCGGTTGTGGATAATGGCAAAGCAGTGATGATGTTTTTTTTCTGCACATGTATACCAAAGTCTGAAAGCTTCTGCTGCATGTCGTTCGATCAAGACTTCCTACGATACAAGAACATCTGTACATGTTTTGGTTTCGCTTTTAGCGCCTCAATTGCACATGTTGTCTCTTTCTTGTTGCAAATTTTGACAGTCCTTCTCCCTGCGGTTGTGCGTATACTTACAGGCTGCGCAGAAAGCCAAAAACTTGGAAACAAAAGTGGTTCGAGAAAAAGAGCAGGTAATTCTTCCTCCTCTTCTCTGGGCACTCATTTTATAGGAGCATGTGTGTCTTGCTGTACACGCCTCGCCTTCTTGGTACATTTTAGACTATTGTGAATGTTTTTGTGTTTGTCCTAGCATAAACTCTGTGCGAACATTTTCCCTTCCTTCAACTACTCCCTTCCTTCATCTCTTTCCATTCCTGCTCTTGCCATATCCTTCGGGTCTTTCTTATCATTTTCGACGCAGATGAAAAATAAGCAACATCTGAAAGATGTCGCTGACAAAAAGAAAAAATCACAAGAGCGAGCTAGAAAAGGAGAGCGCAAGGCCTAAAATTATTTGAGTTATGTACTGCTTTTTGATCACACGGACTCAAGATCCAAGTGAGTGCTACCTCACACTGAAATTATATTTCGTTTGAGTCTTTGCCTGTTGGAATTGTAGCATCTCCAAGTCGTTTGAAATTACCAGAAATTCCTTCGAAACGAGAGATACCCTTTTTCAGATAACGAACTCGAACTCGAACTAATACAAACCCAACTGACACAGAAGCCAACGAGAGATACCCTTTTTCAGATCACGGCCAACTAGCTAGCCACCTAAGAATTAAAAAGTAATCCAGTACCAAAAGAACGTAAGATAGGGGCAAAGAGCAACAGCGAAATGCGCGGCCTAGAACATTCGAGCTTATTTCTCAGATGGCTCGTCCCTTGGCAGGGTAAGTGGTGCTGTCGGTTTGCTGTTGATTCTTTATCTTCAGCCACCAGAGCATTCGCTTGATTGGAATTGCTGATGGAAGTAAGGGCTAAGGCAGTAAGTAATCTTTATTGCGATTGCAAATGGAATTCAACGCGAAGGTAGTCAAAATTGTATTTCCAAGTCGGCTCCATGAGAAAGATGCCTATACAGAGAGAGAGGCGACGCGGCACTGACACTGACGCGACTGCGGCTTTGTTGGCTGTTTCTGTTCAGATGTCGCTGCTGAGATGTTTTTCCCAATCCTTCGTGCAGTTTAGCTCTCAAGAAGATCTTCATGCTTTTTACTCTTGACGCACAGATATAAGCTAGCCAGGAAGGGCGCATGACAAGCACCTTGAATTCTCCTCTCCAAGATAGCCAGCTCTGATAAAGTTAATAGATCGAGAGCTACAACTAGCAGGGCACTGTAAACAAATGGGCAAGAAAGGTGCGCTATTTGCTAGCCTAATCTCATCTACAATTTCATTACACTTGCTTGCTCTGCATTATTTGTGACCGTAGGCTCATGCTCTCAGATTCCTTGTACTCAAACAGGCAAAGGAAAGAATAAGAAAAAGGCCAGCGATACTCCAAGCTCAACTAGCACCAAGGATAGCTTAACGGCTGAAGCTCCGGCAGCCAACCCCACTGATAGAGGTCTCCCGGTTGAGGCAGCGTTTGCACCTGCAAACGCTTTAACGCTAGAACCAGAGGATCACCTTAAACCTTCGGTTGCTGTTGATGGTTCAATCGACATGAGCCTAGATATGGATACTGTTGCTGTATCTAGTGCAGCAGAAATCGGGGATGCAGATAAGTCGTCAACATTGGAGTCTTCCTCCGAAGCCGTGCCACTCGTTAGTGGTGCAGAGAGCGACGATAGCAGTGGTAGCAGAGCAGATTACTCAACAACTGACCATAATGAGAATGTAAACAGTGAAACCAGCACTCGTGCTGCCAACAATGCAAGTGTCAGCGATGACGAGTGGGGCGAAGAGACATCATCACCAGCAGCACATGATTCAACGAGTGCACCCGCTGCTGAAATTGACGACTGGGGCGAAGAAGTTTCGGGAGAAGCGGCTAATCTAGACAACAAGCCGACATCTTCGCAGGTACACTATGATAAGGCCCATGAGGCAGCAAGCCGCAGCCAAGTCATAAGCGACAGTGCCGAAGCACGGGAGTCGCCGTTTCAGGAAGTACTCATCGTTGAAGACGACGAAAGCACAAGCGACGAAGAAGAGGCTGCAGTCAACGATTCTACTGGCAAAAGTAATGAAGATTTGGTACTAGCAGACAACTCACTGACTTCATCTCTTCCACAAGAACCTTTAGTAGTTGACGCTCTGCTGCGGAGCCCTTCCGACAAAAGTCTTCAGAAAGAATCTGTGCAGCAAAGCGTTCCCAACAGTAGTGATGATTGGGACTATGATGATGAGGATGAGGATCAAGAGACTAGAAATGATAAGGGCGAGGTGAAGCAGGCTCTAGAGAACAACAGTACCGACGACACTAACAACGACGAAGAGGACGATTGGGGAGAAGAAGTTCCAACAGTATCCAATTTGGAGGAGTTTGGAAGTAAAGTGGTCAAAAATGGCGACGAAGATGAATGGGGCGAAGAGTTCTCAGAGCCAGAAAACAACAGTGTGTTAGCTGACGATCCTGGGAGAGGTACAGTCACTACTGATACTACTTCCCCAGATGCTACACCTACGAATTCTTCAGCCGCAATCGCAGTGTCAAAGCTTGAGCTCAAGTCAGACAGCTCGAGGACTTTACCTCCTGTGCAAGGACCTTTAGGAGTTGATGCTTTGCTTCGAAATCGTGCAGACAAATCCTCTCAGAAAGAGTCCGTGCAGCAAAGTATTCCTAATAGCAGTGATGATGATTGGGACTATGATGATGAGAAAGATAACGACAACCAGATTGATGATGAGACTGAAGAGGCTAGAAACGCTGCAGGCCCATCAAAGGAAGTTCTGGAGGCCAGCAACGAAGGCAACAGCCACACCAGTGGAGAAAGTGACGACGGCGATAATGACGACGATGATTGGGGCGAAGAGATTGCTTCGAGTTCCAATTTCGAGGATACTGGAAGTAAAATTGTCGAGAATGGTGACGACGATGAAGGAGATGAATGGGGCGAAGAAGTCACAACAGAGCCGGTAAACAACAGTGTATTAGCTCAACGACGTGGCCACAGTAATGACTGGGACAACCCAGCAGACTACAGCGATGGCAGTGAAGGCGAAGACACTGCTGACGCAGAATTATTGGCGATTACGAGAACTATTCAAGTGGAATATTTACGCCGCGCTCGCCTCGGCGACCTTGACGATGTGATCGACAGCAGCAGCAGCAGCAGTGGGCATGGCACCGGCAGTGGGAATACAAATGTAGAAAGCGCGGTAGAAGACGATTTCGTCGATTATATTGCTCCCTCAGCAGACTCCGTTCTCCAACAAGACACAACTAGGCCTAGCACTAGCAGAGAAGGTGGGCACATGAGCACTAGCAGTGCCGCATCAGCATACCACAATCACCGTAAGAATGCGGTGTCAGAGGCATATTGTGCGCTTCATCACATGAGCGTGTCGTCGCTGCCGTCTCCTACCACGCCTGGCGTTGTGCGTGTGCTGATTGGTGACGGGCCTCTTGGCTTGTCATTGGCTGTTGCCGACGGCCGGCTTGTGATTTCCGAGGTGTTACACACATTGACCGTTGCTACTACTGCTACTACTGCCCTTTTATTTCTGTACTTCCTCATTTGCTTTTATCATTTTTTTTGCTGCAGACTTGAAGCCTCGTATTACTATTTCCATCCTATTCGCCCGTTTGTCTGCTTTCCTGGGATGGTTGTCTTTAATTTTTGGCGCAATTACAGGTGGCGCCACACGGCCAAGGCTCCGATCTGGGCCTAGAGAAAGGCGACTTTATTGTAGAACTGAGGTACTTCTGAGGGCAAGAAAATTTGCCAGAACCCTTTGTTAAACCGTTTCCCAACATCGGTTTATTGTGGTGTTTGACGTTTGAAAGCTTAGAAGTGTAGAAAGTTTCACCTACATCCAAAAATAAACTTTTACTTTCCGGTCGTTCTCTCACCCTGCATACCCTGTACGCCTGTGCGCTTATCTCGTCTCATTTTGGACTATCAGCGGCCGCCCGATTCCAGCAGCTGTAACGGATCAAGATTTAGCTGTTGTGGTAAGCCCAGTATTACAATTGCAGCGCTCCACGTTGCGCTCGATGCTTCTGCAAGTCATTCCTGCATCTATCTTTGCGCCTTCTGTATTAAAACACTCTGACTATCATGTTCACTCATTTATGATTTTTTTTAACCATCTGTATGTCAGATGAGCGCGCTACCACGGCCGCTGTTGCTCGGTGTATTAGTGCCTGCAACTACGAAATCAGCGTATTCATGGGATGACAGTGCCTTAAACACGGCAGAAGGAGAAGGCGAGGACGACTATTTTGACGAAGAAATGGGGTTTGCCGGGCAAGTGAGCGATGCAGCATCCAAAAACGCTAGTGCTATCGCATGGAATGACGCATGGGATGCAGACGAGGCAGGTGATGCTGGTTATAGTGGTTACGACAGCAGTGGCGGCAGTGGCGGCACAGCAGCAGGAGCAGGAGCAACGAGCAATGCTTACGGGTACCCACCAGGCTCCGGAGGGCGACTGCCGCCAACACCCACGAGCTCACTGGAAGCTTTTCTGGACAGCGACATCGCTAAATTGGTAAGGCTACCATTGAATTTTACATCAATTTTTGCATACCATGTTCTTGTGAAAGTGAGCTTACGTAGATTAAAGGTCATTTTATTTTTTCGCATTTTGATAGTCTCGTTAAGTCTTGTTCTACTTTTTTTCGAGGCCTGAAGGTTCCTGATCATAACTCCATCTCTTTTCTTTCAAAATACATGTACAATTTCCCTCTTATCATACTGGGCAGGTCGCTCACTCAACGGGTTGTTACGAACTCAAAGACCTTGCTGATTTGCGCCGTTGCGACTTGACACCAATAGCGCACATTCTCACGCCCGATCAAGTACGTTACTCCAGCCTAATGGCGCTTTTTTTTTTTTTTTCTGGAGTGGCTTTAGAATTCACTAAATCAACTCAACAATAATTCTTTCTTTTTATAATATTGCTTGTGACCTTACCATTCTTCCGTATGCTGCTCTAATATGTTATATCATGTTCAGGGCCGCCGCGTTTTAGCGTGGAGTTTAGCGGCATGGGTGCGAGAAGCTTTCCATGCCCATTTACCCTCCTCAGCCACCAGCGCTACCAACGACGTTCGTGCCGCGTCCAAAATCCAGGACAAATCCAAGCGGCGACTTGCAATAGCTGCGGCCTCCGCTCGAGTACGAGCCGCTACGGCCGAAGTAGCATTGGCTGTGCAAAGTGCCCTTGCGTGTTTGCAAAGATTAGGCGTGGAGGGAGTTGAAGATGTCGCATGCTTGGAACGGCATGTTTTGAAGGCAAGTATACATGCTGAGGCCCTTCTTGAATTGATGAAGGAAGCATATGGCGTTACCATTTCACATGCATGTGAAATTAGATCGCACTTGAGCGTTTATAAGAAATTGATGAGGATATGCGCGTGCTGATTTCTTTTCATGTTCGTTGTCTGTGCCAGAAACTGTATGTTTCTTTAGTGCTCCATCTCATTTCTTTACATTTTGCTTCTTACCTCTTTCAAACAGGCCTTGCCTCTCTCAGAAGACCAGCGCAAAGCTCTAGAAAAGGCAGTAACCTCTACCACAGCTCGCTGGACAACACGAAACAAAGAACAAGAAAAACTAGAAGACGAAGATGACGACGATGAAGGACATAGTGCTGACCATGCACATGCGATAAGTAATGCTAATGGCAGAAATTCCAGAGCAACTGCAGCAAAGGATATCTTTGGCAGTGACAGCGACGACGACGACGAAAATGATGACGACGAAGAGGATAATAGCACAGGCAAAGGAGAAAGCCACCATTATGGCTGGCTGAGCGACAGTTTTGAAAAATTGAGTGCAGTGGATTGAAGATAGGCCTAAATATGAAATCGCCCTATTCTTCACTTCGGATTCTTCTCTTCTCTGAATTAAAAATCCAATTTATCATTAATATAACGTTCGCAGTTCTCACTTCAACACCAGTTATAATTTCCGTATTTGAAACGAAGATTTTCTAAGCACAAACCGGACATGATTCCGGCCCCTATTTGGGCCTGCTTTAATTCCAATTGATTCTAATTTGGATTATTGAAATTGCCACTGCGAAAAGGTCATTCTAGAATTTGGAAATGTGATAGTGGAAGTTTATCCATTTCGGTTCGAATTCATTTCAATTTATATACCTTCGATTTCTGTTAGTTCCTAGGTCTAATCCTTCTTGTCTGAGTTTCCTTCGCTGCTAGTTGCAGCACCTCCACCGCCTCCATTGGCGCCTCCAGCAGCAGCAGATGTGGCGTTTTGGCTCCCACCACCACTGCTGCTGCTGATCGCACCGCCACCACCACTGGCACCGCTGCCGCCTGCCTGTTGGAGCATGGCTTGCTGCATCTTTTCTTGCATCATGATCTGGCTCAGCATCGCAAAGTCCACTTGGTCCGTGTCCGGCTGGCGGTCCATGTACGTGGTGCGCTCTCCCTAATGTGATATTGCGCATGATAAGCATGCATATGCGTTAAAAGATAAGCGTAAGCAGATACATGCAGCGCAAATGCAAAGACATTACAAAAACAAAAGACGAAGACACGCGCAGGTGACCAAAAATACTACATGTGCTACATGTCGTCAATCCAGGGCAGGCGCACAGCCATCTATACCTGCGGAAGTCGCATGAGGGTAGCCCATTTGCTGCCCATCCGGTCTTTCAGCTTCTGCTTTTCGTCGTCGCTCATTTCCGAAACCGCCAGTTGCACCTGACATAGTAAAAAACAGAATAGAACAGAGGCAAAGCGAGAAAGAAAGAGAAGAAGATTATTAGAGCAAACACAACATTATGAAAAGTGCATCATAGAAACATTCACACACACCGTCATATCACACCATATCTCGTCACCATTGCCATTTATCATCGCATATCGTCTTTCTCATTTGCAAATGCACTCATTATCATCCTCACCTGTTGCATCCGCTCCCGCATTTGGGCTTGTTTGGCTTCTTGCTTGAGCCGCTCTTTGGCCTGAAGCTGGTTGGCTTTCACCAATTCTTCGTCCGATAGCGCCGACTGCTTCACCGTGACCTGATAGATATAGTTTTATGTGAAAGGGTCAAAGGAAGCAGGAGATAATTGAGCAAACTAAGGAGAGCGCTTAGTAGAAAGCCAGACTTACACTCCACAATTCTATTCCATTCATCCACATTCTTCTACGTGTTCTCTCTCTCTCGCGTGCGCGCGCTCTCTCTCTATCAATCTTGCTATCACGCACACAACACAACACTCTTCATCCCCGTCCTCCTAATCTCTTCCACTCACAAACATATGCAGACACCCTCATTCTATTTTATCCTCATCTCATCCTCACCTGCGCGGCCTGTTGAAAGTTGCCCATCCGCTGGAGCACCTCCCGGTCTTGCGCGAAGTCTTGGCCGACTTTATTGAGGCAGGAGACCCCAAAATTGGCGTCACAGCCTAGGGTTTCAATCATGTTCCGCTGCAGAGTTACCGAGAGGGTACCTGCCGCCGAGCACCTTAAATATGGGGGGCATAATATTTTAATAATAATAATACAAGAGCAACGAATAAGTACGCACACCGAGCATCCAAGCAACGAATGCACTGCATTTGGGTGCATTTGCTGAAAAAAGGTTTGAGAAAAGCCCGGGCTGGCTTTCCGAACCCTTGAACAAAAAATGCATGAAAGCATACTATTTTAGTATGGTACTAATATAACACCCGGCCGAAACGTCGTTGCCGTCAGGGCCGGCCGCGCCCAAAAACGCCTTTGAAATTTAACATCAAAAGAAGTCGTCATTGAACGTGCACATCGCTGAAGTCAAGACAAAAGAGGGAGCAAGCTACCAGTAAAAAAAAAAGAATACTTTGAGATAATTGTCCCCTTTGGATAACGAATGAGCCACGAAAGAGCATTTTCACCGCATGATCATCTATTCATGTAGGAAAAACGCAGGTGATCGTTTCATCATGATTACCGCTCGAAGCTCTTTGCGCGTAGACGGAAGACTCAGCAGGTTGCTAAAGCATAGATTGAAAAAGGAGACAAAAAAGAAGAAATGAGGAAAACACGTTCTTATGCGGAGGAAGGAAACGCACAGGTGGGCGAAAAAAAAGGTTATTATGCTCCTCGTACACCATTACGTTGTATTCAAGGAAGAACATAAAGGAAGTCAATACATGTACAAGCAATCATTACGTGCAGGCGTCGCAAAAGTTGATGATTTGCAGCCGTGTCATTTTGCCACTGCGCTGGAGGCTGCCTGTTGGTGGCATCACATTAGAGCACATCACACAATAAGTATACACACATACCGTATGTATTAGTACTAAGGCGCCAGTAACGTTCAGTGGATAAGTACATATCATTAATATGTCATGACAGTGATTGGAAGTGAGAACAAAATGCACGAATGATTCTTCAAGAACAATAACTAAATATGCCGAATTGCAATCGGGATGGCGCTCCTAATACTGCTCCTATCCCACTCCACTGCTCGACTCCTTCACACTCTTAAGCTTCCTCTCATTCGATAAGAATTTACCCGTAGGTTTTGCGTCCTTGACCGCTTGCAACCAGGCCGACGAGCAGTTCATCGCAAACGACTTCACTTTGCCCATCAACTGTAAGTGAGTGAGCGATGGAGTCAGTGAAAATAAAGGAGAGACGAGGGAAACAAAATAGAGGCGGAAAGGGCGGAGGAGGGTGCATGGAGAGAAATGGGCTCAAATTACAAGCCTTGAATTTGAGTCATAGACAATGACGAAATCAAAACATTCTTACTTCTTCGTCGTCTCCGAAGTTTTCTTGCAAATTTCCCAGAATTTCGTTGCCCAATTTCCGGGAAAGTCCCACTTTGGCAAACTGGGCTTTTTGGTCTTCCACCTACACGTAGAACAATCAGCACATCACAAGTAAGAATTCATTAAAAAAGACGCTTCAACGACGCAGCATCGTTGCAAAGCGAACGAGGTATTAAAAAAAAAAGGATACACAGAGAAAGATGAGTAGCCTTGCGTCCACATCCCACCAGCTAGACAAACACAGCCCCCTAATATATACAATAATATATTATTTTTCACCATCAAGTTGTTGAGGTTCCGGAGCCCCTTAGGCGTGCTGGCGGCTTCCTTGTACTTGGCGCGCGTCTCGGGGGAATCCAGGTGGGCCTAATGTAGTGCAGTGGAAATATGATGCATGGTACACGTGAAGTAGTGTAGATGCGTAGGTGTATGTGGATTGTAGTGTATCGAGGGACGAACCAAAGAGCGCAAACAATATCATATATATGAGCACTGTCTAGTGTGAAGTGCATGCTCGTGCGTATGACATAAACCATATGCCAGTTAAAAAGGAACAGCTTCTGGGCACGTATGAAAAAAATACTACTGTTTGGGATTCACTGAACCACAAATTGCATCACATTCTTCTATATTTCATTACTCAAACATCCAAACCCGTACTTGGTTTGCGTCGAAAAATTCCATCACTTTTTCCCGGGACACAGCGCCCTCCTGGATGAATAGAATACAATTCAAACAGAAAAGACAAGCATGTTGAGCGTAGCATGAGATAAAGTGCCAACATGTTTTTAAGAAAAAATCAAGCATGTTCTTATCTCAAATCTTACCTTAACCTCCTCTCAATAATACTATACAAAAAACACATATTTATATACACAAACACAAACGTGTACCCTAATATATATGCCTATGCTACACAATACATGTTGCAGGCCCTCGTTGGCGGCTTCGGTAATTTCGACCTCGCGCTCGAGCGCTAATTGGTCCAATCGGGTCCGCTCCAGCCGCCACAGTTCCGCTTGCGATACTGCACTTCCGTCCACTGCCTGAGCACGGAGATTGTGTTCAGGTATATACATTAGAGAAAGAAAAAAAAGAGGAAAGACAAACATATAAAAATGGGAAAAGAACGAGAAAATTCAACGCGCTCGCTTTCTTCGATTTTGTTTAAAATGTGCACGCTCTTCTTTTCCTTGTTGGACTGTTGTACTTCAGCCAGAAAGAAATATATTGAACCGATGACGTGTTGAGAAAGGTAAAGTTGTTTTTCGTAGCTTTCGTTGGCTCATTTCGCTTTCGCATCCCATCATCATCACCCTCATCGTGTAGTACTAATATAAAAGTTGAAAAGCACCTGCGCACAAGCCTGGCTGAAGACCCGAATCTTTTGCGCGACTTCGGGGTTGCTGTTCAAAGTCTTGGGGGGAATTTTGTTGAGCATTTGCACGCCGAACGCTTTCTCCACGCCCAGCCACTCGAACACCTAATGTAGTAGCAGTGATGAAATAATGAGTTTTTTTTCGACGAAGAGAGAGAAAGAGCAGGTTGCAGTAAGTTTATGTGTTCAGTGTAGGAGCAAGCAAGAGTGCTTCGAAAGTATTTACATCAAGTAAATGAGTGAAGGAGTGAACTAGTGCGAGGGCAAGAGAGCACATGTATAGAGTAACTCTTGTCCACCTACGCCTAAACGTGCATCTCTTCAAGCTACTATAGCCTACCTCGTATTGGAGCTTCATGCAAGCTTCGGCTGCGGCGGCGCTGTGGGCTTGAATCTGATTGGGAGCCTTGGCAGCGGCCTAATGTGATACAAATAGAAAATAAGGGGAAGTGAAGAGACAAGCGTATGATAAAAGTGCAGTTATGCGGGGTTGAATCTGGTTGTTAGCCTTGGTTGCGACCTGATGTCGTATGCGTAGAAATGAAAATAATACATGTGAGTGGGGAAAGAGAAACGAAGAAGAGACATGGCACTTCGTCACACGCATCTACACACTTTCACCTACCTCATCCCTACACGTATGCTCCTTCTGCCATATACGTATGTATACTTCATAGCAGTAGCAGTAGTATTTTCAATTCGGTAGTACTATAGTATTGGCAGCAATACAAGAAGTACTACTGCTGCTACTTGCACACCATACATGTACAAAAATGAGTAAAAGGAAACAGTACCTTAGCCCGCGCCTCGCTGATGATTTGGCGGCTCTCCTCTGTAGACAATCGAGCACCGCACAAGTCAGCGAACGCGCCAATCACCTGTGTGTAGGTTGATTGATCAGTGGTGGCATTATATATCAGGGTAAAGGTGGCGGTGTTGGAGGGGGCGCTTGTGTGTGTGTTAGGGAGGATGAATGGACCGTGAGGTCTCGTTCTAAGAAAATGAATGTTGAAAAGCCCCCCCCCCTCAACAACAGCATGTGAAATTAGGCACGAAGAAGAAAATGGACTACGGGGCTATCGAGATACAACCTTTTCCCGTAACTCTATGACAAGAAACATGCATCATATTCATCTCATACAAACCAAAAGCAATTCAAACCAGACAAAAAAATACTAAACCAAAGCAACTCACCGGCAGGCTCAGTTCGCCCTCCGATTGGAGCACTAATTTGCCACTCGTGGATTGGCTCAGCTGGATGGCGCGCGCGTCCTGCACCGCCCGCAGGAAGGCCGTGCGGCACAAATCCATGAACGCGGCTTGGCGCTCCAGGAGCTCGTTGTCTCGGTGGTAGTGCATCGATATGGCCCCGAGAGAGCCGCAGCTGGTGCAAGATTGGTTGCAATTCGTGAGATTCAAAAAAGAAGTTAAATCACGCAGATGCACAGAAGCGCAACAGTGCATACAAAAAGCCAAAAGAAAGCACAGGTCAACACCACAAGAGAATGCTCCAAGAATGGCGAGATGCTGTCTCTAGTTGAACGAACACTTGTTTAGAAAATTCAGTATACAATAGTAGACAGAAAAGATACACAAAATGCGCCTACACGCTGTACGCAGTACAAGCACATTTAGATACAGTATACCCATAGACGCATATGAAGCATACACAGGCAGGCAATTTTGCACACACACACACCCACGCTCCTTATCTCTCTCTTTCTCTTTTACCCGTGTTCCACGTCCACCCCAATTTCGGCAAAGCACGCCTTCTGCATGTCCACCAAAGTCTGAGACAGCTGAGGATACGTGCGCACGTCACTAGCGAAGTGAGCGAGCACCTTTCGAGCTCGCAAAGACCATAACTTGTGGTGCACCTAATGTAGTATGCACATACATAGAGAGAAAGCGAGAAAAGTACACAGAGTTTGTGTGTGAGTGAAAGAAAAAGAGGAAGTAAAAGAGTTGTACTCCACGTGCACTGCACACATGTACCGCGGCAAAGAAGCACACGAAGTCGTCTTTCGGCAGCGGGTCTTCGACTTTGCCTCCTAGCGACCCGTCGGCGCCCAGGACCAGCTCGGCCAGGGCCGTAGTGACCTAATATAGTAGTACGTCATCAAAAGAAGTGTGTGCGCCCCAAGTCATGAAATGGAATGCATCGAAACAACAGGTGGCGAAGGTCAGCACAGCGGACTCTGCAAAGATGAAAAGATTTTCCTTTTTGCACGTGCGCAACAATACTGCCTACTAGAGTTCTACAGATAGTACTTCGCAATTCCGAACCAACTCAGCCTGAAGTACTTGTGGATGCTCCCTCGCTCCTTACCTCTTTCTCGGTCATGGTCGTAGGTTTGCCCTCAGCCATGGCCGCGTCTTCAATTGCTTTCAGCTGCGCTCGCACCGAGGTGTGCGCCGCCAGCCGCGCCTAATATGGTACACGCTCACATGTAAGGTGTATACATAAAGAGACAAATAATAAGCTTTGGAGTGTATTAATCATGAGACTTAAGACACACTTCTGAATACAAAGAAACAAACAATCCACACAGTTCAATAAACACGAAGGCATGACAAAAAGTTATAGAAACAAGACGCAATAGAACGAAGAAACATTTTACGCAAACAACGACCCATTCACACCCACCATCGTAATAAACAAAGAAAGAGGTGGAAGAATGAACACAGCTAGCTCGTAGCGAGCCAAATTCAGTAACAGTGTTATCCTACCTTGTGCCGTTCTTGGTCTTCTAAGTCTTCTGCGCCGTCGTTGGCACCATCAGCAGCGGCGCCGCCTCCGCTGCCACCAGCCTTCTTGCCCTTGCCTTTGCCTTTGCGCTACTCCGACATTGATAACACGAGGCACAGCGAAAAAGTCGTGCATACATTAAGAAGAATAAAGGAAGTAAAGGAAAGCTCTATGTTCTTTTAGACATTTCACAAGCGCCTCAGAACTTGAAAGATAATATTTCGCGTGTTAGTTGACCATCGATAAGTAATCTAAGTAGATAGGTAGCTTGACCTAGCTTACCGCTTTCGCCTCCGCTGCTGCTGAAAGATGGTCGAAGCCTCCAAACATATGTATGCACTTAATTTATAGAGGCTAAGGAGCAATTCGCGTCTAGCTAGAAAAGCCACAGAGGATAGAGAGCTACGGCGAGCTATTGTACTAACATTTTGACCCGACAAGCATAAAAATCACGGACTATCAAAACAAATCGAAGGCATGAGCAGAACAACAGAACACCAGAGAATTTTTTTGAACCAATCAGGGAAGGCGTAGGCAGGACAAGGACGAAGAAAGTTCTGCAAAATGGCGAAAAGGCCCACCCCCACCTACCACCAACCGCTCGCTATAACTTCGAAATAGACTTTTGCTAGTCTTGCTCGTGGCTCCGACATGATGATTTTATATTGTAGCGCGCTGCCAAGCTATCACAAGTAACAGAGGCCATCACACATCTTGTTTTCAAATCATGAGCGGACTGAGCCAAGGAGTTCGAGCCGCAGCAGTCGGCGCCACAACGTTTGGCGGTCTAGCTCTTATTACTGCTGTAGGCTTAGCAACTCTCAGGTATCTGCAAAGAGATTGGCTTAGTTGTGCGATGTGCGTGTGTTTCATGTGCGTACACTTTTGCCATCACGAGCTCCGCGCTTCTCTTCTCTGTTTCCTTTCGATAACATAGATCACGCCGAGCAACACTAGATGCGCGCGCATGGGGAGCGCAAGCCACGCTTGACGAACCATTAAGAAGAAGGTTAGTGTTGTTACAGGCTGTTGGTGAAGGTTTTGGTGCGAAGGATGCCTACAGGCAGGGCATGTGTGCCATCAAACGCAACTGCTAGCCTCAGTTCCACATTATGATTGTCACACGTGTATATTTATATGGGCTACCTAGCCATCTTTTAGTTTGGGGTTTGATCCCAATGTCCAACTCACATTTTTGAATGTTTTGTGTGCATTCCTTCCTATTCTAGTTTACGGGCCAAAGAGGCTTTCCATGCCATCGTGTTCTTGGCTTGCTGCTGTGAAATTCCCCTCTTTTTCGCGTTCAAATTCCACGTGACCAACACCCACACCAAAGACAGCGACGACGATGCAGGCACTAGCAGTGGCAGTGCTAACCACGCTAGCGAGTCTGGGAGTGGCTGGCAGGCTCATGCACCTCTGGCAGTGGCGTCTTATTGGGGCCCGGGAGAACCTCGCACTTGGCTGGGATGTGCGCTCGCGCTGCATTTGTTGGCCCTTGCGCTGTATCCGTCGGCCTTGCTAGTGACAGTAGGCATGTGGGCAGAGGTAAGCTTCTAAGTGATTTCGAGGATGTTAACAATAGTCTCATTCTTGATCCAAAGTCTCCTTCGGAGATATCCTTGAACCACCCTTCAATGCGGCTTTTTCTCTCTTGGTCTTTTTGGGGTCCTTATCGCTGATGCCCTCGCAGGTGATTCGGAACGTTCCGGGAAAAGTGCGCCCGTCACTGGCCGCGCGCGACTACAGAGGGTGAGTTAAGAAATTGTAAGCCATGCATACCAACAACAATCGCATATTCCTTTCCATTGTCTTGTTCTCCTCAGCTTGTTTCGTTTCTCTCTTCTCCTACTCAATGCATGTTTTGTCTTGTGTTCTGGACGCATTTCGGCTGTGGATCGCACCAATACAATACGCGCGTGAAAATACACCACCACCACCAACATCGCCAACAACAGGTCCGTCGACGTTCGAGCTTCGTCGGACGCTCACATCCAGCACCAGAGTCACCATTCTCATCTCAGCCACAGCTACAACAAGAGCACAAGTGGGCGACACACCAACAATTCTTTTGTGGGAGTGCAACAGTCGCACGACAGAGTTGACGGAAGTAGCATGAATAGCACACAGAGAACAAGAGGAGGAGCGGATGGCGGAGATTCGATAACTACTGGTGACCACGAAGGGCAGCAAAACAGTGGTCGTACCATATCAGGGTGTTCGTCACGCCGATCTTCGGAGTCGTCCGCTGCTGAAGAATACCTGCGAGCAAGGTGCTCACGAGAAATTTGATCATTTTCATGAAGGTTTCTGCTACGAGGATGCTTGCATTATTGGCATTAGGCATCAGTGTTGTGGCTGTTCTCGACTATGAGTTTCGTGATTGTCTAGCTGTTGAACGCAGAAGCACAGTGCATGTTGGGAGTGCTTTTCGACCCAGCTTGGTCTCAAATGCTCCCTTCCTTTTTGCGCCTTATTCGCCCACATTCTTTTACATTTTCCTCTTCTTCTTACATTATTGGTGCTTCGGGGCGGTTAACTTGTGTTGTTTGCGCATCATTTCGTAGGCAATTAGCCCGGTGTTGTGCGTGGCTCGTGCCCTCGCTCCAAGTCGACGACAGCGATGGTACCTTCACGGATCACGAGAACGCCACCAGCAGTAGCATGCATGGCAGTGTTGCTGCAGCTGGTGATGAAGTTGAAGACATTGATTGGAACAGCAGCAACAGAAGAGGCAGCACCAATCACGCAAGAGAAGGAGCAGAAGAAGGCAATAGACCTAGAACGTCATCTTACGGCGGTGGCGGTAATGGTTTCAGCAGTAGCGGCAGGTGCCTGCGGTGGCTTCGAGGGAAAGGATGCGGGAGCGGTGGGACGCAGCCTCTGAGACAGAAGGTAAGATGGGCGAGAAAGAGAGAGAGATGAGGATGTTATAGAATTAGTACCAAGACATATAATATTCGTTTTTGGCGATGTACGGTTGTGCGTATTGCATTTTGTACTTTAAAAAAAGCAGACGTCAAAATCTTTTCATTTTCAACGCAATCATTTGTTTTCATCCCGACCTATCCCTTTGTCTTTCTTCCTTCATTTTTTTGTCTGCTTCCGTCAATACTGCGCAGCCTTTGTTAGTTGCCGGTGTGGTGGTTTACACCCTTTTAAGCGGGTGGGCAGCCGTGTGTGCGCTCTTATTTACGGGCGAAACTACGCAAGACTACCGTTTATTTCTCGAACATGACCTCGCGTGAGTAACTAAAGTAAAGAATTAAGGAATGATGGAAGCGAAGATAATGACAACAGAGAACGGGGAAGAACAGAATTGTAGAACAAATAGAGAAGAGAAATATTTAAAAAGAGAGACATCGGGATGTGCTTCTCTCTATTACTTGCTCTCCTAACACTTCTCTATACATTTATGCCCCCTCCTGGGTAAAATCCATGAAATTCACGTGCATATGCAGGTTTAGTTTGCGCTGCGCGGCGGAGCCTCTTCTCTTGGCGGTGCTCGCCATAGCTGTGGTAGTCAGCGGCCGACTCCTGAGGCACCGCATCAAATTCTCACAAGTACGCGATGAACGCATTGGAATTCTTGGAGTCTTCTTTCAACCACTGTCTTGTCCTTCCGCGACCTCTTATTGAAGAAGTACTTTTGAAAATACAAAAAGAAGGCCGTTCTCATTTCGATGTTTTCAGGTTCTGGACACTAGATTCTTGACAGGTTGAGTTGCTCCCTCTTGAATTATATTTCACGTTATCTCTCTAATCCTTACCGTTCCTTTGTGTTTCGTCTTTGCAGGGGCCTCGTATGCGGTGGGTTGAAGTTAAAATTACGGTCACCGCAACTCTGGCTTCCCTCTTGCTGGCGTGCCGAGCAATCGCAATGGCCATCGCTGTTTGCCTCGCATTCTCCACTCATCCCGCGTGGTGGTGGACTGAGAACAGTAGCAGTACCAGTGGCAGTAGCGGTAGCAGTTCTAACAGTGGCAATTCTAGTGGCAATAATGACGTTGACAGTAGTATTGATGGTGGTGAAGGCGATAGCAGTGGTTATGCTGATAGTGGTAGTGGTGATAGTGGTAGTGATGGGAGCAGCAGCTATTGGCATGGCCCGGGGCCTGGCCTAGTGTGGACGTCGGTGCTAAGCTCTTGCGTGCCTTACGGCGGGGTCGTGGCGTGCCTCTTGTTCATCATGAAGGTGCGGCAGTAGCAACAGCATCAGGCGAAAGTACCCTCTGAGTGTTCATCTTCTTGAACACTACGCCGAAGTATGATAATTCCGTTTTAAAAAGATGAATTCACACAGAGGGTGCAGGGTTCGGCTGATCTGCAATTGACTCTGCCCTGCTCTTTTTCTCTCTGTCTTGCACATTATGTCTTAGCGCTGTTTTGCGATTTTCTTTTAAATCTTCTTTCTCATTTCCCGATTCCTTTTTTATTTTTTCCGCGCCATTTCAATCGTAACAGGCGCCACGCAGCCTCTCCCCTCCTGACGACGCCCTTCACGCACCGTTGAGAGGCTCCGGCCGCAGCAGCAGCGCCTTTTCAGACGACGAGAACGATCCACTGGACAGCAATGACGACGACGATCCTGATCAGGGTTATTCTGTTGGCAATGATGCGCGCGACGGCAGCAAGTAAAATTACGAGGTAAAATTACGTGTATGTGCTTTTTGTTCTTATTGCTTTGTGTGCTCTGTCGACTATGCTCCGACGATTGCTGCACTTTTTACGACTTCATTCGTACATGAGAGAGTTGGAGAAAATAGGTGCTTGCGAGAGGTAGGTACTTTTCTTATAATTAAACCAGTGCCAAGCAGTTTAGAAATTTGTGGCATACCTTCGTACAGAGAATTTGTTCTCTTCTTCTTCTTCTCCTCCTCCTCCTCCTCACACATTTCCCTTTTTCTTTCGCCTATGTGCTTGTTTCTATTGTTCATCGTATGTTCTTTTGTACACGCGCAAAATTTGCTCTTGGTGCCGATGCGTACTTATACATGTGATGAAGCTCAAGAAGTTTGCCAGAGGGCTCGCAGCACAGCCCGTGGTTAAGTTCCGCCAGCCCTACATGAACGGGATGTCACAGTGACTTAATTGAAGTACTGCAGTAACAGAACGCAGGGTGGCTAAGTAACCGTGCTTATTGCAGCTCGCGAGTCGCAACAATTAACAATTGACTTGCTTGTGGGTTTGTGTGTGGTGGTCAAAGAGATAAGGCGTAAGGCTTCTGTTTATCTGCGCATCGTTTCTTCGTGGTGCTCATTTATAGGTGTGGAGGGCTTCTAGTTCTGGCCTCTTGGGGGTTGTGCTATAGCTATAGACTATAGAACCCTTCACTCTTGAAGCAAATCAGTTCGGGGGCCTGCGGCCCTGAGGCTCAGTGTTAAGTGTCAATGAGAGTTCAAATAACTGGCTAGGCATCGGCTCCTTTGCACCATAAATCCGTGCGACCAGAAATCGATAGCGAATAAAGGAAGTCATACCTTGGTCGTCCGTGGAAGGTCAAGAATAAGCTCTTTCAGTGCACTTGGAATCCTCGCACACCTAGGGAGTTCTTTTTATCGCGGCCCTTCTCCTTCGTAATAGGTAAACCGGGGGTGCTGTTTCATTTCGAGGTCGCTCCAAGCAAAGCACGGAGAAAATTCCACGGAGGCGAGTTCCATTGCTCATTCTAATCCCATCAGCTACTGAAAGCCAAAGTGCTACTTCGTAACTCTCTGTTGACGAGCGATATGGTTGGACAAGTCTCGGAAAAAGTCGCGAAACACGTTGGCCATGGTTGCATTGATTAGTGAAGGAGGTAGCCACCCTTTAAGGTCAGACTGCACGCAATACGTCACTCGCACCCATTCCTTCTCCAGGACATCGCCTTTGTCTTCATGCTTAAGCTCGTCACCGCCACTGCTAATTGTGCTGCTGCTTAGGCAATCATTGCTGCTGCTGCGATTAGCGTTGTCATCGGCGGTGGATGCACGGAGCAACGGTTCAAAGACAAATCCACAGCCAGGCTGGTTTTCCCCTCGCACCAACCCATGAGTCGTTGGGAACGAAGGATGCCCTAATGGGCCAACTCCAGAGCCACCATTCACCAGAATTTTAGTATCTTGCTTGAACGATGCACTACCCGAAAATAGTGCTGACGAACTACTGCTGCCACTGCTGTTGCCACTGCTGCTGCTGCCACTCCTCCTGCTGCCATTACTAGTTCTATGATCTGACACTCCTGTCGCTTCACAAAGGCTAGCAAGAGGGCCAGCATACACTGCGTCCACGAAATCGCGCCCCTGTATGGGCCCAATCTGCCTCGTAGTGCAATGCATCAAACCGTAGAAGGGCACAATTTCAGAGCTTCGACTTGAGGAAGGCGAAGAGGTAGAAGAAGGAGAAGCTAGTGGTGATGCTTTTAATGCAGGCATAGAAGGCGCCATGCTTTGATCAGACGGAAGCATTTCTTTGGCAGAGTTGTTGATGCCTGACACTTGAGATGGAGTGCTAATGGTAGTTGGCGAAAGAGCAGGAGGAGATAGAGTGCGCACCGTCAGTGTCACTAAATTAGCGATGCTTTTGTCCCATGCCAACCGTGCTTCGTTGTCAAGCACTGCGGCGTACGCTACGGCCGCCGAATACGGCAACTCGATGATGGCGCGGAACTGCCGCGGCGGTGGAGCTGCTGCTGCCGTTGCTGTTGTGACCTTGGCGTTGTCAGGGTCGAAGGCGCTGGTTGATGACGTCGACGGCTGACTCCGAGTCTGTACCGTAAGGTGCAGTTTAGGGTCGTTTTTTAATGAGCTCCATCCCGGCGATTGCGGTGACGCATTTTCCATCAAAGCTGCTATGCTTTGGTTGGCGAGATCTTCAATCCGGGAAGCGTCTGGAAAAGTCGACGTTGATGAAGGCGAGGGTGAGGATATAGGTAAGTCTATGGAATCTGCTGAAGAAGTCGCCGCGTCAGTAGAAAGTGGTTGAGGCTCTGAGGGAAGTTCAGTTCCTTTAGACGACGACGGCGGCGACGACGATGACGAAGATGATGTTTCTGACGTGGCCTCGTTAAGGCGTGCTTCAATGAAGGCTTTCAGAGCGAGTTCTTCTGGTGATTCTCCTAGCGGTGTTGAGTCAGTGCCACCGAAGGCCACTGGCACGTTTTCCGCCCCTACGTACTCGCACAAGACTTGCTGGTAGTCGCTGTAGCCATGGATGGAGATATTGTTGCGCGTCTTAGGGTCGACCCAAGGGCTCACCACTTGCCACATCGCTGTGAAGTACCTGCAAGAAGACAAAAAGAACCACACACACGTAAGTTCGTACAAAGTATTAAAGAAAAGAATGTTCGAGAGTACAGGAAGAGGTACCACGGTGGAGTACCAACAATACTACGAAACTACTGCACACTTCGTGTTAACTAAACACAGAGCATCGCCCAGGAACTCGTGTGCAATGCACCAGCACATTCCAGCCGTGTTATTTTCTTCGAAAAAAAAGTTTCACATGTTCTGTGTAGCGAATACCCACCAGGGCGCGTTGACGATGAAGAGTTTCTCGTTTCGCTCCGGGTAATGCGCCCCCACTACATGCATGGTTTGCTGCAGCATTTGCAACTGGGCTTTGGAGAGGCGGCCTATTGAGCACTGCGTCATGTCCCACACGCTCACGATTTTGGCCTTTTTGAAACGAGAGATAATCAGAAAGAGAAGCAAATAAGAAGAAAAAGACGAGAAACGATAGGCCACGCCAAGTATTAGTAGATTAGCACAACGAGGGAGCTCTCATAGGTTTACGAACACAATAATAACGAAAGCGCAAACAGTATGTTCTTCTCTGGTTTCCTCTCTGCTCGCTGGTCCTTATGATAACTTGATACTGGACGAGCATGTACCTCAGGGCGGGGATCGAGCACAGTCCACATCCACTCCGTCAAAAACACATATGCGCGCAACAGCTCCGCGAGGCCGCAGATAGCCGTAAGACCTTTTACATCGGCCAAGCCGGGTTGCTCGTAATAGACCTTGGTGTGATTTGTGTGTTTGGGTTAATCACGTGCAACAGCAGGAGGAGAGAAGGAGTGTTACCATGCAAGCTTTTCATGTGCAGTGAAAGAGTCTTGGCTCTCAAGGAGCTCGTAAGATACAAGTTTATTGAAGTGCGAAGTACAGCAGTTAAGGGAAAGAAGGAGGTGGCTGTAGGTACAGAAGAGGAGCACAACAGTGGCACACACGATAGGCGCACCAGCTGGCCGTTTTTGGCGCGGCGGTGAATGAAGTGGGGATACAGAGCTTTGATGGCGTGGAAATGGCGCTGAGGTTCGTTCTCAAGCATGCCGTCAATGGACTCAGCTTTGCGCCATGCACAGGTAGCAGCGAACCTAGGAATAGCATATCATATGACGAAAATTGCGCGCAAGGAAGCAGGCAGGCGTGAAAAGTGATTTACGGTGTTGCTTATCAAGGGTCTATAGGCCTGGGCCGAATACTTCAAGATACTACTGGATATACTAGAATGCTGGTAAGAACAGACGGAAACTAACATTAAACAATGGCGACTAGGACCTAGCCTCAAGCACATACCGTTTCGACGCAGCGGCCTCGTCGCCGTTGCATCCAGCCAAAAAGCGCCAATAGCCGTTGTCTAGGTCAGCAGCATCACTGGCAGCATTAGCGGCATTGTCATCATCATCGTCTGCATTTGTCGTAGCACATGACGGAACACCAGTCTCATTGGACTCAATGTCGCCGCTTTTGGTGCCTGAGTGAGATTTTAGTGGCATCGCTGCTGCCGTTGGGTGCTTTTTATGCGCGTGCAATGCTTTCACGACTTGGTATAAACCGCGTTGCCAGGTGGCTGCTTCTATTTTGTCGCTGAAACGAAACCGGAAAATGCGCTTGTCGTGCATGTGCAGAGTGAGCGTGGTTCCACGCGCTAACACTAGCCCACAGAGCCTTAGGTCGACACGCTGCAAACCTTTAGCTGCTATACTTCCTTTGCTGGCATTGAGGCTTTGGGGTGCTTCGAGGTTATACTGCAAGTACACGGAGCCGCTCAGCAGTTTTAAGAACCTTTTCTGCCATAGCCCTACTCGATTTTGCTTAAAAGCACAACCCGATAGCAAAGTGGCGTCTTCAACAGCTCCTTTTCCTGCTCCCGACTCTGGCGGAGTATAATCAGCACCTGTTGCCATGACCTCAGGAGTTTCTACAGCAGCTACATGCTGTGCAGTAACTGTACTTGGTGCGCATGGAGTATGAGCATTTTTGTTTGCTTTCACAGCGACTGTGCTCTTACTAGGAGCTCTAGAGTAGAGTAAATGCAGAAGTTCTCCTAGACCGATGCCGGTCATGAAACCTATCCACGTCAAGGTCGAACCAGCGTCGAAAAGATGACAAGCACATGCCACTGCAATAATAATGGTTGTCACCCCAATGGATTTTGCGTCCCGCAGTACCATCAGCAGAGGAGAGTTCCTAGCCAAACGAGGCACTTTTATCGTTGCTTATGGACAAGTTTTACCACTAGTAGCACAGGCATTTGAGCACAGGCATCTACTATTAGAAGTACTAATCTGTCTGTGGTGGCGTGGGTGGTGGCCTGTGGCAGTGGTCTGTGCGCCTGTGGCCTGTGGCCTCGGTAACAAATTTTACCGGAATTTATGCAACAAGAGAATGTTCCGAGTTCTGAAAGAGTTCTGCCCGTCACCGATCACGTCACCACCTACTTCTTCTTCAGGAAAAAAATATATCAGACATCAGACACGACACGACGAAAGGATAGCCTTTGACAGTTGGAGCCGGATAACAGAATGGTTTGCTGGGCGCGCCGTCTCCTAGAGTTGGCTGCGCTTGCACCGCTGGTATGTGCCTTGCTCCCAACGCCTAGTTTGCCTTCACGAGCAACGCAGTCAAAGGCGGTAGCTAGGCCGCAGTTCCTAAATGCCAGAACAACGTCGCACCACCATATCCATGGCCCCTTCTTGGCACCATTGGGACGCGCGCAATCCAAGAGGCGGTCGACCGTACTAGCCGCAGGGCATGGCGAAACTGGCGC
>Ga0307931_1000285_pt1 | contig 29957 bp, 28 predicted proteins | sample OrgLakmetageno47_FD_201816 | JGI IMG/M metagenome (GOLD analysis project Ga0307931, IMG submission 201816) | Saline water microbial communities from Organic Lake, Antarctica - #47 | ecosystem: Environmental > Aquatic > Non-marine Saline and Alkaline > Saline | place: Antarctica: Organic Lake...
CGCCTGACGTTAGCCCGTTTTCTCTCGTCATGAACTGTGGTTTCGATATACCATCCGGCCATTCCAACGTCTCCATAGCCGCCTGCATAATGAAGAGGAAGAGTATAGGACCTTCACATGAACCTTGTTGCGGGTGAAAAGAAACATTCACGTTAAGAAATTGGGGGTTAAAATTTAGCGAATTTAAAAAGAAAATGAGGGGTTTTGGCTCCGGTTTCTAGAGATGGGGGCCTTTCTGCCCTGCCTGTCTGCTGGTCGCCTAAGAAACTGAGTGGGGCTCACGCGGAAATCTAAGAAATGGCCTAAGAAACGATGGGGTTGGCCGTTTTCCTGCATTCTTATCACCCCACCCGCAGCTCGCTATACTTACACAGATTTGAAAAGCGAAAACCTGAAAAAATAAAGACGTTGGGTGAGGGAGTCAGATAGTGAGACATTATGGCCGCAGAATGGCGCGAGGCAGCTGAGGCTGGCGACATCAGCGCGCAGTTCAATTTAGGTCTGATATATGCTCAAGGAAGTGGCGTTCAAAGAAGCCTAGGCGAGGTGATTGCATGAAAAATAGCTACATAGACTAAAAACGATCGCATAGTAACTGCATCACATGAAAATAAGATTCGCCTTGGATCATTCGCCCCCTTAGATATAAATTCCATGGCATTCTTCGAATCACAATCATACGTGGATTTTGCCTTAGGCGGTGCAATGGTGGAGGCTGGCCGCACGACAAGGCTCATCGCAAGCTGCTTACAATCTCGGGTTCCTTTACAGCCAAGAAGTAAACGAAGATGACGATGATGATGACGAAGACAGCGCGGGCAATGGCAGCCTAAAACAGGATTTCGTAGAAGCTCTAAAATGGTACCGTGAAGCTGCTGCAGCTGGGAACACGGGTGCAGAGTATAACCTCGGAGTGATGCACGAGCAGGGCGATGGATTAGAAGCCGCGGACTTTTCTGCAGCTGCACAATGGTACCGCCGCGCAGCCAACAAAGACGACGCGCAGGCGCAGTGCAACTTGGGGCTGTTGTGCTTCGAAGGCCGAGGCGTGCTCCAATCCAGTGCCGAGGCTGCGCGATGGTGGCGTTTAGCTGCTGCGCAAGGGGACGAACAAGCAGCTGAGAACCTCGAGCTGGTTGATAAAATTAACAACGATAACAACGGCGATACTGCTCAAGGCAACGCCAGCAACGTCGCCAACGCCAACTCAAAAGTAGATTCACATGAGAAAGACCCCACAGCAGCAGCAGCAGCAGGAGAAATGGCTGCTTCCGAGAATATGACTGACCTAGGCGACGAGTTTGGGCATGCATCTGCATCAGGGAGCCCTTCAGACGTTGCAGCTGGCGCTGCTGCTGACTTTGCAATTTCTCGCCCGCTCAACGCAGCCTCCTCGACTTCTTCTTCTACTTCCTCTTCACATGTAGCTGAACTTGCCAGTAGCCACCAATTTGCTGCGACCAACCGAGCGCTGCGGCTCGCCCAATTGAAAGCGAGCGCGAAGCAGAAACGCCACCTCCTCCTGGGAGCGGACGACACGCTTTCGGGTGGGCAAGAAGGTACCAGCGACCCGCACCTTGGCTATGATCGCACCCTGTACCACCCAAAGCTAAGTCCAGTCAAGGAGGGCAAAAATTCTATTGGCTCAGGAACAGCTGCACCTAGCGCAGCACTCGCGGAGCATGCTCGAGCAGCTGCGCGGCTAGCTTCTCAAGGGTGGGGTACCGTAGGCATGCCAATTGACGAGACAGCTGCCCCTTTTCATACCCTGGCTTCTAGGGCTGAAATTACCGGAACTAAAACAGTACATTCCAAAAATCGAAGCGGTTTGCACACGCGATTTGCACCTTTTTGGTTGGCCGTTCGTGCAGGGTGGGCTGGATTACGTTGTTTGGCTCGCGCTGCAGTGCCCGTGTTGCTTGTGTGCGTATCTTTTGGCATTGCAGGCAGCAGCTTGTTTGGCAACCACGCCACCACAAGCACGACTAGCAGCTCTAGCAGCTCTAGCAGCTCCTCATATAGGCGCCGCCCTGCAAATCACGCATCCTCCGAAGATTTATTTTCGTCTGCAGCTTCTGCTTTGCGTGCTTTGCTGTTATGTGGTGCTACTCTGACGTGCGAAAACGTAGCCGACTTCTTCTTGCACCACCGCCACGCAGCTTCTGGCCTGGCCGACGAAAACGCGATGGACTTGTACGATGCACCTTTGCTCGCTCGTGTGGTCTTTTTGGCCAGCTTTGTTGTTGTCTTAGCTGCTGTCATGCTCTGTGCCGCTGTCTCTACCTACAGAAAGGAGATCAATCTTGCCGACTCAAGTGCTGCTCTTACTGCTGGAATTACACCTTTTTCAGAGCTTGATAGTGCCGCTACATTAGAGCCATCTGCACGTGATGCCTTGTTTGATGCTTTTGATCTTCTTGCTGAGGCGCCAGATGCCATTACGCCAATGGCACCAATTGAGGTGGCTAAGGACGACAAGAAAAGCAACAACAGCAACAGCGGTAAACAAAGCAGCAATGGCGCTGACAGCATAAGTGGCAATAGCAGTGGCAATATTAGTGGCTCAAGCATATTCCAAGGCAGTGTCATCAGGAGCGAGCGAACTGTGTCACTGGTTGCATGGACTGCTTTTCTGAGCGCCTTAGCAGAGCTGCACCCCATATGGGCTTCACAATGGGCGGATGAGTGGGATGAGATTCAGCCATCGGCAACAGCTGCTGCCAGTGCTGCTGCTGCCAGTGCTGCTGCTGCCAGTGCTGCTGAGGTACCTCTGACTAGTGGTGCTCAATCTCCTCTGTTTTCGCGGGGGAGGCAGCACAGAGGCCGGAAACGGCGGTTGCCTGCAAGGGATGCTGCTGCCCTGTCTTATCTCATCGCATCGGACTTTGCAGGTTCGGGCGGCAGTGGTCGCAGAGGAAACGACGGGCTTGGACTTGCGTCAGTCCTGCGGTGGCGTTCGGTGCTGGGCCTGAGGTTCATGACAACAACACCATCACCAGAAGATGCAACCAGCCAAGCCACTTTGGAACCAAATGTTATTGGGTGGTGGATGTACGCAACCACTGCAGCGGTGGACTTAACGTGCGTGTGCACCAACACTTTGTCGTGGCCCCTGATAGCACTTGTGCTGGGCTTTGAAGGCTACGGAAATAGCAACTCCGCAAACGTGCAGCCATTGGCAGCAGCAATCAGCTGGCTTCACGCAGCTTCAGCAACGGTCGCTTTACCAGGAGGAAGTGCGAAATTTGTCCGCGTTGGGCACTTGGAGATCCCATTCGCAGATGCATCGTTGTCAGCAGCTGGTGCTTTGGACGGTGGTGGAGGCTGGAGTGCTAGTGTTGTTGTCCGGTGGGTCGCCAGCAGAAGCCTCGAAGCCTGTGCACACCTGACTGAATGGCTGGCCTCTAATCTTACAGTGACGCTAGCCTTCGACGCTACCTACATGGCTTTGCATTGTCTCAATGTGTGGCATCAACGGCGACGGCACCAGCCTCAAAGCACATCGCGTCGCAGCAATCTCTCAGTGGGGCTGACTGTAGTGCTAGCCCGGTGGATATTCAAGGCAAGCGCTGAGGGTCTATCAGTTGTCGCTGTGGTGTTGAGCTCACCTGACCAGTGGCTCCCTCAGAGGTCCCTGCTCCTCGCGGCTGCCCATGCTGTTGCTGAAGTGCTACCTCAGGATGCTGCGGCTGCCGTGCTGACAGGTGCAGGGACGGCCGCTCAGGCTATGACTCAAGCAGCAGAAGTGGGTCGAGCTCCAGCTGCTCTCTGGGATGCTTATTTGACCTTGCACTGGGCCATTTTCAGCTTCACAGGTGTCAAAAGTTTCTCGTCTTCTTCAATTACGGAACCTTTCACATTTTGTGACGCCGTAGTAGTGCTCTGGCGGATTGCAAGCGCCGTATGCCAGGTCGCAGTCGCGACATTGGCTTTACACGGGCTCTTCGCACTGCCTTTGGTGGGACTGCGGTGGTGGGCACTTTCCAGTGATTTGGCTTCAACAAGCGCCACTGCTGAGGTGGTTTCATCACTCACTGCTACAGGTGCCACGACAAGATTAACGATGGCAGCAGCAGAAGCGACTGCGGCAGCAGCTGAGACAGTAACACCGCCAGAAATGCAATTTTTATTGCAGGCACGGGGCTTTGGTGCTCTTTGGCGAGCTTCGACCGAAACGCTTCTTCGCATTGCTTTGGGCACTCTACCCTGCCAGAACGCTTCGAAAGACTACTGGGATTTGCTCCCAGCAGCAGGAGGAGAAGAAGCACGATCACCGTGGTTGCTTGCAATGATATGGCTTGGCCGAGTTGCGGTTTCCGCTTGCTTTTTGAGCATTCGAGCCGTTGACTTCTGCTCTGTTGGGTTTGCTCTCGTGCACGCGGTGAATGTCTTTGGGCGAGAGCACTCCCTTGCCCAGCAACGTGCTGCGGCTGACAATACGCTGCTCGTGGCAATTCAGAGATCAGCCGAAGGCACAGGAGGTGTAGCCAGAGCCGAAAATTCTAAGGGGGCTGTTATTACGGAGAAATCAAGCACAAAGGGGTGGTCTTCTTCTTCATCAGACTTATCACGTATGTCTGTACCTCTTGACTCTCTTCTTGTGTCGCGGTTATGTTAACTCCCAGTGATTGATCTTAGTCGCACCGTTTATAACATTCCAGGATTACGATATTAATACATCGGCAAATAGAAGTTCAATATATATAATATCTAGCAGCTACCAGTGAAATTGACAGACAGAAAGCCGCATAAAGACCAAAGACGCGCGATATCGCCAACGGAGCTCCGTATTAAGTAGCAGGCACGTCAGAATCTGGGATTGCTCCTAACCGCAAATCGTGGCAGGATTCGTAGAGGCAGCGGTTGAGCGCGATGGATCTTTCTATGTGCTATGGCTGTGGCAGCTACAAGTACAAGCCCAAGCCCAATCCCTGTGCATTTGTTTGGCATCAGCCCTGTCCGCTAGCAGGAGCTATATAGATGATTGTAATATGAAGCATATTACATTAAGTAATAAGATTTTTGCACGCCCTAATCGTCCTTCTGAGCGCACCGTTCAGCGTCGTCTAGCATTGCCACCACTTCAGAATAGAACGCGGTCCCATCGCGCGTTTTGTGCTGCAGCTGATGCATCGCAGCGAAGCCTCCGCGGTGGCCGCCTGCCGCCATCACGGATTTGATCGCTTTCGTGGAGACACGTGGCATCCCGTGACGCATACTCAGGGACTTGTCTAGCCACACGAGGCCTGCAGCGCCCACGTTGAGTGTGCTGTCCCTGTTTCGCCGCCGTCGCATCCATGCTGGGCCGCTAGCGCCAACGCTGTCTAGCGCCTTTGATGACATCCGCTTCGAAGGGTTGACTGACATCCGTTTCGAAGGGTTGAGTGAGTATCTTGAAATATTTGCTATCCTCAATGCGGAGCAGTATCCAGATGCCACAAACAAGCGTTGCCCTAGAAGATGGGCCATTGTAGAACGAAGCGCGGCTCAATGACTAAATCTTATTGAAATGGCCGGACTTGCAAGCGAAAGCTAGCAGTAGTCAGAAGAATTGAAGAAGAAGTAAACCACAAGTACACCACAAGTTACTTAGATGAAACAAATCTTTCACCCAGCAGTAATTAGGTTAAGCTAGCCCTTTTTAGTATCTTAATCTAAAGCATTATAGTAGTGTAAGCTACTACAGACTGTACTAGCACTTAACTTAGCTGCTACAGATAGCTACTAGCTAGACGAGCTCAGCTGCAAGACGAAGAAGAAGCAATAATATTGGTAAAAAGTACGGGCTGCCATGCTGCCATGCTGCCATCTTACCAAATATACGGATACTGCCACTGTGACATCGAACTTTTTTTGAAGAAGTTGTTTGCTGTTGTTGATGTGTTGATGTGCTGTGCTTTGAACAATGTCTGATTTCACTGCTCCGGCCTTCCTGGCCCCTTTGATCAATCTAGCTGGGCTCATTGTGAAGGCATTATCTCTATCGGATGATCACTGCGCTGAAGAACTCTTTGCCAAGGCATGTACACCACCTCCAGAAACCGCCCTCATGCACATCAATCTTACTCTTGACGAGCTCTTGCCAAAGGAGACGTAATGTACCTGACGCCAACCTCTCCTTCCATTCATTTCCCATCTTATGTACTGCTAGAGACATATTTTCAATGCAATATGTCTGAAGGGCCTCGTGGCGAAGCTTCTTGGCTGGATCATGACATGTGCTTCAGGTACTAGGGCTATTTATAGATACTTACGACTTCTTTAAGCTCGAGGGCTGAAGCAGTTGCTAACGCCAACTACTAGGCTTGAATATTTGCGCTCATTTCTCTTTTTACCAACTGCTTAACTCTTGATTTTTACCGTGTTGCTATATTTGGTGCTGTCTACCTGCACTGCGCCTGGCCCAGCTATCGTAAAATTTCCGCAGATAAAAAACATGCTAGCAGCGGGATCGGCCGCAGGCTTGAGCGCAGCATCCGTCTACACAGAAACTTTCATGTACTGCTGCAATGTGGCCTACTTCGTCCGAAAGGATCTCGCTGACAACGGCACTATCGACAACTTCCAAGAATACGGCGAAAACGTGAATCTGACGCTTCAAAACCTCATCATCATCGCGCTCATGTGGCGGTCCGCATTGTTTGATGCCTTTATACCTACTTCCATTTGTCCTCTAATTCAAGGCTATTATGTCACAAATTCCCTGCGTACGTGCACGTCTAAGATATATTTATTAGAAAGATTAGGTTTGGCGCTCTTATCATAACTGCTAACCTTCCTTCATCTTCGTTTGTTCCTTTGTGTCGAAAAGGTACTCCACGCCGTCGCTGGCCCACGTGGGAGCTTGCTTAGCAGCGTTCGCAGTCTTTTGGGCCTGGGCTTTCGCGCTCCCCGAGACCTGCGGGGCCTCGGTGGCCGCTTGCTTCAGTGGAAGTGATTTCGCAGCCTGCACCTCGGTGCGCCCGTGCCAAGCCATACTCATGGTGTTGCCCATGCCTCTCATGCTCATGGCACGGCTTCCTCAGGTTGGATTTTTTTAAATCATAGTTTACAAATAAGTGAAATGGCTCCACGATCCTGTTCTCGCCACACGTCTCCAAATTTATAGTGGCTAAATGTCAAAGTCGTTCATGTGCCAACACCACTTTTGCTTGGATTTTTTTTCTGATTGCGTACCTTTCGAACACTTCGCTACAGATTGTGGAGAACTTCCGCAACGGCCACACCGGCATCTTGTCACTTGTGACCTTGACCATGAACACCCTCGGCTCCATCGCACGCATTTTCACAACAATGGCGGACAAGCAAGGCACTGACACCTCCGCGCTGCTGATTTACTGCCTCAGTTTTGCCCTCAACGGCACGATGGCGCTTCAAGTGGTCGCCTACAAAACCAACACGGCCAGGGTCCTCGCTGCGAATAAGACATCACGCGCTAAGAAAGCCGCTTAGTTATATAATGCAGCGCCCATGTGGAGAAGGCTTGTCTGTTTTAGTGTTATTTGATTCCAATTTTGCTCGAATTGAACTTCAGTGCTCCTTCACCTTGTGCGGCGGGGAAAAATTGTAATGTGTGGATGATGCGTGGTGCGGTGGTATGTAGAATGTGGTAGTGGCAGTAGAAAGAGGGCCGGTAATTAAAAAACTAGAAGGAAAAAGCACTGGCCGCCTTGATATGCAGGGTCTCTAGGAGGCCAAGAGCTAAAAATCGCTAAAAGACTAAAAGAAGAGTTTACTTATGAATTAGTAAATGGCCTCTCTTCAAGCAACTTCAAGCTCCGAGTGTAGTAATTCCACCGAAAAGTGGGTGGAGCTTTAACAGAGATAACTACGGTAGGCCCAATCTTTGCCTCATTGAAAGAGATGAGGTCGTAAAGAAAGCACATGAACATGAACTATTTCCACCCTTAGCGGGAGCTTGAGAACCTTGATTTCAGACCTTGGGATGGCACAGTTGCCATCTGACTTAGATGCATCACTTCATCTTCTTCAGGGTCGTCAGTGACAGTAGGAAACTTTTGCTGACTAGGAGCCGTTGCTGGTTTACTCGCGTGCATCTGACTCGCGTCCAAAAGTGATGGCCCGCGAGGAGTGCTCTGCATTGCGTCGAGCACCGACGACGTTTTACCAACGTAATTCACGAATCGGGTCTTCTTGCGCTTCGAAGCTCCCTTGAGGATTGCCTCCGATTCTTCGAGCGGTCGATCAGCCGCACTCCCGTGCGCTCTTGGCGGTAACGCTAAGTGGCGCACGCAAGCAGCGCAATGGGACACGTGGCATTCCGAACACGTCGCTACTTTGGCGCCTACCAAGAGCTTGCGAAAGCACCGGGAACACGGTGCCGATAACGGCGTTGTCTCTGAGGTTGTGGTCGGGTGACCGGCTGGGCAGCGGCCTTCAGGAGAAGAAGAAGCGTTTGGAAGAGAAGCGCCAGCCCGAGCCAAAAAGAGTTTGGCGCCTGATGATGGCGAGTCTGGCGAAGCATCTGCTTTTTCTTTCCTGTCGGCTGCATCTGCAGAATGCATATTACTGTTTTTGGGAGGAGGAGGCGGTAAGACTGGTAGCTTCGGAGGTGGTCCTGCTACACGCAAGCAAGATGCGGGCACGCTCGTTTCTGACTCTTGCCTCGGCTTGCGGTGGTGCTCGTGCATCTGCTCGGTGAGCGTAATCCCGCTGTCGTAAACCACGTCAAACCGCAAGGTGTCGCCACTACCACTGCGATGTTGCAAACGTTGGAACGCGCTCGCTGCTACGGTAGCCGCCCGCACCGCCGCAGAGGCAACACTGCTGCTGCTGCCGCCGTGGCTTTTGCTGCTGCTGCGGCCACTTCGGCTGCTTACGTTGGCTCCATGCTGACCGGCAATGTTGGCGGTCATAGGTGCAACGTAAGCGCGTTGAATGGTGGCAGCTCTCTCGATGGCACGTCCGCGGTGCCGCACAAACACGCGAAGCCCTTCTAGCTCCATCAACGCTGAAAATCGCACAACTTCTCCTGTGGGTAAACCTCCTGAATTTTGTAAAGTCTTTCCCCTATTTCCTTTTTTCGTGGATGTACCCACACTACTCGCTCCTGCTGTGGCGACGGTTGTTGCTTTTTCGAGTGTACTGCGCTTTCTTCCATTGAGTATTAGCCCAGGATGACGCAAGCATTCACGTAGGCCGCCTACAGCAACCACCCTGCGGATTAAGATGACTGCTGATACCACGGCAATGGTGGAACTGATCACTTTGAGACCGTGCGAGGACACACACAGGGTGGCAGCTGCAAACCAGGGCCCTCGCTTTTCTCCACCTAAATGCTCTGATGCTGCTGGTCCGCTGAAGAGATCCCCTCCGCTGCTGCTGCCTCCGATTCGACCACCAGAAGTAGCGCTATTGCGCTTGCTGCGATATCGTCCGCGTGTAACTTCAAGCTCCCCAGGAGTTGGCTCTAGGGCTAAGGTAGCAGCGGCGGCAGCAGCAGCTCCAAGGCGCACACTGAAATGAGCTACGTAGGTCACCACTGCACGAGAGCTGGTTGCTATCAAGGTGCTGAAGTTGATATCACCGGCGTCAGCATCAGCACGGGACGATCGAGGCTTCTGCTGCTGCTGTTTAAGAGGTGAAGAGGCACCAACACTGGGCACTACCGCTTGATTGTAAGCTGCGACTATATTAGGGTGCATGGCCGCATTTGCATTCCAGTAGTCTTTGCCGCGCTCGAGCACCAGTGCCAGGCCTACTGCTACTGCAGACGTCGCTTTCAGCCAAAACCAGTCCCACTCGACCACCACCGGTGCACTCCTTGGCGAGGCGTGGCCATCACTCTTGCGACTGAGGCTGCTACTATGGCTATAGCTAGCAAGAATATTGGTGAGGCTGTGCGCGTGGCCTTGAGTGTGGTAGTCTGGATCGTACGCAAGCAAGTAGCGACCTTGAGCTTTGTGCTTCACTCCCAAGTCTTCAACATAGTAAGGGTAATACTGGCGCAAATCAGCGTCAGCCACGGCCAGCTCGCCGGAGCCATCTGCATAATGCACGTCGTAGCGCCAGGCACCACAATTCTCAATTTGTTCCTTGAATCTAGCCTTCTTGTGCGCCGCTCCTGACGCAGTAAAAGCAGCAACAGCCGAATGCATTGCAGCACGCGCTTTTGGAGAACTTGCCGGAAAGCTAGCGGAGGTCACAGCTGTACTCGAGGTCATAACATTTTTGGAAGCATTAGAATCAGCAGTATTAGCAGCAATTTTATCATCGTCATAGTTATCATCATCAGCAGCAACGGGTATACTCTGCTTCTTTGAGATACTTGCTACTTTTTCCTTGGCTTCAGGTACCGAGGAGGCGTTAAGCTTGGCGTTATTTTTACCAGGAACAGCTGTTTTCAAGGCGCGCTCGTAGCGTGATGTCTTACTACTTACTGCAGCGCCCAATTTGATCCACACGTCCAAGCTGTGGTGGCCTTCGGGCGTTAAACCGTTGGAAGAAGCATTACTGCGCTCGTCCCACACGGCGCGCACAATGGTCGCCGGGCTAGTGTCTCCCAATGCACCGCGCCATCGTGCTTCTACTAATGTGCCAAGCGGCAGCGGCTCGGATGCTCGTTTCTTTTTACGTATTCCTTCCTGGTTTGATAAGTAAGGTGCCATTGATAAAGCTTCCGCTTGCACTGCTGTCTGTGCTGCCCTTCGTTGCGCAGTCTGAGCGTTCGATCGAGCGGATTCGACTGCTTCTAAACTAAGTGGCGTCGTCGGAATATCCGCTGAGATGGCAGCAGCAGCCGTGGCAGCAGTAGCAGCATCAGTAGTGTGAGCACTTGTGGGCTCCATCGGCTGTTGAGGCGCCGTGAGTGCCGACGGGAGCACGACTTCAGGCCACACTAATTTGTCCTTCGGCACTGCCAGCGCCCACGCCTCCCCGCGGAGGGGGAAACGCACGTCAAGCGACCCGCCGCAGTTCGCAAGCGCATACCCCGTCAGCCGCGGCACACTGTCGTCGTCCTCGTCTTGAAATCCTGCCTTTTTGTCCACAATCGAATGGTGGTGATGGTGGTGGCTGTGATTGGTCTTTGGGTCGCGCATTTCTACGATGGCTCCACGCCCCCACTCGCCGAGGGTAGCTGCATTTAATGCATAGGCTGCTGCTGCCGAGCCTGCGGATGCTCCTGTTGCGATTCCTGCTTTCCCTCCCGGCGCTGTCGTAGCAGCAGATGTTGCCGGAGTGCTTGGAACACCGCTTGACAAATGGCCTCTTCCCCCTGCTGACGCTAAAAACTTGACCGAGACACGTTTCTGCTTTGTCAAGAGGGCAACCAAGTTTGCTTGCCGGTTCAAAGAGACCACTTTCAAAGCCACGGCGCGAAACCGGTCGAGCCCTCCGGAAGCAATCGGCACGCCTGCGGCTAAGCAGCGCTTCCGCCGTGCTGCCACTAGGGCTGCAGTTTTGGCTTCCAATGGACTCATTGGTGGTGGAGGTGGTGGCAGAAACACACGCTTCCATAGTCCATGAGCAAGCACGACAACTTCAGCCCCGAGCAAAACAACCATTCGGCACGTAATTGTCACCGCATAGTAAGCGGCCACTTTTATCAACACAGCACTTCCAATCAAGATTGCGGTAATCGCAGCGTCACCCATTATTTCTACGTGCACATTCCTTGCCACCCATGATACTGTCACGGTGAAAGCGTGCAATGTATGCGCTGCCTGCGAAGATAATTCCGCTGCCCACGGCCGCGCTGCAACCCATGCCGGCCCGCCACGTGCATTGAACAATACTTGCACGCTAGTCAGAATCTTCGCGTAGAGCATGGTTGCTATGCTCGTAATCCAATGAGCGATCATTTGGTGAACCATTGCTGCATGCACGGATACCCATTGCCGTGCGAAGGTCCACGCGTCGGCCACCAGCAATAATGCGGTAGCAACCCATGCTGCTGTCGCTACAATAGCTTGCTGAACATTCGCAGCTCCGTGCATAGTAGCAGCCACACCAAATCGCACGCCATGGCGCACACTTGCTGGAAACGAGAGGCCAAATCGCACTGTCAATTGCCAACCTCTTAGTGCTTCTCTTGTGCCGCCATCGCTATAAGCACTCCCTTTCACCAAATTTGATATCCAGCCCTGTTGTTGCCGAGCAGGTATGAGTAGAGGCACGGCTGCTATCTCTATTACGTAGCGCAGAGCACACAGCAAACCTATAACCATCGCTGCACGCAGCACCCGGATGGCCACAACGGCGCCTTGGCTTCGCAACCAAGCAACTGCTTGTGTTGTAGACCCAGGACCTTGCCGCCTCACAAAGCATGGAGTGCAGAGATCGTAGTCGCATGGTCGGCACGCCTGCACTACCGTGCTGGCAGGTAAGCTTTTCCGACATGAGCTGCAGTGGTAGCCAGCGATCGGTGTGCGAAAGGGCTTTAGATGGTGCCCGCGACAGCACGAATCCGCGTGATCATTACCATGGCCATTGCCCGAAAGTCGAAATAAGAGACGCTTAGCCCATTCAATAACCATGATGATAATCTATGGCGCAAATCGCTAGTGCTCGTAATAGGATTTCGTGGCGACAAATGTGTGATCCTCGGTGCAATAAACTCCAAGTAAAATGCCGCCGCTAATGATACTTCTCAGTGTATGATTCATTCAACGCGGTAGGTCGATAGTAACTCTAGCTACATCGACACTGTCAGAGCATAAGACACCATAGACGACACCGTTGTTTCTAAGTGTCTCCATTGATTTCATCACGGAGGACGGATGCATTTAGGTTGGATTGATGTTTGCTCTTGGCTCTTGGCTTGTGCTTGGGACGCAGCGAGCTGTGACGCTGTGACTCGTGATGAGTTGTGATGGCGAGTTTCGGGTTTCGGAACACAGGCCGGGCGAACACCCCCGGGATCACAGTGCTACAGGGGGGGAAAATACAGAATGTACTGCACAAACTGCGCAATCTGTACACTTCAGGCAGGCTAGACGTGCTGAAATCTGAAAATGGGAGCTTACGAGCTTACTGCGGACAGCCTGTAGTTACATAGTTGTTACCCTAGTAGACGACTTTTACATATTCAAAGTAACTGTATTTCCAATTTGTGCCTGAGTGTCTCTACTTTATCATGAAGCAGAAGACGACTAGGAGTAAACGTGGCAGCAAACGACAAGGTGGCCTTCGAGTCTCCACATGCTTGTTGGCAGTGGCAGCTTTCGCTGTGGCGTGGTACTCCTTGCTTTCAACAAGTGGCCACGATATAACGTCGAGCACAGATATAAGTTCAGACACTAGTGCTCATCCTGGTTTGTCATCTCCGTCAACCATGGCGATGGCCAAACTTCGCCTTGATGTGCTTCGGCGCGAGGTGGATGCTAAAACGAATGAAATGGCAGACTTGATGGCAACCCTAGGACATGCGCCACCTGACCATCTATTGCATCCATCGAAAGCTGAAGATGTGAAAGTAAAGTCGATGAGTTATGAGCCACAGAAATTGGCGCTAGCGGCGTCGGCATCGCCCCGCGCGGCCACTACGGCAGCTGTTGGCCATGAATCTGCTACGAAAGAGCTTGAAGCACATAAAATGGCGCAAGAATTCCTACGAACGAAGCCAAAGCTGGATGCATCTGTAGCACCTATAGCACCGACCACGCAAGTAGCGCCTGAGGTCGATCTGTTGATGAAGGCTGCTGCCGCTGCTAGCTTAGCTGCTGATACTAGTAGCAGCACAGACTCAGCCACCGCTGTTACTGCAGCGGCACCGCCTTTTCCCACCCACCCGCGAGCCGAGAGTGCTATAAGCCCCCCAAAGACCCCACCAGTTGCGCATCGATCCAACCCAATCTTGCACATGGACGATGCGACCTTCCGCACGACGCCCTTAGATCAGCTTCTCGCACTTTATGGCCCTGGGAGCAGCAGCGGCAGTGCAAGCGCTGGAAATAGCAACGGCGCTCAGCGGCGGCTCCTGCGGGCTGGCCCACCGTCACGGCACACCAGCGGTGGTCGAGCGCGTTCGGGGGGCAGCGGCGGTCAGTGCGACGACGACTTCGGGGTGGGTCTCGCAGATCGCTGGCGCGCCAGTCGGAAAGAGTGTTGCCATCCTCACACGCCGGCGTCCAACCTCTCGTCGAGTACCTTGCAGTGCCACTTCATTTCACAATCCCGGCACCACGGCGCCGGCGACCAATTGATGTTGGGCACCAACGTGCGCTTGCAGTTTCGCGATTTAGTGGACGAAGGCGGCAAACTCCCGAAGCAGTACTTCAAAAAGTACGTCCAAACCAAGCACAACCAAGAGTGGAGCAAGTTGAAATGGTCCAAGGGAACCCTCGCCGGCACATGCACGCCCGACGAGCAAGCCGGCTTCGTTGCTTCTCACTTCCCTGGATGGAACGCCAATTACCACAAGAGTTTCTTGGCTTTGCCGCCCGAGCCTGAAGGCAGCAGCGGTGGCTTGCAATGCGACGTGTGGGTAGACGAGCCTACTTTGCTCTTGGAACGAGACACGTTTGCCAACTTGTTTCACAATTCGGAAGACTTCTTCAACACCTTCTTAGCGCTTGCCATTTTGAGGTGGCCTGTCGCCAATTTACAAGTGTTGCTCACTGACCTCTTCCCTCCCGGGCCGTTTGCGCCCCTGTGGACGAAAGTGTTCCGTGGTCGACCTGGCCAGTCCCCTGAACCTTTGTTTGCCCATGACCTCGCGCGCAAATACGGCGACAAAAAAGTGTGCTTCAAGCAGCTGGCCGTGGCAATTTTGGGGGCCGCTGCGCCCATTGCCGTAGCCTCTTGGGACACCCCTTGCAGGGGAGTAGCGCTGGTGCGCGCCTACGCGGACTTCGTGGTGCGGGCTCTGGGGCTCCAGCATGCTAATGTTGGCCGCCACCGCCTCGACGTCAACGTGACCTATGCGGCGCGCAAGGCCTCGGTGCAGTGGCCCGAGCGCGCGTTTTGCGACACGCAGCACAGCTACTTCGACTGCTCGCAGCTCGGGCACTTGCAGACCCGCAAACTGGGCCGCATGGTCAAGAACGACAAAGAGGTGGGACATAAGGCTTATACTCCTGCCGAGCGAACATAAGAAGAGGAAACATGAATGAAAACTCCACGTGCTTAATTTGTGGCTTTTGTAACAGACGACCTTTACAATGAAATGACATATTTTTTTTGCATGCACATTTGTGTATATTGGTTGCAGGTGTTGGCCTCTCTGAGGAAAAATCTCGAAGGAGCAACATTTCCAAACGGCGCCCGAGTGCGCGTACGGGAGGTAGACTTCTCCACTCTATCTTTCGAAGAACAAATTTATGTGGACGCCACTACGGACGTGATGATTGGGCCGCACGGTGCAGGCCTCATGCACAACGTGTTCATGCCGGACCGAGCAGCCTTGATTGAGCTCTTCGTAGATGGGTCTTCAGCCAACCGCCATTTCCATAACTTGGCATTTTGGCGCGGGCACGACTACCAGGGCGAGCCGCAGAGCAACCCCCTCAACGTTGGAAACGTAGTAAGAATGGCGAAGTCAGCTGTGAGCCGCCTAGATCTATCTGAGCAGCTGTAGGAGCACATAAGCAATTAGTCAGTCCGTGTTAGGTTTATGCCTTGCGATTTGTATTGGATTGGCGAAACCGATACCATAGGAATGTAGGTCAAAGGGGAATCCCAAGTAGAATTTCCAGATTCTAGTATTAAGAAAGACGAGACTGTCTGGAGACTGGCGCACGGCAAGGAGTCGTAGTAATACATCCGCTGCTGTTGGCTCTCTAATTTTGGCCCTTCGGCCTTCGGGGCCCGTCCATATCGTTATCAGAAGTCAAGAGAGGAAAAGCGAAGGACACACAAGCACATAGAAATACTAAAGTAGCTGATTCGATAATATAAGATATTTCATTATGATTATCAAGTGCAAAGAAATACCAGCAATTAGCAATTAGCACGAAATCACAAGGATAAATCCTCCACGACAAGTATGACTGGGCTGGGGGTCCTTTTGCATCAGCAACAGCCCACATCGCACATGCACATATAAGAATATATAAGATAGGCTTAATGGCCCGGCTCAATGACAGATGGAAGGTTGTAGGGGAATGCACAAGACGCCCCCCCCCCCCCTTGCCCCCCAGAAAACCTGGTTACGGAATTGTGTTATAGATACCAGTACCAAGCCAGTATCAAACATTAAACCACGCATAATGATGCACTCTTCGTTTTTCTCTGCATTTCGGATGCAAATCAAAATGAAATGCATGATTCCCACATCACAGGAGCTAATTAAGAAGTAGCACAAAGCGGTTTTGGAAAGAGGTCCTTTGTTCCTGTGCATTGCTTGGTGCTTGGTCAACATTTATTTAACTTTCAAAATTGGCACTTATCAAAGATCAACGTTAGCGGCTGAATATGCGCATCGCGCTCATGAGGCCTGTTCGGCGTTTAGGTGCAGCAGCACTGCATGGTGTTGTCCCAACAGAGCCTGGCATCTGCACTGCAGTACACCGTGCTCGCGCTGAGGAAGTACTGTGTTTCTGTACGGGCACTGGCGGCTTCGCGGCTGGGGAAGCTGTCCGGGTTGTTCTAGTTGTCGCGAGATGTTTGGTACTGTGACGCCGCTGAGGTGCTGCCTCGACATTTAAATTTCGTGGAGGTGACTTCGTCTCTGGAGCCTCGTCATCGCGGAGATTCAATCCACCGATGTACGCACGATCTGATGAAGTGGGTGACATGGGAAGACCCTTCAACCCTCGCATGTGCTTCCGATACCGCACAACACGGCTTGTTGCAGAGCGGAATGGTTTGAACTCAACAACCTCGGTATAGGTACCTTCAGCTCGAATCTGTTCAATAGATTCGTGTCGCATTTGGAAGAAGTTAGAGAAAGGTGTAAAAATTACTGGCTTGCAGAGAATGATGAAAAGGTGCCACATTGACGAACTTTGTAGTACTGGCATGCTTCATGGAGCACACATTGGGCTTGTTACCTCACGATTCTCGCGTAGAAGATCTCTTGGAAGAAATCGCGGGCAGGTCACGGGCGCCGGAAGAGTAAGCCGGTTGTGATACAAACCGTTCGAAGGTTCTTTCAAGTTGCATTCGTTTGTGCCACAGAACTTGACAGCCATCTTACTAGGCGACAAAAGTTCGAGGCTTCTGAGTTACGGCGACGTGGAGCGAGGAGTAGCGATGACGAAACCAGGCAACCCAGAATCAAGATAGAATTGGACAATTGGTTGAAGTTGTAGGGCAAGTTGATTCCGTCAAGGAATTCCGTTCAGAAGACACAGTTGATGGTGGGAATGATGAGACGGGACGCGTCAAGAATAATTGAAAAAAAAATGTTTTTAGGGAACCAGACAGTCCGAATTCAGAAGACTTTCTCATGCTTTGCGTTGATGATGGCTTGTGCTTGCTCACCTTGAGGCGCTTCTGAGGGAAGAAGATACGTTGCTGGTATCTATCTGTAGCTTCGACGTTTGGACGTTCTGTGCTGTGTTGTGGACAGATGATTGATATTTTTTCTCGAGTTCTCATTCTGATAAGCACGTGCCAAATTAGAGCTCATGACGTTAACGACCTTTTTTTTTCCTACAGTACTCGAGCCTAATAACTGCAGTAGCAGCTCTAACTTTTACTTAGCTCTCTCTTAGCTTAGGAGCTCCAATAACCTAGCTAGCCTCCGAAATTGTTCAGGATTTAGAATAGAACCTAGCATCTTTCGTTAGATTAAGACTCGAATACGATAATGCCACCGGTGGCCTCTCAGCCACAGTAAAGCTAGTGCGGATTGTTCTTACGAGCTCAACATGGTGCACTAACTTTCAAGTCAGATTTATTTTTAAAATAGACGCTGCCTACACTTTCAGCGGAGAACATACGATCACATACGGCACCTAATAATCGGCATACCTAGCCTGGACAAATATATGCATATCTTCGCGAAGCTGCTATGCTGCGCGTGTCTTACCTTACCAGTTTTGGGACTTTATTGCAAAGTTGGCTATGGCCAGCGTGTCAAACAGAACTCTCGCGAAATTAATTTCTGGGTGAAGACAATGGTGCGTCGAATCGATCTTAATTTGAATAAAGATATTCTTTCATCTCTTTTTCCTTTCTTCATTGGAAGTTTTACGAAGCTTTGGGGTTTTGGAAACGAAGCATTCTTCTACTTAATGTATATGCTTCATCTTAAGCTTACCACCTTCCCTTTTGCTCGCAAAATAGTGGACGCGCAATTGCCGAGGCGCGTCCTTTTGCTTTGAAGCTCGCCCGGCACTGGATTCTGCGGATGCAATGCAGTCCCTCGTGGGTGGCGACTGGAATGACGACTACTGGGGCGAAGCAGGCGGCTTCGTTTACGGGTCAGAGAGCTGTACCTAGCCAATTTCAGAAAATTTATTCAAGTTGGGAGTTGCACAAGAGGTCGCTTTTTCGATAGCCTTTGCGTGTTATCATTTAAACTTCGAATCTTTTTATCACAACATCTTTGTAGGTGCCAAGGAGACTTCGGGCTTGCTGAGAAGCCTAGAAAAGGTGACATCATTGAAATTGGGCGCAACGAAAGCGTTAACGACGCTGGCGTCTTCGTGCTCGACCAGTTCAAGGGCTCAGGAAAGAAATGGCCTTTCAAGATCCTGGAGGTAGAACTAACAACAAATACATTCTTATGAACTTCCCTCGTTGTATATAAATTCGGCGACGCGAAACTTCAATTGCCCCTGCCTCGAGCTACTCAAGTGCCTCTTTCGCTGTTTCTCTCTTGCAGGTGTGCGAGGAAAATTTCTGCGGTTCACGAACGCGCTACCGGAAGAACACTGGGTTCCGCAGCCGAGGCGGAGCCACCATTGCCCTGACTTCTCTCGCGTTTGCGGCCACTGGATTGCTGTGGGCCACGCGGTAGACTTGTTTTCAAAACGCTTCTCAACGCTGTCGACCACGCAGCCGCCGTGTTTCAATTGACCCAAAAAAGTTCTTGCGGAAAAATTCACCAGTTTTTCTTGCTACCCTCATACTCGTATGGTTGGTATATATCACATGGTTGAATCTCCTCGAGATCTCTATCTGTTGGGCTTCCATATTCAAACAAATCAATTCATTTCCACTTTCGGCATTCGAAAAGCAAGCCCAAGCCCCGAGGGAAGAGGAAAGGAAAGAGAGAAGAGCAGAAAAAAAAAGTGCTTATATATAGCGGTTTTAATCACAAATATATAGCTCAAAAGTCATCGGCCCAGGTACTTGCATCAAACCGGCGGCGGAAAATGGCTTTATTGGCGCCGTATGTGTTCTTAGCTCCGCGAAAATAGTCGAATTTGGGTTCCCGTTCCCGGTTCCCGGGTTTCCTGAAGCGAAGCGAAGCTAAAAGCATAAATTGATACTTGATACGCCAGATATCTACAGGAAGCTATGGAATCATAGCAGAATTGGGACTTGCTTTGGGCTCTATAGTGGTATCTTAGTTTCTAAAAAGTGCATGGGATTGCCACACCCCTGTATGGTCTTTCGCGATACTTGAGTGGTTGAGTGCGATGTTACACCGATGGGTTTGGCACTTCGGCAATCGAAAAGGAGTGCTGCCGACTAGAGAAGCCAATGAATGAACTTTTGACATGCCACACCAAATTATTCAGGCAGCAGCCCCCAGAACACGTTCCTTAAGGAGCGGGACCTTGGTGGTGCCGCACGAGAAAGAATGTAAGAGTTCGCCACTCTTGCTGTACAAATAAATCCACGGCATGGAGCTGAATTCCGGTGGGGCCTGATCAGCTGGCACCAGCGCCTTCAGGGCGGACACTACATCTTTGCTTTCTTGAGCTTCGCAGTCGAAAAATCGCACACCACCGACTCCAGCGTCTTCCAGCTCACGCATCATTTTCTTGTAATAGATGCCCATCCTTTTGCACGACGGGCACGTTTTCGCCATAAACCGCACACACACAGCCTCTTCAGCACCTGACGCCGCTGTGATGGCAGCGTCAAACGCGGCTAGTCCCTTCAATCGCGGAGCCAGAGAATTTTCTTCAAACCCTGAGTCTCCGTACGTCTGCACTCTTCTACTTCGCAATTCGCTTGCACGGGGCATCACAAAAGCGTTAGCGATGTACGCGACAAAAACTAGGCGAATCAAAAGCCTGAACATCCTTGTGAAAGCTGTAGTCTAGAAAAAATATACACTACAATTGTAACGAGCAAGCGACACGCTCCGGGTAGGTATGAAGTTGGTCGCCCTTCTTAACTCCGAAGGATTGTTTTGTCTCGCAACTCGCAACTCTCATTTCTTGAGACAGATGTCAAAAGATGTCGAAAGAATTTCGAATCCCGCATCCCGGATCTGCGATCATCTGCGGGTGTGCAGTATTTTGCAAGATGATTATAATAGAGACGTCAGATTGCTCGTCATTTCGTTCGTCTTGTTCGTCATTTCATCATTTCGTGTTTTGTGAGCTTTTCAGAAGCTAGACTAGAGGACGGTCACTGATGAGATAATAAGCGGAAGTGTGCTAACAATGTCATCCCTGTCCGTTACTGTCGTCCGGGCGTTTGATTTGGTTGCGAAGGTGAGCACTGAGTCGCTAATATTCGTTGTTTTGCTCAAACACATCATGTTGTCCGTTTGATGTCGGCATCGTGAACCGTTGTGTGTTTTGGTTACACTGCAGGAGGACAATCCACTTCTTACTCTCGCGAACGGCCCAAGCTGCGACCCTTATGTATGCGTCTACGTAGGCTCAGAATTAGGAGGTCGAACGAGCACAGCGTACCGCACTCTTGACCCCGAGTGGAATGAACAGGTTGGTTTGCACCCTAGACCCTGGCTAGATGCCTTAAGCTCGTCGGGGATTTAAGCTGTCGTAAACTTCCTCAGCGCATTGCATGCATGACAGCAACTGGGCATGGTTGCACGACTGAGGCTGGCCCCTCTAGTAACAAATGATGATATGGTCTTGATTCTATAAGTTCCTAGCTTCCATGACGAGGATCTTATATGAAATGTGCCCACCCACTAGGTGCTCATGGACCACCTCCTTGGAAGCGACGTAGACAAGGACGAAGTGGTGCGTTTCGTGATTTTCGACGAGGACAAAACCGCCGACAACGGTGCTCTAGGCGAAATTGCAGTCCCACTAGCAACCATAGGGCTGGGCCGCACGCTGCACACCACGTTCGAAATAGGGCCCTGCCCGGGTAGCCTCGACACCGGTGATTTCGGGGAATTGGAAGTGATTTTGGTGTGGGATTTGTTGCAGGACGCAGCCGCTCGATTGGCGAGCAAACAAGCCGAGAAAGAAAAAGCTGAAGCGCGGAAAGTGAAGGAGGAGCAGCGGCGGAAGAAGGAGCAAGCGAAGAAGAAGAAAAAAGAAGAAGACGAAGTCCGCAAAGAAGAAGCGAGAAGAGTCAAAGAAGAAGAGCGGGAAAGAGACCGCGCAGAGAGGGCAGCGCGGCAACAGAGCCAAGAAAGGAAGCTAGCGCAGACGAACGAAGAGAAGGAAGAAAGGAAAAGAGCTAAGCAATTAGAAGAGGTTCGTAAGTTTCTTTTCTGGACTCAATAGCTAGGCTTGTGCATAGTAGACTTCTCTTTTTGTGTGACCCCACCACTCAACCTATTCTTCTTCTTCAATAACGTGAAAAATCCCGATGCACGTATTCTTTCACAGGAGGACAGGAAACAAATCGCGGCAGCAAACAAAAAAGAGCGAAAGCAGGAAGCAGCTGCAAAGAAGGAAGAAGACGACGTGGTAAAGGAAGAGAAGAGAGAAGCGCAAAATAATTTGGCTGCTACGAAAGCCGAAAGAAAGCAAACCGAGAAAGAGAACCGCAACCGCAGCCGAAACGAGCGCCAACGAGAGAGGCAGCAGCAACGGTCGAACCGTGGCGGTGGGGCTAGCAGGCAAGAACGGGAATCGATGACGCCCGAGGACAAGCGACGGGACCAGCGCCGCCGGTGGAAGTACGCCCGAGGTGGAGGCACCAAGAAAAGCCGAGACGAAGAATTCGGCCGAAGCACCGACAACGATGACGACGACGACGGTGCGAGTGCGTGGAGCGCAGACGATTATGGGTCGGACTTCGGCGGCGAAAGAGTGCCCCTGCGGGACGTGTGCTGCTCGGGGCGGGGCGCGAGCAGCTGCCGCTCCTTCAGCTGGTGGATGCTCCTCTTGGTGCTCCCCCTGGTGTACTTCCAGCGCTTGTGGCACGAGACTTCAGTGCACGGCACGGCTCGGCTCTTTGCGCACGCGAGCGCCACTCTTCCGTCGTCGTCGTCTTCGTTGTCGTCTACCGCCTCGGTTGCTGTGGATGATGACACCACACGCTCGAAGCGAAGTGGTTGGAGAGCAGAGCCTCGCACGGATGATAACAACGCGGACTCCGCGGCTGGAGCAACATCTAACGGCGGAGCAAACATTGACGTGATGACTACCGCCACCAAGTTTGCGTTGCCTCTTACGGGCCTTGGCGCTGGCCTGTTGACCAACTGGTTCCCCATTCAGTCCGGGGTGGTGCTGGCACCCCTGTACCAAGTGATGGAGGTGACCCACACCCCACTGTCGACCCTTGCGCTGGTGTCTGCCGTGCACTTTTGGGGCAACGGGGTGTTTGGCTCGCTCGCGTGGTAAGGAGGCTGGGGGGGTGCGAGCTTCTGGTTTCTTCTTAGCTCTTTTTTTTTGCCTGTTTCTTTTCTCTTCACTCTTCTTTCGCTCTCCTTTTTTTCGAAGGATTTGCCGCCTATCTCCTAAACCTCGACCGCGCCTAGAGCTACTTACACGCTTCCTTTTTAATACAATGCATGGCATTCCTCTTTCTTTCTTCCCTCTTGTCAAGGTCCACTCGCAACGTGAACTTGGTCGTGTGGAGCACAGTGGTCTGGACGGTGCCCTCCGTCTGGCTCGGCTTCTTCGTGGGCTCGTCCAAACACGCAGGCTTGAAAAGCTTGCTGCTCGGCACTCAAACTTTGAACGTTCAGGTGGTTGTTCGAACGCCGATCCTGTCCACCAATCACAGTGCAACTTCAGCGGTGACACCACCACCGCCACCAGAGGATGAGAAGCAACATCGCCGCTTGAGGAAAGCAGGAGCAGCAGCGAACGAGCAAGGTGCTGATGCGCAGCAAAAGCAGCGCACTAAGGGCAGCAATAGTGCAGATGGAAGCAACAGTGGCAACAGCAACAACATCACTAGCAGTAGCAGTGACGATGACGACATCGCTGTCGGCCCACATGTGGAGCTCTTGAAGCAGTTGCCGTTCGTGGCGGATGCTGACGTTGACTTGCTGGCCACGTACTTGCGGATGAGTTTAGGGGGGGTCATGGTGATTTTAGCCATGCTTGCCCTAGTGGGCACTTGCCTAGGAGGCGGCGGTGGGGTGCACCGATTCGCGTGCCCTTCCAAGAGTGGCGGCGCGCGGAGGCAGTCTTGCGGGTCTTGCTTAGCGTGGTTCGCGGTGTCTGCCTGCGCGTTTTCCTCGGGTTATTTGTTCCTCGCCAACGTGGGCGCAGGGGTCGCCGTGACCTCCTTCTTTGCCATTTCGGTATTTTTGGGCGTCGAAACGCGCCGGGCGCTGCCGACTGCCATTGTGCTCGGTGGCTGGGCCTCACTAGCACCTCTGTTGGCGTACCGGACCGCGGACGGTGGCCTACCCGGCGTACGGCTCTTGCTGGTGCTGCCAGGCCTATGGCTCGGCTCCCTGGTGGCTCCTTGGCTCTCCAAGGGCTTCGGCGGGCGAGGCGACTTGTTTGTGTTCAGCGTGCTGCTCTTGGTGGTGGGGACGGGGGTGGTGAGCTGGGGCGCAGTGCATTTGCAGTACAGCCAACCGGACATGGCTGTGGATTCGTCGCCGCTCTTTGGCACGCCTCAGGTGATGGCAGAGAGGATAACTGTGAGTTGCTACTGATGTCTGTGTTGTGAGAGCGAGGCGACATGAGTTCGCTTGGATTGAAAAGCGGCAGAGTAAAGGACTTCGGTAAAGTGCATGGTGGTGCGCTGGCTTTTATATTGGTCTTGTTTTCTATTCAGGTGCCTTCATCGTTGGACGAACTCCAGGCCCAAGCCAACGCCTTGCAGACAGCGGTGTCACTGCCCGAAAACCCGTTTTCTGGCCTGGTTGGTGGCACTTTCGCACCCTCTCTGTCGCCTCTTCCTTCCTTAGAGCCTTCTTTGAAGCCTACTGTGCATCCTACTTTGCACCCTTCATGGTACCCTTCGAAAGTCCCCTCGCTGCAGCCCACTGGCTACCCCACGATCATTGCCACCTCGGAAGCACCCTCAGCTCAACCTACGCCCATGCCGCACTTGAAAGTGGCACCAACTACGCCTCCCAGCCAAGAGGAGTCGGATCTGAAAGACGAGGTTACACCATCATCACCCCCTGAAGAGGATGCGAAGGCAGTCCCCCCATCGTCTGGGAAGCCAGCATCGCAACCGAAACCGGAGCCGAAACCGGAGCCGAAACCGGAATCGAAACCGGAACCGAAACCGGCTCCGAGACCAGCCCCGAAGCCCGCACCGAAACCGGCACCGAAGCCAGAACCGAAACCTGTACCAAAGCCAGAACCGAAACCGACTCCGAAACCTGCTCCGAAATCAAAACCGAAGCCAGAGCCGAACCCTGCGCCGAGGCCGGCGGCACCGAAGCCAAAACCGAAGCCAGACCCGAAACCAGAACCGAAGCCTGCTTTGACGCCCCTTCCAAAGCCGAATTCCAAGCCCAGTCGAAGCCTGCTCTGAAGCCGGAGATGAAGCCGGAGATGAAGCCCGAGTGACATTTCAGAAAAATTCATACGCGTTTGCTTCTGGACGAATATTTGCATCTGGATGAATATGATGCAGATTCATTAACGGTTTATAAGAGAAGCGGAGCTCTGAAAGCGAGGAATCGTTTGCACTCGGTGCTAGAGTGCCTGAGATGCATTTGTCTACTTGCTACTTGCCTCCTCGTTCACGAGGTCATATCTTCGTACTGAACATCCGGATCTCACAAAACACACGAGAGGGATTTCGCTCTCTGAGAGCTGCAGCCGTAGCATGCGTCGCTCTGCATTTGCACCACGTAAAATAGCACAACATCTATCTACCCTCTGATTCGAGACGACTAGCTAGAGTATGTCAGTAGTTGTTCTAATATAATATAATAATAATTTACTGAAAACGAACAAGGAAACCTGCCAATTCACTGTGCTCAACGGCCCTCAGCTGTATTTTACTTCGGGAGTCGTGCTTCTAGTGTTCACGGGTCAACTTTTGTAGGTGCGCCCCTCAAGCTCACCCGAGAATCGAGAGCGGCCCTTGCCTTAACGCTTTTCATAATAAGCGGTATTTGAATGCATCTGCGACTTATCATCACCGTCCTGTTCACTCACTGGTGTTGATTTGTGCGCCCCTGCTGATACAGAACCCGGAACCACCATGCTCAAGTGCGCTGCGGTATGCCTGCTCGTTGCCTCAGCTGCGGCAGTGCCTGCCAAGGGGCAAAAAAATCTGAAGATGAAGAAGAAAATGCGCTCCCTTAAATCTGACAATGCGCGTGTTGTGAAGCATCTCAATGCTCTGGCGGTATGTGCCAGTGTGCCTTGTTTTCTCGAGTCCTTCTCGCGAAATGCGTTGCCACCTCTTTTCCAAGAGCTAATGTGCATTACGCACGCATGATTTCAAAAAAGAAGAATATAAAGGCGATGCCCGACACCGGCTACTCGTGCTCTAATGACTGGCTCGAGGCGCTTGTTGCCACTTATCGTGCTTGCTACGATGCTTTCTTCGAGTTTCCCTGTGCCACTTGATCTATGCCCCTCCTTCTGCGGCCCTCTTCTTCGCCCCTTCTCTTAATATTTCACATCATCATCATTTGCTGTCTGTGCGATTCATTCTTTCAGGCGAAAGCGCCCGAAAAGCACAAGGCGAGCCTAGCCAAGGAGGCCGCGCGGCTGGCGGCCACCTCGTCTCTGTACACCGACATCGACTCGTACTTTGCGTACCCCATGACGCTGGACTGGATCGTGGACCTGTACTTCGAAGACAGCGACGACGCGACGGCCTACCCGGTGATCCTCGACAGCGGCAGCTCCAATTTGGCGGTGGCCATTTCGAGCTGCACCAACTGCGAAGAAGCCTCAACCACTCTGGACCCAACTCTTGTGTCCGACCCGGAAATGTGAGACAACAAACGAGGCACGCGCGAGCGCGCCCCTTCTTCGATAATAATGTTATGTTTGACGAATGAGGATCCTAAGTTACATGCCCAGGCCGCTGTCTTCCCACTGAAATAGTTCTGTCAGTTGTTCGGCACATCATTTTTTCTCCCTGTTGTTGGCATGGAAAGCTGACACGAGTTTCTCATTCATCCTCCCTTTTTCTTGTGTCGTGCGCACCCCTACAACTCCACACACACACACGTGCCTAAGGTGTATTGAAGTGACTTACGGCAGCGGCGAATGGTCGGGCGTTGAAGTGTCGGAGTCGTACGTGTCGCTGGGCTCCGGCCTCGGCACCAACGCCAACTACGCGGGCATCACTTACCAAAAGGAGTTCTTCGAAGGCGGCTCGAGCTACGTGGGGATTTTGGGCATGGCTTACGAGGGCATTGCCAACAGCTACAAGGTTTGTGATGCGGAAGGCTGTGCACATGGCGTGACAGTTATTCGAAAAGTATGCGTGGTGTAAGAGAGTAATTTGTGGTCCAGTCTTTTTGCTCTTTTTCTTGCTTCTTCCGACTTTTTCATGGCGAAACACTTGGCGTGCAGTTCTTTCAGTTTGCTTCCTTATTCCCGTTCTTCGCCCTTCTCTCACTACTTCCTTAAAAAAAAAACTATTTGTGTATTCCTGGCAGGACGACTGCACCTCGACTTCCTCAAGTCGCTCGTCCCGGAGCGTTGGCAGCACTTCTTCGGTCGCCGCCGAACCGCTGCTGTACACCTTGTACTCCGGCGGCGTTCTCTCGGGGGCCTCGTTCGCGGTGGCCATGTGCGACGACGACGACGCTGACGTCAGCATTGGGGGCCTGGACTCGGACCTGGTCTCGGGGGACATGTCGTACGCCGAGACCCAAATGACTTTCGGGGAGTACTACGGGTACTACCTGATCTACACCTCGGGCATGAGCGTGGGCTCGACCTCGGTGACGGTGGAAGACGTCAACTTGTACGGAGGCCTGGTGGTGGACACCGGCACCACCCTGCACTATTTGCCCACCGCCACCGTGAAAGCTATCGAGACGGCGGTGACGAGTGCGGTGGACGACTCGAGCATCACCTCAACCTCGTTCTACAACTGGGAGTCGTGTGCATCGGCCTCGGAAATTTCGAGCTTCCCCGACATGACATACACGTTTGCCAAATCGTCGACCAGTGGCGCCGAGACCTTCAACGTGACCTTGAAACCCGAGCACTACTTGCTCGAGTACGGCAGCTGCTACTACTGGGGCTTCGAAGAGTCGAGCTTGGGCATTTTCGGGAACATTGGCATGAAAGGCAAAGTGGTGGACTTTGACGTGACCAACAACAAAATTGGCTTCGGGAACGGCGCCTGCAGCTCGACCTCGTCGTTTGCCAAGTCCCGCCAGCCCTCGATGCTGGAGGCAGTGATGGCGCAAGTCAACAGCCGCTCGTCGACGGAGCTTTTCACGGGCGCCCTCTCCGCAGTGGCGGTGGTGGGCACCGTGCTGGGCTCGGCCTTCGTGGTCCTCAACAAGCTGGTCACCAAGTCGGCCTCCACCCGCGAGAAAGCTTTTGACGCGTCGGAGACGTCCGCCCTCCTGCCTCCGCTTTAAAAAGTAGAGTCAACGGCGGGAAAGTGTGTATAGAAAAAGATACTGCGCACTGCTGCTGTTACCCAACTCATTGCAGATCGGATCTTCAGAGTAGAAGAGAGAGAGAGAAAAAGAGCGGAAGCACTGAGTTAGATGGGACTTTAACAGGGCTCCGGGGCTTACTTGGCTTTGTTGCTTCTATGTGCTCTGCATGTTCTGTGTTTCGAATTCCGCTTAATTGATTGTTGTATACTACTTCCGTGTTGTTAACCACTTCCGAGATACATCCGACATCCGGGATGTGAGTTATAACTACGTGCTAGTCCTATTACTGGCGTCCTAGACATCTGGCGTCTAATTAATTCTTATGAAATATTACATCTGACCTTAATGCTCCAAGTCATTAACTTCAAACAACGCGAAGCATAAGCATGAAGGATAATGGTAATGGATATCACATATTACATATCACAGAACCTGCTAAACCGGCATTTGAGAACCAAAGACCCAGAGAGCCAGAGAGAGGGCAGGGGAATGAGACAGAAATGGCTTATGTGTCTTTTGTATAGCCCAAGCGCAAGTGCCAGCGTGCTACTGTGCTACTTCCATTCTGTGTTATCGATAATGTACTTGCTGCTTGTTCTCTCGTTGCCCTACTCGGTTCAAACGCACGAGGAGCCGCTTAGTGCCGTGCCTTGTTGTAACGGGGCTTCTAATCAAACGAGTAAGGTTGAACGAATCGCAGCATGCTCTGCATCTCCCAAACATTTCATGATAACAAAAGCTATTCCGGTACGACATATGCTTGAAGAACGGGTTCCGATGGCGCTGGTGCTGTGGTGCCATACGTAGCTCTCATGGTATTACCTGATGGTTGAACTAGGGTAGTGTTGTAGCTCGGAGCTGGGGCACCACTTGCCATCTCCACCTCACGCAAGCCAGTGGGACTTTCATGAGCGCCGCACGGACAGCAGCCATACCTCCTTCTTCTGCCATTCAAGTGTTGTTCCCAGGGTCGGTAGTGACAACAGCAGCAACCACAGCCTAAAAGCGCAAGCACAAAGCTCGCAAGGGTCATGAGCCAGCGCCAGCCGGTGTAGCCGCGCCGCATGACTACTTGGCTTGGGGCTGCTGGATCGTACCAGCAAGGCCTCTTCGCACCGACTGGGTGGTCGTTCACAAAGCCTTGAGCGCAGTGTTGAGAAGTGGAACCCGAGCACGGACCAGGATGCTGAGACGACCTTGCCGTCGTGTCTACCTTTTCACCACGCTGCTGCTTTGCAGGAGTGGCCATCGCGTTCGATGTTGGTACCTCTTGGTAAGCCAGCTCTACAACACCGTCGTAGCAAGTTTCGCACTCGAAATGGTACGTCTCCGTGCCCCACATGTCACACTGGCATGAGGTACTGCTGCTCCCCTCAAGGGCGGCATTTGAAGATTCACCCAGCCGCCGATGGTGGTGGTAGTGATCATCGCCGTCGTCGTGATGCGTGACGCAAGTCTGGTGGAAACAACACGCTGAGTCGCAGCAATACTGGTCAGCTCGACTGGTGTCTTGGAGGAGCCAAGTCTCACGGCTGCCGTCGTATCTTTGCATGAGAGTATTGCACGACGTTCCCGAGCACTGCCAATTGCAAGACGGCGAATGCTGGTAAGAGCAGCATGCCCACGCGTCGACTTGCGATTCAAGCACGGTGCAGGTGCCATTTATAGGCGAGAGGTATTCCAAGTTGATCCGTAGCTCAGCCAAATCGTAGCCAAACCATAGTTTCAAAAACAGCCCACTTCCGATAAGAACGGCAATGCAATTTAAGCATGCCCAACAATGACCAGGCGACATTTGTTCACCTTTATTCCGAGGGGAATGGAGATGATCATAATGATTTCGACCCCGCCCACGCCCTCCGATATTTATGTTGGTCGTCCACATCCTAATTCTTATGTCGTTGACTTCTTTAAAGCCTTCTCTTGGGTGAATGAGAGCTTACATACGTACCATGGGAATGACTAGCTAACTTAGATCAATCCTAACTATTAGTAGGCTCGATGGCTGCTTGGCTCAGATTCTACAAATAATGATAGTAAACTGGCCAAGCAAGGCTAGAACCCTCGTCGGCTTGAGTGTCACTGCGCACGTTCGTTTGGCCAGCGACATTCTTGCTCTAATATTTACAAGACAAAACAATAAACTCAGCTAGCTAAAACTCTGAAACGAAGCTAGCTAAAGTTCACGCCTCGCCTGCTTGCTTGGAATAGG
>Ga0307931_1000287_pt1 | contig 29909 bp, 24 predicted proteins | sample OrgLakmetageno47_FD_201816 | JGI IMG/M metagenome (GOLD analysis project Ga0307931, IMG submission 201816) | Saline water microbial communities from Organic Lake, Antarctica - #47 | ecosystem: Environmental > Aquatic > Non-marine Saline and Alkaline > Saline | place: Antarctica: Organic Lake...
CGCCGCTTTGAGAAGGGCCGTCCCGCGCTGCTTTGGCGAGATCATCAGCGATCAGGCGCACGACCTGGAGAACAAGAGAGAGAGAGGCCGATGTGAGTGTGCACGTAGTACGCAAGCGAATTGGCTATGCTATAAGTCTCATATGAAAATTTAAGATTGAGGATGGAAACAAACAAACTAAAGAATTCATGAAACACGAGCAAAGTTGTGCCATCTTTCGTCACCTTGAGAGTGGCATCGAGTTCGTTTGGGTTCAAAGGAGAACCACCGCACTCGTCACGCAATTCTTGCAAAAAGCTCCTGTAGTCTGCTGTGGTGGGTGCCTAAGATACAAAGGAAAAATAAAGAGTATGAGACGAACATTAATTTATTTATACCTCAATGAGACAAATCAAATTACTTGCGTAATTTAAAAGTATCAAAACTTCCCTTGTCTATTCTAAAAGCCCCCCCCCCCCTCCCTCCCCCCTTTTTTTTCATCTCACCTGCTTGGCCCCGAGGGCTCTCAACAGCTTATCGTGCGCGCCGAAGGCCCGGGGCACCTCAAACATGAAGGGGGCGAGCGACTCGCGGCCGAACCGAAAGTACACCCGTGAAGCTTTCACCAGAGTGTGGGCCCCCACCGGCACGCAAGGAGTGTCGCGCAGGGATTGCTGAACTACAGGGGAGATTTGGTCCCAGCGCTCTTCCAAGTAGGCGAACAACGATCGAAACACCGCCTGTAGAGTTAAAAAGAAGAATGGCGATTTAGGAGGAAATGAAGATATTACGGAGAAAAAGGCGAGAGATAAACTAGAATTATGCAGGGAACAGGGGAGACCACACGAGCTCCTTTCAACTTCCTCTTCCTTGCGATTTACAATATTCCTTCTACTGTATGTACCTGCGGCGGGTCTAACGCTTCCGGCGGCCAGCGGTCGAGCAGCGCATTCCCGCGCAACAGCAAGCACTTCAAGTGGGCAAGGACGACAGGCAGCGGTGGCGGCGTCTGCAGGCCTAAGCTGGACCACATCATCTGTGGAGGCGCCAAATGGGCGGGTAAGACGGGCACAGTGGTCCACACCAAATGCCGATCTTTGGGGACACAGGCGTCGCTGAAGCGCACTAAGGCCAACGTACTGCCACTGCCACTGCTGCTGCTGCTGCCGCCGCCGCCACTAGCACCAACGTCACTAGAGAGGAGCGATGCCTCTTGCGACCAGCCCGGCGGCACTTGCGTAGGGACAATGCGCAAGGCGCTCAACTGCCTGGCAAAGGAAGGGTCGTAAAAGTCGACCTCATTTTCCACCAAAAAGCGCAGCACGCTGCTTGCTTTCGACTCGAGAGGTGGGATCAGCACCGAGCCCTGCACGCCAAAAAAGAAGAAATTTTAAAGAGAAGAGAGTAAGATCAAGATAAAATTGAGAAGACTGTAGTAGAAGTACTGTTTGACGACATACTATTTTAGTAGTTCGTAGTTCAAGAAGATAACGAATTCGAAATCTCTTTGAACCTAGTGTTGTTCATTTCATGGCATTTCTCGTTCTTTTGGACAACACGAGAGAGAGCGAGAGCTTGTTTCAACACCTGTTGGAGATAGCTTTCTTCGACGTGCTTAGCGCATCGCAGCAGCGCGTCACGGTCTACTTTAGGAGGTAAGCCCAGCTCTCTCAATATGGGCAGCCAGGGGCCGTCCAAACTGCCAAAGTAAAATGGGGCACCACAGGGTGGGAACGCGTGAGGCGCGTCGTCGAACACATGTGCCAACAAAGGGTGGCTCGGGTCCAGCAGCTCGCGCGCACGGGCAAACGGAGATGGTTCGCTGCTGTTGCCGTTGTTAGCAGTGGAATTACCATCGCCACCACTTGCTCCTTCTTCAACGGACAAATCAGAACCTTCTCCTCCGCCTCCTGCTGCAGCTCCAGCCGTCATCGATGTTGTCGTCGCACGAGGTTTTGGGAGGAAAGGCACATTCGCCAAGGTAGTGACGAACTCAGCATCGGCCTCCTTCAAGGCCGGCCATTGCGCACACACAAACGCCAACAATGCTTCTTGGTCTCCGGGAGCCAAATGCCCAAATTCCGGCAGCAAGAAGCGCGTCAACACACCCGCATTGTCGAGGGAAGGCACGCCCAAGTCCCGGTACAAATCACGCACCCACCGCTCTCGTGCCACTAGAAAGCGAGCACGCGCCGCGAGCGGCAAAGGGACGCCTCCAGCAGCTGCCGATCCGCTTGCTCCAATGCTGCTGCTGCTGCTGCTGCCAGTATGGCCCTCATCCAGCGTATAGTAGTAATTTTGGTCGGAGCGCTCGCCTGTTAAAGTGTTGTTAGCACTACCACCACTGCCGCCAGCGCTGCCAGTGAGGTTGCCACTCGATGAAGGCGCAGCAGTCGATGCTTGCAGTGCAGGGCGCGGCACCGGCAATAATGCCACTCGAACGCCGGCTGCTAGCGTCTCAAACAACGGCAAGTGCTTCAACTTATCGCTCAAGCTTGGAGTGAGCACGGCCGCTTGACGGCCGTCAGGCCTCGCAAACAGGGACAACAGTGCGTCGAGCGCCTCGGGCTCCAAGCGAGACCAATCCAAGTGAAGCAGCTCGCTCCCTACACTAGTGGTCGATGACGCTAGGCTGTTTTGACTGTTGTTGCCAGTGCTGCTATTGTTCATGCCGGCGAGGAAGCCACCGTGTGCAGCACGCGCCGCTCGCCCGATGTCACGCCCCAGAGAGCCCAAGAAAGTGTTCCGCTGATTGCTACCGCTAACACTGTCACTACTGTTACTGCTAGCCGCATAGCTGTGCTGCTGCATCGTCAGAGTCGCGAGCGCATGCAGCGCGTTTCTCGACAAGTCTTGCGGTGTCGAGGCCAAAAATCCAGGCGAGGTGAGGGTGCGGCCTGAGAGATAGGCCAACTCGAGGACGGGTAAGCCGACTTGCAAAAGCAACGGAAGCACAGCTGGTGCAACGCCTTCATTTTCTCCGTCGTCATTGTCGTCGTCGGCAGCAGTAGCAGCGGCAGTTGAAGGCGCACCTGTTGCTGTTGCGGCACCTGCTGCTGCCGTGTCCGCTTCTGCACCAGTTGAGGTACTCGCAGCAGCAGCAGCAGCAGTTGCAGCAGCTGGAACTGAAGGCAACGCATCCAAATCAACTTCGTCGTCGTCGTCAGGCTCTGAGTCCTGCCTCTGATTTATGTCTTGTGGCTGTGGCGGCGGTGATGGTAACGATATTGCAGCAGATGTTTCTGCTCCGCCACTGTCAGAGCTATTGTTGTTCCTGTTGGTGTTGCTATTGCTATCTGTGGCGCCTCCAGTAGAGGCAGTAGCAGTAGCGCCAGCAGCCGCGGCAACAGTAGGCAGCGCAGGTCTTTCGATCTGCGTCGACCACCCTAAGTTGGCGCGGTGTGCATCATCGGCAGCAGCTACGCGTGCGCTGACCGCCTCTTCAGCTCGAATTTCTGCTGCCACAGCGGCTCTTGCCCTCGCCTCAGCGGTGCGGAGTTTGGTGCGCAGTTGAATGTGCATCGCGCCGGGAGAGCGCAGCACCACATCCGCGAGACTGCAAGACACGAGCAGAGGCTGCAGAGAGCTTTCACCTGGACCTGAAGCTGCGCTAGACGCATTCCTCGTCCCACTGCTGCTGCCTCCTTCTTCTCCTGGTAAGACCACAGGCGAAACTGATGCGCCTGCTGCAGTCGTCGATGTGGTAGCAGCAGAAGCCGATGACGGTGAAGAAGAAGCCGAGGCAGTTGACGTCGCAAGGTGAGGCGCGTGCACAGGCAAGAGCGGCCAGTCGCGCAGCACGGTTAAAGTCTCCGGCGCGGCCAAGTCCACTTCTTGCCACAGAGTAGCTAGCCATAGCGCGCTAGGCGGCGAGCGGGTGTGGCCACTGCTGCTGCTGCTGCCGCTAGTGCTGCCGTTGTCCGTGCGTTGGTCATGGTTCACAGCAGCCTTAGCATGAGGATTCCACACCACTGCTTGTGCTCCGCGCCAGTGCGCCGGGAGCTGCTCGGGCAAATGCTGTGCCAGCACCTCCGCAGTGAACGGGGCAATCCCCACGGCTTCTCGGAATGCTGGCTGATTGAGCCAAGGGGCGAGCTTGATAGCCGCTGAAGGGGCGACGAACCGAGCCGCCAGGCACGGCAAGAGCGACTGCTGCCGGCGGTTGGCAAACACAAACGGTGGCGGTTGCTGTTGCTGAGCCCGTGAAGACGAGGCTTGACTGTTGCTCGTTGCAAAAAATATGCCCACGCCGCCGGATGCGAGGGGCAATAGAGGACAACCCGCGAGCTCGTTCCATTTCCGTGCAAGGGTAGCCGCATCCATCTGCGCCACAACGCCATTATCACCATCGGCACCTGTATTGCTTCCACCACCGTCAGCATAGCGTGCTTCGACCGCCACGCTAGGCGTTGCTCTTGCATTGTTACCGTCATCGTCATCGTCGTCAGCTGCAACAGCAACTGCGGCCATACTTCCATCACTGCCACTTACTTGTGCTCCGGCATTTTCATGCAGCGTAGATGGGTTGGCGTTCGGTTGAGGTGGGTAGCAGTCGAGCAAACAGAATTCGAGGAGCTGCAAAGCCAGGCCCGGGACTTCAGCCACCGCTGACGCGACTGTTTTACTACTGGCACCACCACTGCTGTTACTGCTGCCACTAAGGCTGCGGTCACCGCGGCTGCTGTTGACGCTCCTAGGTCTGCTGCTAGTAGATGATGAAGCAGCAGGTGCAATATGAGCGTTGAGGCGCAAGAATCTTCGCAGCGTCGCCGGCGTCATTTCGCGAATTTCACTGCTGTTTTCGTCGGAGTTCATGAGAGCGGAGCGCAAGTCCGAGGCTACACCTGGTGGAACCTGACAGAACAGACACATAGCAAACAAGGCACACGCGCACACGCATGTGATGAATACAACGACGGTTTTTATTTCTAAAAAAAAGAGCGATACTGCAAACAAAAAAACTTGAAAACAAGAGAAAATGAGAGATATTCTATTTCTTCTCCACTAGCAATTCGAACCTTGAACAACGGCAAGTAGTTCTCAATGAACGCTTCAACCCTTAGCGGCAGTTCGTGGCGCCGGAACACCCCTTCGCTCGGCCGCAGAAACAAATCCCCCTGTATGGGGGCCAAGTACAGGGGGGCAAGTGCCAATTTGGCGTACACCGAGGGCTTTCCGCCGAGCCCGCCGCAGAGCACTGCCCCGAGGGTGCTTGGGGCCAAGAGGCTGCGATGAGGCCAAAAACGGTACAGGCTGGATGGCTCGAGGTCGTATCTGGTAGACGCACAGGTATAAACACATCAAAACAGATGTACGTAGCCATGTGATAATTGCATACCAGCAAGCAGCACACGAGGGCGCGCAAAGCGGAAGTAGCAAACAATCATGCGAGAATGAGAAAGCCAGTGAAGAACAACATTCCGCACCAGAAGGCAAAGTTTAAAAAGCAAACGTACAAACAAAGTCAATTTTAATTCATCTTACTTGGGCCTCAGTGCATCCCGCAAGTCAGCAAGAAGTGTCGGCACCAATTCAAGCATGGCTGCTTCGAGCAGAGCTTCGTTCCACTTCCCGACAGCATGCTCTGCCTCGAGCGACATGCCAAACGATCCATGAGGCGAGGAGTCTGACGGATAGCCACTCCTGACCCCACGTTCATTCCCAATCCTTCCTGCGGATGCGCGTTCTGCGGCAGCAATTTTCCGCTGCTCCGGGGTCATGTAACTGCCTCCATGACTGCCGTGGCCACTGTTGCTGTTGTTTCCATTGTTTCCATTGTGACCTCCTCCTGCTCCTGGCAGCGGCGGCTGCTGCCACTCTGCAGCCAACGCATTCGTTTCGGTCGTAAACACAAGGCTGCGGATCGGGCGATGAGGGCCGGAATCTTTCACAAAAAAGGGAGCGTCTAGGTGGAACGGCAGCCCTGTAGCAATGCCCAAATCAGCAGCTCCCCCCAACAACGATCCCGGCGGCGTGCGAAGCACTACAGTGTTAGCATCGCGACTCCCGCTGTTGCCTTGATGATCAATGCTGCGCACGCGCGCCGCTACCGATACCTGACACAGAAAGAGACAACGGAACCATATAAGATAGAAAATAGGTATTGGAAGAGGTGGAACAATAAATAGATGATGCTGCACTATCAAGAACAACACACCAATTAATACACCTACCGTACACAGAGAGGTAATACAGAGAGGGTATAGTCAAAGGTGTGAAAGGTCGAAATACCAGTGGCACGAGTTCAAGGTTTCGAAGCGATGCATCGGAGGACGCCAGGTCGCGCAGCTCGGAAGTGGGAGCTACGCTACAGCGCACCAGCCAGGAGTCCAAACTGTGTAGGAGCTTTCCAGAGCTGAGGTTGGAAGCAGAAGACGATACATCTGCACTAGTAGCCTGGCCTATGGCCGTAGGCAACACAGCTGTCGCTGCTGCCGCTGAGGACGCCGCGCTTGTATTTTCACCTTTTTTCGAGGAAAAAGTGGTTTGTGTGTGATGCAAAAAAAACGAGTCAAAGATGGAAGCACAAGAATAATCAGTATATATGTGAGTATGCGCGTGCAATTGTAGATTCAACGGCTATTCAACGCACACCTTGACTTGCAGTATCTCCATCATCAACCGTGGCAGCAGCGGTCTCATTCTCCTCTGCTACCACTGTTGCTTCAGTCCACACAGTAGTTCCAACCTCTGGAGAAGAAGCGTCGGCTACTGCAACAGCCGCTGCTGCTGGGACTGCTTCATGCTCATTGCCGACACCTAGTTTACAACAGAGTGTGGCGCCAACAAAATTAAGCATAAGAACACGAATACACGCACAGGTAAAATAGAAAGAACGTGTAAACGAAATAAAACAAAATGTGCTGTACTACAGTAGTAAAATTCTTCCGCCATCTCACTTGTCTTTACCTCTGTCTGCCGTCGCCACGCCAATGCGCTCTCGGCGAACTACGGCGACCTCCACAGCGTACACGTCCTTTGGCGGCACAAACTTGGTGAACACGCTCAGCAAGCCCCGCCTCGCCCAGGCCTCGCGGTCCTCGATCAAACACTGTCGCCGCGTCCTTGAATCGTTAAAGTCACGAAATGCATGGCCGCTGCCGTCTCCACCACTACTGCTACTGCTGGCTGCATTACTACTGCCCTTGGAGTCGGAGGAGCGCGGGAAGAAACGGGCAAGCGGGCTAGGGCGCAGCACTGCAGAAAACACAGGGCGGGGGCTGGCACTGGCAGAGTTACTGTTGCTACAGCCGCTGTTGCTGTTACTACTGTTGCTATTGCTGCCGGTATAGTTCTCGCTTGTAGATGATGTGCCATTGTCAAGAGGCCAATGGTCAATGTGAAGGCCGCCGAGGCTGCTCGCAGTGACGAGCGATGCCCTCAGAGTTTGTTCAAGTTGCAACAAGGCTGACGCGACACACGCAGCGTCAAGGGCACACGGGCTCAGACTACTCCCCAACGATCGTAGTGGCAAACGCAACAGCGTGTTCGTCCCTCCACTCTTTACGCTTCCACTACTGCTGTTACTCGCTAGGTACGGCGCAAAAGGAGCAAACTGGTCTGGAAAACGCGCCATCAGGCTGCTGTTAGTACTGCCGCTGGTGCTGCTGCTCTTGTTGCTACTGTTGCTGCTGTCGAGCGCATACCGGCGCGCCATTGGCGGCGGTGCCTTTGATTGCTCAGCTCCCGAAGCAGAACCACCGCCACGGCTGGCTGAAGTACCACCACCAGCGCCACTACTGCCATTGCCACTACTACTGCTGCTGCTGCTGCTGCTACCACTGCCAGAGGAGGAAGAAGTTTGCGGTGCGTCGGGCGCAAAGAGGTGCGATCCACAGGGGTCAAACACGTGAAAGTGTTTGGGAGTTCCGTTCACCACTGACAGCACTTGCAAGCAGTCGGTCACGTGGTACGCCGCGCACAGACCCTTGGTCAAGGAAGGAAACCCTCCTGGTAGTCGGTCGGCCCGGGGGTGGCCAGCACCGTGGCAGCCGAGGCGGTCGTAGTAGGAGGGCATCGCGAGCTTGACTAACGACGCATGGTTCAAGCTGCAGTTCTGAAGGGACACCACGATCGAGGGACCTTGTGCCGCCGCGAGGGCCTGAAGTTGAGTGCGAGATATTGTCAAAAACGAGCAATGGGGTTGTAGAATAACGTTTACGCATGTGAAGATATTTACCTCCCTATATCTGAACAAACACCTTATACGAGAAGTACTATTGGTAGAAGATGCATCAACGCATGCCGTCAAACACGAACCGGGTGCAGCAGTGACTCGGTGCCAAAGGAACGCTCATCCAAGCAGACACGAAGAGCATCGCAGTTAGGTAGAAAAGTGTCCGCCAGCGAGACCAAATCCAGCACGCATCTGCTCAAAATCATCAAAAAGCAACTAAATGAAGCAATCAATAACCTAGGATAGCATTTATACTCTTTAAAAAGTGAAACAACTCCGTATAAGAAATAGTACAGTACGCAAAACAATAATCATAGTGCAGTACGCACTACGTAAAGTAAAATGAACATCACTCAATTCATTGACCGTGAAACCGCTGCCACGCCCATCGGCCCGCCTTTAACCGTAGCCACTGCTGCTGCTGCTGCGGTGTTAATTGCAGCGGGTGCAGTGGCGTTGGCTGTTGAGACACCTTCTAGTGCTGCTGTTGTCACTGCTGTTCCATTAGCGGTCTGAGGAGGCGAGGAAGTTGTCGATGAGGTTATACGAGCACCACCACTGCTAGCATCTGCCGCAGCTACAGCGTTTGCGCTCGCGCCTGCCGCCGCAGAATCCATTGCAAACAGTGCTGACGTCACATGGGCCCGCAACGCAGCGGGGGCCGGGCACGGCACAGCCTCTTGGTCTGCCTGCGCCGACAAAAGCTTGTCTCTCAAAGATTTCACCCCGAGTGCTGCGGCTGCTTCGGTAGGTACGCTGGTGTGCACGAATTTCAGTGACGACGACGACGAGGAGGAGGAGGAGTTGTTCGCAGTGAGCGCAGACGAGAGCCAGGGAGCATCGTCAAGCACAAGGTCGGGCGCAAAGCGCATGATTGCATTGGAATCGGGTAAAGACAGGGCCCCGCCACACGCGCGCGCTGCGTCGCTGACTTGAGCCGGCGTGCAACGGCCCAGCAGCACCGCCATGGAGCACGCCAAAGTCAACTGCTCGGCATCGAGCACAACTCCACTACCGCTATTCGAACTCTCGTTCCTGTCCCCAGCCCCAGCCGTAGCTTTGTCGGAACCCTTGGCGGCGAGGCTCCGCAGCGCAAACGCAAAGTCCTGCGGCGCAAACGCCTGGCGCACACCGAGCGCCCGCAGCAAGAGCTCAAAAGTGTCGAGTTCGGGGGGCACCGCCACGAGGTAAGGCTTGGCGTTGGCGGGGGCTTCGAATGCCACCTGTAAAGTAGAATAAAGTAGATTAGAATTTCAAATATATGCAATGCATTCGCACCGTAGAAACACACCATGATGTTGTGAGAAAAAGAGCAAGCAGACGTGCAACACGAGGATTCACAAGAAATCGAAGCAACTACGGCAAAAAGCGTTCACGTTGACGCGGAGGCATACACGCGCACATGTACATGTTCTTATACCTGATTGGTGCTTACGAAGCCATCGCCGACCCAAAGCCACGGCCGTTCACCGAGCGCTCGCGCCACGCTCTTCAGTTCCGGAGTCCCCACCGAAGCAGCGAGAGCACGGTAAAGCTTGGGGGTCTCTTGCGCTAATATAGCACGCAAGCTGCGCACTTCGGCAGAGGCTCGTGCTGCTCCGCTCGCAGCTCCTGGGTCCGCCGCCGTGCCCGCTACCATCATCGCGCCCGCATTGGCCGCCGCCGCAGACGCTGCTGCATGCGCCGCCGCGGCGACCGAAGCAGCGGTAGCACTGGCGTAAGCTTTGCTGAGAAGCAAGAGCTGGCTGGCCACCGCGCCCGGCTTCACCCTTGAATCCCAGCCCAACAGCTTGTGGGTGCTGTCAGCGCGGACTTCTTTCGCGCTCAGGCCAAAGGTAAAGGAACAGGCCCACGCGTCGCTGCGAGGCCGGACGCGGCACGGAGCCATACAGGGAGGCCAGCCCCCTTTTGGCCACGGCAAATGCTGCTCGGCAGAAGCTGGTGGCGCCTGGCTGCCGGCTGTACCGTTGTTGCTACCGCTGTCACCACTCTTGCTGCTGCTTGCGCTGCTGCTGCTGCTGCTGCTGCTGGCAACACTTACGGCCGAAGACGAGCTTCCTGACATTGCCTCTGCGTAAGCATTGCGAGACGAGTACACAGGCATCCAGCACGTTTGTTGAAGGCCATCCATGAACGCACCCCACTCCTTTGCCCAAGATGGTTCTTGCTCCCATGCCGCTATGGCAGCGGCGCGCTCTGCGGCCTCTTCTTTCGCTGAAGCCGACGCACGAGCCACTGCACGAGTCTCAGCACCTGCTGGATCATCAGCGACGGCAGCAGCAGCAGCAGGAGTGCCTTCAGAAGACGCGTCACCAGAGGAGGGTGTGCTTGTGTGGTCATTTTCGTCTTGCGCGGCGAGCAGTCGAGCGTGTTTGCTGGCAATGGTTTCTAGTCGGTCTCGAAGAACGGCATCGTGCTGAGCTTGTGCCTTGGTGTCCCACCTACATGAGTGAAAGGAGTGGTACAAGAACAGGAAAGCAAAGAGGAGATAGAAGAAGAAAGGGAGCAAAGAGCACGCATTACAAAAGTTGCCCTTACGAGAGCAATCTTAGTGAATTCGTGCTTCGAAATTTCGTGCTCATAAGCAAGACACATTTTCGGTTTCTAAATCTGGAAGTGTACCCGTGCTGAAGTTGCAAACTGCGCTTCAAATCATCGCTTCGCAGGTCCAAGAACCGCAACAGGTCAGAGCCCCGGCGCACAGCGACTTCTGCGGCTGCACTCTTAGTGGAAGTACTATCCAGCGTTACAACGAGCTTTTCAACGGACTGCGCAGACGCCAGCACCCCTGCACACGTTAAACTTGTTCTTAAGCCTAGTAGCCGCAAGGATGCAAGTGCAGTTGACGTGGAGTGTTCCCGGTCTGGAAACTGATCTTCCCCCAGCAGCGCCAACAATTCGCGCTCGCTGGGGTCGAACAGCGCATCGGGCCTTTTCAGTGAAGCCGCCGCGTTGCTGTGATCGTCGTCGTCGTTCAACACAGCTGCACTAGCCGAGCTACCTTTGCTTCCCCCCTTCTTAGTGCTACCGCCAACACTGCTGCTACTGCCACTCTTGATAGTGCCGCCACCGTGAGGCACGAACCGTGCTGCCGCCGCTGCTGATCGAATGCTCGGCTCTGAGCGCACGAGACGGCTGAAGTCGTCGAGTAAGCGCAAGCCCACCTTCGAAGTGAAATGAACAAGGCAGAAAAAAAGGGCGTGAATTAGAGAGGTGCCTCAAAGAGATGAGCACAATATGCGTAACTATAGCAAAAAGTCGCACTGTTGAGAGATGAGCTCCCATTAGTTCTCTGCGACAATACTTGACTGTCCAGTCGCCACGACACACATCATAACACTTCAGGAGCGAGTTGAATTGATGCAGAGTACCTCGCGAGCCAGCGCAGTTGGCAGCGGTTTCGGTTTCACCGGTGCCCGAGGCGCTGGTGGAATATCCGGCTCCGGTGGGTAGTCAATCATGCTGGCAGAAGAAAAGGAGGCGCCACTTGATGATGCACTCCTTTGCGAAGTAGTAGCAGCAGCACCCGAATCAATCTCTTCTGCAGCCGCCGCCCACGCTTGTTCAGCTCTCGCCACTTCCTCTTTCCATAGGCCAATCTTTTCTTCGTGTTGTTGCAGGGCTGCGGCGTAGTGGGCTTCAGGGTCCAGCCGTGGGAGCAGCCAATCCGCAAAAAGCTTGCCGAGGGAGAGCCGTTGCACGCCCAGCTGTTCCAGAAAAGCCCGTTCCCGGCCGTCCTTGCAGCGCACGAAACTTTCGTCCAAGAGGGCATCGCTCAAGTCTTCGTCAGGAGGTAGCCACTTGTCGACACGGATGGTCAAATTTCCGGTGCCTCCACTAGTGCTTGTAGCACGGCTCGAGCCGCTGCCGCTTTCGTGGAAAGTGCGCAAGGAGTGGTACTGTGGTTGGCCGTGAGGGCCCGTAGCACCAAACACGGCGAAGATGGGGAGGGCCTGCGAGAAATGGGCAGGAGGTATGAGCTGCCTTCATCAATACAGGTAATTTTGAAGACAACAGAACAAAACCAATGCTGAAATCCAAAAAATGAAGAAGAAGAAGAAGAAGAAGAAAAGAGAAAGGACGTAATAACACTAACCTGGATGTACGGCACGAGATCAGCTGGTATTGCCCCGGAAGGCCCTCCGCCACCGTAAGTGCTTCCAAACTCGCCCACTAAATTCGCCGGGTCTTTGAGGAAGTTTCGAAGCGCGTCGCGCACGTTAGGCTGGCAGGCCTTGAACCGCACTTCAAGCTTCACGGCATCGTCACTGCTGACGTTATGGTCTTGGCTGATAGCACCGTGCACGCTCATGCTCACATTGTTCCCTCTCGAAGCAGTACCCGCCGTGCCCTTCCCTTGTGGGTGCTGCAGTGATATTGAGGACTGCGCAGGCGGGCCGTGTCCCAAAGGGGCAAAAATAGCACGCAACACGCCTCTCACCGCGGGGGGCTCACAGTATTCCGCCAAAGCAGGTGACGACAGCACCTGACTCCCGAGCAAGGCACCATCAACAACAGCCACTCCCGCGAGGGCCAGGCAGGTGGCCACCGCAGGGGGCAGGGTGTCGCTCTTAGCACCAGAAAGCCGAGGACAGATTACACCGACTCCCGTAGTGCCACTGTCACTGCAATTCGCAGTACCACTGTCGCTGCTGCTGCTGCTGCTGCTGCTGCTGGTTCCTTTTTCTGCAGAGTGCTTGATGCTCCGCAGCGGCCGCAGCACCCGCATTCCAGGGCCGCCTCGAAAGCACGGCAACACTGGCCATCCAGCTGTGGCCAATGCACCCACTCGTTTGCTACTGCTATCCGCATCCTCATCGTAAGCGCTTCGACTACTGCTGGCTGCTTTCGCTCCTTGAGGATTATTCACAGTACTACCGGAGCCACTGCCACTGCCACTGCCACTGCTACTGCTGCTGCTGCCACCGCTGCTGCAATAGTTGTCACCGCTGCTACCGCACAAGAAGTCCCAGAGACATGTAATCCACTCTTCTGAGGGTGGCGGCAGGCGATTAACCGATGAGGCACCACTAGTAGCAGACCGACGCCTCTCGCGACCGTCGAGCGGTGCGGTGATGCTACGCTCATTCATGTTGCTGCCAACACTGCCACCGCTGCTGCTGCTAGCCTTACTCGAAGACGATGACCCAAAAAGGGATGGCACCCAGGGAACTTCATCGAGGCCCAATTCTTGCAGGCGGTTTGGGCGCCAGTCTTGCGGCAGTAGGCGCGGCAACAAAAGGGCCAAATGGTGCGAGTCCAAAGTGACAAGGTTCAACCGAGAGCTGGAGGCAAGGGCGCGCAACACGTGGCGAGCTTCTTCAAAGACTGCACTGTCGGCATCGTCATCAGCACTACTTCCTCCACCGCGGCCGTGTGCGCCACCAGAAGCCAACGCTAAGGTGTTTCCCTTCCCTTGAAGTGGTGGCTGCCCGCTTGAAAGTGGCTTTGCAGTAGCATCAGTAATATCCCCGTCAGAGGATGGCGAAGCTTCATGCGCGACCTATGGCGCGATGACAGTAGAAGATATTGAGTGAAGCAGGATTGCAAACGGACGTAGACATGACACAACAACGAAAGGCAATTGAAAGAAAAAAGCATACAATAAATCAAAGCCATCAAATATTATTACTTACCACAACATCTGGCAGAGCGGCCATGAGCTTATGCGCTGAAGTGCCTTCGACCAGCAACAGCCACTGCGAATGATCCTCATCTACACTGGTTTCCTCATTTTCTGCACGGTCCTCAAACTCAACGCCATTGAGAAGGCCAACATGAGAGCTGTTCTGAGATCGCAAGCATAAGCGGCCCATAGCTCCATTGGCAAGCGGCAAAAGGCCTAGCCCATGCAACACGCGGAATCGCTCAGGATAAGCCGTAACCACTCCTCGTGCATCGCCATATTGGCTGCTGCCGCTGCTGCCGTTGCCGTTCGTGCGGTTTGCGTAACCTCCCGATGCGCCATTACGTTCAGGAAGGTTGAGGTGCAGATCTCGGCAAGCTTCTGCAAGGAGCAACAAGGCATTGCGACGAGCAGTTTCCACTCCAGCGCGTGTTGGGTCGATACAGGGGTGAACTGCCACTTCTTTGGGCGTCAACCACGGTGACAACGACGGCGATGAGGAGGAGGAGGACAAGGCCGACGACGCAGCAGATTCAGCAACTCTGAAATGATGCCGCACGAAAGCTGGTCCGGCCTGAGCGCGCACTGCGCCCTGGCTCACCAGGGCTTTGCACAGCAGGGGAGGTACCGCGACAACCGGCAGGCCCTCGGTCAATAGCACCTGCCGAAGCGAGAGGCGGTGTTCGTCGCGCAGGACCTGCAATGTTGCTGGTGGTTGCTCTTTGTCTTGCTGCTGCTGCTGCAAGTGCTTAAATGGAACGCTGCCGTGATCGTCATCACTGCGGCTGGCGTCATTGCTTTCATAACCGCCGTGGTCTTCGATAAGCACCGCGTCCTTAGCGCAAATCCACTGGTTGGCATGGCGCAGCACTGGCATCCTGGCCACGTGGCGGAAGAGGCCTTGGTAAGCGGCAGCCCAGGGCTCCACTGGCGTCACGTCATTGGGCCATAGGGACCAAAACAAGGGCAAGTCGCGAGGGGATGCCAGTAGCTTGGCCGCCACTGTGAGAAGCTGCGCATATGCCGGGCCAATAGCGTCTGACAAAAGAACCTGAGAATGGTGGGAGATAGGCACAAAAAGCATTCACGAACTTTACTGAAAAAAATACACATCTATGATAATTTAGGTATTTTAAAAAAAACACCTAAAAGAAATGGGCACCTATCGCTTTTACCTTGTTCCACTCGGAGCGTCTGGCCCCATCGCCGGACATGTCCTGCCCGAACCAAATGTCGCGCCTATTTGACGACAGCTCAAAGTAGCCGTTGACATGCACCGGTAATTGCGTGTCGACTGGCAAAGGCAGGAAGCAAAACGCTTTCCCGCTGCGCTGTTTGACAGGGAAGAACCCACGGCTGTGTGAGTTCAGATCTTGATGTTGTTGTCGTTGCTGCTGATCGGTGCTAGACTTTGAACCGTGATCACCATCAGCACTTGAATTTCCCGCAGCGGCAACAGCTGTCGACAACGATGAAGACAACGGAAGGGAAAGGGTCGTTGCGATGCCGTCCCGGCGCAGGTGTGCCGCGACCCCACCCCACGGGATGAACTTCATGGATCGGTGCGCGGGATCCACGGCCATCTCTCGCACCGCACCACCACCCAGGGCGGCCACCACCAAAAACTCGTCCACCTGGACGCGCGGCTGCGACGCACTGCTGCTCATAGTGCTCGAACTGCTGTTACTGTCGTGGCTCTTGTGTAATTCGCCACTCGATTGACCAGTCTGATCGGACTGGGCACCCGACGACGCCACGTCAGCAACGGTGTCTGATGCATCATAAAATTCGTCCAACTGCTCTTTGTCGTGGCTCCGTCCTCGACTCCCTTCTCGCGGGGTGATGCCGCTCTGTGCGTCCGAAAACTCATCTTCCAGTCCCTCTGATGGTGCCGGTAATTGTAAAGCAGGCAACAACGATGAGGATGGTTCCAAGGATGGCGGCGAAAAAGAGGGAATTGCTTCTTCCGTGAAGGTCACGGTCACCAGCTGCTGCACTTGCGGTAGCTGCGCTTCCGGGCAGGTGGCGAGCCTCTGGTAGAACTGGTCTTTCGATAGCGGCGCAGCGGGGTCTGGCCCTGTGATGAAGTCTTGAATCGCAGACCAGCCACTGCCATGGTTATTACTGTTGCTAATGTCACTGCTTTTGCCTTTGCTCTCAATGCCATCAAGTTGGTTCGACGACGACGATGAGGCTAGAGAAGCCGCGGCCCGAGCCGCCGGAAGTACGTGCTCTCCCGATGGCAAAGTGCGCGGCACCGACTGACGCCGGGCTTGCACCGCATACAAGAGACGGGGGGTGTCGCCACTGCAAGTGTCGTCCAGGACATGCACCTGAAGATAAAACGAAGAAAAGGAGTGATTAGTAAGCGGGAACAGTCACTAAATATGATTGAACTCGAGTACTTTTCTTCCTCTTTCAAACTTTCGAAGCATGCCAAATCACTCGAGAATTTTTTTGTTTCTTTGACTTTTCTTTATTGCACATTTCATCCTAAAGGCACGTGATTGCGCGAATTGTAGTACCTCTACACGCTGCACGTTCCTCAGAAAGAGTAAGAAGCGCTCGGCAGTTGCCTTAAAAGACGCTAACAGCGATGGCACTGCTGTTGGGTCGTCGTAATGCGCCTGTTCGTTTGAGAATGGAGAAAACAACAAGGTGAGAGCATGGAAAAATACGGTAAAACGCTAAATTGAGCTTGAAAAAAATAATTTAATGAAAAAAAAGCCTTCATTTGCTCTACCATGTGCAGATTCACACACACACCTTGGATATTTCCGACTCTTGAGCCAAGGCCTTGGTGCGCAGGGGGAACCGAAACAAGGTCCCATTGAAAGGGGTCTCCAGATCGCACCCAAACACGCACAGTGGCGCCGCCTGGTCGGGAAAGGATTGTTTCAAATGTCCGCCTGTAGTGCGCAGCCGCACCCCAGGCTGGCTGGCTGTGGCGCCCGGCAAATAGGCCACATGTGGGTCAAAAGTCACCACGGAGTCGCCCGACACTAAGGTTGGGCAATCGGTGAAATGGTAGACCGCATTAAAGCCTAAGCCAAAGCGCCCTGTAGTCACTAGCCGATCGAGTTTGGAAGCCTAGGAAAGGGTGCAGATAGATGTGAGCAGGATACGTATTGAGTGCTTCAATTACTTTTCACTCGTAGGAGGGTAAAAGAGAAGTGTAATTCAGTTTTTAAAAATGAACAAATTAAAGGTACAGTAGGTGAACAAAGCATTCTGCAAGGAACGCCTTATACCAGACAGCATTTTAGTGGAGACATCAGAACACTTTCCCAAAGAAGTATTTAAAAAAGGTACGTATAGTACCTGTCCGATTTTGACCAAGTTTTGAAAGTCCCTCGAGGAGAAAGCAGCATCGTTGTAGACGCACAAGCTGGGCCCCTGCCATTTGGCCATCTTTTTCCCGAGCAGGGAAGACGTCCCGTAGCTCCTCGTGTTGTAAAGCACTTTCACCGTAGAGGCGCGGGCGTCGTCAGCGTTTTGAATCAACTCCGACAGAATCGAAGGTCCTAGCAGAGACAAGTGAGAAGGGGTGAAATTATGTGCACGCGGTTTAAGAATATCCAATTTCATCGTAGCTTCCTTTATACTACAGATATGACGTAGAAGAGGAAATAAGAAGCAGAGAAATGGAAGGTGGGGGCTAAAGTTTACATACCTTCAGGATAAAGCTCCAGGATGTGCCGCAGCCGCCGGGTGATCGACTCGCTCTGCCCGAACGCCTCGCTCTTGACACCGCTACTGCCTCCTGCTCCTGTTCCATCTTCGTCATCGGGGTTGAAATCGAAGTCTAGAGCATCGTGCGCGTGAGCTGCCGCAATTTTCAGGCGAAGCGACACTGCGCCCACCCGATCGCCGACGCTCGCCGAAATCTTGGGGTGCACCAGCCGCACGGGTACCGAATGCTGCCCGCGCTGCAGCCAGGGGGCGTCGTTGTACTGGAGGGAGGTCGCCGTCGCCAATATACCGTCTTCGTCCGGTACAAATACCTTTACCATGTACGGTATTTCAGGATGTTGATAGAAATTAAAATGCTGTGGTTCATAGATGAAAGGTTGCTCTAATCTTTTTCGCTCTTGTTGTTGTCTATTACTCGCACTCGTAAAGTTCATATCTGATGAATGTCCATCCTCTATGAACACTCACCTCAAAATCCTTCACGCGAATGCGGTCATCCGAGAGCACTTGCACTAAACTCAGTGCGAGGTCTAATTGAGATGGTGTAAGCGCCTGCACACTTCCTTGCATGCCATCAAGCTTCTTGTCGTCTTTCGTGCCTCCTCCTGCTGCTCCACCACTAACTGTTGATTTTGCTCCTTCCCCTTCTTCAGTACTGCTAGTTATCCGTGCAGCTCCAGTTTCAACAGCCATGCGACGCAAGACCGCCGCAAAGTCCGACGAACCAAACGAAGGGCGCACGTTGAAGTGCTTGAGCAGATTGCTGAAACAGGCGAGGGAGTTGGGGACGGCGTACAAGTAAGGGGCAGCGTTGGCTGGAGTGGAAAAAGCCACCTGAGGGCACCGTGAAGGTGCAAAGAACAAGAAGATGAGAAGCGAAAGGTCCCGGAATAAGAAAGACACAATATACTTGTCGAAAGATCGCGTATTAGCGATAACATAAAAGATATATAAGCCGGTCAGTAAACTTTTACTTACCTCTCCACTATATCACACATGTACAGCTGCAAACACTCAAACCTGATCGGCCGTTACGAAGTGTGAGCCCACCCAAAGCCACTTCATAGCGCCCAACACATCCCGCATGGCCGCCACGTCACTTGGTGCGCTCAAGCCATCCAAGCACGCATACAGCTTGGGCACTGCCGCCGCCATCACCTGCTGAAGCTCCACTACATCGACTGCCTCTTCATTCGTGGACTCATCAACAGCATCGGCAATACCCCTTGCACTACCTGTGGTCCTGGTATAGCTTGTGAGGGCTTCATAGCGCTGGGCGACTCCGCGCAGCTGCGCAGCTGCGAGCTGGGGTGGCAATTGGACATCCCAACCCAATCCTTCCAGCAGGTCCCGGCTGGCCAGGGGCCCACAGGCTGGCGTCAGGCACAAGTAAGCGTGGGAGCCGAGCCACATGTCGCTGGAAGGGCGCATCTCGCAGGGAGCGCCCACAATCACACCTGCGCCATCTGCCATCGGCGACGCTCTCCTACCACCATCAACGCCTTGGCCAACAATAGCCCCGCCACCATCAGCAACAGCATAAGCGGTCGTGGTAGTAACATTGTCGTTGGTACCACGCCACGGCAGGTAAGGTTGTAGAGGTGAGGTGAGCACCGGCAGCCAGCGCAATTGGCGGAGTTGAGCGAGGCAAGCTTTCCGTTGTGCTACCTGTGCTTCGGCTGCTTCTCTTTCGGCGACGCCTAGACCGACCGCCGATGCCGCAGCTGATTTGATGGAGCCCCACAGCCCGCTGTTGCTTTTGCTGCGTGCGGCGTTGGCCCGAGCTTCTGCTTCATGGCCAAACAAACGCGGCGCTTGGGCGTCAACGAATGCTAACAGCAAACGGCCTCGCTCAGCGGCATCCGCAGCAGCAGCTCTATTTGCAGACATCGTTGACGCATTGTCGGTCTCGTCAGTGCTGTTCTTTGTGGTATCGACAGTGGCGCAGGAAGTACTAATTGAAGCAGCAGCGGCATCAGCAGCTGCCTGCACGGCTGTTGCGCAGCGCACTACGCCCTGCCAGTCGAGGCCACTCTGGAGCCCTAAGCTACGTAGCGCTACTAGAGCTCGGGCACTGTCAAAGGGGCTGGCAGGGAACAGGGAAGGGTCAACGAGCTGTTGCAGTTCCAACACATTCGGGTCAAAGAGTGCACAGGGCGCCTGCAAACAAGTACTGGTACCAGTGCTACTTCCTGCACTATCGAGTTGTGCCTTGCTGGCATCCTCACTAAGCTCTACGGTGTACGCGCTAGCACTAATGCCCGAAGTGTTCACAACTTGGCCTGTGCTGCTTGCACCAGCACTCAATCGAGTGGGTACAAAGGCGGTCTTGGAGACGATCGCAAGGAAGTTCGCGTCTCCACCTCCATGTTTACCACGGCCACTCGATTGATCGCCCAAGCGGGACGCATCCAGTAGCATCGCCAAGAGCCCCGGGTCTCGTGCTGCAGGTGGGATAGCTGCCAGCCTCGGAAACACGTGGTGCGTGTAAAAAGTCGTCCGTGCAATGGTGACAACGCCAAGGCGAGTCGCGAGGTCCATTTCTTCCCGCGGCAGGGGGCCCAAAAAGGCTTCGGATGCTAGGTCAGCGTCAGCGGCCGTGATGCCTTCGAGCAAGTACACTGGCTCATGTTGCTGCGCGGATGAAGACGACGATGATGACGAAGACGATGATGAAACAAGGCCGCTTGATTTATTGTACTGAGAACGGCCTTGCGCAGACGCAAAGTGCGTTGCTTCCATAAGCCGAGGGCAAACTTTTACCACGGCGCTGTTTCTGCCCTCACCCTTTGCCTCTTCGTCGTCACCGTTGCCGTCCTCGTTCTCGTCATTGTCATCATCTTCTTCGCCTCCAGCGGCGGTTGCTGCGAGTGCATTGCTGGCACGGTCTTCCTCTTGTTGGTCGTACATTTGGCGCTGCTTCGCCCACTGTGCGTTAAAAACGAACGAGCGAAAAATGGGGAGTTGCCTTGCGATTTGCACCCCTGTATCGTCGAGCTCTTTGGCAGGCTCACGGCTTAAATAGTTGCGAAGCGCATCTTTCAGTTCAGGAGCGCATGCGTTAAGCGTTAGCAAAACACTGCCGCTGGAGCTCTCACGTCGCATTGCAATGCCCAAAGAGGCCAAGACGCCAGCACGGGTGGCAGGAAAGATATAGCTCCAAAAGTGAGGCGGGGGCCGCACGCTTGAGGAATTTGTTGACGTTGCCAGAGCAGTAGATGCCTAGGCAATACAAAGAGATAAAAAGCAAACGGTCTATCAAATAACCATATTGTCGACAAAAACGAGGAATATAAATAAAAATGACCATTATTGTGTCCTGGGAACAAATACACTTTTACAAATATTTCAAGAAATACTTGTAGATGCTGTCTTAAGACAAAAAAAAATACCGATTCGGCAGCAGCGACGGCAGTGGTGGAGTCTTGGTAGCCAAAGCCGTTGACGTCATTATAAGTGCTGTGCGAAAATAACCCATGCAACAGGGTTGGCACCTTCGCTGCAGCCAGTAGCTCCCGCACGGGCAGTGGCAGAGCACCCGTTGACACCACGCCACAACTGCGGCTGAGCGGCAACACAACGCCTTCATTGGTTGGGACCAGCGGCCACCCGTCGGCAAGCAGCGGCAACAGGAAAGAGTCGAGTTGCTGCCGATTGCCTTCGCTACTGCCACTGCCACTGCTACCGTTGTTGTTGTTTTTAAAGGCCGAATCTTGCTGCGCCAAGTATGCCCAGAGCCTCTGAAACCAGGCCAAAGTGGGTAATTGTTGATTTGTAGCTGCTGCCACCAGACCAATGCCATTGCTTTGGCCAATATTGGGTCCTGCCTTGGTTCCTTTCTTCTCAACAGTCGCAACCGCCGTTTCTTTGTCATGCTCCGATGACGGCGTCGGCGGAAGCCACACCGCGGGCTGCCCGCGCACCCAATCCGACGGCAACACCGCACCAAGAAGGTCGGGTAACACAGACGGCGTGAGTTGAGCCACGTTCAATCCACTACTGCTACTACTGCCACTGCTGCTGCTGCTTCGACTACTGCTGATCTTGCTCGCAGTAGCAGCGTCCTCAGGTTGGAGCAAAATCGCAGGGCTGAGTAAGGCCGCACGGCACAGGGAACCTTCCGGGAGAGCTTCGGCATTTACTAAGCATTTGCCAGCGCCCTTACCGCCGCCGCCGCTGGAGCCTCCCAACAGTTTCGCTTCTTGCGCAGAGCACATGTAGAAAGGGTTCTGACTCGCTGCTTCGCTGTCGCCACTACCACTGCTGTTGCTACTGTTTGAAGCACTTTTCTGGTCGCTTTCTTGGTGCTCAAACAGCCAATTGACCGCAGCTTCGTGGTTGCCCCCGGTTTTCACGAGAGCACGGCGAGACAAGGCATCGGAGAAGCCCATCGCACGAAGCTGAGCGAGGGCAAAAAGGTCCACGTCGAGGCGTGCCTGCAAAGTCCCGAGCGACTCGTCGACGAGTGGCAACAGAGGAAGGCCGGCAAGGGCCTGAGCTTGGGCTTGGCCCCTCGGCACCCCCTGTAAGCACACTTCCATCGCAAAGAGCGCCGCCACGTGCGCGAAAGGCATTGTCGTTGAAGTTGGCGAGGATGACGAAGCTGTAGAAGATATTAAAGCATCCGAGACTTCCCCTGAAGAACCACTTTTGTTCACACTAGAGCGGAGGCCTACCAGTGCAGGCAACGGTTGGCACAGGGAGGGGTAGGCTGCCGCTCCGCCCGGACGCTGCTTGTAGTGGTTGCGCAAAAAGGCAGGGTTGGCGTGGCGGTCAGAACTCACCGCGCCACTTCGGAGGAGTGCCCTCGCTAAGGGCATCGGCACCCGCACCAGAGGCACCCCATCGGCCAGGAGCAAAGCCTCGAGCGCCGCGGAGAGGGAAGCGCCGGTGGGCAAGAGCGCTCGCACGCCTGGTGACACCCCAGCTAACCCAGCATCTTCATTGGAGCTGTCAAGATCGCCATCGTCTGGAGTGGCTGCCTTGTGCTGTGGTTGATTCAATGCCCCAAGGGTTGCCGCACCTGAACCGTTGCTATTTATAACGTTGTCGATCTCGTTGCTGTTGTTCCCATACGCACGACCATGACCGCTACGGTTACTAGTGCTACTGCTGCTGCTGTCGCCGAGAAGAACAGCTTCCCGAGGAGTTACCCACCGCCCCCCACCAGCCTCAGTGAAAAGCACGGGGCAGTCGGCTATCGCAGCAAAGAAAGACGAGGCCACGTCACCCCAGGGCGCAGGGCACGGCTTGATGGGAAACAGCGCGTGGTAGCGCAGCATGCCCGGCCTGTGTTGTTGTTGTTGAAGCAGCGCTAGCTCGCTACCTGCGCTTCCGCTGCTGCTGATGCTCGCAGCCTTAGCACTGGAGGAAGAGGCACTGAGAGCAGCTGCAGTAGCCGCTGCCTGAGCGAGCACTCGAACGTAGCATGGAGCTACTACATCGCGCAAGAGGGTGCTGTTCCACTTGGCTCTCAGCGCACCATCGCCCGACATGTCATCTCCATGCCAAACGTCGCGCCTATTCGACGACAGCTCAAAGTAGCCGTTCACATGCACCGGCAACTGGGTCTTCACGGGGAGTGGCAAAAAGCAATACCCACGCCCCTCCAGTGCGAGCTCGCTGATGCTGCTGCTACTCGTGCTGCTGCCATTGCTGCTGTTGCTTGCCGCTGCAGTCGGCACCAGCGCCGCCACTCCCGCCCAGGGTACGAGCCGCATGTGCGCAACTTCCGGATCAGCAGCCAAAATTCCGCTTTCACCGCCGCCCAACTGATTGCACACGACCCACCGCTGCACGGTGGTGGTTGCCCCACCCCCACTGCTGCTGCTGCTACTCCTGCTGCTGCTATCTGGGGTGCTGTCGGCTCTCGTTGTATAGTCGCTGCTTGCTGACGCGCTGAGTGTTTTTGGCCTGCTGCGCCGAATCAACCTGGAAAAGAGGCCTTTCTTCTTTTTGGCCACTTTCGCACCGTCACTGCTGCTGCTTGGGGCCTCTGCCGCGGCTGGGGAATCATCGGTGCCAGGTGACGTCACTTCCTCGTCGTCCTCGTCGTCTTCGTCATCGCCAGCCCCTACTACTGCGGGGTCGAACGTCGACTCAATCTCGAGCACGTAGTCTGACGTGGCAACACCAGCCGCAGTGGACGCTGATGCACGCGACGCAGAAGCAGAGACACTTTTTCGTCCACTTTTCAGTGCGCTACTTGCGGTACTGCCCTTGACAGGAGCATCGGCAGAAGCTGCTGCTGCAGCAGCAGTAGCAGCGGCACTCTCCACCGCAGTGAGCACAAAGGAGCGCTGTTTTCGGAGCGCTGTTGAGGCATTGGTGACGTGCGACTCGAAAAGCAGCGATGGAGCGTCTGCGCCTTCTGGAGCCCACTCGTAGACCTAAACAAACACACACATGTTTTTACAAAGGCAAAGGAATTAATGTAGTATGAGCGTAAGCAATCATCTCTTCATTTGAAACAGAAATAGATACACGTGGCAACGACAGTGCGAAGATCTTGTCAAAGAATCACCTCAACGCGTTCCACGGTCTTCAAGAACAGCAGCATGGCCGCAGCTTCCTGGGCGAAGTCTCTGAGCAGCTGCGCGGCTTCCTCGGGCGCGTGGCCCTTGTGGCTGATGCGGCTCACCGTCGCTTGCGCGGGCGTGCGCAACGGAAACCGAAACAGGGTACCAGGAAAGTCTTTCCTGAAGTCAACGCCGAATGCCTGATAATAATGGGTGACGAGAACACAAAATGCATTTCAATTTTTTAGGTGCAACAAAATATACAGCAAAAACTATGAAAATACAAGAAGTGTTGATTTGTTCGCAGCCTAGCGCACCTCGAGAGGCGCAAACTGGTCGGGGTACTTTTGCACCAGCGCCGAATTCTTTCGGAAGTCCACCATTTTGCCCGGGTTGGCGGGGTTGACTCCCGGCAGTGACGTGGCATGGGGATCGAACCACACCACGTGGCGACCGCTCACAAACTGGGGCACTTCGGTCAAGTGGTACACCTATACGAGTGGCGCAACCACAATGTCAAGATTCGCAGATATAGAGCTTAGACCCAACGAAAGAATATAGAGAGAGGGTGCCTGGAAAGTAGAGACATCCTTTACATCCAAGTGCTATGAAGATGTAATGAAAAGACAAGGTTCATAATAATTTAGTCTAAAACGCGTACTGAATTAAAGCCGATGCCAAATCGCCCTGTTTTGCTGCCCTTCGAAGTAGCTTTCTTGAGAGAGTCTCCAATGCGCTGAATCGAAGCGAAGTCGGCTTCCTGAAATTGAGCACTGTTGTACGCCAAGATCGAAGGGCCCTGGTATTGAGCCATCCCCGGTCCAACAACACTGGTAGTGCCATGCTGCCGCAAGTCTAAGCAAAGTTTGAAGTCACGGGCGCCCGCGTCGTCCGCGTTCTGCACCAGCTCTTTGATGATGGACGTGCCTTCGGGGTAATTGCGGCAAATTTCACGAATGCGCACGCACAAGTCGGACTTTTGCCCGAAGTCGCCCGCTGCATCGTTCCATGACACTAGTTGTTCGATAGAGTGGAGTATGAATAGAAAAAGCGCATTCTTAGATACCCTTCAAGCTAGTAGTAGGGATTGGAAACAGGTCCTTCCCCTTCTGGCCCTGGCCATCATCAATTCCACCATTCGAATCTCAATGAATGAAAAGGAGCGCAAAAGAGGGCGGTGCATTCAAATATGAAAAACGTTTTTTCACCTTCATCATCGCCTTCCATCTTCTTCCGTGGCCAGCGATGATAGAGCCCCTTTCTCTAGACCCAAGCTAGCCTCTCGAGTCTAGGCCTTACAAAAATACGTCAAATATTTGACCCAAATACGTCAATCAATACGTCAGTACCGTAAATTACGTTATATTAGGGCAAATTCTCACTATATGCATGGCAAGCGCCGTATACAGGCGTATTTTTGATGATTTGTTTGTGATGACGTCAGCAGAACAGTCGATACGTCGCGACGTATTTGCCTTATATTCTGGAGAAAATACGTCAGATGTTTTATTGTAGGGACTACTCGAGTCCTCCCGATATTTTCGTGCAGATCTCAAAGCAAGAACAAAGAATATTTTGAGATCCTCTACTTCTCTAACATGGTATAATTAAAAATACAGTTTGCAGAGTTTAGCGTAGTTACCTGGAATTCCCAAAGCGGGAATTCCCGAGGTCGGGAATCGCTGGAATTCCCATTGGAATTCCCGACTCGAGAACGGCCCTTTTTTGGGAATTTCCTGGAATTCCCATACAGAGGGGGTTCTGTGCATACAGAGGGGGTTTTCTTGCATACAGAGGGGGGTGTTTTAGTGGCATTTCGCACTGAAACATCCCAAAATTTCTTACACGCTGCACCCTTGGTTGCTCATTTGCCGCGGTGGTTGCTGGTGTCACTGCCATCAGAGCGAGCCCGGCATTTGAAGAGCGCAATAACCAAGTAAGAGTCCACGAAGCCTCACTGCAATCGGCATTAGAATTTATGCCGCTTCCGCTTAATTGGCCGCTGACACTGCCCGCTGTAGTCATTTGGATGAGGGGGTGCACATAATTTAAGCGGCAAATGGAAAAAAGACACGGAGGCCGCAGTGCCCATTCCAGTGGGATTAGCGCGGGCATCTCGCGAAGAGAAGACTATCCCATATAATCGATATATGGGGTACTAGGTACTAGTTCCAGCTTCCCGCCACAGCCGTGGATTCCCGGGATTTCCTTCGATTCCCTTCGATTCCCGGGAATTCCCGGGAATTCCGGGAATTCCCGAGGCTCTTTTCTCGAAATGGGAAATCCAGGTAACTAGTTTAGCGAGCTAGCTAGGGTCTCGGTCACGCGTTCATACAGTAGTGTTAAGAGACGGTTTACGTAAGAACCATGTTCGGATTGGCCGAAATCGGAGCCGAAAATCGTAGGGTCAAAAATTCATTTCTCGAGCCAAAAATGTTTGTAGTCTTCCGAGTAGCCTGCCTGGTAGAGCTCGTCGTCCCGCGTCGCATGGTAAATCGCACGTCTTCCTGCGTTGCGTCGTTCTGGAGCTAGAAGCGCTCAAATATAGCTATCAGAAGTAGTAGAGCACTATTATTTTTTAAGAGCTACGATCTCAAGGTTTACATGTGCAGTTTGCTAGTGCCCATTCCTGCGCGCATACTTTCTCCATGCGCATTCGACCGCAACGAAATTGCATGGATCCGAAAGTCCATGCAGTGCTGCATCTTGCAAGATTTTTTTTTCGGAGCGTCCGTGCGCAGCCAGTTGCGCACGGTCAAAGTATGTGTGCAAGGTTATACACCAACAAGCCGCACATGTAAACCTTGAGATCGTAGCTTTTGAAAAAAATATAGAGTGATTTTAGCACTGAAGCAAGCTTTTAGCACTTCTAGCTCCAGAACGACGCAACGCAGGAAGACGTGCGATGTCCCATGCGACGCGGGACGACGAGCTCTATCAGACAAGCTACTCGGCGGATGTGAAACCTTTTTGGCTCGTTGATGTCATTTTTGACATGACGGCGATTCACAAAATGGTTCTTACGTAAACCATCTCTCAATTGTTACCACAAAAAGCCCTATCGGAAATGATTTATTTCTCGGAAGTTTCACTTCGCAATAAGGTGCATTTCGTAGTTGAACGCAATAGCATCAAGCAACCTGCGGTGGCTAAAACCTGAGCAAAAGCAGAAAAAAGTTTGCGCGCACTGCATTCCGCACCAAAAGTGTAGTAAGTGTAGTTACCCAATGGTCACTCACAACAGCCCGCTGATTCGCTCACCTGGGGACACGAGAGGACTTGCTTTTCTACCCCACGACTTTTTAAGAGCAAAGTAGCTGAATATTCCAGTTCCAATCTGGGTGCCAAAGTAACCGCAGGTACGAGGACTGGCATACTCAAGAATTACTCCAGGTAAATATTCAGCGACAGTCGATAATACAGACCGTAAGACAATTGATGCAGTTATTGTAGTGGCATAGGTCATGTACCTAAGCAAAAGTAAAAAGGGAGGTAGAATTCGTGATATGGCCATTAAAGATACTCTAAAAGCTGCAGTGGGGTCCTCTGATAGCAAGACTATTGAGGTAAGGAGATTCCGATCCATATGTGTACCCTATACAAAAACTTACATCTTTCCGAGGTTCACCCAATATGAGCCTTCGTAGGATCCAAAGACGAAGATCCGATGAGTCTCATGTCGTAAGGCTATTGTGAGCGTGTAAGCTATTGTCCAAGATATAGTGTCGCGGTACACATTACCGCCGTAGCCCTCGAGGTGCTCAGTGAGCCATGATGCTATTAAAAGGTCTATGCCGTACTGAGCCACGTCGCAAATGCCACCCGACAACATGTACCAGAAGTAGCGAGGAATCTTGCGACCGCCACAATCCACAGAGTCGGCGCACGCGCTGTGAGAGTCCGAGCGCGGTCGGATTGCTGCCCAGTGCTTTTGCATCCTGAGAATAAGGTCCGCTACGGCGCAACCTTAAAAATTGCTACAGATCTGTAGCTACAAAAGCTCTGCTATTATGACTAGCTAGTCAGCCAGATTGTATTCCTCAATTGCTATTGCTTCGCAATAATTTTCACACACTAGCCAAGCAATGCAGATGAAAGAGAGAAATACAGGCCTTCATTCTACATTCTGCGCTTTATTACTTTCGACTGCCACTAGTCGTCGTGACATTTTGTTCACAACACTCTCTTTCATTTCGTTGACCTTTCGACCTTCGACCTTCGACCTGAATACTTTTTTGAGTTTTCTGAAAGTCCAAATTTAAAAAAAAGGCACCTTAAAACTGAAAACATCATAGCCAGCAGCCAGCAGCAAGCATAGCTGGAGAGCTGGAGGCCGAGGTGCCGAAGTTACTGCAGTGCTGCAGTGATGCAGTAGACGGCGCGACTCAACTCTAACTCTCGTCATTAGAAGCGTGGGCTAAGAGCTTATAGAGAATGCTGCTGGACGCTGGGGACCAGCGGGACCTCTATGCATGGATCGAGAAAGCGGCAGCCCCAATTTGTGACGCTGAGCCTGGGGTAAGTTTTCTTAGCTCGCCTGTCTCCGCTCCTTTGCCAGGACTCGCTTCTGTCAGCACCTCACGCATTACTAGGACATACGTTACTTACAAAAGGTGAATGGTGCAAAAATGAAAGATTGTGCTTGCGGCTTACTTTGTGTTTTGCTCGCCTTTGAATGCTACCTGTTGCATCTGCCTAGACTTTGGCGAAGTATGTTATGGCGCTGGTGCAAGCAGACATGCCACGGCCGGAGCTTCAAGCACACTGCAAGGAATCGCTTAGTGACATTTTAAACGAACAAACGAACAGTTTCGTCAGCCGACTGTTCGTTGCCATAGACAAAGGAGCCTATCGCTCTGGGCGTGGCAGCAGCTCTGCTCGTGACAATAACGCTAAAGAGGGCTGCAAAGGAGGTAGCGACCACGAGGACGATAGCGGTGCAATTGAGGGCATAGAAGGCTTAGAAGACATTATGGTTGAAGAGGAAAGCACTGAAAGAGGTGGCTATGGCAGCGACAATGGCGGCGGTGAGAGTGGCCGGAGGCGGCGGCGGCGAACGGACTCAAGCGACGACGAAAGCGACGACGGCGGTGGCGGTGGCAGGCGTCGCGACGACGACGATGAAGGGGGCGCACGAGGGAGCGCGCGACGGCGGCGCGACAGCGGAGACGGCACCAAGTACCGCGGGTCGGGTAGTAGCGGCGGCGGCGGTAGTGGTGGTGGTGGTGGTAGTTGGGGAGGGTCAGGAAGGATGCCGCCGAGCCGTTCTCACGGTGCCATGCCACCTGGCTCCGGGATGCACCCCCCGCATCATCAACCGCCGCCATGGTCGAGTGGTGGTGGTGGTGGTGGTGGTAAGGGCGGCAGTGGCAAGGGCAGCTATTCCTACGACGGCGGGAAAGGCGGTGGGAAAGGCTATCCTTCTCCTTCGGCAGGCATGAGCCCGCCTTCACGTCACATGTCCCATGGCCAGCCGCCACTGCCTCCTCCGAATGGCCCGAACCGCGGCCCTGCCCCACCTCCATCCCTGCCTCCCCCTCCCCACGGAAACTACCCCCCAGCGGGTCCACCCCCACCGCCGGGAATGGGCCTCGTGCACTTGCCGCCAGGCCCGTCACCACCTCCACGCCCGCCGCCCCTGCCCTCTTCTTCTGCTGCTGGGCTGGCGTCGTCAACAACGTCGTCGTCTTCGTCATGGGGTCGTGCTAGCACTGTACCTCGCCCTTCTCCGCCGCAACAGCAGCAGCAGCAGCAGCAGCAGCAAGCACCTCCCGCGCCGCCTCTGCTGCCGCATACCTCTTCGCAATACGGGCCACCTCCGGGCATGGGCTACAATGGCGGTGGGACGGCTGCAGCAGCTGGGAGTAGTCTCGGTGGCGGCGTTGACGGAAGCGATGGGCGAAAAGGCGTGTGCTTT
>Ga0307931_1000291_pt1 | contig 29797 bp, 37 predicted proteins | sample OrgLakmetageno47_FD_201816 | JGI IMG/M metagenome (GOLD analysis project Ga0307931, IMG submission 201816) | Saline water microbial communities from Organic Lake, Antarctica - #47 | ecosystem: Environmental > Aquatic > Non-marine Saline and Alkaline > Saline | place: Antarctica: Organic Lake...
AACAGCCGAATCGAACAGGCGCGCATGGAATATTGCCGAACTGGACCGAGCAGCGAGCAATATTCGGCTGCTCGGTTCGTTCGGCACCTTGCTCGGTACTCGGCAATGGCGAGCGTGGAACACTGGTAAGGACTCGCCCAACTCGCCCACAAACCCACAAACCATCTTCTGCACTTCTGCTGTGAAGATTTCTTTGCTGTGTTGCTTCGTAGGCCCGTGCCCACCGTTGTGCATGCCCCGTGGAGAACACTATTGCGCACTACGCGCCATCAGAGCTAAGCAGGCTCTTGACACTTGAGGCTTTAATCTAGGTCTCAAGGACACTTCACGTCCCAACTTCAGCGTCCGTCCAGCCCTGGTTCTCACTTAAAAAAGAACAGTGGTTGGAGCTGAGGGGGTGGAGTCGAATGATGCGTGTCGGCATCGAGAAATGCCGCGGTTGCCATAGCACGGAGCTGGTTGTTGATTACGGGGCTGGTGATGTAATTTGCCGAGCGTGCGGCCTCGTTGACGGGTGGCAGCTGCTAGATGAGCGCCCCGCTTTCGAAGACCAGGTGACGAACTTTGGAGCCGTCTGGGGCGACGCCGCCTCTCGCCAAAAGAGGCTCAAAGTGCTCGCGTCGTCGTCGCGCAGCAAGCAAAAGTCTGGGGACGCTGCGAATTTTCTAGCTTTGGCGACGGGCAGCAGCGGCGGCAACGACTCACCGCGGACGAGCAAGCGAGGCCTGGAGGCGGGCGAAGTGGTGCGAAGCGTTGGGAGCGTTTTGCAATTGACGTCGTGCTTAATAGACACCGCTCTGAAACGCCTCACCAACCTGGAGTCGCTAGGGCGACTGCCCCACCGCACGGGGGCGCTCCTAGGCTGCGCCAGCTTGTATTACGCGTGCAAGGAAGGCGGCGCGGCGCGCACCCTCGAGGAACTCAGCAGCTGCTGCGGGTTGTCGAAAGTGGACGTGGGCCGCGCGCATGCCGCCATGCGCAAAGAAGAAGAGGAAGAAGAAGCCGCAGCTGCCGCAGAAGCTGCAAAAGGCCTTCCTCTCAGCGCAAACCCCCTCCGCAGAAGAACCGCCCCACCCACCCATCAAGCTTCTCCCACGCTGCTGCCGCCGCCTCCGCCGACTTCCTCGTCGTCGTCGTCGTCGTCGTCGTCCTTCCCGTTGCAAGCCAGCGATGAAGGCCGGTCTCTTTCAACTCTGCCGCGCTCACCGAAGACAGTAACTTCGAATAACCCCATTGGCGCCACTTCTGACGCGAGCATGATGCTACCGCCACCACCACCGGTGCAGTCGGCCCCTGGCGTCGCCGGCAGCGCGGCCGCGGTGGATGACGTGCTTTGGGCAGCCGGCGAAGTCAGCGCTGGCGATTTGGGTTTAGACGACGAGCGCAGCTATGATTATTCACGCGCAGGCATTGTAGGCAGCAGCAGTGGCGACCGCGATGACTTGAAAGAGAAAGCGGTGAAGGAGGCTCATGTGGGGATGAAACGCCCACACGCAGAGACTTCAGTAGTGAAGCAAGAAGAAGAAGAAGAAGACTGGCTGCCTCGCGACAGCCCAACTGCTGTCGCCGATCACGCAGCAGCGGCTGCTGTTGTATCAAGCTGTAAAGATGGTGCTGATGATAGCAGTAACGATGATGACGCTGCAGCCGAACGGGCGCACGCTCTGTCAGCCCTCGTCGTGCTGCCGGAGCATTTGCTGCCTCGGCTGTGCAGCACCTTGCGGCTGCCCAGCAGTTTTCAGGCGTTGGCCGGCGCCGTGGCGCGTGCTGTAGTGACCAGCGGCCGGCTCGAAGGCAGACCTCCGCAACTGCAAGCGGCAGCATGCTTGCACTTGTGCCACTTCCTGTTTCCGCGCTGTGCCGTCGACGCGGCCGCCATTGCCACCGCGTGCAGTGTCTCCACGCTTCAGCTTCGCAAGGTGCACAAGGTCTTGGCGCCCCACTGGCCCGAGCTGCTGCCTCAAGACACGCAGCGGAAAATTGGAGCAGACACCCTGAACGACCTCCTCCACGTGTGAAGGCTGACTAGCACCTTTTTGAATTCGCTTTCTCATAGTGTGTGCGTTTTTTTTTGCACTCAGAGACAGTGCTGCTGCCCGTCTCTTTCCTTTCCAGTTGTTGTATGGGTTTCTTCCTCGCCGTGCATTTGCGCGGCGGTATTTTCTTGGAAGGCCATCAACACAACGATCGACGAGGATGGAGGCATGCACGGGTGCGCGACTCTTAACGCTCAAACGCCCAAAGGACGTACACTCAGCGCGCGAATTTTGACGCGCGTCGTACCTTTTTTTCAGAATCCAAAACTACGTTTTGACTTTTATTCTTCCGCCATTTGGCGCTTTCCCGGACGACAACGACAACGACGGCTTAGATCACGAGTTCCAAGAGCCTGCGAGCGCGCACCATCGCACCCTGCTTCATCTACTGATTGCCCTTGTTCACTCTCTCACTCCCTTCCTATTTTTACCCAGTCAACAGCGCGCTTGCGTCCGATGTTCGAGTCGCAAAGCGCCTGTGATGGGCAACGGAAATGTGGTATGAGATGAAAGGCGGTAAGAATAGATGAGATGAAGATCAGAGGGCGCCCTTGCAGGCAGCTTGGAGTATTCTCCCTTTTTTTTACGAGGGGATTTCCACAGATCACAACGGACGGAAGCAACCACGTCAGGCCGAATAGATGCGAGTGGCGCTGCTGCCATTTTTATTGGGTGCTTGGGTTCTCGCGTCTCCAGCACAATTTTCAAGGAGCTGCCGTAATTTCATGAACAACTAAATGATTTTGGGCCTGCGCTTTTGTTTATACCTTTATCTTGTATGGCGATTTTCCAACCACCCTTCGTTGGCCTTCCTATTTCCATATCTCCCAAAGGGGCGGTTTTCTACCACCTAAGAGTTCACTTAGCGCGTTAGTTGTTGATTCGGCAGCCCGGCAGCACTAAAGTCTAGAAAGAATAAAGGGAGTAGCTATTCCATTGAATATTTCTGTTGATGTATGTGGGAGGTGTTGTGTTATTGAGGAATTTCCCCTTTGTGGGGGAGGTTCGACTTACCGTATTAACGAGATCAAACGTTCAAATTCCGATGCAAAGCAAGGTAGATCGTAGGTCGGTTCCTGCATATACATAAGCATCATATCTAATAAGTTAAGAGGACTTGCTTTCAGTAAAACTCTTTTAGTAATATAGAAATATAGTCGCTATTTGCAATTGCTATTGCTATAGTAAAATCGCGCGATTTTTCATCGGGATCCCATGGTGCTAAAAACGCTCGAAGCGTTGGCCTTTGAGCTGGTCTTTCATTTCTATTCAATTAAAATGTTAATTGCGATTGCAGGTTTCTAGCTGCCAAACTCTGCACTGTTTTTTTTGAAGTGGGTGATTTATCACTTTCGCTCGCTCTTACTTCATTCATCCTTCGAGGAGAAAGCTTTGAAAATCTTTTGCTCTTCAGCCACGAGGCCGCGCTCGTAAGACTCGATTTGCTTCTCCAGCCGGGCCACCTTGCCGAAGTACACGAAAAAGTAGCACATGTAATGAATAAATCGTTGGGTTTAAAGTAAAAGCACCAGCGAAAAGAAGCGAAATTAAACTTCAAAACAAGCTTCATATTCAAAAATGAAGAAGGGCGAATAAAGAACTGAAGGAGAAGCACTCACTCAAAAACAAGAAACAACAAAATCGACAGCAGCCTTGTTGTGCTAAAGTAATTACCGCTCTCTGAGCTTCCGCCGACAGCTCTTTCTCTTCCTTCACGACTTCAGCGCCAATTTGGTTGCGCTCCAGCGTTAAGACTTGCTGCAGCTTTCGCTCACCCAGCAGGAGCTCTTTGGACGCGTACTCTTCGCGCTGTTTCAGTTTGGCCGCGGCGTCTCCCGCAGCCGGGCAAGCGTTGTCAGTGAACACCCATTGCTTCAACTGCATCCGCTCCGGCAAACCTACACCAAGCGACATCCACACACATGCACTGATCATGCGAGAGCTGCAAGAATCACAACCTCTCATCCTAATACACCAGAATTGACAACACATCGCCGCAAGCACTGCCATGTATGCGCGTACCTTTCTCGAGCGCAGCAGCGACCCGCGGCTTGATGGCCTCCGGGCATTCGGCGGCTCGGGTATAGAGGAACCCCCCACCGTAGCCATCCCAGGCGTCGTTCCGGCCCCGGTAATAAACCAGCACAAACTCTTCGCCTTTCTTGTCCGACGAGTCTAAAATGTACCAGTCGTCTTGGTAGTGCTGTCAAGGTGCACCGAAAAAGTAAATGGTAGGAAAAAATACTCGAAAGAGGCCATGATATATCGACTAGAAGAAAGGCAAGACCATTAATATGACTACTAGCATGATCAACGCGAAGACTAGTAGAACGAATTTTCCTCCCAAAGGGACCCTTTCTCTCAGCTCATACCAAACCATACACCGACCCCTCTCATCTCGTCTTCTGTTCTTTTTTGCATACCAAGTATTCGTTGTCGTAGTTTTGCAAGTGGCCCGGGGCCTTGGGGTCCTGCACGAAGCGCTGCACCGCGTGCCGCTCCAGGAACTCGCCGTCGGGCTCCACCACGCGCCAGTTCAGCTTGCCGTAGACCACCCCCGGAGAGGGGGACTCGAAGAAGTGCACCTGGTGGCGGCAACGATTCAGGCCAAGGAGGAAAGGGGTAGGCATAGGGTAGGAGGCCAGTAGGAACGAACACATAGCCGCACACACAGACACACACGTACAAGGAACGGAAATGAGACGCAAGAAATGAATATCGCGTCGAAAACGAACGGTTCCAATAGACATCTTGAAAACAGTTCAACTCCCCCCGACTACAACGCTGAAGTAGAAATCGCGAGCTTGCAGTGAATCAACCTGACCCCCCCCCCAAATTTTGTACCTGGCAGGGGAACGTGTCGAAGATTTGGTTCAAGCCAGCAGTGATGTAATAGCGGCCGGTAAAGACGTTAGTGTTGAAAGAGTCCACCATCGAACCTTCCACAGGGAGGGGGTAGGCGCCATCGTTGGCCCGCTGCGGAACGCACTTCTGCTGCGACACGGCGCACTTGTTGAACTCGCCAATGACCGGGTTGTCGAAGACGTCGCCGCACCCGATCTGGCACGCCGACTCGTCAGGCTTCCCGTTGCAGGTTTGAATGCACACCAAGTTCGCCGCACAGCCCGGGTTGGTCACGCATTTCGCTAGCTCAACCTTGCACGACTTCAGCAGGCATTTCCCGATCGCAGCGCCGTCTGCAGCCGCTACAGGCGATGCTAGCATGCCAACACTCAGCGCAAAGCTGGCTGCCCACGTAGCTACTTTAGCTCCAACTCCAGGGGGCAGCGACCACTCAGGGTAGTCATTGTTATCACTGGATCCCATGCGGCATAGCGTAGTAGGTGCAGATGCTGCTTGTGTGCTAGAAGGACCATGTAATCTAAGCCTATAGCGACACCCGAAAACAGGATGGAAACGTCAACATACCACCACAACTTGGTACATGCATCTGCTGCGGCGCTCGACGTAGAAGAATATGGCAAGATTACCTTAAAGAGGAAGTCGCTGGTGGCATACGACTAGGCGCTACATGGAAGGCAGCATTCGGTGCCACTAGAAGCGTGCAAGCAAGCACACGGCGTGAGATGCGCATCAACATCGTCGAAGGCATTTTCCCCTGACGACGCCGTGTTCTCCTCCTGAAGTGGGTGTTCGGTGTACGTAAACATTTTCATACAGGGGGAAACGTCGTTGAGGATTCATTTTTCAAGAAACTCGAACTTTTTTTGCTCGAACTCTTTTTGAGACAGGCCCCGAAGGGCCGGAATTAGAAGACTAACAGGTAGAGAAGAAAAGCAAAGCAGCGCAAACTAGACCTAAGAAGCAAATCAGGCGCACATGCCCGAGTGGCCATGGAAGTGATGGTAGCGGTCCAAAGTGGCACGCTCCTCTTTTTCTTCACAAAAAAGCTTCACCCGAAATTCCGGCCCTTCGGGGCCTGTCTCAGAAATCCGAAAATATCAAACCATGTCCTTCGGTCTCGAAGCGGAACTTTCTGCCAAAGCTGCCAAGGCCAAGAAGCGCAAGGCAGGAGCTCTAGGGCTTTGCGTGGTTTTTGACGAATGCGCTGACGCTGAAATGTCAAGGAAGTATGCTATGTCCGCGTGCATTCCTTGCGCTGTCAATTGCGAGATCCCAGTGCCGGTGAAGAAGTCCACAGCCAAGCGCCCAAAACGTAGTGAACTTGATAAACTAAGCGGGAGTGCAGCTGGAGAAAAATGCTACGCAAAGGAAACACTCACTTATTCGTGTCTGATCAAGCGCGGAGTGGAGCTTAGTGAAGAAAAGGCCCGAGCGCACTCGAAGAGAGCCCATAAAGCTGTTCTGGCCTCTCGGAAGCCCATCCCTGTTGACGTTGACAGAAAGTCGACATTAACGAGTATAATTAATCCAACAAAGGCGGCGATCGAATGAGTCCTGGCGAGGCTGCTCTGCGTCGCGGTGCCATTGCTTATTTCTTCGAGCACATGTACTGGTCCCCGCCTAAAAGCGAATGACACGGTCGCAACGGCACGCTAGCTTGGATCATGCGGCGAGTGGGGATTTCCGTGGGCTCCAGAGGTCTGCACTCAAAGTAATTCGAGATATTTTCAGAACGTCGAAAAGAAGCAACAAGGTTGGTAGCCAGTTCAACAAAAAAGAATGCAAGCCGAAGTTAACACTCCAACTGTAGTAAGCTAATAAGTATAAGTTTGAGTATGAGTAAATCTGTACCTGTTCGATCCTCACAACAACGCAATAGCAAACCGGGCCTTTTTTCTTCCTTTTTTTATTGCAAAGTCCTATAAAATTCAAATGAAGACATACTATATATCTATGGGGAGTTCGAGATAAGTCGCACAGCTAGAACTAGCTACTAGCTAACCGCTAATCGGATTTCACGGAGTTAAAAAGTTAAAGTATGTGGCATGTGTGCAGTATTTACAACCAGGACCTACATAAAGCTAAGTTTTCAGCGCCAAGTCCGGGTTAACTTCAATCTAGAACTACGTCGAAATCAAAATCACAAGAACCGAAGCCATTTCGATAACGACACCACAGTGCCACTCTCCGCGACTACCATTAACTCAGGAATCGGATTATTATTCGCCGTTCCGCGGCTGAGCTTCAGCTTGAGCATTTGCATTTTACAGCAAAACCGATGTGTCCACTCAGGAATATGGCCCTGTATGTCCCTCGGGAATCCCCCAAAAGTCAGTCAGCCGTGTGGCCGTGGTCATGTCAGGCATCCGATCTAATAACAAGCACCCCACTTCGATTTTCTTCGACAGATACACGATTTTGAGTTCGCCAATTGCGCGCTGGCTTTAATGTGAAGCACAGTGCTTGTTATGATGAGGGCGGCTTCAAATCTAGATCTAAGGGTGGCCGCTTTGAGGGCTCTGCGATCAGGATTCGATTCATGGGCGTGACAGCACGCGGAATCGCTGACCAGTCTACCGTATAGCCTGCACCCTGCACATCCAAGAAGTATTCAAGCAGTGCTCGGATGAGAAGTCTACACAAGAAAAAGCACCTACCTTAGGTCATTTCGCAAGGGCGTGCACAAAAAAAGGGTTTTCTGTGCGAGAAACAGGATGCAATGTGTAGCACCAGATTTTAAAGCAAGGTGGCAAGGGCAGCTCAAGGCACCACAGTAGGTAGCAGATATACCTGTAAGGTATAAGAGCGCCCAATGTCGGCGGCTGCTGCCACACCTAGCGCTCGCCGCACTCCGAGGGGTGCCCCCGCGGCCGTGCCGGTGTAACAGCAAGGCATCAGGGCCACTGCAGCGTGCGCTTCCTTTGCGCAAGCAAGAATGGCGTCGGTGGCAAACCCACACGCATGCACTCCTAGCACACCTACACCACTGCAGGTGTCTGCGTCCCTCTTATTACTGCCGTTGTCTACTGGTACGCTTTTGGTACTACTATTGGTATAGTAGTCGGCGATGAGCTGTGGCGTATGTGAAAGGTCACACTCGTGATATTCCACCTATTTGAATGCAAACAGGCGACACTCAATTCCAAATCAGAAGGGCACCACACAAGTGCAAATTGTATCATTTGATAAACAGAAATGAAGGAAATCATTGAACAGAAGAGTGCATGCAATTGTGACGAAAATAAGACCTTAGATTCCGCCCAGGGCGCAGCTTCCACGACAGCCGCAAACACACGGTCGAAGCTCGGTGGTCGGCGTTGGTCTAGTAGCTTGACGGCAAGCACGCTAGGCTCAAACGCAGCAAAAAGAAGCCCAGCTAAGCCGTGGCCACAGCAGCAGTCCAGCATTAAAGGCCTCCGCACTCGCCGCCGCGTGCGAAGGTAAAACTCTGCGGCTTCGTAAAACTCTTTGGCGTCGATGCAATCTTTCGCTGCGAGCTTCGCGCCTAGCTTAGCTAACACTTTGTGGGTTGTTGCCATTGGTGTGCTCTTAGAGCTCCCACTGGTTGATGCATCATCCTCAAGCAGCCAAGGAATCATGTGCGGGGCGAGCCTAGGTCGATTGCGCAACGGCAGCAACTGCGGCGGCGGCACGAGGCCAAGAAACGATGGGTCGTCCGAGTATGACGCTGGGTGCGATCCGGGGGAACGCGCCGAAAACGGCACCTCACTATTGCTGTTGACAATTTTTCCAGATTGTGGCGCCATTCTCAAGCAGTCTGCGGTACGAGCTAGCATGAAGGCTCCACAGATACGAAGGATTATGGCAGCCATCAGGACGAACGCCGTAAGAGCCTACTTAGCAATGACGCAATGACTATCTTATTACCGTAAAAGATGACGCGAGCTACAAATGATTAAGGCTAAAAGCCAAACCCTAGCGCTACTGATTTAAGACTAGTACATGGCTTTGCTTCATTATAGAGTGAGCGCATATTTGTGCAACTTCACGTCAGGCTGTCTACCATCATGCAAGATCATGCAAGTGCTGAGATCGTGTAACTGAACAGCTGAGCACTGTGTATCTTCCCACTTGCTGAGATGCTGAGCTTTCGAATTTTGTTGAAGATTCTTGAAGACCTTTGGTCTAACTGAGCTTCACCTGTCACTTACTACATCTGTAGAGGACTGACAGAAGTACTTTGGAGCTCAGAACTCAGGACTCAGGACTCAAGGCATTCAGCTGTAGTCTTTGCTAGAACCTCGAAGACAGGTACCTTGGGGCTGCATTATTTGAGGGTGCTCGATACTCGCATTCAGAGCTTTTGCATATGGTCCTTCTGTACGGCCTGGAAAATCCAAAGGGCATTCTTACCATATAGTCAGAGGTATCACAAGACGCAAAAGATTGACAATCAGTTTAGAAAGCGTACGCGTACGTACGGCATTTTTGAAGCTGAAGGTGCTGACGGTGTCATCAGACTACATGGGCTCACTGACGCAAAATTTGGCGCAGTGAGCACTGGGGTGCGCCCTTGTGAAGGCCAAGTGCAGTGGCTCTTAAAGAAACTGATTGAAGACGGCCATAGCTACGCAAAGCACAAGCAACGGGCCCTCAATGGAGTCGCAACGAACTATGTAGTGCTCTATTGGGTTAACAGCTTCAGCTTATTGCACTAAAGACAAATATCCATGCATTCATTTTCAGTCATTTTAGGGACTGCTCTCCGCCTTCTTCCTTATTAGCATATAGACATTATTCCTGTGTCTGCTTTCAGACCTGTACAGACCTAGGACTGCCTATGAAAGTCAGGAAAGAGGCCGCGTATTCGTTCGTACTATCCTGAAATGAATGCGTTCGATCCCCATTTGCGACTGGTTTTGAAATCGCTTATGCTTATGCCGCAGCGGAAAATAAGTGGTTTTATATTAATATAGAGACGTCTGGCCGCTACGCCACTACGCCGCTACTACGGCGCCGCAGCAGGCTCGGAAAGAGGTTGCGATGACTTCGAATCAACAAGCAGCGTGCTGTCTCCTCCTCTTAAGCGAGGGCAATTTTGGCGAAGAAACTCGTTGAGAGGCAAGCGACTTGGCGCGCTCGCGCCGGGGTACAGTAGTTCTTGCGGCCAGTCTCGCAGCACCGCCACGTCTGGCGAGGCCAGCTCAGGGTCCGTGAGCAGCGTGGCGTCGAAGCCGCACCAGTACACCACCAAGCCTTTCCCGTAGCGGTGCACGTACCCCTCCAGCTGGGTCAAATGCTCGTGCTGCCACACGTAAGCGTCTCCAAACAAGGCCTTGCTGTCCACCCAGTTCACTTCCCGCCACTGCTTGGTGGCGGGGTCGCGCACCCCCACGGGAATCGAAAGCCGCACGTCTGGGGTCTTGGCTAACCCCTGCTCTCGCAGCTCGTCTTCGCTCTCAAACGGCAAACCTTTCTCCATCAACCGTTCTTGAAGCAAAGTTTCGTACGCCATGCCAATGTTGTGCCGTGCTTCGTCGTTCGATGGCGCGTTGTCATGATCTACGGCTAACGCTTCGGCAACGGCTTCACGCAGCAAAGGGTCAGGAATGGAGGCCGGACGCTTCATCAGCTCTGAGACTTTCGACTTCGGCACTTGCAACACCGTTTCTACCAGGAGCCGAGCAAACAAGTAAGGCGGGTACTTGGCTTGTTTGGCAAGGGCGGCGCAACGCCCGGGGGGGCCTTGCGCTTTCCACTGGGCAGCCAGTTGAGGCATGGCAGCCCGCACTCGGCCTGCTGCGCGCCGCACGGCCCGCGTGTGCATTTGCCCACGCAAGCTGTGGGCCGCTCCGATGTCCACGCCGAGGCGCCCTACGGCTGCTGCCTCGAGCGGAACGCCATGCTCTAAGGAGTGTTCGCACAGTGCCGTCAGTGCTGCCATCACGGTCGCAGGTAATCCTGCTGGAAACGGTGGCCCATCGTCTTCCTCCTCATCGCGGTTCTCGACGATGTCAGCCTCTGCAGGAATTGGGTTCATGAGAAGCAAAGCCTCTAGTGAAGATAGTTTGGGTGTGTGCAAACTTCTGCAGTCAATTAAAGTAGTTTGCTGAACGATATCGCCTATCAAAACACCGTACTAGCTGAACGAAAAGAGATGAGCTACGTACTAGTTGGAGGCATACAACGAGTATCCTCAACTTTCTACGTACGACCCCCGATGCTTTCTACTTAGACTGATCCCGACGTTGTTATGTATCTTTCGCTCTCCGGTCTTAGCCTAGCTATTGTAGTTCGCGCTTAAAATTGATGAAGAAATATATGCTGTTAAAGAGCCGACTATCGACGACGGACGCAAGGCAACTACTTCACTATTGAGCCACTGAGGCGAGTAATCAGATTATCTGTGTAGCTCTTAACTCGCAAGTAGAGGCCCCATGGTCTCATGCTACTGTCTACAGGTAGCCAGCTACTGTAGCTAATAATTACAGATAGTAGCTACAGTAGGTCTTACAAAATACGTCAAAAATTTGACCCAAATTACGTTGAATTGGGGTTGGGGAATATTCGCACTGAATGCATACCAAACGCCGCATATAGGCGCATATTTGGTGACGTGTTTGCCTTAATTCTTAAGGAATATATCAGTTGATCTTTAGTAGGGAATGCATCATGCCTCGTGCCTCAAAACTAAAAAATCTCGGCATTTCGTTGAAAAAATAAAGGGGGTAATATTCTTTTAGTCCCTATGTCTCTATCATTAATGTGCTTATCTTAAAAGAATAAAGACGATTATACCAGGGAGGAACTTCTTTGAGCCTTGAATTAACACACATGGCAAGTGGGCCGGCGTCAACAAGGCGCATAAAGAAGCACCACTTTAACGCCATCTAGACGTTACGATCGCTGCTACGAGCTGGTGGCGCTTGGGTGCCTCGCATTGGAGACCTGCTCCCGGCTTTCCCCGCACTAGGAGCCGTTGCTCCAGCTGCTGCTGCTGCTCGCCAAGGCTGCGCAGTGCCCAGACGAGCCATGGTCGCCTCTAATTGGGCGTTTTGTGCGGTACTGGCGCTGAGTTTCACCTGCTGCTGTTGCCCAGCACCTCGTCCTGCCTGTTGAGTGCTCTTGGCGCCATCGCCTTTGGGATTGGGTGGTTTCACACGGCAAGCTTCGCCTCGGTCGACAGGCACTGGCGGTGCAGCAGCTGTGCCCGGGGGGAGGTCGTTTCCCTGTTGTTGCATGTTGCGCATGCGAGTGAAAATGTTGTCGGCTAACTTGGCACCGCCGCCACTGCCACTGCCGCTGCCGCTGCTGCCGTTGCCTCGCCCGCCTGCGGCTGTCCTGGAAATCGTAGGCAGCGACCCTCGCCGCGAGCCCGGTGCATCTCCCCTGCCACCACCACCGGCGCGCCGCACCGTAGCTACCCCCCCTGTAGCCGCCAGCACCCGCTCCGCTTCAGCGTCGGCCTCCGCTCGCTGCTGCGCCCGGGCTTCCCGGGCCGCACTGCGCTTGGCGGCGGCGTCCGCTTTCGCGCGCGCTTTCGCCTCCAAATGGCGCCGCTTGTCGTTCTGGGCGTGGGCCGTGGCGAACAACGACAAGAACGACCCCACCAAGTCCCCGAAGAATTCCCCGACCCCCGTGGCGGCCGGGTCTTCTCCAAAGGCTTCGAGCAGCTTCTGGAAGGCTTTGGCCACGCTCGCGTGTTCCGCCTCGAGGGCGGCGGTGCGCTCGCTAGCGTCGGCGTGGAAACTGGCCATGGCTTCGATGAACCTGTGGGAAAGCCATCATTGTTGTCGTTGGTATCATATTAGGGTGGTATGGCGCGCCAAAAAAAGATACAAAGTAGAGGAATTATTGAAAAGAAGAAATCGTGCACATAACGCTCTTATACACATTGAAATTAATTGTTTGCCGTGCTTCTTGCACAAAAGGCTAAAGTCAAAACAAAACGTAGAAAACGCGGCGGCCTGAAATTCTACGATTACAGTGGTTGGTTGGCTTCATGTTGTATGCATGAATTGGGTGTCTAACCTGTCTTCCTGCGCCAAGGGCAGCTCTTTCTTGCGTGCTTCTTGCGCGGCCTCTAGGTCCTGGCCCACTAGTTTCACTTTGTTCTGGCAGCCCTTCAGAGCAGTGGCAAAGGCCCCCAAGGACTGCCGCCCCGCGTCCCCACTGGCGCAGGTGGGCAACTCGTCGGCAAGCTGTAGAAGCGGCGGGTCGTGCTTGAAGCACCTGGATGCGTGACAATCAAATGGATGATAAAAGGGCAAATTAAAAAAAAAAAATATACCGACGATAACGAGCACCCGTTCCTCACCCGTATCAAGGAAACAGAATTAAGTACCCATATTCTTGACTTTTATTTATAAACAGCAGGCACGTTTACACCAACCTCCTGCTCTATGATTGAGAACATGAAAAAAGAGGGTTATTTTTTTCAAATGACCTATGTAAAAATCTGATATTCCGCACCAGTCCGCCAAATAATTCATGAGGTTGCGCTTTTGGTCCACGCTTTTGATGGTCGCCAACTTCAAGAGAGCGTCCAAGCGATACCCATAGAGCCCCCCTCGAGACGTGCCGCCGTTCATGAAATTACCCACCTGGCACGAATACGATATACGCCACAAATATAGGCAGCATTAAGCAGCAATTGTAGTTGCAGCGGACTCGACAAGGGGGGACAATGAAGGAGCATGGGAGGAAGAGTGCACTGTGTCATAGAACAAAACAAAAACACAAGCGTCCACCACGGCCGTTCTAATTCATACCCGCACATATTGAACCCCTAATCCTACACGCGAGCTTAGTTGAAGCTCGACAATCATACCTTGAGCACTACTTCCAGGATGCGCCGCAACTTCTGAGAGCTGAGCACTTCGTGGATGGCTTGCTTCACCGTTTTCAAAGTCTTTTCCAAGTTCTGGTGCTCGTTTTTGAACTGAAGCTTGAAGACCAGAGCGTCCAGGCGAGTGTCGTAGCGCGGGACTTTCATCACCTGAGACAATGAACAAGAAGCAAGGTCCACATGTTGGTATGAGCTCATGATATTGAAAGAAGTGCAAAATACCAGGCGAGTATGCACTCGTCACAATTACCCACGACTTTTCTATGAAAATGTGCTCTATGGGCATTTGCACGCTTCTTGTAAGAAACAGGACGCAAGCCCACCAATCACCGCAAAAGTCAAAAAGGGCTCATCAAACCAAGGAAGTAAAAGGTGAACAACCTCGAGGAAAAACTGCTCGACTTTGCCTAGCGTGGCCACGTCGCCTTCGAAGTCGCTTAGCGTGGACTTGTCTTCGGAAGTGGGTCTCTGGTTGGCCAAACTTTTCGCCATCTCCAAGCTCAGCACGCTGTCGTCCATCGCCAGCACTGCGGCTTTGATGTCGCGAATCGGCAACCGAAACTTGGCCAGCGCAATGCCCACGTTTTGAAGCACCTGCGTGTGTGTGTGTGTGTGTTTATTTTTTGTCGTTCAAGTGTAGTACAGGACAGCAGAAGCAAAGAAATACACATTCATGGCTTTGTGGAGTGTCAAGAGTGAGGCTTTTGTGGCAATTTCAAAACGAGGTTGGATCGTTTAGAACCATAACCACACGCTTTGAACATTGCCTCACAAGCCTATACATAAGTAATATATGACATTGTATTCACCTTTGGATCGAGCAAACTTTGGGTTTTGGTTTTGCCCTTGGTCAATTTTTCCACATCTTCCAGGGCCTTTTGCTTCGCAACGTTGGCGCCGTCTTCGGCCTGAGGCCTGTCCTTGGAGAAAATGGCCACGATTTCGGCTGCGTCCAGCGGCACGTGAGAGTCCGTCAGTTTCTCCCACACCTACGGGTAGGAAGGAGTTCGTTGACGAAGGTGACTTGGCGCAACATAAAAAGATATTGTCGTACTCTTTCACACGTCAGAGGAAAGATACGCATCTCCATTGCCATGGAAAAGAATACGTAATGTATAAGAGCTAGTGAAATAAATTGATGTACACTACTAATCAAACAAGCATCCTTCTACAAAACTACACCCTAATATAATCTTACCGTGCCGTCGAGTTCATCGGGCGCAATCCGCTGCCAGAACAGAGCGCGCATCGGCACCGGCGGTGCTTCGCTCAACTTTTTCGGGTACCTGAGTTCGAGAATGAAAAATGAAAAAAACATGACGGAAGGGATCATATTGTGACTGAACGAACACAGAGGAATACAAAAGTTCCAACAGAATGGGGTATGAATGAAAACAGGCAAATAGGAATAGCGAACAGGTGGTAGAAATATAAAAAAAAGACAGAAAGAGTCACCGCGACTCTAACCCAATCTGAACCCTACACCACCCTAAATCCCTTACTTGGGCGGCGGCGGCGGCAAGGCAAACCCACCCCCCGTACGCTTCACCGGGCCGCGCGACACCGTGGGCTGGTCGGGGTCCAAATCGAGCACCGAGGCATCGGCGCCCTCCGCCTTCATTTTGGCGGCCACTGCTTCCTTGGGCAAATGCATTTTCAGCATCTTGAAGTACTTGGCGAATTTCGGGTCGTCTTTGAGCAGCACTGCTTCAGGCGCTGGCGACTGCTGGCCGTTGAGGTTGGCAGGGCCATCCAGCGAGGCTGGGGCCGGCTTTTCGGGGTCGAGGTCCAAAATGGCAACGTCGACGCCTTCGGCTTTCATTTTGTTTTCCACCGCAATGCGCGGCAAATGCATGCGCAGCATTTTGAAATATTTGACGAAGCGGGGGTCGTCTTTGACTGCTACTGGAGGAGCTGCGGCGGCAGCACCAGCGGCACCAGCACCACCAGCTGCAGTGCTTGAAGAATTACTGTTCGGGCTAATGCTTTCAGGGTCTAAGTTCAAAATTGCAGGATCAACCCCTTCCGCTTTCATCTTCGCTTCGACAGCGATTTTCGGCAAATGCATAGATAACATTTTGAAGTATTTGGCGAATTTGGGGTCGTCTTTCAATTTCATCGGTGGCTCCAATGAAGAAGATGACGACGACACAGTCTCTTGAGTGCTGCTTGAGGATTCATTGCTTTCGCTTTTCGAGAGCTCACTTTTCTTCTTTTTCTTGTGCTTTGAAGGTGGTTGGTTCGGGCTAGGGCTATCCGGGTCTAAATCTAAGAGAGAAGGGTCAACCCCTTCTGCTCGCATCTTCATCTCCACCGCCTGAAGATGACAAGAACATGGGAATACACATGAACACACGCATTTGATGTAATGAGTTTGATGTAGACAATATCTGCGCCCAAACCAGCACCCACGCGCACGCGCACTCCAATCGCGAAAAAGAAAAGACGGTGACTAAAAAAGAAAGGCATTCATGTGAAAGAAGAGGTGTACGCACTATGGGGATGTGGGTAAAGCGTGCACATACGACAAATGAATACACAAGAAGAAAGACACCGCAAAAAATAAAATGAAATGAAATGAGGAGGTACGCGCGCACCGGTTTCGGCAAATGCATCGCCAACATTTTGAAGTATTTCGCGTATTTGGGGTCGTCTTTGAGAGCAATCACTTCTTCTTCCTCTTCTTCTTCTTCTTCTTCATCATCGACACTTGATGACTGCGCTGCCGCTGCATTGGCAACCTTTGCGTTGGCGACTTCCAGCTCTTTCTTCAAATGCGCGACTTCTTGCCGCAACAAAAGCACCATTTCCGCGGCTGAGACTGCTTCGCCGTCTCTTTCTTCCTCTTCTTCCTCGCCTTTGCCCTGTTCATCCACTGCATCGGTTGAGGGCAGTGGCGTGAGGTCGGGCAACGGCACGTTGGCGGCTTTCAGCGCGTCTTTCAAGAGGTCGGACTCCCGGGTAGCCGCCGCCATTTTGGCCTTGAAACTTTGCCGCAGCACCGCACGCTTGCTTTTGTCCTGCTTCAAGCTCGCTTCGAGCCGTTGGACTTTGGCGCTCAAGTTGGCGGCAGAGCCAGAAGCTTCCGCGGCCTCAAGCGAGAGCGTTTCAAGCCGCTCCTGCGGGGGTGCCACGAGAATGGCCAAGAAACAAGAAGAAGAAGAAGAAGAAAGAGGAGGAAGTGACTAAAAATAAGGCAGCGTGTGGCATTGCACGAAGATGATTTTGAAATTGCAGATGAACGCGCTGTCTTTCATGAATCGCAAAGGAAATTAGGTACAGGGGAAGAACAAGTGCGGTCCTTTCAGAAACAATGCGACCAATCACACAGCCAACACAACACAAAAACACTATCACTTAAACTCCAAGCGTGGCCAGAGCAAACGTTGATATATTTCTCGCGCACCTTCCAGCCGAGCATGCTGCGTTGGTTGTCGAGCGTCAGTACAAACGGCTGCTCTAGGGTCGGCACCACTGTCGCATGCACCCCCGCCTCAACATGTTGCCACATTTGTTTGCCCAGAGCGTCGTAGCTCGGGATCAGGAGCAAGTGCTGCAGCGTGGACAAAAACAAGGGCCCGCAGTCGAATTCCATGGCACTCGAGCGAAGAGCGCCAAACAACGAGGAAGGGTCGGCGAGGGATACCTGGAGTTTCGAGATGGGGAAGGATGGGAAGATAGGTAACAAAAAGATGGTTCAAGGTAGGATGGCATTCAAAGAGTACAAGAAAGTGTAACGAAGGAGGATACGAGTTTGCTGCGATCGTGCATTGTCAATTTAGTCTAAAAAGCCAAATAATAATAAGAGCAAAGGAGAACAAGTTTGAAAATTCTCACACTCTTTCAACAGCAGAGCGTATTGACAGCGCTCACACTTACTACGTACATTAGCCTTGGCGTTGGCTGCTGCATACACAAACACACCCTCCTTAGACCCTCCTCTCACGTGTCACGCACGCTCACACTAATGTAATACCTCCGTCGCGCTGGCTGCAGTGCCCATGCCAGGGCCAGGGCTCAGGCTGTACAGGGCGTCGCCGTGGTCGCTGTGCATCACCGTCTCGAACAGCTGCATTTGCATCTCCACTTCGTACCTGAATTTGTGCACGCAAGCACACACAAACCCAGTAAAGAAATTGAAACAAAAATAAAAGCCACGAATGACTGATGGACGTTAAGGCTACGGTAGAAAAACGTGACTTTAAGAAGAGGGCATACGTGGTATTTTGAGGGAAAAAGAAGAAAGGAACGAAAGACAGAAAGAAAATATTCTAACACGTCGGTAGGCGTTTGTTTTAAAGGGTAAAATTACCTCTCATCGCTCATGAGATCGTCTTCATCATCCTCGTCTGAGCTCTCTTCTTCTTCTTCGCTTGATGATGCACCATCTTTCCGTTCCCCACTGCCCATTTTCTTCTTCTTGCTCTTTGAAGACGAGGAAGGCGCGTAGGCCACTTCGTTTTTGAGCTTTTCAAACGCATCGAGAAGGCCAGCGTAAAGCATGTCCGACCTGAGAGGATGTTTTCACAGAATAACTTGACGAATATTGATTCGAATTGGTGTGCAAAAACAAACGGCCCACAATTGAAAAATAGACAAAAAAATCGGCTTATTTTCTTACTTAATTGTGGGCTGTTTGTTTTATTTCTTTTATGTATATGTACTTTTGTATTCTCGTCAAAGATGGTTTACAATTCTCTCTTCCAAATCAACGCACCTGGTTTCAATGCGCTCCTCGACTTCGAGGGACGAGTTTACCACCGTGTTGAGGAAGAGCAGCACGTCTCGCTTGAAAGACAAGTCGGGCTTGTCGTCCCAGAGCACTTGCACTAAACACGCGAACCGCGCCCGCTCCCCGCGCACCTACAGAGGATATGATATGATATAATGTAATATGAAAAACAAAGAGAACGACAGCAGCAGCACATGGCAGCACAGACACACATATATATACGTGTACGATGCAATTGCGGTTGCAGTGGCCCTTTCAAGATGTGGCCCTGGCAAGCACTCGCCAGTTTGAAGTAATCCATGGCGTCTAAAATCGCGCGGTGGCCGTGGCGCCCGTCTACCATGATCACCGCCAGGAGCTCGAGCACTTGCGTGGCCACGTACACGTCTTCGGAGCTCAAGTTGAGGGCCAGCGCCGGCACCAGCATCGCGTCCTCAGTCAAGGCGTCAATGCCCTAATACAATACATCCGACACACATGCACGTATGCACATATGCAACACGAAATAAATAAAAAAGGTTAAATTAGTTGGTTGGCAGCAGATGCAAGCAGTCATGCTACACGTGCTAGTACCTTGATGCCAACAGCTAGCTAGAGCATGGGTAGAGGCTGAAAGTCCCGTATCTGCTCTCACCCTTAACACTAAAAAATCTCTACCAACTCACCCCACTCGCATGTACGAAACAACACGCAACCCCCCTCTGCAAGAAGGTGCCCCCATACCCACATCCACCCATACCTGCTTGTGGTTGGCTGCAGCTTTCAGACACTTGAGGAGCTCCGACTGGAGCAAGAGCTCGTGGTCTTTCCGCTCTTCTCTCGAAGCTAAGTCAGCGAGCCGCTCCACCAGACAGCGCAACCCCCCTGTGCGAAGGTATCAAAAATGGAGTTTTGAGAAATGGGAGATAATATTTAAAAAAACGCGTCAGGAAGGAGCGAAAAAGAGACTTAGAATGGGTTTAAAAATTGAAGGAAAGATTAAGAAAAAGTAGAAGTAGTAATAAAAAAAGGATAAAACAAAAGGAGAAGAAGGAAGAGTTGAAGCACAGTGATGTCATCTGCTTTACCCAGCTCATAAAATTCCCGGAGCCAGCGCCCGCTCGCCGCTCGCAGTTGCAGTTTGAGGTCGGCGGCAAGCGCGAGGGAAAACTGCCCGGCGTGCAAGTCGCGCAAACGGTCGAGCCAGCGCGTGGGGGCATGCACGTATCTGGATCGGAATAAACATGAAGTGGGAGCGATAAGCTACAATGAAGAAGAGAAAAGAGAGAGAGTAGAAGGGTACAGTAAATGAAGGAGGGAGAAGAGGCAGTAGTAAAAAAAGAGGAGGAGCAGGAGCAACATGCTTCAGTGCAAAAAATTGAATTTATTCGATACTGCGGGTGGCTTCATGAAATCGAGCGAAACGACAGAGTTCGACAACCACTTCGGACAAAAACGGTTACGATCGGCTTTCTGATAGTGAAAGCAATGAGCAAAATTGAGCATACAATAGAAAATGAAGCATAATTAGGTTCCACCTACCGAGCCAGCTCATCATCGTCTGATAGCATACCCCCGAAGCCATACCCACCTTCACCGTCTTGTGCTGCTGCCTCATCTGCTGCGCGAGCGTGCTGTTGGGCGTCATGCAAGCAAATGATTTGCCACTTCTGGGCCAATGAGAGCTCACCGAGACCTTCAGGACCACCTACCGTGGGGCCGTAATCATTCTCGATCAGCGCCCACCGTCGGGTGAGTTCGTCTTCTCCCGGTGGCGTGCCGAAGCTCTCGGGAGTTTTCAAGTCGCTCGCGAGAACCACCGCCATCTCTGAATGAACCTTGCTTCAGTAATTCAGGTGGGCTAGTATTTTTTTAATTCACTGCGTCCACTAATGGGGTAGATTCGGAGCACTATCTAACTCCAACATTCCAAGACAATCGTAGCCACAGAGCCAATAGCTTCGCAGCTCCTAGAGCCCACGAGAGGCAACCGGTACAGCGTACAGCACGTCGCGTCGGCACGCCCAAGCGCCCAAGAGTTGTATTTCAAAGCGCGTACTGTACTATACTGAATAGAATATACCGGAACTTCGTCGTGAGGCGTGAGTTGCGAGTTTGAGGGAGCTCCATCATTCCTAAATATTTCCTTTTCACCTTACACCCTTCACCACCTCTGCCAACCACCTCATGATGGCTGAGCCTGCGGGAACGCAAAATGAGAGCGACGGAGTGGCGTTTAAGGTAGAAGGCGACGAGCACGCGCGCGCGCGGCGCTACGAGGAAGCAGACCGTAGCTACACGCGCTCGCTTGTCGCGGCGCCGCACCTCCACACAACTTGGGGCAACCGATCCTTGGTGCGCTTGAAGCTGGGCATGGCTGACGCTGCTGCGGGGGACGCACAACAGTGCACAGCCTTGGCCCCTGATTGGCCGAAAGGTTGGGCCCGGCGGGGCGCGGCGGAACGGGCGCGTCGGCGGCCCGGGGTGGCGTCGGAGTCGTACGCTCGCGCGCTGGCCCTGGAGCCGGACAACCAAGAGTACGAGCGGTTGCTAGCGGAAGTGCGGGCGGAATCGATACAATTCCCCGACGCGCCCGCGGACGAAGACTACAGCGGCAGCGAAGACGAAGGCTACGACGACCTCGGAGACGATGGGCCGTGGGCCGACGACGATGAAGAAGACCACGACAGCGAGTACTACTACTACAGCGACGCCGCTCTGCCACCGCAACATCCTGGTGGTGTCATGAGTCGAGGGCACACGCACCCTGGCATGCAGCACCAGGCCGGTTATGTATTGCCAGGAGGTGCTGATGGCTGTGGCGCTTCATTCCGCAATGGCGGCGGCGTGTATTTCGGTGGGGCACCTTTGCCGTCGGTGATTCCGTCCTACGTGTCCGAGGCAGCGTACCGGTCCGCCACCGTGGGGGCAGCTCATTATGCCGCTGCGCAAGGCGCCGTGCTGAACGGAAGCTCGGAGTCAACAGCTGCCAGTGTGCGCGCTGACCACCACCGCAGTAGCAGCAGCGAAGAGTACGGCGACGGCAGCAGAGGAGAAGAAGACCCACACAGTAGTCAAAAAGGTAGAAATGGAGGCAACAAGGGCGATAAAAACAGCGAAGGCTACGGCAATAGCAGCAGAAACGACAGCAGTGGCAGCAGTGACGCGTTGACGTGGGAGCGCAGTGTAGCTGGGCTAGGAGGAAATGCCGTTGCTCGTCCCGGCGGCGGCGGCGGTGGAGGTAGCCTGAACGTGCACGGGCCAAGCTTGACCGCGATTCAAGAGATCATGGCGCAGTGCCTGGAGCATCTGCCGTTAGAAGAGCGCGCCGGGCTCGGCCGCGAGGAACAGCTTGCGCTCATGATGGCTACGTTAGAAGCCTGCCCCAGCCGGTAATTCATTACAGGGGAGCTGTTGCCTATCCTTTCCCCTCGTCCTCCCGCGGCCGCATGCAGCGCAACCCGCGTGGGTTTACTACTCCTTCTCTTTTCTTTTTCGAGGCACAGATTTCGCCCATGTAAACCTTCCTCTTCACATTTGAAATAGCGACCTCTTCCCCCCCCCCCCCTCATGTCATTTGCATGGCTCTTGCTTTGCATACCATTCATTTCACACAGGTTTCCTGCGTTGGAACGGCTGGTCGCAGCTTTTGCCGAGCAGCGGCTTCGGCTCGCCGACGAAGCTCGGCGCCGCGTGCCGACCTTGCCGGTGTCCTACGACGAGCACTGGTGCTGCTTCTGGAGCGAAGCGCCGGCGGCGCCGCTGCCGCCTGACGCTGGTGCTGGCCACTCCAGCAATAGCCCTTACGGCAGCCCTAGCAGGGACGACAACAGCAGCAGCAGCAGCAGCAGCAGCAGCTGCTGCGACCCTAGCCACAGCAATTCTAGCCACAGTTACCTCCGCCACCGCGCCCGGCCGCTCTATGTGGTCATGGTAGCGGTCTTGAACGGGCCTCGCGCGGGGCACGTGGTGGCGTCGGAGCAAGCGGTGACTCGGCCCGACGGAGAGGCGCTGCTCGACACTTTGTGGGGTGCCATGGCGTTTCCACTGCCCATGGCGACGACCCCCCCCAGTTACGACCACACTCAGGGCGGCGACGAGGACGCCTCTTTACATTCTCCGGAGTCTTTGCCAGACCACCACGGCCTCACCATTCCGTCCGGAGCAGGCGGCAGTGGACGACCAGGAGGCGGAGGAGCAGCGGGAGCGGGAGCGTGGCCGTATGCCAGTCAGGGCCACGGGAGCTGCCCGAGGCGGCCTGCGGGAGTGCTGCTGGCCGCCAACTTGATGCCCCACTACGCCACGGTCGCGGGGGCACTCCTGGCGGTGGACGTGGCTTGCCGCCTGGAGTCCCGGGCCGACGCGGACGCCCACGCGTACCGCACCCAACAGCAGCTCCTGCAGCAGCAGCACGCCGCGCAGTACAGCAAGCACCACCAAAAAGCCCGGGCGCCTATGTGCTAAAATAGCCGAGCCCGCCGTTTGAGCACCCAGATTTCTCTGGCGATATTTGTTTGGCATATTGCCATTGTCTTGGCTTGGTTGTTTCTCATAGTAGTGGCATATAACATATAGGCGATTGCACATTAGAAAAAACTCGCCCATGAGCAGTCAGCACATCGCATCGCACATCGAGAGAAATGTCGTACAATGCGGTCGTATGATTTATACATGCATACACGAAGCATAGATCTCGTTGTCTCAAAATTCAAAAGAAGTGCCCATATAAACACAAGGCAGGAGCGTCGTTGTTCGAATTGGGCGCTTACTGCTTTAGAAAATCCTTGTGCCTTGTGGGTTTAGGAAGTTTGGGTTGTGTGCTTTCTGGGGACTCGGTTCTACTGGGCTTACGACAATGCATATCGAAGCCGATTTAATTCCCAATAAAACAAGAAGGAGAAAGGCAGGGCGCGCAGGCTTACTATATTCCCCGCCCCCCGAGCTGCAGAGCTCCACAAGCGCAAGGCCCAGGACGCCATCAAGACAAGTCTCGAAAATGCCTGCGCCAGCTTTCTAGTTTGACGTTGCTGACTGCTGCGACACAAAGATTCAGACGCCACTGATGCTAAAGACATCACAGCACCGCCGGGAGCGGCTCTCAGCAGTCAGCCTCCCCCCCCCCCCCCTCCTTGTCCTAGTTGCACCCCTTCTTCACAATTTACTGCTGCCCTTTCGATCGTGATGACTCCGAGCATGCTTCTATTACTCGTCGTCGTCGCCGCGCATGCCCAAATTCGAGCGCCCCGCCGTGATGCTGGTCTTCCCCGCCAGGCCATACTTCCGCAGCTCTTCGGCCGTGGCCTGGGAGACGAGAAGAAATGAAAAGCGCGCGAAAACAACCAAATGAGCACGGAAGGCACAACATGTCTAAAATCAGGACGCGCACCACTCGCACCACAGAGAAAAAAAGTACTTAGTTGAAAAGGAGTTGGTGCTACGGAAAGCACAGCAAAACGGGCCTTTGAGAGCTGCACGTGTTGTCCATCTGTACGAAAAAAAAAACCAACCACCAACCTTGGCGACGTAGTTGATCACGCCGGTGTTGCCGAGGACGGACTCCAGGGCAGTGGTGGGCCATTCGTCCTCGTTCCCGCCGGGGACGGGATCCAACCCAATGAATCCAATTTGGCGCTGGCCGTTCTTGGTGATGCCGTCGAAAAAGCAAATCACCGTGGGCAAAACCTATTCATTTGTTTTGAGAAGATGACATGAAAAAAAAGAAAGAAAAAAAGAAGTTAGATGAAAAGAAAATGGTAGCTTCGCCTTTTTTTTGAAAAAAAGTTTTTTTGCTCGCAGCGAAAGTTCAAAAGATTGGAAACGCCACTCAATCACCCTTGCCTTCTTATATCAGCCACGCGCCAAATTCCGGTAATAAATTACTTGTAACGAAGCAACCTGGACACATGCATAACCCTTGCACGCACCACAACGTCGAGCTTGGAGCAAAAGAACGGGGCTTTTTCGGCGTTGATTTTCAAGAACAGCGTCTCCGGATGGTTGTGGGCGAGAATTTCTAAGTGTTTGTCCATGATCCGGCACCGGTGGAAGTCGTTGTGGTAGAAATGCACCACGCATTTCTTGGCCGCCGTGATCTAACGCAAGTGTGTGAGACGTGTTTTTTGGTAATAAAAACGAGAAGATCAAAGGGGGAGAAGGGGAGAAAAGGTTGATCAAAGTTATATCAAGAAATAGATGAGTAGCAGCGCGTGGGGTCTTCAAGAGGAAAGATTCAAAGGAAAGGAGAAGAAAGAAGAACGAAGGAGATTAGCTTGTAAAGAGTCAAAAGTATAGGTATGTCAGCGACTCATCATCCAGGAAACGCGCAGGCACATGCACACCTTGGGCAAAAACTCGTCCTGCACTATTTCCGAAAGGAGGCCGTAACCGTTGCGCCTCTGTTCCTGCAGAGCCAGCTGTTCGCCCTTGATTTGCTGCAGCCTCTGATTGCTCGCAATGAGAGAGAGAGAGAAAGAGCAAAGACACGCACATATGCACAGGATAGCATCCGTCAGTTGCGTAATTGATTACGCGCACGCAGTCGATGAAAAGGAAAGCTCACAGATGCTGTAGAAATAGGAATTTTGCAACTACTACAGTAGTATTCTGGATTTGGCACACTAAGGCACGCGGCAATTTTTAGACGCAAACGAAAAGAGGAAGAGAAAAAGATGCAGGTTGAAGGTCGTTAAGGCAACCATCCTAACATAAGCTTCTGGCCAAAAACACCTGAGCACGAATTCGGGCAATCTCTGGGTCGCCTTCCAGGTCCTGCAAGAACTCGTCGTCGGAATCGACTTCGTCGTCGTCGTCTTTCGCGCCTTCGCCGTCGCTGTCGTCGTCGTCGCTGCCCCGCGCCGCTGCCACTTGCGCGCGCACCGCAAACTCCCGCTCCAAGTCGCGCTCTTCGGCGGCTTGAGCCGCGGCGTCTTCTTTGTGCTTGAGCCCGCGCCGCCGCTCCCGCTCGGCCACCGCCGCCGCCGTGTACGCAGCGCCCGTGGGGCCGTTTTCAGAGTTGTCCTTGCCGCCATCGCCACGCGCATACCTACACGGAGGTGCATCAATGCCACAGGACACGGATAACAGCGAAAATAGTAGGATTTGTAATGACAACGCTGCAGCCTTGGCTGAACTTAGACTGGCAACACATGCTTCTCTGTGGGGTAGGCTAGTAATATTGGTGGGTTCTACGGGGGGGCACGAGTGAATAATCGCCGCAAGTGAGTATTCATCGTCACAAACTCACTTCTGCTTTAATTCTTCGGCAGCTTTCGTCATCCGGTTCTCTACTTCTTCCTGCACGGCCTCCGAAACCGACTTTTCCCGGTCATCTTTGGCCGCCTCAGGTTGGTCGTTGCGCATCGGCGCCAGCGCGTTCATAGGGTCGACCATTTGGATTTTATCCATCAGCGAACTCATGATGAGTAACTAAGCTAAGGAAACGTCCGAACGACAATGCAACGCTATGTATGTGATGCTATGCAAGCGCGGACTACTGGACCTACTAAAATGGCAGAGGTGTAATGCTCTTGGCAAGTTGGCAACTGTTGCACTGTTGCACGTTTCGAAAAATTTCTGGTGAAAATTTTGGTTTGCGGTTCCTTCCACTTTCTGGTTCCAGGTATCTTTCGTCCTGAGAAAAAATCTTTGCGCCGACGGTTAGCCGACGCGACGCCGACATGACATCGACACCCCTAGCTAGACATGACACATGACACATGACACATGACACGCGACAGCGACAGCATGCCGGCGCTTTGACATGGGGACACCTACTACGGATCTGTAGGAGCGACGTGGGACGTGATCGATTCTAGACGGAGAGCGCGTCAATTTGATAACTCCCACCGCGATGTTCTGCTTGCGACTTCTGTTCGTCATAACTCAAATAGAAATAGGGGTTTTACTTTTAACCTAAAGCACTCGACCAATTAATAACCAATTTAGGCATTGAAAGATACGCATTCGAAGAGCAAAACGCGACCTAAAAATGAGGCGTATTGTTTTATAAGGTGTTTTTCCTGCAGCTTCTTCGTGCTTGCTCGGAACGCAGTATTCTTCCAATTCTGAACACAAGCAACGAAGTTCAACAAAATTCCCCAGGACACATGAAGCCGACGTTATCATCGTCGGTGGGGGCGTTTGTGGACTAAGCACTGCACTCTACCTGGCACGTCTGGGCAAACGCTGTCTAGTTTTAGATCGTGAAGAAGTGGGTGCTTCGAGCCAGGCATCCTCGATCAACTCGGGAATTCTGGAAAACATAAGCAATCTAAATTCGCAACTGGAACCAGAGGCGCTCCTAGCTTCGGTTGCGAAAGATATGAAAATTGACTCAAGCAGCACCATCATAAACAAAGAATCTGGCACAAGTTCCTTGGATGAGTTGCTTTGCGCGGGCACCATAAGCATATACGCGTCTCTCAAAGCATTTGGCCGTACGGAATTTCAACGACAGGGCATGCTCCAAATTCTTGAAATAGAGGACCGATGGCTGCACGCCACACAAAAGTTGAAACTGTCCGTGCACCAACACTCAGATTCAATGTCAGCTTCTCCTCCACTATCAACCACGAGTACAGCACGTTCAGAAGCTGCCACTTTTGTTCCGCCTCAGGCCCCAAACACAGGTATAGTAGTGCAGGGCGGTGAAGCCCTGCAGTTTCTGGAGCCAGCGCTAGGGGAAAGCCTTTGGAGCGCCATCCTCCTCCCTGATTGTGCTGCTGCTCATCCTCGCAAGGTGCGCTCATTCAAGTTTAGAAGATCCTACCATCCCTTCTACGCTTATCTATGCTTATCTGGGAAACGACTAGAATTTTTACAGAGTAGTCTTCGATGATGCCAGGACTATTCTTTTTCAGTCAATGCATAATAATGTGCAGATGTTATAAAAAGACCATATTTATTACTGGAAGGTCACGTTGGCGCTGCAAGCGGCAGCTGAAGCTACTGGCAAGGTAAAAATAGTGGAATCTGCTGCTGTTTATCAGCTCGAACAAGGGGGCATTTCAAAAGACAACCATAATGGTAGTCAACCGGATCAAGTTCCCTCTACTCGCGGACCTTTGTGGGCAGTGAGCTACAAAGAACTCAACCACCGCCTTGACTCTCCAGAACCATCTTCTTCTTTTACGGTTCCTAGCAGTAGAAGCGGCAACAACAGCCAAAGCAGTGGTGACAACAGTGGCCAGTGCAGCAGCAGCAGCGTTACTGTGGCAGTCAAACACAGTTTTTTCAACGCGCCACCTGCATCTTCTCAGCCTCTTCCTCAACTTTCTCAGGAAGAACCTCGTTCTCTTGGGCAATCTTCTCCTGGTACTTTTTCTTATAACTCAAGCAGGAATGGTGCCACTGTTCCATTGCCAATCATGCCCGTGATTGGAAAAATGTTTCGCACGACCCCAGCACCGCGTGGCACGTTGAAGCACATTGTCTGCGGCAGCGAAAGCGATTTCCATTGGAGTAGCCACCCAGCTACGAGCCCTCCTTGTGCAACGCACCTTCGGCAACGAAGCTCATCTACTCCTCGAAGCACTGCTGATGGTGGCGCTGTTAGTGGTGGTAGTGGAGGTGCAAGTGCAAGTGCAGGATCCAGCACGAATGCAAGCATTCGTCAGGATGAAAGGAACGATGGAAACCAGGGTTGGGCGCCGCGGTTAACGCGTCACTTGTACGGTCGGCAAACGTCCGATGGGCGCCTCATTTGGGGCGGAGACCGACGAGTAAGATCGCTTTTAGACCTCACAATATTTCTAGCAGCAACAAAAAGGATACTACTTTACTTCCCGTCTAATTAGCTTCTTTCGCCTTTATACTGAGGCTACCTCGTCTGTGTTTTTTTTTCTTCACAGGTGCACCCAACTCAACAACTCAATCTCTTGCTGGAGCCCATGCACTGCCACGCATAGTAGAGGCCATGGACGAGAGCGTATACAAACACGTCTCTGCTGTAGTTCCATTCACCTAAACTCTAGACATTGACTACCAGTGGAGTGGTATTATGCCTTTCAGCGCCGATGGTGAACCTCTCATTGGTCGTGTGGGGAGCAACAAGTGCATAAATGACAGCAAGAGCAACAGTCGTAATCATAACTTTAGCAGCACCAAAAGCAATAGCAGCAGCCCATCGACGGCCGTGCCTGGTTTATGGTGCGTATCAGGGCTTGGTGGCTCTGGCTTTATGTGCGGTGTGATGGCTGGCTTTCTAGCAGCTCAAGCCATTGGTGAAGGCCCACAAGCTTCCGAAGCTGCCATTGCTTTGGCTCCTGCTGACGCCTGTCGTTTCGTTGTGCCCTAACATCAAGTATATGGCAGTAGGTTTGCATCGAACTGCCAACTGAAAGCATAGAATCGGCGTCTAGGCGAAGCACGATGGCGCTCTTTGATAGTAACAATTCATGCATTTGTATTCGCACATATACATTTGTGACGTACGGAGTCAGACAGACATCCTAATACAGATCTTAGAGATATAGATCCCTTTCAAATCTCATAGCCCCCTCATTTGTATTTGCTAGGTCACTTATTGCTTATTGACCCGTGGTTCATTGGGAATTTCTATCGAATAAAAAGCATCATTACACGGCGAGCTGGCCGGACTCAAACTGGGACGAGCTAGGCCTATGCGATATGCAATTGCATGCGAAGCTCGTTAGTGGCACCTCATACCTCAGCGTCCCTGATTGGCAGCTGCGAGGCCAGTAGCGAGCGCAATGTCCGCTGATGCCCAATCCAATCAAGACAGGATAATTTAAGCTCAGATTTAGAATCACTCATCTCCACCGCCTCTTCGTGTGCCAAGGGCGTCTAGCCCCCCGAAAGGTAAAAAGAAAGATTCAATGGGCCTGCTGTCCTGAAATGAGCGCGTTGTTGGTCACTTCCATGTGGCAAACAAAATTTTGTGCTTTGACGAATCGTGTCTTCGCCTCGGCTCCTGGATCGCAGTCCCCTGGATATGTTGTTCTCGTTGTGAATTGCTGTGATTGTCTCTTCGTTCTTGTTCCTTCTTTTATTCTGCTCGCGCTGGCAACTGCCACTCCAGTGGCGCCTCGCGGGCACAACTATTATTGCACACGGGCTTCGCTAACCCCCTGTATCTCTTTTAACTTTGCAGCTATGGAACTAAGCACATACAACATAGCAGCGTACATGCGTACGTATTAGGGTTTCGAAAAACGCTGGAGGACGACCACGACTAGCGTACGTGGCGTTTGATGGAAGATATATGGGTTTAGCTCTTTGATAGGGAGGGGCCGCTAGGCCACAAGCGGCCCGCTTGCATGTTGTTGTTTGTATTTTTGAGGGGGGGCTTTTCTATTCACTGCCACTCTGCGAACGAGGAAGGAGTTCCTGCCCCGTCAAAGCCTTTTATGGCTCAGG
>Ga0307931_1000294_pt1 | contig 29688 bp, 30 predicted proteins | sample OrgLakmetageno47_FD_201816 | JGI IMG/M metagenome (GOLD analysis project Ga0307931, IMG submission 201816) | Saline water microbial communities from Organic Lake, Antarctica - #47 | ecosystem: Environmental > Aquatic > Non-marine Saline and Alkaline > Saline | place: Antarctica: Organic Lake...
CCGAGCTGCGGGCGCCACCGTGACGACAGCCGTGAGCGGTTTGACCAATGTCATTGTGGCAGGCCCCGGGGAAAGCTTTGCGACTCCGCCCGGTGTTGAAGTCTGGGACGAGAGCACGTTCAACAGGTATTTACAAGAAAGCGGCAATAACAGCGGAAGTGACTCCGATGATGGCGATTACTAGTCCATCTGGGAATGAAGTTGTGCGATTTGCTTAATATAAGGGTGAGCAAAACCGATAATTAATGCACGTCTTCCCATAGCGATATGCTACTTGTGATCTTGGGGCTGGGCTTTTGTGAATCCAACTCGAAAGCGCAACTCTGCTCCTCTGAATTCCCTTATATCTTATATACTCTAAATCAAACGAGCAATCCCTAAAGCCTAAAGTCCCTTAGGGTGTACAAGTTCTATTAAAGTATAAGAAAGACAAGAAAGCGAAATGGCTACATCCCAATTACCCCATGGAATTACTGCCTGGCAATGCAATAGAACAGGTAGGGAAACAATGAAGCCGAGTAGGGCGCTAAAAAGCCAAACGCAACCTCAGGGCCAGTGACCGCTGCGCCGGTGATATCGCCTCATTTCCGTCATCACCATTGCCATCGGGAGTGGCGGTACTGTTGTCGTCTTGGTTACGGCGGCTCTGAAACGATGCCAGCATTTCTGCTTCGTAAGCCTCCATCGCTGCTAAACTTGCGGCTTCGTTGGAGCCCCCCACCATCACCGTGGCGCTCGCGTCGTCACTGCCGAGCACAGTGTTGAGCGCTTCGAGGGACAAGTATGGCTGCACGGGTGGCAGAGGGGCATACGCTTGCGCCGCTACTACCGTGCGCGAATCGCGATATTTAGCCATACTTCTCGTGCTTGCGCGGCTAGCTGATTTTGTTGGTGTTGGTACATCCCTAGGATCAGCGACAGCAGCGACATCTGGGGAGATCCCTTGGACCAGGCCGGCAGCTCGACAGGTTCCTCTCGCTTCATCCACGCTGCGCCGTGCAACGTCCACCAAGAAGCGCATATCGCTGCTGGGTGTGAGCATACCGCTCTGTGCGCGAAGCGTGGCCAAGGCCTTTTCGGCATCTGCGAGGGGGCCACAGTGCCGCCACCCGCACAGACCCCAAGGCCAACCCACGTCTTGCCGCACGCTCAAGGGAATGCCATCAGCGCGAGCGAGGGTTAACGCAGCTGCTGACAACCCACTCCTAGGCAAGTACCCATCGTTTTTTTCTCGACTGTTAGGATCAGCGTTGAGCCACGCTTCATGGATGTTGCTGTTTCCGAGCAAAGCCCTGCTGGAAAGTCGTGCTGCAAGCGCATTTGAGAAATCACGCCCGCTGCCAGCACTGCCACCATCCTGAACCTCGATGCTATTCATCTCATGATTGTCAGATTTGCTTTTATTCTTGAAGGACAAATCTTTGTAGCTTGCAAGCCACGCATCAAGCTCAAGCAATTCCAGGGCAGCAACTTCTAATTCTACAGCAGCGTACTCGGCAGCTGCACGGCTCGGAGCCGGTGTGTTCCGCCACTGCTCGGATTCACTGCGATGCTCGAATCCAAGCACGTTTTGCGAGGGAGGATAAAGTTCTGCTGATGCAGGCTTCGAGCTGGGTGATACGCCCAAGCCGCCAGTGCCAAAAAGCCAGTGCCAACTTGATCCAGCGGTCACGAGAGCCTCGCGACGGCCCGTAGAGATGAGAGCAGTTCCGAACGGTGCTCCGACTGTCAAGCTCCAGACTACCACACAATGATTTCGCATACTCTAGTATTCACGGAATTCCTTTCTGCTCTAGCTAGGCTGGGAAAGGACTCTTAACTACAGCGCAATTACGGAGCCAAGTAAATGCATTGAGTACTGTAAAATGTAGCAGGAAGTGTTTCAGTATAGTGGCGTTATTGCCCTTTATTGATGCTGAAAAAGCAATTGCATCAAAGATCTCGTGTAGATATTCATTCGCTCCCGCTCATGATGAGTGCTCGTCTTGCGATCTCATTTCCCCTATTTTGTGAGCTTCCCAACAGCAACGACTACGGCCAACATTTTTTGCTTCGACAACTTTTGCTCTGTTCCAGAATTCTCGAAGCAGCGTGATGTTGAAAAAGTGTTGTGTGTACTGTAGTAGTGTTTTTGCGTCTTGGTGTTGCTCATAGACAAAAAAAAATACTCTCTCGTAAACTACAGTACACTACAGATAGTAGCTCGAGCTAGCTCTAGCTAGCGGCCAAAGAAGACGCCAGCATCAAGGGTACGCTTGCCAATGTATTTGAGTATCTGAATCTGTAAGGGCTAACTACTAGCGTGAGCTTCTTTAGGAGAGGCGAAGAAGATTTCGTAACTGTCTTGCACAGTACAGTATCTGTAAGTTTAAATACGACAATCGAAGGATATAGACAAGTAAATTATGCTCTGAAGCCTTCCCAGTTTAAACGCATCATTTTTGTGCATCGATATTGCAGATATATACCGCGCACGTCAAACCATTTGAGTCGTAATTTTCTTAAGCACGATCGCGGGCAGTTAGCATGTCGCTGTTTCGAGCCCGTCAATGGTTCAGCGTCCAGCTCGGAGCAGGGCAGGAAGAGTTCGCACACGGATGCATGGTGGTAGCTAATATCGACAACGCCGAGGACAACGCACCCAAGGTTGCAGAGCTAGATATGTTCAACCTTACATAGAATGCATGCCAAGTATCCTAAAACGCTTTCATGTCGCGTGCCATATTACTTCGCTTTAAATAGTTCCACTGCTACTCTGAATACGGACCAGGTAGTAACGGGCTCCTTGCAGGGGCAGCTGCGCATCCACTGCCCCCTGTATCAGGACCAAGAAGCCAGAGACGCGCTTGTGCTTGAAGTGAACCTAAGCTTGCCGATCTTGCAGCTTGCCTGCGGTCATTTCGTGCCTCATGCTAACAATCAGCTCGCTTTGGCCGTGCTGCACCCTCATCGTTTGGTGGTCTATACCGTGCTTCCAGCCGCTGCAACTAGCAGCAACGACCACCACCCTAGTAGTCAGAGTATGAGAAGCGGCGGGCCGCTTCAGTTAGAAGTATTGCATTCCTATACCCTGAGCAGCGTGAGTGGTCGCCGCGTCCCTAACAAAGATGGCGACGCCGCGTCGTTTTCAGCCGCCAACATGTGCTGTGGTCCTTTCGGCGGTGTGAGCTCAGACGGCAGCGATGGCCTGTGCGTGCAGTCCATGGACGGCCAGGTTGGAACCTAGTGACATGATGTTACATGTCTGCAGATGCCAAACCAGATGCAGCACCTTAGTTCTCTATTCAAATTCTTTACTGCCTGCATGTGTTCACGTTTGTTGTTTTTTGTTATTTGTTTTTGCTGTCGTAATTGCCATTGTTGGCAGCTCGCTGTGTTTGAGCACGGCGCCCACGCGTTCAGCCGTCAATTGCCGAGTGACAAGTACTTGCTGCCCGGTCCACTGTGCTACGTGCCCAAGACCGACTCGTTCTTGACGGCCACCGCTGCGGGCACAGTCGAGTGTTACCAGTACCGAGCCCTCGCGGAGGCCACTGCTGACGATGTCCTAGACTCACGACGATCTGCTTCGGCCCAAGGTGAATCTGCTACTGAAGTGAACGACCTTCTAGACAGCCGTGGCGACAGCCATAGTAATAGCAGTGCCAAGACCGGTAGCGCTGGCAGCAGCAGTAGCAGTGACAGTGAGTATTTGAACGGGCTTATGAAGGGTGCCAAGAAAAGCGGATCCGAGCGCGAAGGCAAACGTCTTCGTGCCGAATGGACTGCTGAATTGGGCGAACAAATTTTCGAGCTCAAGGTGAGCTGATGACATGTTATGATGCGCTGTTGTTATGTGTTTGTAACACCTGAGTCGTTCCTATGTACCACTACTACTCAAAACTGCTTTCATGAAAGAATGTAAAAGCCACTTATGACTTTGCTTCGTCTTCATACTTGAATGTCGTATTCCCCGTCACCTCTGTTCCTCGAAGTGCCCTTATTTTTACTGCTTGCCCTGTACCCTGTATCCACCTACCCGTGCAGCTGGGGCGCGTCTCGAGCCCTTGCTCGGCCTCGTCCCTCGACGTGCTGGTGCTCGGCGAAAAGACGCTCTTTGCCCTGCGGGACCTCGACGGCCGCATCCGAGCCCAGCGCACGTTGGCGGCCCCACCTTCCACCCTGTGCCTCTACGCGCGGGGCGGGGCACTGGAGCCGTGCAGCGGTGGCACTCACCCGAGCCAGGCGTTGGCCGACTTGCCAGTACAGGGGCACAACGTCTTGTTGGCGACCTTCGACAAACAGCTCTTGGTGTGGGCCGGCGGCGATCAGCAACCGACGCAAGGAATAGGAGGAGGAGGAGCACAAGCAGCTGTCGGTGCTAGAAGTAGCGCGAGAAGTGCACGAGCTGGCATGGGCGCTCTAGTGTGGTCCGCGCAAACCGACACATCGCCGGTGTGTCTGGCGGTTGCGTCCTTTGGCACTTCTAATAGCAACAGCACAACACCGGAGGGTGGTGGGGATGGAGACTCGTCCAATGCCAGAGATGGCTTCGAATTTTCGAGTGAGTCCAGGAGCAGTGACGCCGGCACAGCTCCAACTGGTGCTGCTACAAGCGACAGAGGTAGCGGGGAAAAGTCAACGGGCGCCCGGGGTTTGATCGTGAGTTTAGACGACGACGGTCTTTTGAGCTTGAACTACCTCGGCACTGACCCGCCCACCTCCATGGTAGTGGCGCCTTCGGCTTTTGGAGAGCTCGATTATACCCAAGTGGAGAAGGAGCACCAGCGGCTGCAGAAGGTGATTCGGGCGCACGCGTCAGCGCAACGACAAGGAAGTGAAAATGGAGGAGACCGCAACTCAGCGTCTAATCGAGAAAGCAACCAGGTTGATAGCAAAAGTGAAAGCAAAGACGAAGAAAAGTCCACTGAAACCAATGGAACAGCAGCCAAAAAGAAGGAGAATGGCGGGCCAAAGTTGTTGCTATATGTAGCGTGCCCACTGGTAGCGGACTGCGGTGGCATCAGCATGAGCGGCAATGACCAAAAAAATGAGGCAGAAAGTGGAAATTGGACTTACGAAGACCTGAACGCAGCAGAAGAGGCAGCAGAAGCGGCTGGTCATGGCAGCAATGGAGTAGGCCTCGCCCGATTTCGAGGTGGCGGTGCCACTAACAACAATGCAAATGGTAGTAACGGTGCCATGAGCGCGGTCACTGCTTCAGATGAGAGTGTTGCTTATGCGGACAGCAGTACTGCGGATGTGTGGACAGATGAAGTTGACGAGAACGATGGCGGTGGAGGTGCAGCTACTAGCACAAGTGTTGGGAATACCGCACCCAAAGACAGGGGCTACGCAGCGGTGACTTTGACCATTCATATGACTTGCGAAGGCGGGCTTGAAATGCCCCATGGAGCTCCGATCACACTGCAATTGCCGCCGTGGTGCATCTGCGCGACACCGCCCAGTGCGCTTGTGGTACCTGTTCCAAACTCCCATGATAATGCTCCTACTAGAAGGCAAATCGACAGCGAAAGCAGCAGCAGCACTTCGACGGCAACTTTGCAGGTTCGTGTGCTAGTGTTGAAAGGTCCACTGCCCGATTCCGTGTGCGGTACGGCGATGTGTTGCTATGCTTTGCCCTCTACGGGGGAGCCAAGAATGGCCACGTCGCCGTTCGTGCTGCCGTGGACTTTGGCGGCGCAGCTGGCGTCCCCTAATATGGCAGGCCTGAAAGGGCAGTGCGAGTTCAAACTGACCTTGGAAACCAACCAGCCGCCCACCTCGCTTCGGCATTTGTTCGACGATGTGCTGGCACATGCGCAGGTGAGAAAAGAAACAGAAAGGGGGGAATCAGGGACAAAATGATTTACGCTCTGTTGAAGTGGGCATTACCACAAATATTTCTCTCGCATTACTGCTTTCCTGCTTTCTCGATATACTCTTTAAAAGTATTCTCATGCTTTGCTTCCTCGTCTGTTCGATGGCGTTCTGTTGCTTTGGGGTGATTTGCGTGTTTAGGATTGTGGTGCTCTATCAGCGGAGGCTGACGCTGCAGCTGCCACTGCCATGTGCTTTGCTTACACGGGAGCTACTGTGACAGGAAGGAGCAGAATCAGCGCACAAGGAAGTCGGAACAAAGAAGCACACTCGTTTGGTCCTGAAGATGAAGATGACGATAACGAAGATCAGGAAGGCAGCACCGCTGCCGCTGGCAATGAAGAGGGTGTTGATTATGATGGAGATGCTGAACTTGCTTGGCAAGCTAGCGGATTGTCGAGCGGGGCATGGGACAATGCTCCCGTTTGTGCCACGGTGCTCGTGTCAAGATCGGCGGGACGCTATCGCGTGCAGGTGAGAAGGAAAATACACGTGAGTGCATTGAGAGAGTCCGAAAAGAGCCGAACAAAGAAAAAAAGACCTGTCAAAGAACCGTCGATAATAAATTAAGATTGCGATTTATCTACCCTTATTTTTGCTTGTCTCTCTCTCTCTCTAGCTTTTTTTTATTGAACATATTCGCTGAAGCATTCTTTTAAGTTTCAAACGTTTTCAAATTCATGTCCTGACTATCTATTCTACAGGCGGGCTCTTTAGCCGCTCTGTGGGCGACGGTCGATGCCCTCGCTTATCGCTTGCGTGTTTGGTTCAAAGCGAATTCAGACGACAGCAGCAGCAGCAGCAGTGGCAGTAGCAGCAATGGTGGATTTGTGTTGAGCTATGGCGAGGACCCGCCATTGCCTGATTTCTTAGCGTGTGCCGAGCGCCATCTAGCCTCAAGGCATGCTTTGCTCGACGCCCACCATGCGCTCAACGATAGGGCTCACCAGGTATATGCATACAAGGGGTTGAGATAAAGTGTCTGAAATAGGAGGAGTGCAAGAGATGAGGGAGAGGAAAAGAAACAGGAGATGAGATATACTTGATTCGACATTACATTTAGAAGCGTCACCTGTTCTTTCAATCGATGTCGTCGTCAGGTGCGAGCTGTCTCGAAGCGCTTGTTAGTGCGATTCAAGGACCGCAACCCAGCCCCGCTCGGCCGGTTAGACGCGCTGGCTTCCCACAGCGCCCAGGCCGCCCGCAGCGTGGCCCAACGCGTAAAAACACGGCAACGCCAGCTGGGCATCCACCACAACCGCCTCGCCTGCAGCGTGGGTCTGCTTCACCTGTTGATCTGCTTGCGCTTTCAGTTATCTCTCGAAGATGCTGCGGAGCTTGCGACTTTGCTGCTGGCGCCTACCGGCCTCGGTGCTTTACCCCTTGAAGATGCGCCAACAAGCAGTTTGAGAAGTCGTGGCAACAGTAGCAGCAGTAGAAGTGGCAGTGGTAGCGGAGCCAGCCATGCAGTCGGTTGGGTCGCTCCCAGTGCTGGCGACGCACATGTACAAGCAGGTTGGCACGAGCTGGTGGACCTTCAATTGGCGCATGCTTTGCGCACCTCGCTCACTCTGAGCACTTCGCAGGGTGGCAAGAAGGCAAACTCCTCAAGTAGAGTAGCAGCTCCAGACGTCCCTGCGATGCCGGGTGACTGCAGTAAGCTGCGGCGGCACTTGACGCTTGTTTGCGATCGCCTTTTCAAAGGTGCCACGTTTGCCTCTGTCTAGATTCATCCCCATTCGCTGCCGGACCGAGACAGAGCAGGGTAGATTATGTACCATTCAGAACCCTAACCTTAGTTATGTCTTAAGCAGAGCACAGGAACTCCAGCTCCTAAGTAAGTCAATTAGCAAAAGCTGCACAAGGACAAGCAGAGCGAAGCCCACATATCCACATGGCCCGATATGCGATATGGCAATATAAAATATAAAATATTGATAGTTAATACCATAACTCAACAAACCACTTTTGGCGTACAAACGCAAACCCAAACGGCAAAGGAGGCGCTGCGGGGGGAAGTGCCCGTTTCCGTTAGTCGCGTTTTTAGACTTCGGTACTTGCGGTACTTACTTGACTTAATTCTTACTTCATGCTTCATGCTTAAAGAAAACCCCTGCGTAAAATTGCCACACTGAGTTCTATAGACCGCGTTAAAAACAACCGAGAGATGCGCATGCTGCCAGGTCAGAACCCTGCCTTGTCAAGGAAGTGACTCAGCTGCACCACGCCTACCGATTCGGTGGCACCATCGGCATTCAAGCGCAAACGCGGTGCTGCGGGCACGAATCTTGTCTTTCCATCCGCTAAGAAATGTGCAAACAAGCACGAAGATCCAAACGGACAACTCTTGTTGTTGGCTTCCTCTGCTGTGTTGTTGCTTGACGCCTGAAAGTACTTGCAAGGGATATCCGCGCAGCTTTTCTTGTAGGCCTGCACCATCTGCGTCTTCTCCCTAGCGGAGCGAGGCAGGCACGGCGACGGGACCACTAAGAAACAGGCTACACGGCACACCGGGCATTTGCGCACTGTTGAAGCAGCGCCACCCTCGAGGCCTTTCTCGCGCCAGCCACGAATGCAGGGCAAGCAAAACGCGTGGCGGCAACTGTCTAACAAACCAAACGAACCTTCAACGTCGCAAAAACAAATACCACATTCGCGGTCACTCACATCCCAAACTTCTCCTTCTCCTCTTCCACCTTCGCGTTCGGCCGCATCTGAAGGCAATACCGCAGCATTCATGCTGCTGTCAGATGATACGCCTAATGTGTCGCTGCTGCTTTCTGATTCGTGAACTTCTGGCCGTAAATCGTGACTAAAACGGCAGCTGCTACCGGACCGGCAACCAGTGGCCGAGAAATAGAAATGGCACGGCGCAGCTGAGCTATTTGGTACAGAATGACTCGGAAAAGCAGCAGTGGTAGTTGCGGTTGGTGCGACAGGTCTGGCTGTCTCAGCTGCTTCAGTTGTTCCTCTTGCTGCTGATGATGACTCAGCTGCAGCAGAAGCTTGTGCAATTTTCGGGTCGGCAGCTACGTTCACCCAGCGAGGTCCCGACGGCTCCCGAGGACGCACATCCACAGGTCGTGGGCCATTCTCCACTACGGTGGTTGGTTCTGACTCCATACTGCCAATGCCATAGAAGTAAACGTCGTCACCGCCTGCATCATCGCCATCGTCAGCGTTCCACTGATGCTGCCGACTAGGGTCATGAGGCAATTGACGTCGCGGAGGCGGCGTGGGGAAGACACTGCGGGCTAATGGGTGCGTTGCAGCCGTCGCTGAAGGTCGACCGAAGTCGCGAGGCGGAGCTAGAACGGGCGTAGGCCCAGCAGTTGGCTTTGTGTGGCGCCTTGTATCTTGGCTTCCGTGTTGAAAAGGGCATTTGGCACCCTCAGCACAATTTCCTGGGTAGTATCTGCACGGCTCAGCAATAGAGGCTGGTGGAGGCACGCCTTTGATGTGCTCAAATGTGCACTGGCTACCCCTCTTACAGTAGCCTTTCAGGAAGAATAGGCAAGGCTTAGATGACGAAGAAGACTGCGCCGATGCCATTTTTTACTTCTCTGCTGCTGGACAAAACCATGCACCATATTATTCTTGTGAGTATTATGTTAGGTTAGCCTCAACGGCGTTGGTGAACTCCTCGCAAAATGGCCACTATGTGCCAGTTTGAGAAGCGTCGCAAAGAGCATTCTGACTACAAATGATGCTTGGACAAGCTTGTGCGCTATACTTGTTGTACTGCTCAGACGTCTTAAGTTGTGCTGCTATCGACCTGCTGCTAGTCGTGTAGCCTTTGGCTGTCCAGCAAGTCAATGCCGTTGGGTGACCGGGCTCGCGCGCTCTTAGACCAATCCGACCAGGCGCTCTTCACCGCGTTTTCGGCACTGGTACCGCGATACTTCCGGGCCGAAGTCGATGAGCTCATCGTCAAAATTCACCCTTTGCCTACTCTAGAGCAGCGCTTCTTGTCAGTGGTGCGTAGCTTGGTTGCGAGCAACGCGAGCGAGGAAGCATGCGAATTGATGACCGTGATCTTGCGCCAGCTCGGTATGGGTGCACCACCTTCAGGCAATGGCCTCACTAGTATTGAAGGTAGTAGTAGTAGTGCAAGTGCTCCCACCACTGTTGAGGAGAGTAGAGATGGACGCTTGAGTGGGGAAGGTTTGCGGCGAATGGAAGCACTTCTCGACTTGCGGTCTGTTTTGAACGGCCGCGCCACCGGGCGACCTGGCTGGTAATTGTCTACAAGAGCTACACTCTTGACTACTTAAATTAAATCTTTGAGAGTAGCTTTGCACCTTGGATTTTCAGATTATCTCTCCTTTCTCCCTGCATATTTCACGCTTCTGCGCCTGGCCTATTCCATGCATGGAAGTCGCACATTTCCCTCATGACTCCTCTGCTATGCTGCGCATATGTGCGAAATTGCGACTTGGGGTTTCTTTGCAGGTTTCGACAATTTCTAACGATGGAAGCTGCACCAGCTGACCGCCTCCTGGAGCGATTCAGCGAAATGGCAGCTCCTGAAGTGGCCAAGTTGGCGACAGCTGCGCGTTCGTTAGATCCGCCTGGCTTCTTCGAACTGCTCTGGCTCATGGAGAGCGGCGTGGAAGAAGAGGTAGGGACTATGTAAATGTGCCGGCGTGGTGGATAGAGAGGATAATTGAGAAGGCTCATTGGCCGGACTAGATAAGAGGCAATTTCCGGTTCGGTAACATACTTCATTCCCGTCTTTCCATCCGCACGAAACTACCTCTGGAGTATTGTTCTTCGTAGCTCGTTTTTTTTTTTGCAGTTGCCTTCTCTCGTGAATGACCTGTAAACTGAGTCCCTCACTTGTGCGCGGCCAATTCCTGCACAGTTGCAGCGCGACCAAGTAGCCGATTTGCGTCGGCGCGACGCGCAGCACCACACGCTGGCCTACCAGCACTTAGACAACGGGCTCGGCACCTCTAAAGATTACGACCCTTCCAAGACCGTCGATTTCTTAGCCCCGCCGTCGCAGAAGAAAGTGGAGCGCGTAGGGGTGTTTGGCGCAGGCGAAGATTTGGCGCTGAGGCTCGACGATGGGGCACCTGTTCCCCGGCTCACTTACGTAGACACGCTATCAGCAGCTCTGGGGGTGCGGCCTTTCGCCGAAGTTGAGCTGGACACCAGCACCATGCGAGACCCGGCGACCCGGCAAGAGCTGTACCAACACGTCATAGGCACTGGGGCACGGGCCACGGGTGCTACGGGAGACAAAGTGTGGTCGCCTCGAAAAGCAGCCATGGAAGAAGCAGTGCAGCTTTCCAATGCCAAAGGTCGGTTCTTTGCCCACGAAGCCCAGCAGCGCTCGCAGCGCTTAGTGAAAACCGCCCTGTGGGAAATCAGCGAAGCCGTGCGTTTACGGCAACACCGGGCCACACGAGACCGCGACGAGCGAAGGCGGGCAATGGAAGCGAAACGAAAGCGAGCCGCGGCCGAGGCCGAAGCCGCCGCCCTGGTGCAGAAAGCCTTAGACTTGAACGAGAAATGGTCGTCCCAGCAGAAGGCCGCAGACCAGAGGCGACTCGGGGAAAAAGCGCGTTTTGCAGCCTTGCAGACGCTAGGAGTGGATGACGTCGTGAAGCCATGGGGCGCAAACAACAACAACGGCAGCAACTCGGGAGGAGGAGGAGGCTTAGACTACACGAAAAAACGCCAAGACAACGGCAAGTCTTACTTGCTCGAAGAATGGGTGGAAGCGCCGACCACTATCACTGCAGTTTCCTCGTCCTCGGACTCGTTATCAAGAGGCGAGAGTGATGCAAGTGCCATAGTAGATGTGGAGTCAAGCAATCGCAATGGAGGCAAAAATGAAATTCTGCCACTTCCTACCACGGCCGCCGCAGCAGCTGTAGCATTTGGGACCGCCGAGCCAGAAAATCGGTCCGACATCCCAAGCCAATTGGCCTTGTGGCAGCGATCGGCCATCAAGCAAGAGAAAGTGCTGGCAAGGCGCGAGCGGCTCAAAGAGTCGCAGGCGCGAAAAGCAGCAACCATAAGTTTAAGCACTCAAATGGCCGACTGGTAAGAGAGAAGAAAACTCAAACAACAACAAAATATTCTCATATTCTTGTATTCGCAATTCCCGATTTTCCACGTCCTCTTTTTCTTATGCTGCTTCTACCTCCTACCTCTTATCGCTCTTATCGCCATGACACGGTGTACACAGGCGTGCAGCCGCTTCTGAAATTGACGCCAAAGCAGAAGCGCGTCGCGTGAAGCAAGAAGAAGCGCACATCGCCTTCTTGCAAGAGCGGGCAGCTCTCAAAGCAGCTGGCGCCAAAGCGCGCGACCACATGCGACGAAACGCGCTCGCCAAAGACGAAGTCGATTTGCGCTTGCAGCAAGAAGCCGCGGAGCGGTTGCGGCATGAGCGCGCCCTGGAGGCGAAAGCGCGCCACTCGATGGCGTGCGCCGAAGCCGAACAGCGCCGCGTCGACGACTTCTGGGGCTTGCCGACGGCCTGGGCCAACTGGCGGCGGCGAGAAGAGTACAAGAAGAAAGTGTGGGCGGCGCGCATTGCGGACCGCCGCAAACGCATGGTGCAAGTGCGCAACAGCGCGATGGCGAGTGACGCCGAGACCGAGGCGGTTCGGAATGGGTCGGGCCTCAAAGAACCATGGCAGCGCGATTGGACAGAGGGCGTAACTATTTAAGCCGCCGTTTCAAAAAAAAAAAGAAGCACTAAACCAGACATGAGGGGGGTATCAATTGTTGCTGGCGGTACAGAGATACCGCGTTGCCGTTCTTTGCTAATCCATTAATTGGAGTTATTAGAGAGAATAAAGTACGTAGTTCAAGGCGCTGATTGAATTAGTAGGGTAAATGAGAGACGAAGATATACGGTTTATCATTCAAAAGGGCACTTAGCCCAGCTAGCCAGCCAGACTCGTTTTGTTGGACGTCTCTGTCTCAATGCGCTGATTTTTGCAGTTTGTTAATGATTCCTTACAACTGGGAAGTATAATCAAATGTAATCTAATTGGACTTCTCAATTCTCAAACTTCTCAACGATGACGAAAAGTTGGACTTAATAATGTCCCTGGTAAAATTAGCACAAATAAAAATGGGACTCAGGGATATAGGTATGGCTTTTCATCACCCCATACAAAGAAAATCTAGGGGAGCTGGTTGAAAAGCTGCACAATTGGCGTGTGGCCTTTAAGCGAGGCCCAAGCTAGCGCCGTGCGGCCGTCCTAAATAATCAACAAGAGAACAAGCACGATCCACGATGGAAACAACTGAGCACTACAAAACAATCTCGAAGCTTAGAAACTTAAACTGAAGATAAGATTTTCTCACATACTAGCGCTTCTTGACGAAGCACTGTATTATGGAAAATTCAAAATGAAAACAGACGTCGCAGCATGGTTCGATGAACAAGTTTCAAAAACGTTTTATCAATTCTTCAAGTGGTCTCGTCCTCGAAATAGCCAAGTGTAAGACACAAAATGAAAACAAACGAAAGACAAATAAACTCATGTTTGAACGCGGCATACATTTGAGAAAAAAAGTAAGGATTGAGAAACCTCGAATCTTCGCCAGTCTATGAATGATTAAATGAACCTATTTACCTCATCTTTGGCCTCCTTGTCAGCGCCCGCGTCCAACAGGAGTTGCGCAGTTGCCCGGTGACCTTCCCGTGATGCAATGATGAGCGCTGTGCATCCTTTCTACAAGTGTATTGCATAAGTAACGAACATAAAATTCACACAAATGAGTCAAAACGGCACAAAACACATGATGAATTTTTCCAAGTGATGTCAGAAAGATCAGTTAGGTACACGATGGGCCTTTGAGTGATTGTGCTGGCAGCACGCGAGAGCGTGCTGTCGTCATGACGTTGAAAAGCACCATCAGAAATCAACTCAAGCTTTCTGACCTCGTCTTTGATTTCTTTGTCAGCGCCTCCTTCCACAAGGAACCGCGCGATTGTAGATTCACCTTCGTGCGAGGCCTCGATGAGTGCTGTGGAGCCAAACTAGTACACAACAATATAAGGACACAAACACGCAGTGCGAAGTCTCATGTGCACAATGCGATAGGTGAACAGAAGAATAGCTTTTAAAAAACTATGTGACGATGACGCCCAGCATGTTTTGCGTAAATTGGTGGAGATTGACACGGCCACATCTACTATACCTACACTGACCAACAGGTGCTTTATCTCTTGTTTTTACGACCTTGTCCCTAGCGTCTCTGTCGGCGCCGGCATCCACCAGGACCTGCACTGTGGCCTGGCGACCATCGGCCGAGGCCCACATGAGGGCTGTGCGGCCGTCCTGAGCATACCACAAGAGAATCGCACACATGATAAAGAGAGCTAAAGCGAAGATATGTAGAAGACGAAAAATGAAGACATTGTAGTGAGGTGCGTAGAAAAGTACAGTTCGAGAAATGAAGTGCGTTTGAAAAAAAACGATATCACACCGCGACATCTTTCCTTCCTTCCTTCTGCAAAAACATCCTCAATTCTTGAAGTGGTTTCTTTCTCGATAGAGCCAATAGTAGATACAGAATGAAAATAATCGAAAAACAAAAAAACTCTCGTTAGAAAGCCACGTATATTTGAAAAGCAAGGATTGAGAACGTTTCGTTTAGAAGGCCTCGGACAGCGTCTACAGCGCCTTTGCCAGTCTAAAGATGATTAAATGAACCTATTTACCTCATCTTTGGCCTCCTTGTCAGCACCTGCATCAATTAGGAGTTGCGCAGTTGCCCGGTGACCTTCCCGTGATGCAATGATGAGCGCTGTGGAGCCATGCTGAACAAAAAGGATTAAATAAATTCAGAGAAGATGAAAATATTGTGAAACGTGAAGAAACTTCGTGATGTAATAACATTTAATACTTCTTGCCTTTGCTTTGGCCTCCTTGTCAGCGCCTGCTTCAATCAGGACTCGTACAGTGGCCCGGCGACCTTCCCGAGAGGCAATAAAGAGCGCTGTGCAGCCACGCTATTGAGTCAAAGAGATTAACACAACCATGATACGGGAAACACATTTAACACGGCACGCAAATAGGAAAACAAAGCAAAAAATACAAGAATAGCAAAAAGGAGAAAAGATGGGCCTTTGAGTGATTGTGCTGGCAGCACGCGAGAGCGTGCTGTCGTCATGACGTTGAAAAGCACCATCAGAAATCAACTCAAGCTTTCTGACCTCGTCTTTGATTTCTTTGTCAGCGCCTCCTTCCACAAGGAACCGCGCGATTGTAGATTCACCTTCGTGCGAGGCCTCGATGAGTGCTGTGGAGCCAAACTAGTACACAACAATATAAGGACACAAACACGCAGTGCGAAGTCTCATGTGCACAATGCGATAGGTGAACAGAAGAATAGCTTTTAAAAAACTATGTGACGATGACGCCCAGCATGTTTTGCGTAAATTGGTGGAGATTGACACGGCCACATCTACTATACCTACACTGACCAACAGGTGCTTTATCTCTTGTTTTTACGACCTTGTCCCTAGCGTCTCTGTCGGCGCCGGCATCCACCAGGACCTGCACTGTGGCCTGGCGACCTTCGGCCGAGGCCCACATGAGGGCTGTGCGGCCGTCCTGAGCATACCACAAGAGACTCGCACACATGATCCAGAGAGCTCAAGCAAAACCCAAATTTAAAAAAGAACGTTTAGAGGCGAAAGAAACCAAAGGGCCATTCGAGCAAAAATTTTTCGAACCTTGTCTCTGGCCTCCGTATCAGCACCGGCATCCACTAGGACCTGCACAGTAGCGGTGTGGCCATCTTGAGAGGCAAACATGAGCGCTGAAAGGCCATCCTACACGATAATAGAGACGCAAAGATGAAGAGTCAAGACAAGTATTATCAAAAGGGCGAGAGATAGGCCCGGACGAAAATCAAATTGCTTTATCGAGGCGTTGCGCGGCTATTGCACGCAACTGAAACTCGAGAAACATACTTGTGGCACGTGAGATGATAGAAACGAAAGGGCTTTTCACCTTCTCAGACACGCGTATGCTAGCTTCTTCGCAAACTTTAAATATATCTCACCTTATCTATTGCCTCGATGTCAGCCCCTGCACCAAGCAGGACCTGCACAGTGGCGCCTTCATCTCCTTGAGAAGCAAACATTAGCGCTGAAAGGCCATACTGCACGTATTGAGATAAATGCAACGCGTAAAAAAAAGGTGTAAGACACGAGAAGATTGTAAGTGGTGAGACCAAGAGATATTGTCAATCAAAAATAAGAGGCACTTGTGTGGATCTGAGCCGGCATCGTGGAAGCTGGCTTGGGCAGTAGATATGAGAAATCAAACGAAATCAATGAATTTGCAGCACTTACATACAGAATTGGCCCCTGGCCCATATACTATGCGTATGCAAATTCCTGAATATTATATTTTGATACTGTATTAAAATCCCTTTTCAACCTTGTCCTTAGCATCCGTGTCAGCGCCGGCCTCTACGAGGAGCTGCACAGTGGCGGTGTGGCCTTCAGCCGAAGCAAACATGAGCGCTGTGCGGCCGTCCTGACAAAGAAACGGAGAGGCACGTGCAGACAGTAAAATATGAGAAATCGAGGCGGTGCACGTAAGAGCAATTCGAGGTACGGCGAGCCACTGAATGTTTGAAAACATGCAAAATGTAGGCCCGTGCTGTTGTGAGGAACCAAAAACACCCAGCAAGAATCGAAGACGAAAATACTTCGTGATTGCGCGAGCCTAATGATCTTCCCGTCATGTATACCTTATCTTTGGCCTCCATGTCAACACCTGCATTCATCAGGAATTGCACTGTGGCGATGCGACCTTCCCGAGAGGCAGTCATGAATGCAGTAAGGCCATCCTGAACGTGCGAAGAGAAAACACACAAGATCCAGGAAAGCGTCAAACATAAGCGATTCCATAGACGGAAAAAGCAAAAGCGGTACCAAGAGAATCCGATAAAGATATGATGGGACTCTGAATGTTTGTGCTTGGAACGTGCTGGAGCGCGTTTTTGTGATGATGTAATTCAAGACATGCTTCAAAGTGAACACGCTGTGTCGCCAGGAAAACAATCATTTCAAGTCAAATCGATAGCTCGTCGCCATGTGACCTCTTTTTTTTTGTCATCAATATCGGCCCCTTTCGATAGGCAGTCTTGCATTGCAGCTTCGTCTCCCTTTTGAGCTGCTAGCACCAGCTTCGTCGTTGCTTGTGCCTGCGAGACAAAGTGGTGCAGGAACCAGAATTGAGCACAAAGTCAAAAAAATAGTCTGAGGTAGGCACAGAAAGGCTCTAGCCAGTGCACGATTCATCGAAAGCAAGTTTTAGCATTTACCGCACTAGCCAATGCTGCCGCTGCTGAGACCACCGCGTGGACCCAAGCGCATGCCTCTGGCGACGAGCAATGCGTAGAAATATGCAGTGCCTCTGTGCATGTCATCGCTAATGCGAAGAAATCCAAAACGTCACCAAAGCAGTCATCTGGTAAGCCTACACAGGGATCGCTAGCTGCAGCTACTTGAACAATGTACGTGTCTCGAGCCCAAGCAACGACTGCAGAGCGGGCAACAGGTGTAGCCCAGAGGAAAAAATGGTCAAGGTGAAATGCATGTAGGGGGGGCGCTGAAAAAGCAGACACCGGCGCTGCAGGAGCTGGTGGAGTAGCGCAGTCGGATAGAGCAGACGAAACGAGAGCGTCTGGAAAAATAGCGCGAGCGGCAGTGTACCGGACGAGTAAGCTGCGGCAAATAAAATCGGCTGCCGCAAGGTCGATGGGTGCGGCGCCGTTCTAGAACCATAGGAACATGTGAAAGCAAAAAAAAATAACACATTAAATTGATCATCTATATCATCAACACCTGTTGAAGCTTGCGCATTGCGTAAAGATCTTATATTTCTATACTACCACACCGCATCTTTGGCCCTTAATTCTGCGCCCGCTGCAATGAGTGAGTGAACCGTCGATGCATCCCCGTTGACAACGGCTTCATGCAGCGAGGTGCGCCCAAACTGCGCACACAGATAATCGATGGATTAAACAATCGAAGTAAAATAATCTAGCCAATTGGCGTACACATCATCGCATCATGACAGGAAAAAATTGATAAAGGGTCAAAGGCAAAGAACGAGGGTGATACCTTGTTCGAGTATCCTCCTACGATTTCGAGGGCCTTCGCTAGTTCAGTGCCGATAGATGAGTGATGCTTGGCTAAGGCAACGCGGGATGCGGCAGGACTTTTCACCAAAGCAGATCGGCACGCTAAAATGGTTACTACTTCATAAAAATTCGTGGGTGTAATTCCTCCATCATTATAAAATGAGGACTGAATACCAGCATTTTCAGTTAGATTAGGCAATGGTTGCAGCATGGTAATTTGAAAATGAAAATGAGTTTCTCGCTTGATTGATCTAAAAACTCTTTGATTGAATGCACGAGATCTCTGCGTGTGAAGCGCGGGCAGAAAGCTTTCAATCAGTCGAGGGCTGGCAGTGTCTCTCCAACGAGCCCACGAGGCAGCAGTTGTCAGGCTGTCAGCCACCACTCGACTCATCAGCCACTCCGATACTCCGATTCTCCGATTTCGGGCAGGAAAAAAAAATCTCCTTCACGACTGCAGCGGCGCACGCGCCGCCGCGCCACGATCAACGAAGGTATTTTGACGTCAGATGTCGAGATTGGTACAGAACATGTACTGCTGTACGTACAGGGGGTATTTTCAGTTAGTGAACACCCACACTTTTTATGCACACTGTCGTCAAGTTCCAAGTTAGCGTAAGGTGTGAAGAATCAACTTGCACCCGTGGAGACCTATATGGTAGGACCAAAAGGGTTTGCTCGTGGCTGTGTCAAATTCTGGGGTAATTCTACCGACACCTTCTCGCAAACGTGAGTAGAAATCGCGCGTCCCTTGAATCACAGCCTTCGACCTAGTGAGAGTAGAACGACGCATGTGAAAAACAAAATTGTCGAACATTTCCAATAGATAAAAGAACTTTTAACGCGAAACTGTGCATCTCGTAGCTCCACAAGGGGCGCGCGCAATGGTGATAAACGTGATGGCAACGCTTCAGACCACGCTCAGATCGGACCCAATTTCTACTAGTGGAGCTAGAAATATGGGCTAAGCCTGAACGGTACGATGATGAAGACATTTCCATGACGATGTGAAAGTTTGAGACAATTCTACCTCGGCGTTCTTGAGCTACGACAAGTTCCACAACGTCTTCGGCAACTGAAAATAGATCAACGAAAGAGTTGATGTTTTGTGCTACCACGACCAGAAAGTGCCTACCAAGGATTTTTGTTCCTCCGTTACATCACGACGACAAAAACCTAAACTTCAAAAACCTACACCTAAACTTCAAAAACCTAAAGTATCAACACTTTCGTTGATCGTGGCGCGGAGTGGGGCGCCGCTGCAGTACCCCCTGTATGTATGGTAGTATATTGACCTTATGTACGTATGCAAACTACTGTAGTATAGTAAAAATTCTGAGAGTTACCGCTACCATCACTTCCATGGCCACTCGGGCATGTGCGCCTGATTGGCTTCTTAGGTCTAGTTTGCGCTGCTTTGCTTTTCTTCTCTACCTGTTAGTCTTCTAATTCCGGCCCTTCGGGGCCTGTCAAAAAAAAAAAATTCTGAGAATATCAGGATTTGTTTTACCCGGTAACTGGGGTTGCATCTCAAAAGAAAACATGAAGTCAGGACTAGTGTAGCCCTAATTCCGATATAGTTTCAGTCGGTGTCCGAGGTTCTCATTATTAGTCGGAGTCCGAGCTTGTCATAAATAAGAAGTGAGCAGTGTGTATTAAACATGAGTGGGGTTTCGTTCCTGTAGCCGGCATCTAGGCAGGAGAGTTGTTGATCCCTTATTTGAGATGCCGTATTGATGCATGTTACATAGATGCCGTGTGGTTTCAGATGCGGAACTGTGAGGGCATTAAGTTTGATCGTGGAACACACATCATTCAGCACTTTGAATCTCGTGTGGGTGTGAGGAGGCATAGGGGTCTCTGGGATGGGCCAGGCTAATTGGAGAGCCTGGCGTGCTTGATTTGCGCACATGCGCTCTCTTGTAAACAAGTCGAGGAAGTGGAAAGTTTGAACCGGCTGTCAAGATCGCCATTCTCGGTCAGTCTAAGGTTTGACAACTTTCATGTCATTGACCCTCGTTTATTGCAGGAAGATGAAACGAGACACACCCCGCCCCCCGTAACAATATTGTTGATTATAATGTAACCTTAAGTGCTAGCGACGCACAATCCGATGAAACTTTAGCCAAGTGCTCGTTCAAGACTTTGTCTCGAATATCATGTTCGGCACTAGGTAGCTCGGCGGGACTTTCTCAGCCAACGGGTGCAGGAATTAACGCGATGTGGCATACGGGTCACTGGGATGGGCCAGGCTAATTGGAGAGTCTGGCGTGCTTGATTTGCGCACATTCGCTCTCTTGTAAACAAGTCGAGGAAGTGGAAAGTTTGAACCGGCTGTCAAGATCGCCATTCTCGGTCAGTCTAAGGTTTGACAACTTTCATGTCATTGACCCCCGTTTATCGCAGGAAGATGAAACGAGGCACACCTTGCCCCCCGTAAAAATATTGTTGATTATAATGCTGCCTGAAGTGGAATAGGAATTGAGAACAGCACACTAGCTCACTGGCTTGCCTACCTCAGTGACTGTGCGCATGTGGTGTTCCCTATGGCGCCGTGTCGCATTGCTTCTCTGTAGTAGAAGAAACGCCGGTACGCCACATAAGCGCCTTACTCAGGACTGCTATCACTCTCTTTATTCCTTTTCGATGCATGAAGCCTTCAGCCTTATCATTCACTCCTATGGAAAAATGTGTTTTTCTTCTACATCGCAGGACTACATGCGGTAACCAAGTTCCTTGGGCGACTTGGCATTTTCTGCAATGAGCGCTTCCCGCGCAGCGTCTTGGCTCGGTCCGTCGTCGAAGACTGCCCGAAACGCCGACTTGACTTCTCCAAATTGAGCGACCCCTTTGCGCACTTCGCCCGTGTCCGGGTCAATGGACAGCATCTGCGAAGGAAAAGGCGTGGGATATTGTTTTGAAAAAAATGACGAGCATAAGAATGGAAACTCATGCGCTGGGCAAAAGAAAAGAGCCGTTCAAGGACAAAAAAAGTTGAAGGCATGTGTTTACTTCTGAACTTCTGATTCTTTTCAGCCCAGGCACCCATCCACTCACCTCGACTTCGAAGCCCAAATCCCGCAGAGCCGCGTACGCCGCGTCCACTGAGCCGGGCAAAGTCCCGGCGTGCCGCAACAGGGGCTCCATCCCGTCTTCGCTCAACGATTCCACCAAATGAGGGCAGCGCCCTACCAAATTGCGCACCTGTTTGGGACGGAGATGCGTGTGAGAGAAACATGCATGAAGATGAGGCACTTCAAATTTATGTAAAAGAGTTAACATGAGGAGAATTCAATGACCGCATGGTAGTTGTGGACAGGGAAAGTCGCACTTTTTGGCTCTTCAATGCGGGCTGTTAGCATCGCGACAACAAAAATAATGCCCCTCCTCAATTATGCAGTTCCCTTGTTATATCGCTCACCGCCAAGCAGCACTGGCGCTGCAGCGACACTGGCCCTTCAGGAAACCGCCGCAGGGCTTGGGTGATGGTTTTCCCGCCCCCGCAGGCCAAGATCCGGTCGCAGTTGGAGGGGACGCGCAGCGCCATGGCCCCAAAGGTCGCGATCACGTGCTCTAATGTGATATGGAATGGTGTGCAGACACAGGCTACGTCATGAGATAAAATAGCAGTGTCGTCGACGATTTATTGGAAAAAAAAAAACAAGAGAAAAATAAAGCTAAAAGGACGTCAATGCGGCGAGCGAATGGTTACAGAAGAAGATTATTACGTTGACCCATTCATGGAAAAGCAAAAAAAAAAAAAAGGGGGGGGGAGGCACATAAGTATATATTCACCGTGCATCGCAGGGTCTTTGACGTGCGTCTTGACAGCGCCCAGCAGCAGCTGCACCATCTCCACGGTGCACAAGCTGGTTTTGACCGCGTCGTTGCCTGCTAAGTTCCGCAACAAGGCAGCCGCTTGCTTGCAGACGGAGGCGTCGTGTGCGTGCATTTGCAAGTGCTTCTCCGCTTGGGTGAGCCCCCCTCCGGCGCAGACCTAGGATGATGATGAGGAGGAGGAGGAGAAAGGGAGATAATGGCGGTGGCGATGGTGAAAAAGGAGGAAATAACAACAAGAGGCACAGAGAGTTACTCAGACAATCATAAACAGATGGCTGTATAATTGCACGCAAAAAAAATTGCGTATGTCGCAAGAAACACGTGAAAATACCTGCTGAACTGCATCGTCGTTGCAGGCAATGGCACGAAGCGCGAAAAAGATCGCTGCCACGGTGGCGGGCTGTTTTTCGTGCACTTCAAGAAGACGCAACAACTCCTTGCACATGCCCTCCTGCGAGGTAGGGCGACAAATATAATAGAGTGCAAATACAGTCGAAAAGTGAGTTGAAATAAATAAAAGGAAGGCATGTGTCCAGTATGCAAAACAGCGAATTATTGTGTGTTATCATTTTTTAATCCTACTCCCCCCGCCAACCTGACATCTGTAGTGCTCACAGATCCTTTCACTCTAATGCGACTACTTGTATACGCCACCACCCCCCGCACCTTGACGGCATCTTTCGCCGCGTCAAAAGCACCGGCGAAATCCTTCCGGAGATCGTCAAAAGTAGTACATGTGCGGAGAGCCACACAGGCCGCGGCCACGAGTGCGGGATCGCTGTCACCGAACACCTGAATGAAAATAGCGCGAGAGAGAGAGAGGAGGCGAGAGAGAGAGAGGTAGAGAGTGAGGTAAAGAGAGTATTCGAGATAGAGAGAGAGAGAGGGTCAGAGCGTGCAAGAATCACTGAGTGTGCGAATAAATGTATCTCATGCATATTCGTGTATAAAGAAGGAGTAGTAAAGACACTATAAGTTTATACTCAACCTGAAGCGCCTGATGGATGGCTGGCAAACCACCGGCTTCTTTCCGCACGAACCCTTGCTTGTTGTTCTCCGTGCGCAGAGTCATAATGTGAATCACTTGGCAGACCTTCAACGACAAAGCACGCGCAGAGGCAAAGGCCGCTGCTGTTGCAGAAGGCTGCGCAGGAGTAGCAGCAGCAGCCGCTACTGTGCTTGAATACACCCATGATGTTTGGTTATCGGCAAGCGTATACGTGCCTGTGGCTACTGGCAGAGTCAACGCACCTGTTGCAGGCGCTGCTGCAGGCGCTACAGCAGCAGCAGCTGCACTGCTGTCTTCTCTTAAAACCTTCGCCCCCAGTTCAGCTTGCACAGTCAAAATCTTGGCCAGGACAGCCATCCCCTGAGGTGGGAACGCGTCGCGGCACTCGACCGAATGCCGGCACACCACGGCAATGCAGTCGATGGCCTCGGAAGCCAAGGGCTCATGGCCCAATAAAGCTGCCAGGTAGGTGGGCCCTTGAGCCATCGCGATGACCGCTTGGTTCACGGCCACGCCTTTCTCCAGCCGCACGGGCCCCCCGTCTAAGCCTTCGTCTACGTCTGCCGGGCCTTCCTGGTTGGTGCACCCCGCAGCCAAGGCGTTCAACGCTTCGCGGACGGCCGCATCGTCCATGGGGGCCCCGTCGCGTGCGGTCACCGCAGCTTTGAGGCTCGCCAGCGCCTCCGTAGTGGCGCGCCGCTGAGTCTCCCGGTCGGCACCTGTAGTGTCGATGTTGGTCAAATCAACGCCTTGGGAGGTGAACTGCTGAATCGCGTCCTGAAGCGCTTCGGCTTTTTCCATTTCGAACTGAAAGGAATAGGAAGGCAAAAGCCAAGGAATCACAGGAGGGCATGCGAAAGATGAGAGACAACAAAACCGCTCGATAGTGCTGTCATGCTTGCATCGGTTGATGTTTAAATGCGAAAATGCGAGCACCTCGGGGTATACTTTCAGTTCACTAGCTAGTACATTACAGTGGCTTCCTCAACGTTTGAACGAAGAACATCAAACATGTGACGATTGAGACATATGCGCTGAATAAGTTATCCTCTAGACTTACTGACCTCTTCGACGTTCTCGCGGACGCATTCGTCGAAAGTTTCTTGCGTAATCCTCTTGCCCCCTGAAGTAGCCTAACATAAAAAGAAGAAGAAATCGGAAAAGTGTGACTAGGTTATAAGCACAGATATGAATCGCAGCTTCGAGGCGCACGTCATTCTCATTAGAAAAAAATAGAATAGCGCAGACGTGTGCTTGCAGCATGTTGAGAAAAGCTATTGGCGCGAATGACCATTTTGTTGTTATCTTTCAACTGCCGTCCGTCGCGTCGTAGCAATCGCAGTTTCGGCCACCGAAGCTGAAGATGGGAAGCGTTTCACGCATTCCTTTTTTACTGCACCCCCGTGAGGGCGAATTTCTTTGTGTACAACTCCAAGCTTAGAATCGAAGAGCCGAAGCGAAGAAGCCCCGACTTCTTCAGCAAGTCTCACTTGGTGTTGTGATAGTCAAATATGCTTTGGCGGCGGCTGTGCCATCCACCATCTGAACAGAATGCCGCATTGCAGATCGCCGTGTAGACGGCGCCCTACGCCACCCCGCTGCTCTTCTCCCCCCTGCGGTGTGACTTGCTAGCATAGTACCATTTGACACACCCAGCACCAAGAATGATTTGAAAATGGAATTGCTCAGCCAAATGCTATTCCCTGGGGCGGGCGACTTTCATCTTGGTCGCCTGAGAGTGCTCGGTTGCTCTCTCTCTTCCTGATCCGTGAGGGGGGACTGGATTCAGTAACCAACAGACAGGGTCCCATCTAGTCGGCGTCTACGGAGTCTCCCAGGCCACACTGCTGATGCATATAATTTACAGGTGGAGAATCACCCCCTTCCCCCCTCGTGTTCGCAGCAATTAGGTTTTCTAAGATGAACGGGCCGCTTTGGTCGACCGTTATCACACCTCGTAAGAGCTTCTCTGTATCCCCCATTTGGCAACTCGTTCTCTGATTTTAGCCCAAGATCAACCGATTTATACGGGGTGGCTTTCAGAAACTTACCATGACAGGGAAAATAGGCGCCTTTTCTGGCAGTAAGCCACCTGATGCCAACACTTTGGGTGTCTTAGTGAAAAGGTATGCATCGCACTGCCCACATAACCCCTGCTGAGAGGCCGCCTGCCTCTTCACTTCACAATTCCATACAGCACGCTGTTTCATAGTCCGAGTGTGGTAACTGGTAAAAAATTACCCTGCCTTTTGCATTAACTGGGTTTCTTGTCATTTCACACTCAGATTAAAAGCAGGGCCTTCCATAAACTTCAAGATATCATAGAAGAAGCCAATAGCTGGGGCGTCCTTAGACATCCTGCTCAGCGACTGTCGGCTAACTCTACGAGTCCTTTTATTCGTAGAAAGAAGAAGGCGATGCTTTCAGTGTAACAAAAGGCGTAAAATGACTGTTGCATTTTAAGAATGCATGTGTCGATCAAGGATCATGTTTTGGTGCAAATTGTTTTGGTTGTAACATTAGCTTTACGTCGTGCATTTTAAGTTTACATCGAGCCCATTGCCGAATCTGTACTAGAGCCAACTATGATGCATGTTCTCTTGGCATATGCACGAGAGCTGTGAGCTCATGATACCTGCAGATACTGTGCTGCGCAACAATGAATGGGCCAGGCGGCTTGGGCGTCAGCTCAATAAGAGCACGGTGCGTCTTGTGAGTTGTTCTACTCCCACAATCAACAATTACGACGGAGCCAGGGGCTTCTTCGTCAAAAAATACTATTGTTCCGCAAATGTCATATTCTCGAAGACTGGGCCACACCGGACGCAGATGCTTTTCACCTCTTTTAGTTCCTTTTGCCATGAACCAACCGCTCACCTTCGGACTAGGAATCACGCTAAACATCCACGCTTCACATGATGGCATGCGCGAAATTACATCCCATGAATTTACCACGCAAGTAGACGCATCCTTGAGAGATGTCCAAAGTGCGCTCGAATGATCGGGAACGATCACTTGTGGGCACCCAAAAGTGACAACTTCAGGGCTGTATGTTTTTAGAGATAGAGGGAGAGATCGCTTTTGTTGCTCATTGCTTGATTGCACCCGAGCGCCCATGTAGTAGAGCTCAAGAGCAGTAAGCAGCGCATAGCCTCCACCTAAAGAGTGTCCACAAATGACAAGCCTTTTCATGCTCGAAGATTCTGATTCTTCGTCAATTTGGCGCATCATCTTGATCTTTTGTATCACACGAGAAAGTAGGCCAAAGGCGTCGGTGTGCAATGCAGACCACATGCCGCCATGAATACGTAAGCCTATGTCAGGTGGATAGAATGGCAACCCGCCAGCATCTATCATCATGTCAGCTATTGACGCAGTGCCCCGAAAGACGAGAAATACTGTACCAGGTTCATGTTTTGGCCCAAAGTGTTTGGCTTCTCCAACTTTATCTTTGCCTTGCCCGCTTTCGCCCTCAGCCGAATCGGATGAAACTGTCTTGTCATCACGAACAGTCAAAAGAGCCCATTGGATATTGTTTTTTTCTTCCGCCATTTCAAGATGTTCAAGATTCATCCACGGTGGCAACAGCGTTCGGCTTTCTAATACCATCTCAAGGTTAGCCTTTCTAAACATTCTGGGCTCACAAGATCGAAGGCGGTATGTATGATTGAGACGAAGTTCTGACTCCATCAAACGGCCGAAGTATGGATTTTTCGGCACAATACGCTCCGGATATCGACTGTTTCGATACACAGAAACTGTCAGAGACTTCAGCAAGTCACCGTTCTTATTCCGATTCTGCATCAGGCAAGCCGGTCTCCAGCTTTTGCTTAGCAAGCGTTCCCCTGTTTCAGCGCATCTTAGAACCACGTCAATAGGCAGCTCGTTGTATATTACGCATTTGCCTGCCGTAGGCTCGTAAATCCATGCACAGAGTTTGCTACAAGTAAACCCCCATATCAATCCTGGGGCACCACATGGATCTGTTTTGATGCAATCCTTGTCGGCGTGTTTGGATTTAACCGCTTTCTTAAGTGCTTTGTGAAAGGAAGGGCCTGCACCTTCAGTAAATTCATCAGCTCGAAGGATTGGAGGGGTGCAACAATTCGATGATATTGACATTGCGGAAATTAGAACGACAAAATGAAAGTGTGGCGGGTCATGTATCATCACAATTATCATCATCATTTGCGTATGGCATATAAGATAAAACATGCACCAACCAAAAGGATTTTTGAATGAACATGGCACATGGCATGATCGATGCTAAAAACTCCGCGTAATTTCTTTTGTGAAAGAAATGCCCAATGCTTTTGAAAAATCTCCTATATAATTCGAACAGATCATTATAATTCTTCTCATGACTACTATCTAATGATACTCGCATGCATTGTACCAAAGGTATTGCTCCTGCAAGGTTATAATTGGATGTATAGGAGATAGTTATAATCTTGTAGTTACAGCTCATTCACGGTGCCTAACATCAAATATGTAACGCTGTGCCAATTTACTGACCTCCTCCTGCATTTCGCTTCGTAACGCTCTGCTCCCAAGAGAAAGTCTAATCCGCAGTGCGTATTGAAGTGTCTTGACGTATCTTTGGAAGGAATGAAATTTATTTAATCAATAGTCGAAGGATAAAGAGATTGCATCAACCCAGGAATTTTAAAAGCAGGTTTTATAGTACAACTTTCATAATCCTTTCTATTAAATGGAATTTGGTGGTTCGTTGGTGGTCGTCGTTTTTTATGTACCTACGTACATACAGTACTACAGTACAGTACAGTACTGTACAGTTCTGTTGTACATGTGCAGTAAACAAGAACACAAGGCGGACCACAGGCACAAGAAGGGACACTCACCACGGGCACAAGAAGGGCACTCATCCACGGGCATCTCAAGGCCGCGCACTGAGGTGCTAAGAACACGCGCCTACTTTTTCGCAGCAAACACATTGCTCCGAAGCCGTGCATCGCGCGGGCACCTGAACTTGTCATTTTCGAAGTGTGTAAGAAGTGATAGTAATTGTGTCGAGATGCGCCATCATCCAAAGACGACGCACCATTACCCCTATTTTTTTCTTTTAAAAAGAAAAACATCCAAAAGAAATTATGCTAATGAATAGGCGTACTGTAATTGTGCGAATTTTCACCGTAACAGATGAAAACTGAAATTTCATCGCAAAAGAAGGAGAATGAATAAAGAAGCAGGAAGCTGATCCGAATAGGGAGACTACTAAGGCATTATCCACTTTGCCGGATTCTCCGAACTCCTTCAACTTGAAGTTAATATGTAGTGGCACAGGCGCACAGCTTGGATCTTATCGGAAATTATCATAAGGAGAAGAATTTTTTCATGATTCTGAATCCCACTGCGATATGTTTGTTTTAGATAAGAGAAAATTCCCTGGCTCTCTGTTTCTCTATTGATGAGCTAAAATCAAGAAAACCGTTGGTTTCCTGGGTTTTTATCCACTTCAGGTAAGTAGAAGATTCGGTGAATTCTAAGTGCTCTGAAGGAAAACCCAGGAGCCTCGTGTGTAGATCAACGTAGAGTTGATGTTTTATGCGACCACGACCAAAAACTGCCTCCCAAGAAGATGTGTCTGTGACTCTGTCACTCTGCCACATCACATTTTTATCTGGGTACATATGTTCTGACACCTACATGGCACCTTGTCACGTCACTGAAATCAACTACGTTGATCGTGGCGTGGCGGCGCGCACGCCGCTGCAGTTTTTTTTTGTGGGTTGTAGGTTGTCGGACTCCACGTATACCCTCCCTGTATAGCACAGGTTTCTGCTCTCGCTGCTCTTTCTGCCTTCTCTTTGCTTTGTTGACACTTTTTTGCCAACTGGATTTTACACTTTTATTACACCGCCGTACTATCTAGCCCAAGTATCTTATTCGACGATGTTTGGCCTTCGCAGCGCATTGCGAGTGCTTCCACGGGCGGCCCCTCGGGCGCTTCCTCTAGCTCGACGTGACTTTGCCGCGGGAGTACCCGATTTTTCGTACAAGCCGCTCTTTTCGCTGACTGAGCCCGATGGCGCCGCCGGTGGCGACCACACCGTTTACCGAAAACTCACTGGCGACTACGTGGAAAAAGTCAATGTCAACGGCAAAGATTACCTCCGTGTAGATGGAGCTGGGATGAGGCTACTCGCAAAGCAGGCGATGGTACGTCGAGTGCTTCCTTGGATTGGTTCTCTGTAGCACTGTAGTGTTAGCAAGAGCGTGGGCTAATAGAAAGTTACCTCCGATTAGCTAATCTGTTTACGCTTAAGTTTCTCACTTGGAGAACAAATATGTGAGCTCCTAGTTGAGCAAATCCCTCTCTGAATCGTAGGTTTTTGTTCGTATGTTTAATTGATTCCGCAGGTTGACATCAGTCACTTGCTGCGGCCGGCGCACCTCCAGCAATTAGCGTCCATCCTTAAAGATCCAGAAGCAAGTGAGAATGACCGGTGCGTCCACGCCTGCATCTGCGCCTATGCGTCAGACTTATATTGTACCTATTATAAGATTGAAGTACTGCTCAAGAAGTTGACATCTAATTCAACCTTAAGCCTCATCGGAATGAAAATTGAGTTGGCTTACCAGTTGTTGATCGAATGCTGGTTCTGTAATTATTCTCTGCTATGAAGATTTGTAGCCCTCGAGCTCCTGAAGAACGCCAACATTGCGTCGTCGATGCTTTTGCCGTCGTGCCAGGACACCGGCACTGCGATCGTGATGGGCAAGCGCGGGCAGCAGGTGTGTGGTGATTATTCTAGGATGTGCGTCTTTAAATTATGTTTCTGCATGCTTGCAGTGGGCGATAGATTGCGAGTCCCTAGAAA
>Ga0307931_1000297_pt1 | contig 29573 bp, 28 predicted proteins | sample OrgLakmetageno47_FD_201816 | JGI IMG/M metagenome (GOLD analysis project Ga0307931, IMG submission 201816) | Saline water microbial communities from Organic Lake, Antarctica - #47 | ecosystem: Environmental > Aquatic > Non-marine Saline and Alkaline > Saline | place: Antarctica: Organic Lake...
CCTGATGCCCACCGTGCATGACTGTGTCTCACAGACGGACCGTGGGATATTGTCGCCACTTTTGAAGTCCTACAAAGCGATTCTGGATTCACAGCCATGAGCTCCGGTGTCAGAGTTCTGTCGGAGTTTGCAGTCCATACTGTCCTCGAAATCATCCTGGACAACCACTCACAGACAAAGACTCATGTACGGAGTTAATTTAAACGTGTTAGCGGAAAGGCATGCCGCGTTCCACTTCAAGGCGACGCGACTACAAGCCCGTGCGATGGATGCTGCGTCAAGAATTGACGCCTCAAACGTGATAAAGAGGTGAAAATTGCACGACGGGTCGTAAACGACCGGCGATACTCTTTAAAACTAACAAGGGGCCACAAGTAGTCGAGCCGGTGCTGCACTTGGAATAAACCATCATTAAACACGAAATCAGGCAAGTATGGTTATTTGGGGAAAAAAAGTGTGCTCGAAACCTATGCCTCCTTCCGAAAATTGATCCTACAGGGTTCATGAGAGTAAAGATGAATATTGCATTGCGCAAAAGGACACTCAGCCAGTCAGACTTGTTCTGGAGGATTCATCAAAACGCAGCTTTATGCTATTTGTTGTTGTTTCTTTGCAATTGGGGAGTAAAATCTAATCTAATCTAATCTAATCTAATCTAATCTAATCTAATCTTGTTGGAAGCACACTCCCCGCCTTGAAGCTCCTGTGGATGGATGGGTGGTTTCACGCCGCTTGGTTATTCTGGTCCAGCCCCTGAATGATTCCTCCTTAGCGGGGAATGGAAATAGTAACTGTTCTTATCGTTTCTCGTCGTCGTCTTCTCTTCTCGTCTTCGCTCTGCGCCTAACTGCGGATTCCGGCGCATCACTTAATCAGCTGCCTCACGCGGCCCATGCTACTACTCCAGCTGCGCGGCCGAGGTTATCGTTCCACACCCTACTGCTTGCTGGCACAGTGCCCTTTGGCGCACTCAGCAACAGGGGGATTGGGCTGTAAGCTGCGAGCTGCATGAAGTCGTGGAGAACAAATTGAATTGTTTTTAACGGTTGTGCATGGAGCTCGCATAGGACTTCCTTCTAATCTCTTCGCGCGGGAGAGACATCTAGGGTAACCTCGGTGTCCATGTTCAAGAGTTGAAAGCCCCCCCTTTTTTCTATTTCTGCTAAATTTGTTGTTCCGTTGTACACACGTGGATGAACGCCAAAACCGGCACGATTATAGAGGCCCAAAACGCCAAAATACTCGGCTAGCTTTCTCATTTATTTGAAATTGAATTCATTGCGGCTATGAGCAAATGGAGGACCTTGGTACCTCTAGCATTCTCTTTTCATCTGCATGCTGTATTGAAATACATGCAGCACTTGTTCAATTGACCAGTAAACCGAATTAGAAGAAAGAACTTCAACTATTGATATCGATATGGGTTCTTAATTCGGCCCTTGGAGCCTGCATCACGAGAATTGAAGTGTTATTACGATAAATCTATTGCATTTAAATTATCCTTTCTGTGCTGTAGAATAGCGGCATCATTCAATACAAAGTGGTGTGCAATCAGACCGGAAATTTTTATGAAGAAGCTCCATCTGGACTTCATCTACTAGACCAATTGATTTTGCAATTACATGTGACGATGAAATAACTCTGCAGCTTGCAAAAGGGAAAGATAAATATTTGATCTTACTAATCGCGTGTTTTGGTGATGCACACTGAAGCAACAGGATAATGTTGTTCTTGTTGATTTGATTTCATTAAAATTGATTCAATAATAATTTTCTACAAGAAGCAATCTCCCATCAATATCTGACCATCTGACCGAAGGTATCAAACCCTTGATCTGACCTTCCTCTTGTCAGAATTTGTCAATTTGAGCAACTACAGTTCGTCGAACTTGAAAAGATGGAGTGTTGGCACTCTCAACCAACAACATTACCACCACATGATAAGCACGATGCTATGCCACAAAAACACACAATCGTTCCGTCGATTTTGTTTTATAATCAGCCAGAACAAAGGTTAGAAACCCAAGCGAATTATCGTTGCGCAATGAATGAAAGTACGATGAGTTACGGTGAAAAACGTCAACCAGCCACAGTACCACAATCAGAAGAGCAGCAAGGAGAGCTTTCATCGGTGCTACGAGGCGCAGAAACATCCGAAATTTTCCTGTACACTGCTGCCAGACTTCGCTCAATGCCTTCTATTCCTCCAGCCTTGGAAGAATGTTGCGATTTTGCGAATGCAATACTTAATGAGTTCTCGGAAGGTGGTGGGCCGTCTCTCGAACGCAACTTGGATATCTTAAATCGTCTCAATGAGGTTATGAGGTTACCATTGAAAGAGCCGAATTTCACATGTTTCCGCAATTAACTTCTTTTTTTCACTTCGTCTGGCATGCAGGTTTACCAAATGCTGAGGCTTCATAGCGCTCAGTCTATCTTAGCACACGACGAGTAAAGAAAACTAAAATGTAAGGTGTTACAACAATCAGCGATACACCTTCTAGAGGCAAGAACTCAAAAAGGACTTGGCGGAGTGAATCCATTATCTGTTGCAATAGTCATCTCTCTTCGTTTATCTATAATTCTGTGAGAGCTGCGAGATTTCCGCGCACTGATAAGGCAAAATGAGAAAAAATGACTTCAGTTTAGTGTCCAAACCGTATGTAAAACTAAGCCTTTAAGTACTTCCATTCCGAGATACTTCCTCTTCTCTCCATGGTAAAACGTAAAATCTCTTCTTGCTCTGCCAGGCAGTAGGATGGATCACACGACAACAGGCAAACATGCAGATAGATAAGACTCCCATCGCAAAATTTGAAGCTATTTCTTTGACTTTCTGAAAGGAGAAAGGTCACGAACTATACATACGGCAGCAGAGGACTATACATTGAATTGGTTATGGAATTTTGTTCTATAGACATGGAGAGATGTGTGTAAAGTACTTCAGAAATGTATTGCAGTGCCATGCTCCATGCCAATCGGCCATTCCCGATCCCCGAGCGTGCTTTAGTTCCAGTCTTAGTGGGTTTTCCTGGGGGGGCAAGATAAAGATTAAGTGGGGCACATTTCACGTCGGGAAGTCTGGAAGCCCTTCCCCTTCGTTTTATCTTATATTTCGGTTCTTTGCTTCTACTTTGGTTTACTCTACGTCGAATACTCAACGAAATGGGAATGAATTACCATGTGATATATAACCCGGTGTTGTTTTATGAACACCAAAACAAAAAAGAACTCCACGGGTCTTGAACTCTTGAATATACAACATTTCTCCTTCAATTGCGTTACTTAAGGCCCTGAGATAGGTCCTTCTGGGTAAAAGGAGAGTCGATCTGCGAATACGTCCAATCCTTCCATGAAATCTTGTGGAGACACATGCAAAGCGGCCCTGAAAGCGTCGTAGAGCAAAAATTGCACCGATATGGAGGCTGCAAAAAATAGGCAGCGCACGCCAGCTCCAGCAAAGATACCACCCGATTCTTTTGCTGGACTGACACTGACACTGGCTGTGCCGTCACTGTTACTGCTCGCCGCCGCTGTTGGCTGCTCAACGCCCCCGCTTTTCGTCAGAAGCGCGTCGGCAGGGCTAGATACGATGGCTCCAGCGACTCCAGCGAGTGCCCCAGCCAGCAGGGACACCGCGAGGGTAGCAGCGATCGAATCAGCAATCGAAGGCGGCAGTGGCAGGGACTGCAGGCCAGCACCGAGCGCACTGCTTGCCCAGTTGAAGACGAGAAATTTAGGGATGCTGAACAGTGTTTCCCGCAAAACAAGAGGCGGTAAGCCACTCCAAAGCGCTAGCGGGCTGCCTCCACCCTGGTCTAACATTTCTTGGAGCATCCCTCCTAGCGTGGTGGGCCCTTGCGATGGCTCACTGCTGCTACTGCCGTCGCCACTGCCCTGGGCACCAAGGCTCGCCATGAGGCGCACGCGCGCAGACTCAAACGGGCATGCCAACAAGCAGGTCACGAACACCGCTCCCAGCGTCGAGACAAGGAAGATGGGGATCTCGTAGTACTGCACACATGAAAACACAAAGAGGTGAGATTGCCATAAATAGAGACCGTAACAAACATCTTTATTCTTCCTTACCTGTGTAATTTCGGGCCCCAAGGCTTCTTCCAGAAAGCGCCGGTAGATTTCAACTTGCACAAACGAGGCCCCTCCGAGCACGACGCCCACAGCTCCCGACGCATCTGCTCCCCGAAAGAGCACTGCAGTGCGCGCCCCCACAATCTGCGCCACAAACCCACCACTGCCTTCTTCGCTGCTTGCTCTAGTGTCAGCGTCTGGACTCTCAGCAGAGTCCATGATTGATTCGGCGCAGACTTTCCACGCTGGCTCATTGGCATCCTTGTATACATCCGGCGGCGACAGCTGAAGGCGAGTCTTAACCAGCTCTAATGGTGAGAGCACGATCCGAATGAGCGCCGTGCACAAGGCTCCCGCAGCTGCCACTTTCGCGTAGTCCTTTGGCGTGAGTTTCACTTCCCGAGACACGCCTTTCGCAGCCACGCCACCGAAGACCGGGTCGCTGTTGCGGGATCCGCCGCGGGTGTCAAGGGCATCGACGTTCAGCCTGTAGGTGCCGTCCACGAGCTCTGGCACTAAGCTCGACGGCAGTAGCGCCGTGAACTCGTTGGCCAGTTCAGGGCCAGGCGTGAGCCAGAAGTCGCCGCGCCGTTTCGCTTCCGACTGCTGCCGTCCAAAGTAGTCGAGAACCGCTTTACCGCGAGCAGCCCGCTGCGGAGGCAGGCCAACGCAGTTCGGCATGGGAGCAGCTGACTCGGGGATGGGCGGTGGTGGCTCGATGACGACGGCTAACGGCTGCGTAGTGCCGTAGCCGAAGCCTTGAGAAACCACACGAATGGCATTGACTCTTAAGTCAAGCAAGCCGTCCGCTAATGCTACCGCACCGCCATGGTCGCCGTAGAACTCCACGGGCACCTGAAAGCCATCCTTCGATGACTCATATCCGCTGCCTGCGTCTGTTAAGCGCACTGCTACGACTGCGCCGTCCTGCCCTAACACAGCTACAGCAGAAGCAGCACGCCCCGCTGGGTTTGCTGGTGGCGCAATGGTCACGGTAGGTGGCGTCTGGTAGCCTGAGCCGCCTGATCGAAGCACTACTGCGCGCATGATTCCCGTGGCCTCGAGGCCTACGACCTGAGCTACTGCCTGGGCCTGAGTCATGCTTTGGCGGTCCTTCACTCGCGGCGCCAGCGGCTCACTTAAAACTACGCGCGGCAGGGCAGCGCCATTGAGCCACTGCCCGGGCCTCGACCCTGCGACCCACAACTTCCCGCTGGGCCTCACCGGAGCCTGGGCTACTGCAGCGAATGCGGCCGCGCCGTCTTCACCCACTGCTCTTGCCTCAGCAGCAGCGTCAGCGGCATAGGTGGCGTTTCGGGAACCACTTGACTTGGACAACCATGCTTCGGGCAATTGTTTTGACGATAACGTGTATCCAGACCCGCCATCCACGACATCTACGCTCATGACTGTGGCATTGTCAGCAGCCGCGACGAGCTTGGAGATGGCAGCAACGGGTTGAGCCGAGCCTTCAAGGAAAGTGAAAAGAATCGCCAATTGCCGCTTACCATCGTAAGTAGAGCCATATCGGCTCCGCATAAGACTCAACAAAGCAGTTTCGCCTCGCTCGCCGCTGTAGTCGCGCAATCCAAGCTCCACAGTCTTGGCCAGAGACTCAAAGCGCTTCCGCCGAAGTTCAACTACGGCCTCTTCCGAAACTCCAAAGGTGCCGCTCCCCAGTTGAGCCAAGGAAGCCTCCTCTGCCCAGAAGCGCTGCACATCGCCGTCAAAGTTCAATAAAAATCTATAGGGATTAAAAGTGATAGCACAGAGTAAGTATCATACTTATGGTTCGGAAGAGAATAGAAGATAAATGCAGCACTTTCCTAAATTTGCTGTGCGAGAGACGCCTTTTTCGAAACCACCATTACATACCGCGTCAAATAGGTGATGAACCGGACTTTATACCGAGATGGACCTCGTGTTCTAGTGACTTTTGAATTTCTTGTGAGAGTACGCCCACTGCCTAAAGGACTCCACACGAGGGGGTCAGCACTTGAAGTGCCAGATGAGACAGCTGGGGATGAAGCACCCAGAGCTGTCGCGCCATAATCAGAAGGCCTCAGAAACATCAAAGCATACAGCGGCATAGCTGCAATGAATGATCGCCGTGCAAAGTCTGGCTGGCAGGGCGTGGCTCCGTCGCTATCGTCTGGTAACCGATACGTTAAGCGCGCGCTGAGTCGTCGCGGTCGACTCATGGGCAGCAATGCCACTATATTCATGATACATTCTAAAATACAAAATCCAGCTAAGAGACGTGCTAAATGTGGCATTTATAGCTAGCTCGAGCTTGGTTTGAATGGCTTCACTGGCACTTGGAGAACCTATGTTTAATAACTTCAGCCTCTGACGTCAAGTGCCATTCATGCAACAAAAGTAAGTAACGTTTGTGATGACCTGATGACTGTGACGGTCCGCACTTCCCTAACACATCATGACCAATCACCGTTTGCGCCGAGATGCATTGATGAGAACAGAAAAAAATGGCTGCAACAACAGCTGACTTATTCATAGCTTTTGACTTCGACGAGAGCCTTATTCCGTGCAACAGTGACATTGAAATCCCTCGACAAGTAAATGGAGAAATTTTTAAATTCATGCTCGAAGATTGGCAAGGTACAGCTCAAGAGTGGTGCTAATTCAGCTAGCTACGGAGTAAGAAAACGATTTGCAAGCACTCGATTTGACACAATTGTACTGCATTGCAATCAGGCCAACCACATGGGTCAAGAAAATCATGGACTTTATTCATGGATTCTGTCTTCTCGGCCCTTGCCACGGCTGGGGCATCAAAAGAAGATTTATGCAAAGCTCTAGCCACCATTCGCATCAACGAAGTTTTAGTGCAGGCCCTACGCGAACTCCGAGGCAGCAATTGCGAAGAGCGAAGAGTTCGACTCGTCATCGTGTCTGATGCAAACGATTTCTTCATCCATGAGGTGGGAATGTACACTATTCCATCATGAAATGGCGAATGTTCCATAGTCAATCTACCTTGCTCTGCAACTAGATTTTGTCCTCGAACGACCTCGAAGGAGTCTTTGATGAAGTTATAACAAACACATCTACGTTTAAACCCTTGGAGGGGGCAGCATCAGATTGTCTCAGTATAACCGCATTTACTTCGTCACCACTCGGCCGCTTGCATGCCTGCACGAGAGGTTGCCCAACGAACTTGTGCAAGGTCCGTTTTGAATAATTGCGTTGCCTAACAATGGAATCATAAAATCATACTGCACTGTTCAACTTTTTAAAGCAGACGGACGCACTCCTTTATCGGTTTCATGACCTAGCTAATCGTGGAAGTATTGACGCGAAGGCAGTCCGCATAATTTATGTAGGTGATGGTGGAAACGACCTGTGCCCCTGCGAAAATTTATTGGACGCCTGTGACCTGGCTATGCCGAGGAGTGGATTCGCCTTGGCAAGCAAGCTCAAGTCTCTGCAAGAAATAGGGTCCCTAGAGTGCGACATACTAATATGGTCTACTTGGGTTGACCTAGCTATTCACTTAAGATCGCTACTTTAGTGAGTCTTATGGTCATCAAATGGTTTCAAAAATATTTCCTTTGTACAGAGAGGTAGCTGGCCAAGTCACGTCGACGTCCTATGTATGGTGTATTGTTTGGAGTAGAAAACAGGGGGAATAGTCGATTTCGAAAACTGGACTTGGAACTTAAAGAACTTATAGCCATACAGAATTTACAGGCAACTATATAGGAGGCGTGGTCGTAGAAAATTAGGTGCAGGCCGGCTCTTGGTGTGTTGGTGTGGGAAGTAACCAAAAAATAAGGCACGTGCGTGCGCGTGGCGTATCTAAGAGGTCCCTTTGGACCGTCTAGTTCCTAGGTATTAGCTATTAGCTAAAATTTTCAGACTTCAGCCAGAACGCAAATAAAAACCAAAATCCAAATCCAAATCTAAAGTGGATGTTTATATTCATAGGAGAACTTGCCTCTTGGTCGATTTAATTCAGAGCAGAACTAAGTAGGGAATATTGTACGTATTCTGAACTAATCCATTTGAACTCCATTTCCCGCCGCGTGTAAGACTACTTCTTGAGATCTGCCTTTTATTTTTGTTAGTGGATTCTGGATTCTTGGTCCCGAGTTCGGGTTTGGGCCTCACTACGATCTAAGACTTTACCAAATTTGCTACTATCATCTATCTACCTATCTAACATTAACATGTCCGCAGCTACATACAACATACAACCCGCTTTTGAATGGTGTTGTCCCGAAAGCCCCCGTATAACACCCAGGAGAATGGCGTGTGGCACCAGCCATAGTCTATTCTAGTCTAGTTAATACTCCCCCAATAACTAATAACAAAGAAAAACAAGTACACAGTAGTCACAGAGGCACTAAATATACTTGGGCTGCTTATGCGCTAGCAAATTTGCTCCAGAATGCCAATTCAGGCTCCAACTGTCGTCTTTCCTCCGAACAAGTCGGCGGGACTGAGTGCTCGTTTGTGTGTCACGTCTCAGGTCTGCGAGGAATTTCTCTGGGCTATTTTTTTGCCGCGGCAGTGCATCGTCTCAATGTTTTTCTCAGGCGTCGGGCGCCAGCCGATCTCAGCATCGCCTGTCCTCTTTCTTGCTAACGAAGTATGGATCACGTGGCTGAAATGCTGTAGGCTGTGCGAACACGAATGAACACAGGCCTACGAACACCAGGAGTTGCTTCTCCGCTCCAGAAGCGGTACCATCTTTGGTAAGAACGAGCCGCCATGGTAATCTTTCCATATCACTGATCTCACTTCGTGTATTACGTGCTATGATTGCTCGGTTTCTCGACATATCTAGAAGGGATACTATTGGTGAGTTGCTACCATCGTGCATTACAGAAGATGCAATGGCTACGGGTTTTGAGCCATGTCCTCTGACAATTCTCATGCAAACAACGCCCACAACCATATCGGCAGTATACTAATGGTTCAAGGTCAAGCTCATCATGGCAAATGCCACAGATGTCGGTCGGAAGATGCCCGAGGCGTGGAACTGTGCGTGCAAAGAATCGCCGGTGCGTAACCACCACCAGTGGATATATGAAGTGCCACAAATCAGCGCGTAGTCTTCGTGAAACGAGCAGTGGAAATGCGGCCCATAACAGGGCTGCAAACTTCAGAAGAAACCCAATATGTTCGCTGATCAATGTTGTCGAATTAGGACTTTTGAACACCATCCACGAAGAAGCAATAACAAGAACTGATACTGCCATGCACCCAACCATGAAGAAGAGAGCAAATACAAACAGATCGCAAAGCACACGCAGCACTGGCCAACGCTGTTCGCGAACTCTCATTTGTTGAAATAATCCAGGAAATCCACGCCTGGCTTCAACGTAAAGGAAGCACCGAAGCTGAAACAGTCCAGCTCCAGACAAAATCTCAATACCGTCGGGTCGTCCAAGGAGCCAATATGCGAATAATAGGCCTGTAAAAAACGCTGAACGAAGTTCCGAACGCTGAAATACGAGGAATACATTCCGAAGGGCCTCCAAACCATTAAAATCTTCGAACAAGAACCGCGGGACCCATTCGAAAATTGCAGCGCAGAGATACAGAGTAAGAGCAGACTTCCCAAAAAGTTTGTCGGCGCAATGTTTAAAAAAGCGAAGAAAGAATTCTGCAAGTTCTCCAAGAAAGGATGGTTGATGTGTCCCCAGTACATCAGATACCATGTCACAGAAAACGCCTGGTCTTAACTCCGAAGGTACACAACCAGCTTGTCGCCGCACGGCTCCTTGAAGTGTATCTACCAGGAATTTTAGAACTATTTGAGTCTGCTGCATGTCTGCATGGTCCAACAATTTCTTCTCTTCACTTCTACTTAAATTCGTCGGTACCTGGTCGCAATACGACACATCTCGTGGATTAAAAAGAGGCCGCATTGGTCGATTTATAAACACAAATCTCGTCAGGAATCTCTGAATCCGCGAACTCATAGGGTGCAGCATGGCAAAGAAATTTACCAAGCTGCCGCCATATGATCTTTGGAGTTCTGAGACCTCTAAAAGAGTCAGCACACGGCGTTCTCCTACACCGTAAACATGCAAAAGTTCGTACGCCGATGCCAGGGCCCTGAATTCAGCTAGATGGGCGCGTGCATTCGACGCATTTACTGTTTGGACGCATCTCTGACGAAAGTTGTCAACAAGTCGAGTCTGAGTGAACCACCTTGGCATGCCGAGTACCTTCCGAGCTGATAACTCTGCGTACAATTTGTCACCAGGATAATCATTGATAGAACTGCAACTGCCCAATATGCATAGAAATCCGAGCAATAATAGGGTGGTCTTCATTTTGAGCGCCAAATCCGAATCACCAAAAGCTCTGAACGATTTTGCAATATAAGTACTTAATTAGCCTGGGGGCAAAAGTATACTATTAGCTCGATGCCATCTCCATCGGTTTTTAAGACGATGAATGCCCTGACAGCTGGCTAGCCCTATTCAAGCAATACAACGATTATACCGAAGCATTGAGCAGAGTAGAAACGGCTCCTGCATAGGTCGACAACATCTGCGTAAACTACGACGTGGATCTACTTTTATCTTACTAGTAAGCCCGATAGGAACTAACGATGTGCCACTAATTCTCAAGGAACTATGCAAGGGATCTCAGCCCCCTCAAGTTAATACGTTCCGAAGAACGATGTAAGGCTCGCTCCGGGCATGGCGTAACTAATATGTAGCACAATCGGCACGTTTCTACGATACGTTCAACGTCAATTACTTACAGATTCTTCTGCGAGGAGAGCCAGCTAAGCTTTAACTCGGCTACAGCGCTACAGCTGATGCTACTGTAGCTCAGTTCCAAAACCCTGAAACTTTTTTGACCTAGATACGCAATTTAGTACACAAAAAAGGGCGGTTCTGCATGCACAGTGGAGTTCGCTGCGGGAAAATAGGTGCATATTCCAAGGGCCTTGATGTGCGCCCTTCTCGTGATGCCTTTGGTCCGTGTACTTGTTTGTGCCCATGTTCCGCCTTTCCGGTGGTGTTCTTGTTCAACTGTGCAACAACAGCAAGTACAACTATTCTCTTCCTCTCTTCCTCTTCCAACTTCCAATATGCGGGTCTGTCAAGAAAGATACGTCAGACACGACTCACTCACGTGCATACAAAAAAATGTATCCAATAAAAACATAGGGCCATATAGTGGGGATGAGCCAGCACGAGGCACCTTTCTGAAACTCCGTGTAAATAGAAGAAGTAAATGTCCCTAGATAAATGGATTTATTCCAGTGTTCACAGCGTATCAATACTGCATATTTTGCCGAGATATCTGGCATTTTCTGAGTCCCCTTCCCCCCAAAAGGGGAGCTGGGTTTTGGTATCTAAAAGGCAGGGTACCATTCGAATTTTATCACTGCTTACTTCTAAAGACCTTCAGTAAGCTTTGTGCCTTAAGCAAGGAGAGAAGGGCACCTCCAAAGAAATTGATTACAATTACAATTGCGATTGCTTGATACAATAGGCACTCATCCCAGTCAGATTTCGACTTGTTCTGTGGGTTGCACCTTTCTATTGGGGCGTATTAAGTGGACAACTGGACTGGGAAACTGGACTGGGCTAGACTAGTTGTTGTATATTTTGCGAGATGCGCACACAGTGTGTCACACAGAGAATACTGGCTCAATTTAAATCCGGAGGGCTTCTAGCTACGTAGATGGCAATAAGATATAGCTAAAGCCGGAGTTCGACGAAAATATGGTTGACCCAGTTATTCTGCACTAATTATGCGCGCCTCACTGGCTTCTACTTCTTGCTCTAATATTTCTTCACTCAGGATCGTAGGCAACTCCCCAGGCAGAGGAATCACCCGATCAGAGGTTTTGAAAAGCAAGTCAGCTGCAGTGCCGAAGTTGTACTTGGCTAACGGATCGAGCCCAGACCCATCTCCGAGGAGCTTGATGCACTTGTGCCGCGCATCGTAAAGAAGAGGCAAGCCCGTTGGAATCTCCACCTAAGCAATTTTCATGGAACGGTGGGAAAACAACAATATAGATGTATTGAGTGCGTTACGCATGCTTCAATGTCATTATATTCCAGTTATATGGCACTATGATAAGAGCGAGTGAAAAATCTAACCTCGCTGATTCGGTCTTCAGGGATATCGCAGAGGTGCATGAGTAGGCCTCGAATAGCATTCTCACTCGACGCAATCAGCACGCGCTTGCCGAGATTGATCGAGTTCGGCACAATGTTATGCTGTTGGCAGGAATAGAAAGCATGCGTGTGAGAACACAACAAGAGTAGAACTCAATGAACTCTACATTACTGACATGGCCTGTTTTATCCATGCATATATAAAAATAGCAATAAGCCATTTTCCTCGCAGCATTCTCACCTTAAAGTACGGAATGGTTCGGTCCATACAGTCCTTGAGAGACTCTGTTTTTGGAAGCTGCCTATGAAGCTTCAGTTTTCGACCCTCCAGACTGCGAATGAGCGTTTCAGTCACTGACCACCGGACATCCGTCAAGTAACGGACGTATCTAGCACATCGCGAATTGAGAGACGACGGGTTCGAAACACGAGAAACTCATCATAAAATTAAAAGACTTCAAAGCGCATCCTCGATTAAGGTCAAGGATAGGTAACCGAAAGAACTAGGAAATATCTCACCGAACGTCGTTGCCAGGGTAAAACTGGGAGAAGCTGCTCACGGGTGGCGGCTGAGTGTGAAAGCCTCGGCGCCAGTTCTTGAATTTGGTGGCTCCGTGCCTCTCCTTCACCATTCGCTTGCTTAAACCCGTCAGCGCACCGTACATGCGTTCATTCAGGCGCCAGGACTACAAAGAATGAAAGACAGCGCAAAAAATCAATCAGAAATTAAACGGAGCTCACATTGCTTCGTAATGGCAGGATACCTTGACGATGGGCAACCAAATGAGATCAAGCTCGCTGAGGACAAGCCACGCTGTTTCGATGGCGCGACTCAACCAACTCGTGTACACCTGTAGCAGCACACGAAAAAAAAAAAAAGCAAGCAAGTCTGTGTGAGAAGAAGCTTATCCGTGACAGTTCGCGACGTTGACGCAAGAGCAAGTGTCGCATGCATTTCAATCTACTTTCTAAGAAAATTAGTTCGACCTTCCTTTGGGGCAGCAAAATACTTTTACCACGTCAAAGGTGAGGCCGTGCGCTTTCAAGAGTTGCCCTGCCGCAACTGCTTCGGAGCGGCCCTCGGGGGCCAGCGGCGCATCGTCCCACCCTGTAAAGAGGCCCAGCTTGTTGAACTCGGTCTTGCCGTGTCGGATGATCACCAGTTGGGCGTCATACACAATGCCGGAGCTCGTTGCCGCCGGGTCGCGGTCTAATTGGCCTCCTCCGAGGCTTGCCTCGTCAGCCCTCGCTCGGCCACGCGAGGACAAGAGAGCTGCTCGCCGAGCTACAAACGATGCCTGGTTCAACAACGATTAAAAAAAGCAAGCAAAGAAGAGAGGTAACCTCATTGAGTGCAGAACCATCGAAGACAATTTACTCCTTTGTCAAGTACGCACGGTAGGAAACAGCATCCAATCACGCACCGCTGCCCGAGCTCCAGCTGCCAGGCGTGTGGTCGGGTACGCTGGCGAGAGCTGCGTGGGGTAAGACGGAGACGCCACTGGCGCAGTAGGCCCCGCGTTGCCGGAGTCCACGTCAATAAAGTTGCCAGGACCCACACCGTCCACGTCCACGGAATAGCCGTTCTTTCTGGACGCCTCTCCGAAGAAGTCGTACACTGAAGGCCGCCCGTCGGCCTGCTCAGAGAAGCTTCCGGTGGAGAAAGGAGCGGAGGCTTGTGGAAACTGCAAGAATACCCCCGGTCCCACGCCGTTTTGAGTGTACGGTGTGTAGTTACTCGAGGCGATGGAGCTAAGCTTCGGCAAAGAGTCGAGTGCGGGCAATTCCACTTCATCGTTGTCGTCTTCCTCCTCTGATGATTCGGTGGAAATGTCCGCCATTGCTTTGGCGGCATCGGAAAGAGCTTTAGCCGCTTCGTCTGCCGCGGCCGCGAGGTCAGCCGCAGCTGCCTCGAGGTAAGGGCCAGTGGATTGAATCTCCGAAGCAGCCGCCTTGAGTTCGGCTTGAAGCAAAGCTTTCTTCGCCAGAGCAGCTGCTTGCACTTTTTCCGTAGCGACCTGACAAGAAATGAGTAAAAACGCAAGGTCGCATGAGAAGTCAACCATAAAGTTCTAGGATTGCAAGTAGTACAGGCTGAGTTAAAAGTTGTACTTGTGCGGCACAATATATCATGCACATATACCTGTTGGGTGTACACTTTCAGTTGTCGCTCCGCTTCAAGCTTGGAAAGGGACCTCAAGTAAGGGGTCATGCCGCTGCCCAGCCGCTGGTCGCTTCGCATGACTTCATTGTAGCCCGGTACCATCGATGCCCACTCTTCTTCTTGCTCCAACGCACGCCGCAGCACCCCTTTTTCTTCCAAGAAAGTGCCCCGAACCACGGCTTGCATTACGGTAAATCCCGGGCGATCTCCTTCCACTGGGGCACTGGTCGACTCTTTCGAAGTGAGCTGAGAGCTCTCAACGGGACTAGCGCTTGAGGCTTCTTTTGACTGCTTAAGCGGCTCATTTACAGCTTGCCGTATGGGCTCCAAGTTTCGGTCGAACTTGTAGATGAGGGGAATGCCTGTAGGGATGGCCACCTAATGAGACGCCAACCATGAATAAAACAAGTGTGAAACTTATGGCACATGAACATAAAAGAGTGAGCAGTGATCTGAAAATTTCGTTTCATCAAATCCTTTCTAGAAGTACGTTTGCTTCTCGACCTGTTCAATGTCATCATCGCTGACTTTGTCGATGAGTTTCACGAGGCCCCGGAGGCTGTTCCCGTGGGCCACCACTAACACGTTGAGGCCGTGCGCGAGGTCCGTGACTACCCGCGTCTCCCACAAGCTCCGCGTGCGGTTCATGCAATCTTCCAGGGACTGGGCCAAAACAGCGGCAGACAAAAGCAATCGGCATATTGTATTGTGTATCGTGCAGATGGAAGCACTTATAGAAAACGTGTGCATAAGTAGGGTGGTCCCACCTCAGTGAGCGGAATTTGACTTGGGCTCAGATCAAAGTGTTTCCGGTCGTAGCCTGGCCAGTGCTCCGACGCCGGTGTCAGAGGAGGCGGTCGAATGCGGTACCCACCGCGCCACTGCTGGACTTGCTCCACTCCGAGCTGCGAAGCGACGTCTACTTTGCTCAGGCCTTGCAGGGCACCGTACATGCGCTCGTTCAAGCGCCACGACTTGTAGACCGGCAAATAAACCGTGTTCATCTCCTGCAAGATGATCCAGGTGCTTCGAATCGCACGCTGCAAAGACATCGGGATAAAATGTATGCAATAATCAAATACGGGTTATTTATTTTGCTCTGAAGACATATGCCCATCTCGCACCTGAAGGCGAGAAGTGTAGCAGACGTCGATTTCGTAACCGCCCTCGAGGAGCAGGCGGGCCGCGTGCTCCACTTCACGCTCACCGCGGGTCGATAAACCCGGGTCGCACCAACCCGTAAAAGTTTTGTTTTGGTTCCAGGCGCTTTCGCCGTGCCGCACTAAGATGAGGGTGCCAGGCGTCTTTTTCAGCGCTTGTGGCAGGGCCCGCCGAAAAGCTAGGCCCCGCTTGCCTACTCGGATAGTGCGGAGCCAACGCCTCATGCGACCTAGCCGGGAAGAACCCCATAGAGTCGCTGCATAGCCATCGTCTTCCACAAGAGACTCGGTTGCCTTTTGAGGTGAAGACGAACTGAGAACGGGCTTCCCTAGTCCGTTGTCACTTGACGATGACGTTTCCGCATATTGTCGGATCTCACCTACGATAGAGAACCAAGGCGACAAATGAGCTAGATGTATCCTCTTGCGCTTATAACTTAATCGTATTGATGCATTCATTACTTCGAAATGGTCACTTACATCGAGGAAGCTTGGCAAAGGAAGTACTGACACGGCTAGAGGGGATACATGATGCCTGCTTGATGATTTGTAGAGACTCAGCCCTAGGGTTGAATAATAAAGTCAGAACCCATAGAAGTAGGTCCAGCCTATGTACTCCTGTTAGCATGTTGCTTCCTGCTAATTGCAATGCGCGTTCATATAATTGCCGCAGAGAGGCGTGCCACCTTGATCGCGGTGATGGATATTCTTGTTGAATTTCTTTTGGGGTTCGTGTAGACGATTTCGCGGCGGGAGCGGGAAGAGGTGTGTGGAACGTACGCCACCCATTTAAAAAAACAGCGACATCACCGAACAAATCACCGAACATAGTGTGCAAACTGGAATCAAGAGATCGATAGCGGGCCAGCCTTCCCTCCAACAAGGGCGTAGTGCGAAGCCTCAAGACGCCAAGGGCATTGTGGCTGGTTCAAGACTCCGGGCCAGGATCTCTTCACGCATATGCCTAATTAAAACTGCTGGTGTACTGGATCGGCCGCTCGCTTACTTCGATATCCACGTTGTGGAGCACACCGAATTTCCGTCATAGTAGAGGATTCTAGAATTCAAATTCGCTTTGAATTAAATAATAGCTGTGTACATAGAACATGGAAGCAATTCGGCTCATCCCAGAGGAGTAGCTAATCAGGAATACATGCCCGAGAGCAAGAGCCCGAGTGCCCGAAGAGCCATGGAAGAGATGGTAAGGGTCTAAAGTGGCCCGAATTGCTGCGCCATGAGGGGTTCCTCGGAGGGCAACCTCCCACTAGCGGAGGATAGTTCTACGTTATTGCGCCTTGTGAGCTGTGAGAAAGCTGTGAGCTGCAAAAGCAACGGAATTACAAACCGGCAAAACGAGCCAGATAATAACCAATTCGCAACACAGGAGCCGGCTAAACTTGAAAAGCAAGAAGGAGATATATACCTTAAACGCAAAACAAGAAAATTTTGGTATTTTACTTCGTGCTTTAGCTCATTGGAATTCCAGATATGAAGAGGTAAAGGACGTTACTGCGGTGCTGATTGAGGTCAACTACGTACATGAAATCATCATAAACCGAGGGAGCTTAGTGCTAAGTGAGAACGCGAGAGAGAGAGAGATACAGGGAATTTTGTATGCTAACACCCAAACATTTAGTCCTCGGTAGCCGCAGCCTTCGCTTGCTCGGCTGCAGCTTCTCGCTTGCGTCGCTCTTTCTCTTTTTTCTTTTGCCCTTTCGACAAGGGCGCCTTCACAGGCTCTTCACTACTTGGAGAAATCGCGATCTCTGCCATTGTACCAGCTACTAATTTTTCCTCCTCAGCTGCAGCACGAGCTTCTGCAGCAGCTTTTAATTGTCCAGCGGAAGGCGGCAAAGGTGGGAGGCGCGGCGGCGGCCAACTTCCTTCTGTTCGTGATTGAGCCAACGAGAGCAGCTCCGGAAAAGTATCAGCTAATTTGACTCCAGCAACAGCACTAGGGCCAGTGGCAGCTAAGCAGCTGTCGAGGCTACGCTTGGCATATCCAACGCGATCCACAGCCGACACGTTCATTAAGCCACCTGTGGTGTTCTCCTCTGAATTCATAAATGAAACCAAGCCAACCTGCGAAAGAAATGATTAACAAAGTCTCAGAATTGCATTCTATAGCAATATCGATTGAATTGACCCTAAAGTAAATTTCCCTACCAGAATTGTTCGAACGCTCCAAGTTGGGTTCCATAACTCTGGGTGAAAATCTGACATGCTCATGCTGTTGAGGTTGAGAAATAGGACGAGAGAAAAGGAGTAATCGAACGATACTATAGAACCAAACCGACAAAAAGGATACGTTGAAGAGCAAAGATGCAGGAGAAGAGCAAAGATGCAGGAGATAATGTTCAATCTATTTTGAATCTATGTAGATGAAAATATCCTACCATAATGGTGGTTCAAAGTAAGTTATTAAGAAGGGAGGAGTTAGAAGGCACCAGATCTTTTTGTTCGTTTCGAAGCGTCCGCTAGGCGTGATCATAGTTATCCCGGGAGGCGCCATAGGAAAGGTCGTCGGGAAATGAAGCCGCCCATGGTAAAGACCTCCCTCGTAAGATGTATCGTCTGATCCTAGGATCACAAATTCCCATCGAAGAACATCTTTTTCACCAGGAGCTGCCCAGATACCACTAACACAGCAAAATGAAACGTCGATTACTAAAGAAGGATTCGAAAGCTAGCAGACATTTGACATCGTGCGATAGACTGGCTTACAACTCGGGTTCTCTTTCGAGCAGCATGTGCTCCTTTCGAAGACGTTTTGCTGCGGCAGTAGCTGCCATTTTGCAGGAATATTTTGGTCTCGTCTCGAGTCCTCTCTCTGTCTCGAGCCACCCACGGATGATAGCTGCTACGGCTACTGTAGTACTTATTACAGGTACCCTTTTCCTCACTTTCGGTCTTTCGGTAGTCGTCTGTGCAGAACAAAAGATCCTGTGTCGTCCGTACTCGAGTTCTGGTGTTGAGTGTCAGCGTACTACCATGGTACTACAGTACCCTCTACTCTCTAGCCACTGGTTATACGCGCCGATATCTCAGACTTTACCAGCGAGCGCAAGATAGATGCATTTTACTTAAAAGCTTTTCTTTTAGATTTCCGTACACATTCTATCTGCTCCACATCGGTCATGTCCCATCAGTAACCTACTAGATATGCTCGCCGAGATCCTTGCTTCTTTGCGTGCGAATTTTCCTTCCGTGGACGACAGTGTATTAAGTTACGCAGCGTCTACACTGGCAGATGCTGACTTTACTATCAGCAGCCGCCTTGAAACAGTCCATGCTCTCCTTGAGAGCGACCTTGGTGAATCAAACCCTAGCCTACTAAAGCGTCTTGAAGCCAGCTTACCCGCTGCCCTCCTTGACAACAAAGCCTTCGAAAATGCTTCACACACTGTCCTTGGAGTTGGTGCCCTGCGTTTGCCCTCAAAAGGTAATCGATTTATGGCCCCTATCAAGGCACAGTGGGACGTGCTACCAGAAATTGTACTCAGCACCGTGCTTGGCGAGTGGATCGATGCTTTGTCACTTGTCCGAGCTGCGAGTGCGAGTCGAGGCTTTGCAAAGGCTGCTGCTGCCGCTCTAGTTTTCGCCAAAACAAGCGCTAACAACGAGATCAGTAGCACTCAAAACATTACCGTCGCTAGTTCATGTCGCAGCTTGGGCCGTCTGGCGCACCGGCTTCGGGGCACGCGTCTTGTAGGCCGCTCTTGCACTGACATCGCTCTGCCGACGCGGCGGCGGTTGCCTGGCGTGACGACGCGCGAACGACTCACATCGCTTAAAGTAGCGGGAGACTTGCTGCTGATTGGATCAGGTGGTCGTACTAAGATATACGCAATTAGGGGAACAAGTTCTAGTGCACATCAGTCGGCCTTGGTAGGCAATTTGTTAGGGGCCGTGGATATGGCAGCAGCTCATGGGCTCTCCCTCGCAGTTGCCCAGGCCACAAGCAGCAACACTGTAGTGGCTACTTATGATTTTTCACCAGCGACTGCTGCCAATGCTAATTCGCCTGTTACGAGCAGTTCAAGCTCTGCATCATCGATGCCTCGCGCCACTTGCTCGCAATGCCTCGCTGAGGCAGCGGAGAGGAGCGGCCGTTTAGTTAGCCTGGATCTCGCGCCTTCGCCCTGGCCTGACCTCTTATCCAACTGCAACATACCCGGTCGTGGCTTAGTAGTCTTGTCGGCAGCAGCGACTCGAAGCGGCAAACGCACGGTGGTGAAGCTCCGGTGCGCTGCCACGCTAGCGCCGCTCAAGTCGGTGTGCAGCAGCGGGCTCTCTGCCCTCGAGCTCGCTGGCCGGTACAGCGGCGCTGTGTTCTGGGGCTGCAGCATCGCTGTAGCTGTTCACTCCACCGACGGCACAGCTTTGAGCGTGTGGGCACCAGCTCGTTTGGAGTCGTTGCATCGCCCTAGCGGTGGCAGCACCACGAGAGGTAGCGGCAGTAGCAGCAGCACCACGAGTGCCGCCCCTGGTTGGACACGCGTAGATTCACACGCCACCTGGCCTCGGCGCAGTGACGGTGACGTGGAAATCCGTTGCAGCAGTGGCAGCAGCGACGGCAATGGCCTTGCGGACTGGAGTGGTTCTAGGCAGCGGCTTCTGGTGTGGACCCGTGACCAAGCGTGCCCTTGCGTGAGCGTGTGGAATGCAGGCCACTACGAAGCCCCCATGTGCGCGTTTCGGCTCGCGCTGTCGGCTCAAGGAGAATTGCTGACGTCCCACATCGCGTCCGACAGCGGCCGCTTGCAGCATTTGACGTGCGGCAGTGGCGTGGTGGTGCTGGATGGGTGTCTCGCACACGAACTCTTGCTCTTGCTCACGTCGGACGGTTGCTTGCGGGCTTGGCCCCTTCATTTGGGGCATAAACCCCTCGGTGCAGTCCCAACATTAGAGCAAACCCAGCGGAACCTACCTATTCCTCTCCTCAAGTTGCGCTGGACTCTGCGCCATGCTCGTGTGGTCCTCACGGGTGGTGGGCCTTCGCATGGTCGAGAAGGAAATAACTGCGGTGGCCACAGCGTAGACGTTATCTTGCACGGCACACAATCATTGCGCTTCCCAGCGCTGCCTCTGCAATCAACCCTACCCTCGAATTCAGGCAGCTGCTTCAGTGCAGCATACGACCCCGGCCCGTTTGAGTGGATCAGCTTCTTACTCGACAGTCAAACTGAACGTGCGAACGACAGCAGCATTATGAGCCTGAACTCGCATGCATCTCAGGAGCTAGGAGGTGCGCAATCTGTTCCGCGGTGCCTCTGCGGCGTAGCGTGCATTGTGCAGCCCATGGATACAATGCGAGGCCGCCAAACGCTCCTCACCTGCGCTGTGGCCGCAGCTCACAAGAACGCCGACGCGGTGAACGGCAGATCTGTTGCATCGTCAGCTCATGCTTATCCTGCGCCGAACAAACGCGGCTGTGGCCTCTCCATATGGGCTGACGAAGCTCTCTGTTCTGAAGCGACTTAGGAGTCTGGGGGCCTAGAGAAAAGAAGCTTTGGTCTTGATCAAGGAGCTGTGGACCTCTTCCGTTTTTGATGGGCTTTCGGGGCAGTGCGTGTGTGTGCATGCATTAAGATGAGCTCTGTCTCTATCCTTAAGTGCGTAGCGATATGATTTATCAATTTTGGTCCGCTAGATTTTCGGTAATTGGTCATTAACATATGCGATGTAAGGCCCAGTGCCAGTTTCCATGCCAGCTAGTACATCCCATATGTCAAAATGGCGCCTCAATGGATAAAAGATTATTTTTCTTGTATGTAGGCAGGAGTTATCTTAAATCTTACGAAAAAAAAAAGCTGGATAATGGATAATGGCAATGAAATTACTTCATAATTCCATTGGCGCGCTTCTAGAACTAGAACCCAGTGAAAACGAGAAAAAAGAGGACATGAATAAGACCAGAAATATAAAGTACGATAGTAGTAGGCAGATGCAAATTTCGCGGGCTACTATGAAACAACCGCTTCAAGGACGGCACGGCCTACAGCGATTGGACTAACACGTGCAGCCGCAAAGACCCCTGACAGAAGCGCGGAAGGCACACCCACGCAAAGGGCGTCTTGGCCCGCCTGGTAAAGGCCTGGCACATGAGCGCACGGGCCCGGGTGCGTGGCCAAGTGGGCCTCGAGCGACGCAAAGCGAGCTACGTTTGCATCTAAGCCATAAACTTCCCCGCGCACCGTGCCCAAGTAAAAGTTGTGCGACAGCGGAGTGCCAACTTCGGCCACCTCCACGCAACCCCGGCACTGGGGGGCGTGCTCGTACAGGGCTGTGAGAAGCAAGTCTTTCCACTGGGCTTTGTAAGCTTCGTAAGGGGCACCCCGGTGCTTCACGCTGCTGTTCTGCCAAGGTGCGAACCAGCTGTAAGGCACAGGAGCGAGCACGGTTACACATGCTTTGCCTGGGTGCCGCCGCGGCCAGTCATGGTCTTTGGCGGAGGCCATGCCCACAAAACAAGCGGGTAGGTCTTCGAGCGCTGGGACGGTAGACGGTGTGGTAGGTTCACCTGTGGTCGTGTCGCCATTTGCTGCAGCACTGTCAGTGGTTGGCTTCATCGTCTCAAAGGCGGCAAAAGCGGCATCGTGGTTGAAGTCCTTGAGTCGCCACACGTTCTGCCCAGACAGACCGAGCTCTTTGTCCGACTTGTTCAGACCCACAAAAAGGTAAAGCATAGCAATACTGCCACCTACATTGTCTTCTTCCTCTTCAGGTGCCTCTTTCCCGTCAGCCAATGTCGACTTCTTGTGTCCTTGCAAGAGGGAGCGCTGCTGAGCTGCCATGGGCTCCGGCACCAGGGGCAATCTCGTCGCACGCCCTAAGACTCTCTTCCTGCCCGCAGCTACGTCAGCCGCTCTATCGATGGCGAGGTCGCTTGACCCAAAGGTGTTTCGAAACCCTGCGGTTGAAATCACTGCCGTTTTGGCGTGCACCTCTACACCTCGGCATCTTACTCCTGCGGCTCGCCCAGTGTGGTCGAGTATGATTTCCGACACGGGAGCTCGCACAAATACCGACCCACCGTGCCGTACGATGGTGGACACCAAAGTTTTGGCCACGGAGGATGAGCCGCCCAAGGGCATGAAAGCACCACCTTCGTAGTGGTTGTCGAGCGCCGCCTGAAAAGGAGAAACATGGCATCTCTCAAGTTGATGAACTATAGTTATCAATAATCTGCAAAGATAATGCTCAAAGAGGGGCGCACCTGCAAGAACCAGGGCGCGCGCGAAGGCCGCTGGCCATAATCGCCGTAAAGGTAAAGAAGTGCTCCACCTAGCCGCTGCAACTCCGGTGATTGGTTGAAGCCGCAAGCGTGCATGACGTCAGTCACCGGCGGGCCCGCGAACCGCCGCCACAACGGTCCAACCACCGATGGCCACAGCATTCGCAAGCACCAGGGCGGCAGCGCTTTTAACCCAAAGGCAGTTACAAAGACTGCTCGGCCCCAAGTGCACGCACGCTTATACTTGTTCAAAGCAGCACGAGCGCCAGGCACGTCCGGAGCAATTTTGGCCAGAAAGCGCTCGGCGCTCACGGTGTGGTTCTTGTTCACATTTACGCTCTCGCTTGTCGAAACATTGTAGCAGACGTCGTAATCGTCTGCGCACGGGCTCCAGGCGAGGGTGCCATCGGACACCACCGCCCACATCCGCCGCAGAGGAGACAGCCAGGAGTCAAGTTGGCCACCGGTGTAGTGAATGCCTACATCGAACTCGTAGCCTCCCTCTTCAAACCTGGGCAGCATCGGTACAAACGAGGCATACGCAGCAATCGTGAAACATTAAAGAATGTTCAAGGTTTTTTTATAATCTATGGTAGAATTGACTTACGTATGGCTGGCCCCACCGGCTACATCATGTTGCTCCAGGACAACCACCTAGCGTGCGAAGGGAACTTCGGTTAGTAAAGTGCAAACAAACCGTCGAGCACAAATGATTTAAATTCACCTTATATCCACCCTTGGCCAACACGGAAGCTGCTGCTAAGCCTGAAATGCCACTGCCAATAACGACTACATCGGTATCGTTTGCGACAGCTTCCAAACGTTTGATTGATCCGCCGACTTTCAAGATTTGAGGATCAATGTCTTGCCACTTCGTTGTTGGCCCTTTACGAGACGGAGCTAGGAACCATGCAAAAATTAGTATGAATAGGGGGCAACCTAGCAAAATCGTGATGGCGCCTTCAGTCCACATCCGGTGAAATACTTGTGCCCAAACCCCACGCTCTGCAAGGGTGTCAAAGTCAAAGGGTGGTATCATCTGTACTAGTAGTTCAAAGATGTAAAAGATCAATGGATATCTTCGTCAAAATCTTTGAAAATCTATTTTTACATTTTTACGTATACGTATACAGGGGCCAGTTTAAACTCCCCATCGGCTAGGGGCGTGGGCTGTAACTCACGAGGGCTGGCTTGAAAATGCCTGAAACTTTGGATTTGTCATTATCATCACCATACCTCTCTCCCATGACCGCGAATGGCACTAACTTGGCGTTCTTCATGTGCTTTATGGGGACTTCAGTGCGAAAATAGTCTTCAGTTTGCAAATTTTCGGGTCAAGTGCATTTTTGTCGTCATCACGCGAAACACCATAACGTCGGCCAAACAGCACCTTTAGAAGCTCAAAAGGTCACACTTGAAAGCTATAAAGGTCATTTCAACAATCCATTGTGTTCAATTGGGCTATAGGTTGGTCTTCGTGCGCAAAATTTCACCCTTCGGTGTTTCAAACCACGAATTTTCAAGCCAGATTTGCACCCAAAATTCACATCGATGTAATTCAAGGCCATTCGAGTGAAATTGCTTGAAAATTTGCATGACTTATGATTGACCTTATATCTCTCTCCCATGACCGCGAATGGCACTAACTTGGTGATACTAAGGACTTATCTAAGATCAGAAGTCGACAATTTTGGACATATTTTCGAACCGATGGTTACTTTAAACTGGCCCCTGTATGTATATACAGTATTAGGAAATATATCGGCTCAAATATTTACCTGGTCTTTAGTAGTCAGTCTTTACTGTTGTCTGTCTATCCTCGTTCAAGGTGGGTGGCCCCATCGGGGAGTATGAGAAGAAAATCAACGACATTGGCAGATGAGAATATATTTATACTGACATGTATGTATTCCCCAATAATCAGCACCTAAAGCACTGCCCTTTATAGACCTGACCCCTGCCCCGTCGCTCGGCAGAGGTGCTGCTTATCAGACCGACGCGGGTGACAGCAGCGAGGCAGCGGCCATTCGTCCGCTTGGCTCATATTCAAATGGTGGAGGAGCTGCACGAGCCGCTTGTTGTTGCCTGTGCTGGTCATCGAAGCTGGAGAACTCCCCGGGCCTGCAGTAGCCCCTTGTTGGGGGAACTTGGCGACCGAAGGAGGAAGAAGGCCACTGCTAATTGGATGTTCATCAACCTGTGGTGCCCATGGGTCCTTCAACCAGTGCTCTTTGCCCGAAAGCAATAAGGCGCGCCTGCCACCTACGTGGTTGCCGGTGCTATCGACTACAGGCCCAGCCATGCTAAGAGGCGTGCCGACGGGCAAGCCCACCGATCCAGCGAAGCCCGCGCCGAAAAAGGCTGGAAACATTGCGGTGGAGAGTTCGCGGGCCGCAAAGCGGGTCTGTGAATGAAACGAAATGAAAGAAGGGAGAGATGCACGTGTAAGCGACGCATGCATCAAAGTTATATCTAAAAAATGAACCACATTTCCTTTGAATCATGTTATCGCAAAGTGTCTTCCAAGTATCCATGATTGTCGCACCGTCGTGCCACCGCACCTGCACGAGGAAAAGGCTTTCTTTGAGGCGTTCAAGCGACGGTGCCCCTCTGTGGCTGAGGTGGTGCTTCACGCGCCCAACGCCTAGAGTTTTAGTGGCAAGAGGTGGGCTTCCAGCGAGCCTCGGCGAGGGACTTCGCCAACCTAACAGCCCTGGATCAAGCTGCGACCGCCGCCAGGCCTCCGCCGCCACTGCTTCATTCTGGCCTCCTCGCTCTGCCAGCTTCGCGCCTGCTGGAGCACTCGTCCCTTCCTTCTCCTTTTGCTGCTGCAGTGTTTGGTACCAAGGTGACCCAATAGGTGGCGGGGGACGTGTGAGCACCATCAAGGCAGGCAAACTTCCTTCGCCCATGAGAGGTGACGGCCGCCGCCGCTTCCCGGGTACGCGACCTTGGTGGAATTCCCCCACTCCCATTCCAGCTCCAGATGCATTAAGAGCGCGCCGAAAAGCACTTTCGCAATTCATCTGGTGGTCAATTAAACAAGGCAATTGCATCAAGATTTCTCATTCGTTCAAAGAGAGTGTCAATCGTTATCTACTGCAAGGAAGGAGAGAGATGCACACGCGTGTAAATAAAACCTTTAAAGCAAAGCATTACCCCGGGTCCAGACGGGTTGCCGCATTGCGGAGGCTTGCACGAATAGCCGTAGGGCGCCATGAGGAGGGGGGCTTCGTTGTGAGCTGCGAGCCGCCAGTCGCGGTGAGGCGCTTTGCGACGAGCTTGAGCTTTGGGGGAATCGTCGTCTTGTCCCTCGAGCGGCTCGCGGTAGCCCGTGCTGGTTGAAGAGTAACAGAGAAAATATACAGGAAGCATACGCTTAGAAGTGGAGAAAATGAGTATCATGAACTAAGAGTAGGCACAGTCAGGAGCCGCAAAGCACATGCATTCGTCGAAAGAGGCACTACAAAACAAGTTGCAAGCGTGATGATCACTAACCCCCAGGGCCCAGTGAGGGCGGTGGTGCCTAGCAGGTCTCCGTCGCCGGTGCCTCGTCCGCTGCTCCTGGCCTGCGACGCGCGGTCAGCATGGTGCACGGGTCGCAGGCTGGCGCTCAGCCTCTGCGTCGCATCCTGCACGGCGAGTTGATTGCGGTGAAGTCGGTCGAGCCTTCGGAGGAGCACGAGGTGCAGCGCCGCTCCGTCAAAGGGGAGGCAACCGCCTCCCACGCCCGCAGCCGCGGCCGCCCACCACTCTAGAAGAAAAGCACGGGCTGCGGGGGTGTTGCGAACCAAAAAGGTAGACGAGTCCAGGGTGCGCGAAGATGAGCTACTGCTAGTGGAAGCAGGGAACACGAAATCACGCCCGGCCTCTTCTGCTGCCTGAAAGTACAAATAACAAGACGCGCGCGCAAAAAAGTCAAGGGAATGAAAATAAAATAGTCGAGAAACTTATAATATGAAGAAGAGATATATCAACTAGAACGATTCTACACATGAAGTTCATCGAATTTGTGGCAGCTAGAAAAAAAAAACATTCCCACGTGCTGTCGCACTCACTTCCACGAACGTGTCGAGCGACGAGTTGAACCAGTAGGGCGACACGAAGGTGGCGTGGTCAGTTACAAGCACGTAGTCTACAGCGGCGTTAGGATGGCCGCTGCCGTGCCTTAACAGGGCGTCTAAAGCAAGCAAAGGCCTAAGCGACTCGCAGCGCGTCAAGAGCCCCACTCTCGCGGGGCCAAGAAGGGCGAGAGGGTCTCCGCTCACAGCGGCCAAAAGCAACCGGCCAGGCAAAAGGAGCTCGGACGCGTAGCCGTGCTTGCTTGCATAGGCTTGTTTGACAGCGGCATACTCGAGCCAGGGTTCCCGCGCCGACCCGCCAGCAACCATGGAATCTTCGTCTGGCGTTGCCACTGTGGCGATCAGAAACCGCCGCCGCCGCTCCAGGGGCTTGGTACTCAAATGGTCTTCTTCTGCTTCGCTGAAGCCTCGAGCCTCGCCAGACGCCTGAGCAGCCCTGCACATGCCCGGTGGCAAAGCATCACTCTGGCCTGAAGAGCCCGACGATAGAAGTGTGCTAGCAGTGGCTGACCTTTTCTTGGCTGCAGCTTGAGCGCTTGAGCGTTTGGTGCGTGCCGCAAGCTCGAGGGCGCTAGGTCCGCCACTGCTTGAGCGATGGTCGGCGTGGGCATGCCACAGCACTGAGCGAGCGAGCGGCGAAAAAGTTGAGGTGTCGTGAGGCGGCATCAAAGCAGCGCGAAGGGCACAGGTCTCGCCGTGCAATAGGCCCCAGGCTATGGCGCGCTCTTCGTTGCTGCTCCCAACCGTGGAAACACCTCTTGATTTCTCTTTGTCTCCGGCAGTCACACCTGCGTCAGGGGCAGCTGCACCGGTGTGCGCTTTCGAAAAGCGTATCTCTCGGGCGTCGTGAGAGCAGTTGAAGGCGATCGCGCAGCCATGCCCACAAAGGGTGGCGCGGCACGAGGTTCGTGCTTCTTCTGCCTCTTCCGCTATTCTACCACACGCCATACACCCGCCATTTGCTTCCGGAGCTTCACTAGCCATCTGAGCTTGCATTGCCACATCATCATCGCCGTCGTCATCGTAGCCGCCTTTCTCTAACCGCTTACCGCCGGCTGTCGCTCCATTGACTCCACTCGCATTGCTTGGTTTCACCGCGAGCAAATCCAAACTCGCAGTAGTAGCAACGCGCCGAAGCAGAGTCTCTCTCAAACTATGCTGGGGTGCTGCAGCCCCAAGTGCTGCGTATTCGTTGTAGAGGTGCCGCCAAGTGCGGAGGAACCCGCGGCCAGACCAGGCAAATGCCGTGAGTGGCAAACCGAAGCGTTGGCTGGGCCCCAAAGGCGCACCGTTCAAGAGCGCGAGCATGCCGTCGCATCCCTTGGAGTTCGTTTGGGCTCGCGAGGCTGTGTAGCGAGCGTGGAGCTTTTGAATTGACGCAGCGAGGCGTGTAGGGTCGCACACCGTGAGCCGCGTGGGCGCTGCCACAATCACCAGCGTGGTGTCAAACGGCGACCCTTTCAGAGCATCCATGAAGCCTTCGCCCACCACTCGGGCAGCAGTTGCCCGCAATCCCTGCGCGCCGCCATACCCAGCGGTAGCCCTCTCCTTCGGCGGCGGGTGTTCACGCGGCGAAAGTGGCACGAAACAGTGCACGAGGCGCCGGTGGTGCCGCTCATGCAAAGTCTCACGCTTGGCATTGCCAAATAAATCAGGGCTAAATGACCCGACAGCAACTTTGAGGCCCACGTCAGCTAGCTCATGTGCTACTAGCAATGTCGCTGCGAGGTCGCCTTCATCAGCATGTACACCACCGCGAAGCGTCAAGTCCAAAACGAGAGTCCCATAATCGGCACGGTGTAAAGGCCCGCAATTGTCGGTGGTGGAACCGCCACGAGAGCGCGACGGTTGTACTGCAGCATGCCCCCCTAAGAGTGCTGAAATAATGAAAATAACGAGTAGTGCCGCTGCCATTTGTTGGGCGATTGGTGTATGAATTAAGAAAGATTGAAATTGGCATTCATTGATGTCGTGAAGGGTCCATAGATATTGCCATTGATAGGCTACATAATACTCTACTGTAGTGTTGGCTAGACCCGAGTGGCCGCTATGTTGGCTAAGCTCATGAAAAACGAAGGCCAGAGGCAACAACTACAGTGAGCTTATAAGTGGGTTTTCCTTTACTTCGTACCGCGAACAGCCGAAAAGTACTTCAGCTAGCAGCTGCGAATGTAGCTATTTAATTCCATCTGCAGCTCAAAGCTACTAGAACGCCAATAAAGACCAAGGGAATCTTCTGAAATCGAAAAATTCAATACTATGGAGCCTAGGGCCAGAGTTGAAACAGGAAAATCGTGGAGAAACGAAACACCTACTTTTGGGGGGCTGTTTCGCATGGCACTCAAAGTAGAAACGAAACAGAAAACTGGCTTCGAATTTACGTTTCGTTTCACGTGAAACGCACGCGGAGGGCGCTGGGAATGTTTCTGTTTCCATTCTTGAAACGAAACAACGAAATCCGCAACGCTCTTTCCAAATTTCCCCGATTTCACCCCCGAACGCAGGAAAATATCGACATTTCTGCCTACGACTCCATAGGGCCGTCTTCTATTTTGCCAATTACGCGGTTTCTAAGAGGTTCTTACGTGAATTCCGACTATTTCGTGCTGCTTCGGAACTTTTTATGATCTTATTTACCAACAAGCAACCGCCCCAAGGGAGCTACGTATGCGAAATGCGAATCCGCGACCTGCGGACGAAGCCGAGGAAACGGGACTCAGTGCCT
>Ga0307931_1000298_pt1 | contig 29546 bp, 17 predicted proteins | sample OrgLakmetageno47_FD_201816 | JGI IMG/M metagenome (GOLD analysis project Ga0307931, IMG submission 201816) | Saline water microbial communities from Organic Lake, Antarctica - #47 | ecosystem: Environmental > Aquatic > Non-marine Saline and Alkaline > Saline | place: Antarctica: Organic Lake...
AGACGCAGAAGGGACTTAAGGCTGGCCCCACATTTATTTCATGAACAGTTTCCACTTTAGAGAGGGGGGGGGGTCCAAACTTCCTATTGCACACTTCCTATTTACGATTTTGACTTGCGCGCAACGCACGCGCGTACACTTCTGCCCGCAGCATTGGCTTCTGTGTCATCTGGGTTTGTATTAGTTCGAGTTCGAAACGTCAATAAATAGCATAAAGCTGCGTTTTGATGAATCCTCCAGAACAAGTCGGACTGGGCTGAGTGTCCTTTTGCGTAATGCAATGTTCATTGTTACTCTCATATAAACCCTGTAGGATCAATTCTCAGAAGGAGGCATGGGCTTCGAGGACGTCCTCGATCTGCACTCCGACCTATCCTCTGCTCCGGCACGCCATTACTTGAAATTGACTGGAAGCCCTTTGCACTCAGGAGCCTTCTTAAGCGTCCGACCCCACGTCATCTCTCGGCATCTTTTCGGCTGAGGTGTGCTACCCAACTAGTAAGCAACTGCCGTGGCGCCCGAGTAAATAGGCATCAGAGCAACGTCGCCAGCCCAACGAAGGATCCAATTATGATAGTAGATATCAAGGACGAGCTGCCAAACAGTTAGGAATGCCGAGGCACACGCATCGTGTGCATACCGCGATGCGCATGCTCTAGTGGAGACTTAGATTTATTTATTGTACTGGTTGCCTCCAAATCTAGCTCCTCTATAGGTCATCTATACGAGGATCTGGAAGACATCAGAATTAGACACACTGCTCGAAATTACACGAGCTCAATCAAAGGTGTCAAAAATAATGAGCACACTCTTGCGATCTATCTTAGACATTCGTAAAGTGCAAATGAATCAGAACCAAACATAGTTCCCTAAGAGACTCAGAGAGACCTCAAATGACACGAAACTTAGACCCATAGCTGTCATTTCCACTTCATGATTTTGACTTGCGCACATCGCGTGCGGCGTGTATAAACACTTCTTTCCGCAGCATTGGCTTCTGTGTCATTTGGATTCGGGTTTATATCATTAGTTTGAGTCCGAGTTCTGCGACTGCCTGCATAGCCACCTTTATTCTGAGCCACGGAAGATAGGTGTTTTCATCTGAGCAAGTCTCAAGTCTGCTTGAGCTAAGTTTAGTGTCATCTTGCCAACAGCAAGTTGAATTTCCATCGATTTGCCCCCTCATGCATGAGTCAGTGAGTGGTTAGTAGTACCAAGGGTATCTACAAAACCCTTCGTAGTATTCTGCAGTACACAACAGCCTAACTCAAGGTAATGCCTGAAGTGTTTATTGTCACCGTAGAGGCAGAGGGCCCAATCTACTGAGCCGATGCCTATATCGGGTGAAATGCTCTTTCGTGTTGTGCAATGTCGTCAGTGTGAAGTGTGAAGAGCAAGTACCATTATAAACAAAGGTTTGCACTGAATTTTGAGAAGTCTCCGTAACAATCTTGACTGCACTAATTTTTCTAATGCAAAACGTAATCTTTCCGCCTCTCCTGAGAACTACTTACGTAGTGTTCTGGTGTTAGAGTAGGTATCTATACAGCGCCATTTTGGGCGGCATCATATCATATGTATCCTAGGGCCCTGCTCAGTAGCCACGCTCGGGGGCTATATGTATGCAGCTATGCTATGCAGCCACGGGTTGAGTTGGAAGTGCCTGCCAGACACCGGCCATCGAGCAGGAGGCCTGCCTATTGGCAGCGGGCTACCAGACCCCAGGATTGGTACAGCTGGTTGACACAGGCCCCGAAGGGCCGGAATTAGAAGGCTAAAAGGCAGAAAAAACAATACAAAGCAGCTGGCACTAGGACAGGAGCCAATACTAGGAGAGAAGCTCAGGAACACACGCTCTGAGAGTGCTGCTTAAGAGAAGAGTTCCACCCCGCATAGGAAGGAACTACAAAGATGTCTCTCAGGCTCTCAGGCGATCCAAAAGAAGAGTCGCACACCCTAGAGCAATTGTGTGACTCCATTTGCGAGCAAGCTTCTGCCAGAACAAGGCTTTGGCTTGTAGAAGTAGGACAGGATTGTTTTGAGTTTTTGTCCGGTAGTAGCTCCAGTGCTCATCTGTCGCTTTCACAGCGGCGATGTACTTGATGTCGGGGTACCGTAGATATTTCTCCTAATACGCTTATGCACGGTCCTCACTCCGTAGTGGCCGAAGAAGTCGACCCTACAGTAGCCCTATGTTTTACTATCTGCCGAACCGAAGTGGGTAAAACCCCGGAAAACCCGCGGTTTTCTTGGATACTGGTAACTGCAGTATTATAATAAATCCGTAGACTCGTAGACTCCCATGCTGGTCTATTCTTTGAAATCATCGCTCCAATCTCTTTAAAAACCCAAATTTTGTCCAGAGTGGGCGTTTAACACTAACACTTCCTCTGGAGGCGGGGAAAATTTGAAGCTTTCAAACTCGGATACTTGGGAGATTTCAAATGCCAAATTCGGCCATTATTTTAGTTTAAAAATCCGATCAGTCTGTTCAGTACTTTGCAGTCATTGAGATATACCACGCTCCACTCTGATTACACAATCATCATGGTGGAAGAAACACCAAAAAGTAAAGATTCTATCACTATTCGCTGCCTTTCCCAGTAAGTTCACCACCTCAAAATTATGTACTGGGAGAATGACTTCCTGCCTTCATTGCTGTCATTGTGAGCGTAATAGTAGTGATGTTCAATACGATTTGAGATACACCAGTGGAGCCCTTGAGTGGAGTTTTAATCTTTATGCCTTTTTACTATACCTTGCTAAGTAGTAGTGGATGCTCGATCGTACCTTTTACAATGCCTGCCCAATTGCGTAAACAAGAGACGAACTACACACACCGTAAGAATTCTAGCAGCAAATCACGAAGACATTATGAAGGCTAGACACTTGATACACAGAGATGATGATTCGAATCATGTTTTCGAAGTGAATCATTCGATGGCTCGCGCTGAAATGTTTTGGAAGCACAGACAGCGACAATTCAGAATAAACAAGTTCGGCACAATTGACAAGAATTGGTTCGGCAAGTCAATTATCGAACTCATTCATTCAGTTCTTCAGTTGTCTCGTTTTATCAAGAATACAGAATATTTCCTCGACCGTAACAGAAAAGAAATTTTCACCATGAAATCCTTCGCTTGTTGCCTTATTGCTTTTATTCACGCCGTCTTCGCGAAGGACTTGTGCCAAGGATTGGACAAGTTCTCTGTCGTTTGCGATGCTGAGGACTTCGCGGGATCGTATATCAAGAGCAAAGGTTTTCTCAAACCTAAGTCGACAATGCCATCTGACATCAAGCAATACGGCAGTTCGCTCAGGTCTCTTTATGCTAACGGTTGCTCCGCTGTGATGGAACGCAAGATTACAGACCCTCACAGCAACGAGGGCAAGGAGTACATGGTTTCATGCGTCATGGAGCCCGACCAAGGGAATCAGAACATCAATCGCATGTCGTGCAGCAATCATGGCTTTCAAGGGACTCCAGGAATTGTTGAGCTTGATATCCTGGTTTATGATGATGACAACGTTTATGTTAATGGGCGCTTCACATCGGCAACTATTTGGACGAAGAGTGGCGCCGAGCAAATTCTCGAGGCATTTACCAACAAATGCAAAATGCAAAATGAATAAGTCATGCGTTATATCAAACGCTACGTCTACTTGATGGTCACCAGCACTTGAAGAACTTCGAATATACGTCGATTAATTCACTTCCATTGTTGTAAATGTGTGCTTACTTCATACCAAATTCATTTTCATGTACACTATTAACTTTAATTTCATATATAAAATATAGAAGAAAGCATTTGCATGCATTTGGGAAGGAGCTGCTGAATTGCTCTTTGCTGATTCAGTTTTATTATTTAGAAAAAGGGCTTCTCTTGGGAAATGTTTAGATTCCATTGTAGCCTGTTAGGTGCTTTATTTACAAGAAAGATCATTCATTTGGTAGTTAACGTGGGATTTGGTTTCATAGAATCTAAACCTTTAGGCACATCTGTGGTAAGTAAAGCACCTCCCGAAAGCAGTAGGAGACAAAATCTGAAGGTAAGTAGATTTCCGAATGTTAAGTAAAAAAACATTTTTATATATACAGTAGGAGGAAATCAGCTAGAATAACTTGAGAATAAGGTAGGATAGTATTTCAGAGGGGATCTAAATTGAACCCTTCGCTCCGATTATTTGCGGCGTTGCACTTACGTAGACTTCAAGAATGAAAAGATGGTCTTGTTCTATCAGGTTTGGTCGAAGATAATAACGTGAAGGTGTCAAGACATTTTCATTTCTCGTCTCACTTCCAGGAAATCCTGAAGGCACGGCTCATCGAACAATGCTGGGGTGGATTTCTTCGGGAGCTTCTAATCAGGCTTGTGAAAAGGACTTCATGTTAAAACAACTTTCATTAATCAATTATAAATCCTTGATCCTTGAGCTGCGCTGCTCTCTGCACTACACTTCTATAGGAACTCGTTGAAAATCTAAGAAAAAATGTTCACTTCAGCGAACACGTTGCAACTGCTATGCACAAGGTTGACCGTGGCAATTACTGCCGCGACAGGTACTTCCCCCCTCCAAAATTATAGTACGACATCAACCAATACGAAGACTTGTTTGCCTTTTCATCTTCAGGAATGTGGCTTATATAGACAGCCCTCAAGTCATCGGTTACGGTGCAACCATTAGTGCCCCCCACATGCACGCCGCTGCCTTGAAGGAGCTTGAGCCTTTCATACTCGAAAAGCCTTCCGCAAGAATTCTTGACGTGGGAAGCGGATCAGGATATTTGACTGCTTGCCTTTCAGAACTTGTGCGAGCCGATGGCGGACAGGTAGATTAGCCAAATTATCTATACAATCAACTTCACCGTGCCCTTCAAACTCTAACATCTGACTGTCAGGGTTGCGTCGTTGGTGTGGATCACATACCTGAGCTCGTGGATTGGTCTCAATGTAATATTCGTCACGACGGCAAGGGTCATCTTTTGGCAACGACTTCAGTGGAGGAGAGTGCTGAACATTCGAATATCGATAAGATAAAAGCACTCCCACCTATAACTCTGGTAGCAGGCGATGGATATGCGGGCTGGCCGACGGGTGCTCCATATGACGCAATTCATCTTGGCGCTGCTGTCGAGAGCATCCCAGGAGCACTATTTCGTCAGCTTAAGGTATTTTTTTCGGTGCTGCGTCTAATACTCTCAGGAATTATCTTATAAATATCAATGATAATTTCATAGATGGGAGGAATCATTGTAGGGCCAGTTGGTGCACCTGCTCACCAGGACTTCGTGCGTGTGATCAAACGCCACAATGGAATTGTGGCAACGGAGTATATTTCCGCAGTACGATTTGTCCCTCTTACTTCAAGAGAGGCCCAGTTGCGGTGGTAAGGGCCTCACATGTCACATCTCTCGAAAATAAAGGTAGTAAAAATCGTGAGTACGTACAGCAGTTCCGTGGAAGGCTGGCCTGCAGTATGTAGATTACACGTAGATGCCTCGTGTAAAATGATCCACAGCCCATCTTAGCCCAACAATCAAACTCGCTGATTATTACTCTTATTTTCTCCTGCTACACAATTGGCTGAATTATTAAAAAATTCCCCATGGCTTTAAGGAGTACTGATGATACACAAGTGCACTAATCTGGCTTCCAGATTGTCTCTGGGAGATCCACTGAAACCCACAACCAGAAGGCTCGCTACAGTAACCTAGTGCGATCAGAATCAGAATCATGAATAAAATTTGGACTGCACCGTGTCGGAATCAAGAAGGAAGAAGGATGTATCCTTAATCCGGATTTGCTCATGTTCCTTCTGACCTGAATAGTAGCTCATGCTTTCTTCGACCACCTGCATGCTGTTGGCTCGCCCAAATAGAATAGATAAGTACTCACTTCTATGTGAACTGCAAGCGCCATTGCCAATTATCCTCATCCTCTATTCCATGGCTATAATTATATAATTTACATTTATCCTTCTCTCCCAATCAACCATCCCACTTCAGCTCCAACCCACATTTCGATTCTTGATTAAAATCCCGGCTTTCTCTGAATGCAAACTTGATTGAACTATAAGTAAAGAATCAAATCTGTTCTATTAGTAGTGCCAGGAATTTCCGCAGCTCCCAACAGGTTAACGCAGTGCAGGTTGGTGGACTTGCCCGAGCCCGACGAGCCGTTTGGCGGAAAAAGTGTGTCGCGCGGCGCAGTGACGTCGATGCCCTTGATCAATTTAAGAGACCGAGAAATCTTTTGAAGATTGCGGATTTCGATCACGGGCGGTGTGTCTGCCAAGGTGGAACTTGATATTGATGCGGCGTTTGATCGGACGCATTAGGACAGAAATTCCAGGGAGAGGCAGCAACTTGCGAGTCGAAATGGAGTAAGGCAACTGCTTGCTAACTAAGCAGCTTAATCGGTGTCGTGCTGGGGCTCTGCGGCTTCAGGCCGGGGGTGGCGGTGGGGTTGGAACCTGCAGGTACGCTTCTGGCGGCAGAATTACGATGCCGTAAAGACCAAGCGTGTCGCGGTCCTCTTTGGAGAGCGCGTCGACAGCCTGCGCCAGAGCGCTGCGCAAACGTTCGGGATCGGTGCCACTCGCAGTGATGTAGGGCAGAGCAGGAGTGGGCGTGGTGCGGCCGATGACGCGCAGCTTCTCTGCAACAGGATCATGCGCCTGCATCAAGCGCCATGTCTGCGCATCGAGCGCACAGAGGTCAGCGCGCCCCTCGGCCACCGCGTGGGCAGAGGCCGCATGAGAGCCGGTGCTAAAGGTATCATCAAAGGAAAAACCAAGATCAGCAGCATAGGTTGCGGGCGCAGCCCAGCCGCTTTGCGACAAACGCTCGTTGTAGGCAAAGCGGCTTTGAGCGAAAGCGGCGGGGGTGTCGCGCGGATCATCTGCGCGAGCTACAAAGACTGAGGCGTAGTGACCAGGTGGGCAAGCTGGCAGCCGGTAGTCGGGGGTGGCGACTAGAGTGACGTGGCCATGCAGCCGCGCGCGGTAAGGATAGCCGCAGGTTTGCGACAGCATCAGGTCGGGCGCTTCCCAATCGCCCCACAGGTCTGAAGGGTGCGACAGCTGCTCAGGGCCTGTGTCGAGCCGTTCTCTTATCTCCTGCCAGAGCCGGTCATGTGCTGCGGCAAGCTCCGGGCGGTCATACATCGGCAAGCTTGCGCGCATCGCGTTTATGTCGAAAGGCACGACGTCAGGTTGTGGGTTGTGGCTGACGAAGAGATAACTTAGAGGTGCCGCGCAGCCTCGCAGATGATCGCAGATGATCCGCACGTCCGCACATCCGCACGATGATGCTCGGAGGAAAACCCCGTAGGGGTATGTATTATTGGAGTACCGTTTCAAAAATATTACATTAGAACTTTTTTTCGTTGGTTTCTCATCAAGCCCACACTGTGGACCACAGCGGGGAGCAGGCGTTACTCGGCACAAGGGCGCAAGGTGCACGCGGCCAAGGTACATACTCCTGCATAGTTTTGTCTGAACATAAGAGATGGAGAAATCTTAACGGAAGAGGATGAACCATTTCGTTAGGTCGACATAAACCAGTATGTCAAACTCTGTATCACTTGCGACTTGCGATACAAGAAACGGCCAAAAAGCCGTTCATTTTGTAGCTGAGCACTGCTCGACTCAATAACCTTCAAGCTGAATGACAGAGCGCCTGCAATACTAGATTAAATTCGCGGTACTTTCTGATCACGCCTTTTCACACTTAGGCTTATCCTGAGTAATTTAAACCGCGAGCAAGCACAGCAGCCCGACGTTGGTGTAGACTCGTTAAAACCATGGCCAAGGTCCTGGAAGCACTCATCGCCAAGGGGCGGCGCGCAAAGCGGCCCCGAGAGCAAAAAGAAGTGGCCTTTGGTCTGGCTGACCTTTCAACACACCGTGAGTTCCTTTGATGATACCTTACCATGTCTGTCTGATGTTGACGCACCTTTCCCCTAGGCTCATGACTGCCTTTCACTTTTCCCTAAACTGCCCAACTCTATTTGTCTTTTTGTGAAACAATGTCAGCCGAGCTGCATGAGCGCATGGTGAAGAAAGGAGCAGTGCGGTCGCTGCTGACGCTGCTGACTCAAGGCGAGGACGCGGAAGGGCAGCGCTTTTCTGCCTTGGCCCTCGCGAACTGTGCCTCTTCGGTCTTCAACCGCATCACTATGGTAAAGCAATCGTTTCTGCTTGGTTCATTCCATGCTTCGTAAAATAGTATAGAAGTTGTACACCTTCCTCATTTTCTTTGCTGCGCGCATGCAGGTTGAGGAGGGCGCGCTAGAGCCGCTCATCAATTACATACGTGAAGAAACTTCAGACCTCATTGGCCGGCAGGTAACGATTATGAAGATGTTTTGTGCATGTCATTGAATTTACAGGAAGCTTCAGTGTTCGAGCTCAAATTTCGAAGCCTGCCCTCAAAGTTGGGAAGCTTGGGCACACCAAGATGGCTTGTCCTGCCTGCCTTCCTTGATGTATGCTGGTGTACAACAATTGTGCGTTGGTTGAAGCCCGAGCATGTGCATGTCCTCATTCCTTTGCCTTTCTATTTGTCGTGTCTCTTCTTCTTCCTTCCCTTCTACCTCTCTTCCTAGTACTGCGCGATGTGCTTGGGCAATTTAGCCGCCGAGCCGGACAACCACGAAGAAATCGTCAAGCTCGAAGCCATCTACGCGCTCATGATTTTGCTCCGAACCGAAGATGTGGAGTCTGGACGGTAAAAAATTGATTCAGTAGTTCATACCTTCTCGACTTACTCTACTCCTCTCAACCTCTTAACTACCTTATTTGCACCCATTTTCTTCTCCTGTCTCTTCCTTTTGTCTCTTGTGTGTGTGCTCGTGTCTCAAAAAATTAAACCCTACATTGGGGGTTTGTTTCCCTTTTAGGTACGCGGCCTTTGCGGTCTCAAACTTGGCGGCTAACGCCAACCACCGACAGCAGATCGTCGACGAAGGTGGGCCCGAGGCGCTGGTGGCCTTAGCGTGCTGTGAAGATTTAAACGCGCAGCGGCAAGCCCTCTCCGCGCTGCGCGGGATTTGCATCTCGCCGCAGTTTCGCGAACTCGTCGTGCGGCAGGTGTGGGTGTGGATGGATGGATGGATGCGGGTTGTTTGAATGCAATGAGCAAGCTGTAGTGCTATAGCAGTGACGATAAGCAGCCAAAAATTATGAGGACGTGCACAACTCCCGTTGATGTGTACAATATTTCTTTATTGATTCACGTTTCATCTACTTCACCTTTACATATCTTATTCCTTGTTGTGGTGCAATCTGCGCAGGGCATTTTGGACCCGCTGGTGTTGATGGCGCGGACCGAAGAAGTTGAAGTGTTGCGGGAAGTGGCGTCGGCCTTCAACTGTTTGACCTCCATGGAAGGCAACAAGGAAGAGGTGTCGGACCGCGCCATCAGCTCGGTGATTGCCATGCTCTTGAGCGGGGACACCGAAGTCGAGCGCCACGCGACCTGCGCCGTGGCCAACTTGATGGAAAACGTGGACTTGCACGTGCGCCTGCTAGAAGGTTCGTCAGAGGGAACCATGCGTGTTCGTCCTTTCTCCGGCTCCCGTTTTCTCCTCGTTGTCGGCCTCATTTCTAGTCAATATTCCTCACAACAATTCTTGCGTGCATTGTTCGCTGTGGTCGTTGCGAACAACAAATGCTTGAATCTCAACCACACTAGAGCGCGGGCTGCCCCCATTGGTTGCTCTCGCTCTCAGCAGCGACTTGAACACCAAGGGGGAAGCGAGCCGCGCCATCGCCAACTTGGCCGCCAACGTAGACGTGCAGCAAACCCTGATCAAGGAAGGCTGCCTGCAGCCCATGGTGGAGGCTTTACAGGCGGACGAAGTCAACTGCCAACGGTTCGCGGCCCTGTGCGTGGCCAACTTGGCGACCACCGTGGCGTCTCAGATTCGGGTGGTGCAAGCGGGCGCGCTGGGCCCTCTAGTCACCCTGAGCGCGAACCCCAAGTGCCAGCTGGAAGCCCGGCGCTACGCTACGCTGGCGATTGCGAATTTGACGGCCACGGTCGCCAACCACGTTGCGCTTCTGGAAGAAGGGGTGCTCCAAGCGTTGTTCAGCCTCGCGAATTCACCGGTATGCGCATTTCTCTCTTTTTCTGCCTTGTGTGTGGGTGTCCTTCCTCCTGCCTGAGCATGGACTTGCTTTTGTTTCCTTCGCACACTTCAAAACTATTCACTTGTAGCGCGAAAACAAGTAACCTGAATTCTTTGTAACTTCATTTTCCACCCAACTTCCCTCCCATCGTTTGCCCTAGGACGCCATGTCTCAGTACTACGTCGGCTGCGCGCTCGCCAACTTGTCGTGCGCCACCGCGAACCATCAGCTCATGGTCGAAGAAGGGGGCCTCCAGCCGATCATTACCCTGGCTTACTCCCCCGACCCAGACGTGCACCAGCAGGCCGCCGCCGCCCTGCGAGGCTTGAGCGTGAGTGGGGACATCAAAATGAAGGTAGTCCAGGAAGGGGCGCTCGAGCCCTTGGTCCGGCTCCTGACCTCCGAAGACGTGGAAATCTTGCGGGAAGTGTGCGCAGCGCTCAACAATTTGAGTCTGGGGGACGAGAACAAGTATGAAATTGCCAAGTCCTCTGCTACAGTGGCTCTGGTCGCGCACATGCAGTCGGAAGACTTGGGCATCGCTGCACAAGCTTCCGGCTGCCTGGCCAACTTGTCGGAGATGCACGACAACCAAAAGTTGGTGGCGGCGGAGGGTGCGGTGCGGCCGGGCATCTCAGTGATGCGCAGCCGATTCGTGGAAGTGCAGCGGGAAGCGGGACGGCTGATTGCCAACTTGAGCGCCGACGACGGTCCCACGTCGGACTCGATCATGGAGGGGGGTGGCCACCAGCTGCTGATTTCGTATTTGTTGTCGCAGGACGTGGCGTGCCAGCGCGTAGGGGCCCTGGGGATCGGGAACTTGTGCACCCAGGAGCGGCACCGCAAGACCCTGATGCAGGTGGGGGCGCTCGAGCCGCTGTGCACGCTGGCGAGGTCCGAAGACATTGAGCTCGAGATTCAGCGCTACGCGGTGCTGGCCATTGCCAACTTGGCCTCGGAGAAAGCCAACCACCCGGGTTTTGTGGAAGAAGGCATGCTGCCGCTGCTCATTTCGTTGTCGAATGTGCCGGACCAAGAGGTGCGCCAGTACGCAGCGTTTGCCATCGTGAAAATCGCGCAAAACTCCAACGTGCGGAAGCAGGTCACCGAAGAAGGGGGTTTGGAACCAGTGCTCTATTTGGCCCGAACCGACGAGCCGGAAATTCAACGCGAAATCATCCCCGCCCTGTGCTGCCTCAGTTTTTCCGCCCAGAACAAGGTGGACATTTGCAAGTTCGGGGGTTTGCCGCCGGTGATTGCAGCGCTGCGGGAGCCCAACCAAGAAGTGGCGCGGCTGGCGTCGTGTACTTTGGCGAATTTGTCGGAAGAAGTCGAGAACATGGACAAGATCGTCGATGCCAACGCGCTGCCGCCCTTGCTGCTGGCCCTCTCGCAGTCCAGCCCGATTGTGCAGCGCGAAGCCGCGCGCTGCCTGGGGAACTTGGCTGCGAACATCGAGTAAGCAGCAGCATTCTCATTAAATCTAGAGGAAGGCAATTGCTCTTTCTTTTTGTTATATCCTGAGAAAGCGCTCTGTTGCTCTCATATATCCCTAAGCTTACGCTTTGGTTTGTCCTTTTTTATTTTCCCATCCCCATTAATCACCCTCAATCACCCCCCTTCTTGTACTCTCTCTCTTTGGCAGGTACGGCGACATGATTTTGCGGGCAGGGGCTCAGCCGGCCCTCATGGTGCTCCTGCGCTCCGACGACGTGGTCTGCCAGCGGATGGCCTCCATGTCCTTGGCCAACCTGAGCTCGAACATCCGCAACCAAACCCGCATGATTACAGAGGGGTTGCTGGAGCCCGTGAAAGCGCTCTGTGAGTCTGCGCTGGACCCCAAGGCCAACACTGATGCCGAAGCTGTGCGGTAAGAGAATACGAATTATAGAGAGAGAAGTAATAAAAGAACACTAAACCTTAACAAGCACGAGTGCGGCCTCGCTCAATGCTTTGTGCTTTGCTCTTCCACTTTCCTCTTTTATTTTCGGCGAGATTTCTTTCTCTTACAACACGGCGCCTTCTATTTCTGCGATGCAATTTGCAACACGTACCTTCAGCTACGCTCTGCTGGTGGTGGCCAACTTGGCAGTGACCCACACGAACCACCCGAAGCTCCTCGACTCGTGCCTCCACTTCTTGGGGGAGTTCTCCAAGCACCGCGACATCAAGTGCCGCCAGCACGCCGTCTTTGCGCTGGGGAATTTGTGCTCGAACCGGGACAACCTGGAGCGCATCATCGCTGCGGGCTGCCTGAAAACCATCATCACCTATGCATTCCCTTCTTCGGATACTTCGGTGAACGTGCAGTTTCAAGCGGTTGCGGGCCTCCGCGGCTTAGCCACCCACCAAACCATTCGCATGCAGTTGGTGCGCGAGGGCGCGCTCGAGCCGCTCATTTTGGCGGCGTCGACGGACTCGATTGAAGTGCAGCGCGAGGTGGCCGCCACCCTGTGCAACTTGGCGTTGGCCGAAGAGAACAAGGTGACCATGGCCAGGAGCGGGGTGCTGCCCGCCCTGGTCGCCCTTGCGCAGTCCCGCGACAAGGAGCGCGAAACGCACGCGATTGCGTGCCTGGCGAACTTGGCGGAGATGGTGGAGGGCCGCACCCAGCGGCGGATGCTCGATGACGGCTGCCTGCGCCCGCTCCTCAACTTGGCCACTTCCCAAGACGCAGAGGTGAGACGATGAATTGAGGATATACACACAAGCCATGCATTTGTTTCGTGCATGCCACCGCAACACAGGGCCTAGTAGATTGGGAATGAAAATCATATGCAAGTGTGATTCAGATGGCTTTATTTTTTACACATTTTTGCAGCATTCTTCCCATGGTTTCTCAGCTCTGACTTACGAGTTTTTGACTCGCGCTCTTATAATTTGCGCCCTCAGGTGCGGCGGGAAGTGGCGCGCACGCTGGCGCTCTTTGCGTCCAAGCGGGACTCCCAACCCTCGCTGCTCCGTGCAGGGGCCGTGAACCAACTCGTGCTCTTTGCCCGCAACGACGACGTCGGGGTAGCCCGCTACGGGGCTTTGGCCATTGGCAACTTGGCCGTGCAGGGCGCCAACCATCAGGAGCTCTTTGATACGGGCGCAGTCATGGCGCTTTTGCCCCTGGCGGCAAGTGAAGATTTGGACACCCGGCGTTGCGTGTCCTTCGCGCTCAACAACGTGGCGAGCAACGAGGCCAACCACGGCGTCTGCGAGAAAATGGGGGTGCTTCGCCCTCTGGTGACTCTCATCAAGGACCCCGATGTCGACGTGCATTTGCAGGCCGCGTTCGCGGTGCGGCAGCTGAGTTTGACCCCGAAATGCCGCTTCCAGTTCATTGAACTCAAAGGCCTGCACCCGCTCCTGCAGCTGGCGGAGTCCGACTCCGTGGAGGTGCAGCGCGAGGTCGCAGCGTGCCTGAGGAACCTGAGCTTGAGCGAGCCCAACAAGATTGCGATTCGCAAGGCGGGGGGTTTAGAAGTATTGGTGAAGTTTGCGCTGTCGGCGGACGTGGAGATGGCCCACCAAGCCTGCGGCGTGATTGCGAATTTGGCGGAAGCGATTGAGAACCAGGGCCCGATGGTGGAGTCCGGCATCTTGCAGCACCTCAAGTAAGCAAAGGAAGACTGAGATGGAGTGAGAGTGAGGAGATCATGTCTATACGTCGGCGCCCGCGTGCGTTTGTGTGCCCACATCAATGAAATTAATCACATGTTTCTTATTGCAACATGGCGCTTCCTTTGCATGGACTCCAATCCCCAGCGTCTCTTCGAGGCCCTCTCAATGACTCAAATGCACTTTCTTTCTCGTCCTTTTCTACCCAGGTACGTGCTTCGGAGCAAGTCGGTCGACGTTCAGCGCGAAGCCGTGCGCGCCATCGGCAACCTCTCGGCCGAATACTCCCACACCGCCGCCATCGTGGCCTCCGGCGCCCTCATGCCCATGGTAGCCACCCTCTCCAGCCCCGACTTCTTGTGCCAGCGCTACGCCGCCATGGGAGTCAGCAACTTGGCCACCAACATGGCGAACCAGGAGAAGATCCTGCAGGAAGGCGCGCTGGCGCCGCTGATGAGCTTGGCCAACTGCGACAACGGCGACCGGGAATCGCAGCGGTACGCGGTCTTTGGCCTCAACAACGTGTCTGCCACCCGGCACAACCACCCGCAGTTGGTGGACAGCGGCGTGGTGGCTTTGTTCGCGCAGCTCATGCAGCACGACGACTTGGAGATTCGCAACAGCGCCTTCTTCGGGATCGCCAATTTGACCACCAACCCTGCGAATCACCGCGTGATCATGCAAGAGAAGTGCTTGATGCCTCTGATTGCGGGCACCGCCGATCCGGACCCTTCGACGCAGCTCCGATGTGTGGGGGCGCTCCGGGGTTTGTCTTGCGACGAGGACATTCGTGCCCTGATCGTGCGCCGCGGGGGTTTAGAGCCGTTGCTGCGCCTGGCCAAGAGCGATGACGTGGAGGTGCAAATGGAGACCCTGGCTACCCTGTGCAATCTGAGTTTGTGTGGCTGCATTGGCGACAACCCGCTGCAGTTTTTGAAGGCCGTGGACATCAACGCCCTGGTCTCGTTTCTGTGCTCCGCGGATGCTACTTACCGCCTGTTTGGTGCAGTGACCCTGGGCAACATTGCGTCGGATTTGACCCTACAAGAGGGCGTGGTGTCGGGAGGTGCGCTGGAGCCATTGGTGACGGTCGCCAACGCTTCGGATCTCGAGACCCAGCGCTGCATTGCCTATGCCATTTGCAATTTGGCAGCAGACGAAGCCCGACGGCCGTCGATTGTCTCTGAAGGTGGTCTGCCGCCCTTGATTTCGCTGGCGTGCTCGGATGACGTGGCCGACATGAAGGCTGCAGTGGCCACTCTGCGTGGTCTGTCGGCGGCGCCCGAGTCCAGGAGGCAGATTGTGACGTCCGGCGCGCTCGATGCGTTCTCGCTCGCGGCTCAAGTCGAAGAAGACGTCGAAGTGCCTCGAGAAGCCGCCGCCGCCCTCTGCGCTCTATCCCTCAACGAGGAAAACAAACTGGACATGGCAAGAGCCGGCGTCATGGCCGACATTGTGGCTTTGGCGCAGGTGGAAGACCATTGGACGGTCCGGCAAGCGTGCGGATGCTTGGCGAATTTGTCGGAGAACAAGGACACGCACAGCTTCGTGCTCGGGGATTGGGGGGTAGGGTTCTTGTGCGAACTGGTGACCCACGACGACGTGGCCATGGTGCGCGAGGTGAGCCGCTGCTTAACCAACTTGGCCGGCAACTACGCGTGCCACCCGAAGCTCATGGTAGAGCCCGTGGCGGGCCAGCGAAGCGTGGCGGAAGCGCTGACCATGGCGATGCGCAAAGTCGACAGCATCGCGACCCGTTTTGCTTGCCTGGGGGTGGTGAACCTGTGTGCCGTGCCGGAAAACCAAGCACCCTTTCTCAACCTCGGGATTTGCGAGGCCCTGGTGGAGTTGGCGTGTGGGGAGCCCAGAGAATGGATCGACTTGGACGGGAACGGTAAGCGCAAACGATGTACTCATTTGAAAACTGACAAGCGGACAATTTTTGACTCACGAGTCGCATTGCCTTTGTAAGGACGTCATTACTGTCTTCTAGAGTTTCACAGTAGTGATCGAGCCACTTGCACCTTGAGTTGCGCCTCACCCTCTTTCTTGATTTCCCCCATTTACCCTTACAAACAGGCGACCCGGAGACCATTCTGAACGAGTCCAGTGGAGACGACCAACCAGTGATCGAAGAAGTAGACGGTGGGCTGAGGGCGGCAGGAAGTACCAACGACGAGAGTGGCTTTGTGCCTACCAACACCGAGCCGGAAACGGGCAAACAAGGAGGTGCTCTGCGCTCGGCTCAGGCACAGCGCGAGCGGGATCTGCTGCTGGACCTGGGCTACGACCTGGAATGCCGGCGCTACGCATGCTTGGCTCTGGGTAACTTAGCAGCGGTGGGCGACAACCACGGTGCCCTCTTCTCCGCGGGGGTTCTCGAGGCCCTCAGCGACAGCATGCTGGTGGATGATCTGGAGACCCGGTTCAATGCCGCGTTTGCGGCCAACAAATTGGCCATGAAGGAAGAAAACTTGAGCGTGCTAGGAGAAGCCGGGTTAGTGCCCCCGCTGGTGCGGCTGGCAGGCGACCCGGACGATTGCGCAAGGACTCAAGCCATCAGCTGCCTCCGGCGCCTGGCGCTGCTGGCAGAGAACCGTTTGGAGACCGTGGAATGCGATGCGTTGCGCCCGCTGGCGGCGGCGGCTCTGGTGGAGGACAACCCTGAAGCAAGGCGTGAAGTGGCGGCTTGCCTCTGCAACTTGACCCTGTCGGACGCCAACAAAGTAAAAGTGGCGGTGTCTCCGTGCTTGCGCCCGCTGCTGCAGTTGTGCGAGTCCCCCGACGTCGAGACGGCTCGGCTCGCGTGTGGCGCAGTCGCCAACGTCTCGGAAGACGCCATGACCCACCGCCCTTTGCTCTTCAAAGCCAATGCGCTCCACACTTTGACCTACCTGATGCGGGCGAAGCATTTGTCGGTGCACCGGGAGGCCGGCCGTGCTGTCTCTAACCTGCTGAGCACCGAGGCCGCGCACGCGCTGTTCCTGGAAGAAGACGGCCTCCGGTCCCTGTTTCTCGTGGCGCGGTCGCTCGACAACGAGTGCCAGTACAACGCCGCGCTCATTTTCCGCAAGTTGGCACCAAACTTGGCCAACCACGATTTGTTGATTGGGAAAGGTGGCCTCCAGCCGCTGATTGGCTTAGCTCAGTTGCGGGACGTGCGCTGCCAGCGAATTGCGGTGGCCTCCCTGTGGTTTTTGGCGTCTAACAAGGACCACAAGGTGACCTTTGCTTCCGAAGGTGGCCTGCGGGCCCTCGTGAGCCTGGCTCGCGAAGAAGACCGCGAGCTGCAAGTGTTTGCGCTAGGGGGTCTGCGGCACCTGAGCCTGCACCCGCGGGTGAAGAGACCCTTGGTCGACGAAGGCGCTCTAGGCCCCTTGTTTGATGCTGCTCTGGCGACGCCCCCGGATCTCGACTTGTTGGTGCATTCCGCAGCGTGCTTGGGCAACCTGGCAGAAAACCCGCAGAACCAAGTGCAAATGGTGCGCGATGGAGTGTTCAGGGCCCTGGTGCGATTGGCTCACGTGGAGCACGAGGCGGTGGCGCAAGACACCTGCCGGGCTTTTTGCAGCCTCTCGGCCAACGCGGAGAACCAGGTGGGGGTGTTTGGGCCCGACGAAATGCGCAGCTTGTTCCACTTGGCCGAGTCCAAGGAAGAGAATTGCGGCCGGGACGCGGTGATTGCCCTCGGCAATTTGGCAGTGATCTCGCGGAACCAGTTGAACTTGGTGGCCCTGGGGGTGTTGCCGTGCCTGGTGGCCATGCTCGACTCCAAGTTCGTGAGCTGCCAAACCATGGCCGCGCGCGCCCTGTACCGCCTCGGCGCCCACTCCGACAACCAACCTCGCATCGTCGCGGCGGGGGCTTTACCGGGACTGATCCGGCTGTGCCGCTCGCCCGACCTGGAAGTGCAGCGGTTCGTGGCCATGGCGCTCTGCAACGTGTGCACGCACCGCGACAACAAGCCTCTGCTGGTGTCCATGGCGGGTTTGCCGCCCCTGGTAGACATGCTGGGGTCCTCGTCGGATTTGGTGCGGCGTTACGCCACCATGGCCTTGTGCAACTTGACTTCGGACAAGGCCAACCAAGAGCACCTGGTGAAGCAGGGGGGTTTGCCGCCACTGGTGCGCTTGGCCGGCTCCGACGACGCCGACTGCGCGCGGTACGCCGGCATGGCCCTGTGCAATTTGGCGGCCAACCGCGCAAACCGCGTCCCCATTGCCAAAGCGGGAGCCTTGCTGCCGCTGGTGGCCATGGCCAGCCATTCTCGCTTGGAAGTCCAGCGCGCGGCCGGTCTAGCCCTGTACAACTTGAGCTGCGCGGTGGCCAACATGATCGCCATGGTGCGCGCCGGCGTGTTGGGCGCCCTCGTCACCTTGACGGCGTCCCCCGACGTGGACTGCGCGCGCTACGCGGTGATGACCTTGTGCAACTTGGCGGCCAACCACGAGACCCGCAACGAAGCCACCAAGGGCGGCGGTTTGCAGTCGGTGATCGTGCTGGCCAAGAACGAAGACCTGGAAGTGCGGCGCTACGCCGCCATTTGCCTGTGCAACATGGCCAACCACCCCACCACCCAGGTCCAGGTGGTGGTACACGGGGGGCTCACCCCCTTGATCGAGCTGGCCACGTCGTCGGACGTGGACTCGCAGCGGCATGCGCTCATGGCCCTCACGAACGTGCTGGCCAACGAGTCGAACCACAACGCGTGCATGAAAGTGGGGGCGCTCGAGACCTTGTTGGCCCTAGTCCAGTCGCCAGATGCCGACGTCCGAGAATACGCCACTTTCTGCCTGGCCAACTTGGCGTCGAATCCTGACCACCTCGGTGCAATGGGCGCTCAGGGGGCGATTCCCCCACTCATTACATTGTCCAATTCCTCCAACGTCCACAGCCAGTGCCTCGCCCTCGCGGCGCTTCGGCGCCTGTCCACAAGCCCTGCCAACCGCAGCCGTTTGGTGTCGGCAGGGGTGCTCCAGTCGCTGGCCTCGGCAGGTTCTTCCGCGGAGGTTGAAGTGCAGCGGGAGGTGGCTGCCACCCTGTGCAACGTCTCTCTCGACGAAGACATTCGGGTGGAGTGTGCGCAAATGTGCATGGTCGCTGTGGTAGACCTGTCGATGAGTGGCGACGTGGAAGTGGCGCGGCAAGCAGTGGGCGCTCTGGGCAATTTAGCGGAAGACATTGAAACCCACAAGTACATTGCGGACCAGGGGGGCGGCAAAGCGATGATTGGCTTGCTCAAGCACAACTACATGGACATTTACCGGGAAGCGGCCCGCAGCATCGCCAACTTGCTGACCTCCTTCCACCACCAGGCGGAAATCATCAACGACGGCCTGCCGGGCTTGGTGCATTTGGCGCTCTCCCCCGACCCAGAGTGCCAGTACAACGCGAGTCTGTCGTTCCGCAAACTGAGCCCCAATTTGGACAGCCACCGCGGCATCGTCACCAACGGGGGCCTCCGGTCCCTGTTTTTCTTGCTGAAAGTGCAGGACGTGAAGATTCGGCGCCAAGCCGCCACGGCCTTGCGCGACTTGGCCGCTAATCCCGAGTTCAAAGTGGCGTATGCGGAGCAAGGGGGGCTCGAGGCGATGGTGGCACTGGCGGCGGAGCCCGAGGCAGACCTGGCGACCCTTGGCGTGGCGTCCCTGCGGCACTTGAGCTTGAACGACCGCTTGAAGCGACCGATTGTCGATGCGGGCGCCCTGCGACTGGTGGTGCGAAACGCGCGCAAACCCTCCGAAGATTTGCAGTGCCAGTGCGCAGGCCTCATGGCCAATTTGTCGGAAAATGCCGAGAACCAAATCGCTTTGGTGGAAGAAGTGGCGGTACCCTCCCTGGTGGCTCTGGCCCGCGCCGAGAACGACGAAGTCCAGCAGGACACCGCGCGCTGCCTGTGCAACTTGGCGAGCAACGAGGAGAACCACATGTTGCTCTACCACCAGGGCGCCCTACGCTCCCTCGTGGATTTAACCCAGTCCTCCGAAGATGTGTGCCAGCGCTACGCAGCCATGGCGCTGCGGTTCTTGGCCAGCAACCCGGAAGTGAGGGTTCGGATCGTGAAAGAAGGTCTAGTGGCGCCCTTCTTGGCGCTGGCGGAATCCCCCCTGCTGGAGTACCAGCGCACTGCCGCCACGGCCCTGGCGTCGTTTACCCTCTCGGAAGAGAACAAGGGCCCCCTGGTGCGACAAGGAGGTTTGCGGCAAATTCTGGCGTGCTGCCTGTACGAAGACTTGCAAGTGGTGCGGGACTGCGCGTTTGCGCTCGCCAACCTCGCCGACTCCCTAGAGCTACAGGGGGATGTGGTGCGCGAGGGCGGGATCGAGGTGCTGGCCCGCATTGGGAACAGCGACGACGCGCGGGTGCAACGCGACGCCGCACGAGCGCTGGCCAGCTTGTCGGTGTCCGAAGAAGTCAAGGGCAACCTAGTGCTCCAGGGGGCGCTGCCAACCTTATTCAAGCTCGCGAGGTCCCTGGACATTGCGTCGCAGCGCTACGCCACCCTGGCCATGTGCAATTTGGCGTCGTCCGCCCACAAGGCCAAGATCGTGGAAGCGGGCGCCATTCGGCCCCTCATGTTTTTGGCAAGGTTCCCTGACATGGAAATTCAACGCTACGCCGCGCTGGCATTAGCCGGCTTGGCGCTGGGCGACCACGGGGACAACAAGGTGCGAATCGTGGAAGAAGGTGCCCTGCGCCCGCTCATTGACATGGTGCGCTTTCCCGACGACGGCATGCAGCGCTGTGCAGCTCTAGCGGTGAACGCCGTGAGTTTGGGGCCCCAGGCAGCGACCAAGAGGGAAGTCATGCACGAAGAAGGTTTGCTTCCCATCATGGCTCTGGTGGATGGGTCCGACGCCGAGTGCGTCAAGGCCGGCATTTACGCCCTCGGCACCCTGTGCGAAGTGGATGAAGTCAAGGCCAAGCTGGTGGAGCTCGGGAGCGTGGCGCCGGTGGCTGCGCAGTGTGCTCAGGGAGACCTGGAAATCAAGCGCTCGGCCGGCTATTTCTTTGCAAGGCTGTCCGAAAACATGGAGTTCCACGACGATTTGGTCCGTAACCGCGCGTTGCAGTCGGTGGTGGAGTTGGCGGCCCTCGAGGACATGGAATGTCAAGAATACGCGGCCTTTGCGCTCGCGCACTTGGCGTCCAACCAAGACTTGCAGGTAACCCTGGTGGAGCTGGGCGCCCTGAAGCCTCTGGTGAGCATGATGGCGGTCCAGTCCGAGCCGCGCCACTACGCGGGCTTGGCGCTCCTCAAACTCGCCGACAATTTCGAGAACCACGTGGCAATCGCCAAGGAAGGCGGGATTCAGGCCCTGTTGCGCCTGGGCCGCACGCGCACGACGGACGACGAGCTGCAGTACAAGGCGGCTCTGACCGTGGGGTCGCTGGCGTCCAATGCCGTGAAAATGCTCCCCATCACGGGGGTGTCCGGGGGTGGAGCCAGCAAGGGCGCGTCGGCGCTGCAGAGCAAGCCTGGATCAAGCCACAAGGGTGGAGGTGGACTCAAGGGCAACGCCAGTAGAATAGGTGGGGGGCAAGGGTCGGCTTTTCAGCCCGGCGGGATCGGCACTGGCGCAGAGATTGGCCTCAAGTCAACCATGGCCGCTGGCGACGATAGCACCCAAGAAGTGAACCAGACCCCCGTGAAAGTGAGCAAGAAAGAAAGCCGCGCGTCCAAGAAGGAAGCCGCACGCATGGCGGCTGCCGACGCGCTCTAGGGAAATGCGCCAAAAAGAAAGAAGAGAGAGAAATAATGGAGAGAAAGAAGAAAAAGGCAATGTAAATCCGACTTGAGAAAAATGGGTAGTCGCAAAGCCCAGAGTCAAGGTCTCCACAGAGATATGGTGCTATCTGGTGATCTATAGCTATAGGCCGTTAAAGTTTGCGGCGACTCTGAGATGTTTTTTTAAACTTGCAACGTAACTCGAACTCGAACTAATACAAACCTAAATGACACAGAAGTTCAACAGAAGCCAATGCTGTGGGCAGAAGTGAAGTGGGAACGTAAATTAAGTAGCTATATAGGCGTGTAAGTTGGGAATTCCTATATAGTATGTATATTTCAAGATGTAACTCAAGTCCATGTAGAGCATTACAGATAGGCCAGGAACAAAAGGAACCAAAACTTTTACTCTTATGTGAAGTAAACCGATATGAATTCGCCCCACGTACCACGCAAGCAAAGCGCTTTGGCATGCTCTATACGGGGTTGCTTTACAACGAATTTCTTTAAAAACATAATTCAGTAAATGTTCCAGGAATTCTTTGGATATAAATTTTCTTCTTAAAAAAGTGACGTAGGTGAAGGTATGAGAATTCGAGTAGAGAGCCCCGAACGAACGATAGATTCTATGCATGCCTCTTGTCCTTAGAATTAGGTCACGCCTCGCAGGGCGTCCAAAGGAAGCGGCGCAGGTTTTAGGTTACTGCGGGCGTGGGTGTTGAGCTGCTTCCAGCCACAAGTGCCCATCCAGCTGCAATGGCATGCAACCAAGGGAAATAAAGGAGAGAGAGAGAGAGCAGTTTCCGTGGGCATGCATGCATCACCAAGAAGAAGAAGAGGAAGAAGATGAGAGTTACGAAACAAATGCTTTAAATAGAAAAACAAGAAGAAAACCTCATCCTGCACACTATCAGTCAAGGGGAGCCCTAAAAAGCTCTCCTGCCCCCCCCCCCCTGGCAGCATCCTCCTTGTACATGTGAAACGAACCTGGCAACGGGGTGGTCGGGGTTGGTCTGCGCCCGGGCTGCGTCTTCTTGCCGTTGCGCTTCGAGCTCGACCGCCTTCCCGGCTAGCGCAAGCATCTGGGACCATTCGCCGGCCAAACCCGAGGCGGCCTCGAGTAAGCTTGCTTCGGCCATCCAGGCGTCGCCCAGGGAAGTTTTGGACGCCGTTTTCGGGGGCGCGATGCTCGAAGGACTGGGCGCGTCGGCACCGGCGTCACCGTCACCCTGTGGGTCGTCTCTGGAGCCCGCTACGAAGGACGAGCTCAGTCCAGCCGTGAGGTCAATTTTAGGGGTCTTCAAAGCACTGCTGCTTTTCTTGGCCTCCTTCTTGGAGGAAGCTTTGGCCTCTTCGTCAGACTTAAGGCCGCGCTGTGCCCACAAGCGTGCTTGCTCTGCCGCCTTGGCCTAGCGCAATGGAGCAAGAAAGGAAGCGTTCGAAAGAGAGTAAATCGAGAGAAGGTGCGAGAATTTTTTGTTGTTTGCATGCGAAAGTAGAAAATTTTCAGATGGAAAATCAACGAATTAGATCTAATTTTGTTCAACACGCGTCGAAAAGAGAACACAAGAGTTGCTATTCTGAGCATATGCGTGCTGTGCACCAGAAAAGCACACTTGGTTTGCTCGTACCCCCTCCCCCAATTATTACCTTGGCACGCCACCCGCTTTCGCTCGGCCAATCAGAATGCGCCAATTTGCCGAGGTCAGCCTGCCGCTTCACAATCGCTCCAAGGGCTGCCATGGGATCATTACTTGCATTATCCGTTGAACTTGGTGTACCATAGTGATTTAAGGAGACTGGGTCAGCACTGCTGCTGCTACTAGCACTGCTGCTGCTCATGATGTCAGCACTGCCAGACTTCTGGAGTTGAGTACGGGAGGTTCTCTTCCTTTTGGGCACTAGTGATGCGTCGGCAGCCGCTGCAGCCTCTTGTTGTTCGACCGCAGCGGCTCGTGCGCTGTCTGGATGGAAGGCGCCGAGTTGGTGCTTGAGCTGTTTCAACGCTTTCTTAGACGCCGTGGTCTGATGAAGACAAGAGAGAGAATGAGACAAGACCATATGGGACGAAAGGGCACGCTTCCAATCTTGCAGTGATAGCCACAAGCAAAATAAATTCACAAATTCATCTATGAGAACAACTTGACAATGAGTGAGGTGCACGCGGAGTGTACCTCCGCTTGTACGCGAGCGAGATCGGAAGCCATCCAGGCAATGTGCTGGTGGAGCTGCGCCGTCTCAAAGACGTTGAAGATGGTTGCTGGCTCGTGCCGCACTCCCTGAAAAGTGCTGCCCACGCCCGCGTCGCCCAACCCCACCACCATCGACACGCCCAGGGCGCCACTTCGCAGCATGAACTTTTCCTTCTTGTAGCTGCTGGGGGCATCCAGTGCATCGCTGTTCTCGAAGCCTGCGCCCACTGAAGTGGGGTTGCTTGAAGTGCTGCTGCTTTTTGTGTTCTTGTTGACCGCCGTTCGACCCATGTCTAAGAGGAGGCGTAAAAACTGCACCTCAAAGACCTGCGGGTCTTCCACGAAAGAATGCGGTGGCCAATCGAGTCGAAGGGCCATAGCACTGCTCAAGCGCGAAAAGAAACTCAGGAACTCAGAAAAATCAACTAAACCGTCGTCGGACTGGTCCACGAGCGCAAAGAGCTTCCGAATGAATTCTGGGTTGGTGTGCCGCAAGATGTCATCGCTGAGGGCCGTGAACGCGGGCGCCAACTCCGTCGGTTCCAAGTGGCCGTCTCCCGACACATCCAAGTTTTCAAAGAGCACTCGAAGCAAGTCAATGCGCTCGGGGTGCAAATACCCAGGCGCGAGGGCAACGACGTTTTCAACCTGAGATTCCCCTTTTGCACGGTCTTCTCGGTTTTTACCCAAGTGTACAGTCGAGGCTGTAATGACAGCCGTTAAGAGCGTTGGCAAGACAAGCCCACCAATGCAAGCTACAGTGCAAAAGTACACGATTGAGATGGCTCCCATTGCGTGACTGTTCGTGCATTCCTCGGGGAGATTGTATACAGTGTCGCCCATTAAGCGACCGATGCTCAATTGACCATACCCGTATTTTGCACAGCCATAGACATTCACGAACATGGGCTGCTCCCAATTGTTCAAAGTTTCAACCACCCAAATGGTCCTTAAACTTTTCGAGAGACCACCAAAGTGGAAAGAGTCGTTGTCGCGAAACAAAATGATGCCCGCAACCGCAAACAAGTAATTGAAGAGCGCAAACAAAAGGGCTACCCAAACCATGGAACGGCAGCCGTACAGCAGTGACTCAGTAACTAGTTGAAGCTTGGGCAGCCGGTATGCAAGCTTGAACACTTGTACTAATCGGAGCAGCCGGGCCAACGAAAATCCCGCCGGCGCACCGCCACTCACGATGCTAAGCACGCTTCCAAACGCAATCGTAAAGTCAAACACATTCCACACTTGAAAGAAATAACGCCATGGCTTGAACCCCTCGGCAATGACTTTGACCACGCACTCTAAGACGAACATCAGCACGCAGAAGGTTTGCAGAAACACGACCACTGCGTTCTTGGGCACATAAGTTTCCGCGCCGACCGTTCCAGCATACAGTCCAATCAACGATACCAAAAGAGCTGAGTACGTCGACGATGCTACAAACTGCGTGCAGGCATCAGCGGCTGCGAGATATAACTCCGAGAGAACACCACGACGGCGAACAGCGCTAAGATATGACCCACTCGGCATATCGGTGGGCATGTGGCTTTGCTTGACTTCAATCTTCCCACAAATTACCAGTTTCATTAAGTGTTTCAAAGTAGCCCGGATGGGAGTGACTTCACCGACTTGAAACTGCGTTTCTTCGATCAAACTGATACTATTACTGCTGGATAAAGCTGCTTTCGCGTTTGCTTCGCTGGCGTCCTCTTGTTGGGCTAAGCGCGCTGCACGGGCGGCAGCTTTGCCTCTCACGCGCTGCCCTGCCGAGCGCTGCACTGGAATTACTGGCATGAGCAGCTGGGTTCTAGGCACGCCGTCGATGTCATAGAGAATGCTGTTCCCATCTCTGCCACCCAGCTTGTAGCGCGTGTACACCCTGAGCATAGCATTGCCGTTCGACGAACATGTGAGTCAAAGCATATCGATAATTTAGCATGGACATAACTACCTTTTCTCTACTAAAAGCGCACACGAAAAAGCTTTCTATCGCCCTGTAGAAGCGATTGCACATCAGAATTGAAGTTAGATATTACCTGGCCTGCTCTTTATGTTTCGATTTGAGCACCACATCTCGCCCGTCTCGCAAGTTGGCCGTGTGCATGCCGCCCATGGCGTTTTGCATCGCAATGGTTACCACGCCAACGAGCAAGCTGAGGACCACGAAAGAGCTCAGAAGCGTAAACGAAAAGAAGAAAGCAAAGCTCAAGGCTGGCTGCGCTGACGGGTTGTTGCACACGAACGCAGGAAACTCGCCGGTTTCGGTTGGCCACCACATGACCGACTCCCGGCGCGTAACCTCCTCAGCAGCATCATCATCGGCGCCTACCTCGATACCGTACACTGCGTCGTCATCGAAGCGAGGAGATGGCACGTAACCCGGATCGTTCTTGTTGCCGGTTTCATTCGCATATGGGTCAGGTGTGTTCGGCCCGAGGGCATAAGCTCCCCCGGAATACACGTCACAACCGTACCAGTTGATGTACATGAGCTCATACCTAAGGCAGAAAAGGAAGAAGTTATTCAATGCCAACAGGAAAGTATCCACAATAGCCCAGAACGAGGCATTGGCCATATGTTCGAAGGCTACGCACGTGTGCGCATGACAAAGTGTATGAGATAGAAAGGAAGAGGGATCTTGGTCATGGTGTTGATAAATTTGTTCTAGAGGCGTCCGAAATTTTTGCATCAACCTAGGATAGAACTCTGAGACAGTCACACACACCAAGCAGATAAAGTGGCGGCGCGAAAGAGAGAGACCATCGCAGCACCGAGGTTGCCAAAGTGCGCTGGATCGTTCGCGCCAAAAGTGTACAGTCCCAAGATGCCGTACACGTAAAACACCATGAGAAGTAGGGCGCCAACGTAAGCGAAAGACTCGAGGCCTTCCGAAAACCCATCCAAAATCAACCGCAACTCCTCGAAACGTTGCATCAAGCTCAGGAGCCGAATCACGCGGCATAGGCGCACCTGCAGAATCAATGTTGATCGCAAGAGAGATCAATACGAGAAAAACACGTTACCATTAGAGAACACAAATAAGGAGACGGAAATGCATGTGATAGATTGCCCGTCTTTACTTTTTTGAGAAGTTCCTCCAATTTCAACGATTATCAATCTTGGTGTAAAATTAATTGCAAGGCGGATGTGGGTCTAATAAGGGCTTTACGCACCGATGCAACTGCGCCACCGAAGTCAGCATCGAGTCCAAAATTCGTAAAGGTCAATACTAGGGAGAGGAACGAAATGCAGAAGTCGAAGCAATTCCACTTCGCCCGCACTTCCCACTCCTGTGAGAAATCCACGCACAGATTATTTAGATATGATCTTGCACCAGAGGATGAAGTTACATGCCTAGTAAACAATGATCATTCTAAAATCAAACGAAAAAGTGTTTGAAACAAAATGTGAGACTTTTCAAAAGAGCAATCGACTTTTTTCGCAGCCAATTTTTCTCCCTTTCCCTCACCGATTTCGAATACGAGATCAGAGCACGCTCGAAAAAGCCTGGTGGGTCTTTTCCTGGTGGGTTGAGCTGCAAAAAAGTCAAACGCGGGAACCATTTTTCGCCGGTAAAGTAGCGCCATGGGCTGCTGCCTTCAGTGGCTACACGAACGAGGCACTCGATGCAAAACAGGTACACGATGACTACGTCGAGTTGGTTGACGAGAGCCTCCGGGCGCGCGTCATAGTAGGCTTGCCTCTCAACCTGAAGTCGCCCAGAGATGGAGAAAGAAGTCGTGCACCAAGCCAGTTATGTTCAAGAAACAAGCTACACAGAAAAGCAGTAGAACATTAAATTCGCCAACTACATATTCGTGTGTCTAAATAACGCAAAAGTCTACGTATGCGCTAGTACCTGAATCCCGGTGAGAACTGCGCCGATACCAATGAGCGAACCCGAACATGCTTCAAACCACCAAGTATCTACGACAGCCTCGTCAAGCCAAAAGCCAAATCGGTCTAATGTTCCCAGCTCCGAGAAGTCAAGCTCCGGCTCCGGTGCCTCCGGTACCTATGTATATGTACACATATGGATTACCGTGCATGTCCGCAGATGCGCATGAGCACACCATTGTGCAGCTTGAGTGTGCGCGTGCGCCCGACATAAGTCCAAACCCTCCAGCCAACTCCATTCCTTCCCACAGGTACAACACATCCCTTTTTATCATCCATTCTGACCCAATTCCAACGCAAGCTTACTTGTTTACCTTTGAGTCGCGAAACTCATGATCAGTACGCTTTAAGAAGTCAACCACGCGGTTGCTTCCCTTCTTCGACATTGCCGACTCGATCAGGTGAGCATGAAGACCTCAGCTGCTACAAACAGTGCGCACAGCGGTTGTTCTACGAATGACTTGATTGGTACCTCGTCCCACTAGAATATTCTCCCGATCAATATCTTTCCTTTTGTCGATCAGCCCAGGACATGTGTCAAATGGGACACGTGAAGTACAATTTGGTATTATTTCTGTAATAGAAAAGAACTTCCTGAGTTCAAGCCCCAATTATCGACGCTGTGACGCGCAGCAGGCTGCGAAAAACAATCGTCGTAAACCCCTTCCTCAGTAACCGAATTGAAGTAGTTTCAGCATTTGACACGAGCTCTCAATTCTTTTAAAGTAAGCAGGCAATAAACTCAGAATGTTTACGCTATCTATCTAACTTATAGGTTAGCAGCGTATAGATAGGTACTAGTCGGACCGTGGGTAGCTCCCGAGAGCGGCTTACGGCTTACGGCTAGCGGAATAAATTTGAAGCCCGAAAAATACAGAGAGACAAAAACAGAAACACGCAATATAATAGGAAAAACCAGGGAAAAACTGTTGAAAATACCAGGAACCCCCATGGAAAATCCAAGGAAAAGAGAAAAACTTGGAAAAACTTCTTATAAAAAACTTCGAGTATTGCGGTAAATCTACGGAACAGTTTTAAAGTTCATCCCCACGCCGGCCGCGCCATCGTGAGAAGCACAAAAACTCCTAACGCCTTCAAAGCGGTGTCGCCCATCACGCACATTGCTATGAGTATTTGAGGTGTCGTACCTATAGTCTATCAGTCAAATAAGGCTGTTGGTACGTAATCGACATAACTTCTCGAGCTCGCATCCACAGTTGGTCGCATCTGCTTACTTGCCGTAAAGCACCTTGAGGGTATGCTCTGCTAACAGCGGCGGTTTTAATTTACAAAGTGCTGCGCTACGAGCTCAACGAATCTCAGCATCGGTGACTTAATTCAACCTCATCGGGGTTCTACGTGCAGTTTCCCCTTGCGGCTATCTCACGAGAGTGACAAGAAATATCTACTTGCTCGTCAGTCCTTCTCGTGACTAACTCTTTTGGATATGTCTCAGCCATCGAAGGAGATCAGCAGCGGGGAGGCAAATTCCGGGACGCAGCAAAAAGCAGACGTGCATGTGAACCCCATGGACACTCAGCCGCACGAAGACATCATTGAAGACATGCTGGAGTCCCCGCAGTGGAACGATGGGTTGGCGGGGATTTTAACCCCGGGCCGCCCTTTGCTGGCTACTCTGAGCCGAAGCGACCAAGGGTGGTGGGTAGCGCAAGACTACAACTTGAACGAGCAGCAAGCCTTCGACATCTTTTACGCTTTCTTGTGCATGCGCGAGCTGTACCACATGCAGCACCCGAACCTATGTAAGCGAGGAAAAAATAGCGTAAATAGAGTGGAGAGGCCTAGTATGACTCTAGGGTTAGGGTTAGTCCAGGAGGAGAGTGGGCCGGGATTTACCGTCGCTAGCGGAAGGTGCTCGATATTCATACGGAATAGTTCTACCATTCAATGAACTCCTGGGGATCTCGCGCTTCCTCGTATTATTCGGCGAATTTCCCCTCAATTCGCTTTGTTGTTGTTGTTGTTGT
>Ga0307931_1000299_pt1 | contig 29496 bp, 12 predicted proteins | sample OrgLakmetageno47_FD_201816 | JGI IMG/M metagenome (GOLD analysis project Ga0307931, IMG submission 201816) | Saline water microbial communities from Organic Lake, Antarctica - #47 | ecosystem: Environmental > Aquatic > Non-marine Saline and Alkaline > Saline | place: Antarctica: Organic Lake...
CGCGACGGAACGTATGACATCGACTATGACGACGGCGAGAAAGAATTGGACGTCGAAGCGAGCCTGATTCGCGAGCTTGAAGATGTCAGCGGCGGTCGGCGTGGCGGTCGTGACGACAGCCGAGAGAGGGACCGACCACGGCGCGAGGAGTCGCCACCCACCGACGGCGTGACCCTCATTGCGCGGGCGCTGCGCAACCAGCTCTGGGAATGGGCGCGTGGTTTTAGCAAGAGCGGCGGCAAGACGCGCGAAGCTTTGCACAAGGTGTTTCGGGCCATCGACAAGGGCGACACGGGGAGCGTGCCGAGGGCAGAAATGGCGAACTTGCTCGTGAAAAAGATGAAGTTGCGCGTGGCCCAGGCCGACGTGGACCTCCTGCTCGACTGCATGGACGTCGAGGGCAACGGCCTCATTTCGTACGAAGAGTTCGTGGACTTCTGCTGCCACCAGCCGGAGGGCCATGAGTTGGGCGTCTTGCACGCCATCATTTCGTCGGCCCTGCGCCGCAGCGGGCATGATTTGCTTCAGCTGTTTCAGCGGTTCGACGACAAGAAGCGAGGCACCGTGAAGGCAGCCGAGCTCAAGAAAGTGCTCAGCAAAATAGGCGCCATGGGCGACGATGGTCTGCGGTCGTCGGATTTGGCCGAGCTGGTGTCTCGATTCGCGTACGGCAACAACAAAGACGACGTCGACTACGACCTCTTCGTGCTCTGGGTGCTGGGTGGGAAAGACCTCCGAAAAGCCGAAATGCGCGTGCGCACTTCCTTACAGCGCCTGGTCTCCATGGGCTTAGACTACCAACGCATGTTTACCCTCATGGACCGGGACGGGAGTGGCACTCTTGACGCCAAGGAGTTCCGCAGCACCCTGGGTCGCCTTGGTCTAATGCTTACGGAGTCTGAAGTGCGAGGCTTGTTCCATAAGTACAGCGGCGGTGGTGGAGGCGGCGCTCGCGCCGGGGTTCGGTATGCAGATTTCTTGGAACTAGCCATCGACGACATTCGCGACTTGCGCGGGCGCATGGCGCTAGTGCCCCCCAAAACACGCGAAGCCCTCGAGGATTGGGTACAGCAACACGGTGGCGCAGTGCTGCGGCGGGCCTTTGCCAAGGCCGACAAAGCTCAAAAGGGCAGCGTAACGGTGCGGGATTTCGATAAAGTTGTGCTCAAGCACAAGACTCTGTTGCTCTCTAAAAACGACCTCGACCAACTCCGCAGTTGCTTTGAAATCGGTGCTCCTTCGTCGTCGACCAGCAGTAGTTCTAGTGCATCAACTGGCGTGGATTACGGCGCCTTTGTCGAGTTTGGACAACACGTGCCCGAAAACGAGGCTTGCGTTGAGCTGCACGAGATGCTCGCCAAAGCGGCCAGCAAAGAGAAGCCAGGTGCGCTAGAAACTGCTCTGATGGCGCGCGCTTCGTCTGAGACTGGGGCCGTGAGCATACGGTCGTGCGACAAAGTGCTCGAGTCTCGCTTGCGGCTCGACCTCAACGCACCCGACTTGAAAGGCCTCCACGCTCGCCTCGATCCCAGCGGCCGCGGAGACCTTGACCCCCTGTATTTGCTCCACTGGCTGGAGGCTGCCACACCAGAAGGCTTGGCTTCCTCGGAGCGCCGCTGTGGCCTAGGCCTGCACCAAATGTCGAGCCTCGGGAGGGATCCACTGCGGCCTTTTCGGGCGTTGGACCGCAGTGGAAAAGGCATCTTGCCCATGGCGCACTTTAGCGAGGCCATGGAGGTGCTAGGCTTGCCTCTAGGGCCTCACGAAGTGCGCGCTATGGGGCACAAGTTCGACACCACTGGTGGCTCCTCGTTTGCTTCATCTTCTTCTTCGAGTGAACCGCTGGTGGACTACGAGCGCTTCATCGCGCGTGCCAAGGAAGCTGGGATTGAGACTTTCGCGCCTCGTGGTGCTGCAGGAGGTAGCGATGCGTCAGAGAATGGCAGCGCAAGCTCCTCCTCGTCGTCTGCAACTTGCCTGTTGCCATCGAGCCTGCGAGGGCAGCTGTGGGCGTGGTACAAAGGAGACATGCGCGCGGACTCCAGCACAATGCTTGACGCGTTCAAGAAGGAAGACCGCTCGAGCAACGGCAAAATCAGCGCCCAAGCGTTCGAGCGGGTCACCGCCACTAAGCTCCGGATGCGACTCAGCAAAGCAGACACCAAGACCCTCTGCCGCGCGCTGGATTTAGATGGCTCAGGCCAGCTCCGGTGAGATGTATAAGTCGTACATGCGCACTTCTATTTGATTAAACTGTCGTAATGATGTGCGTTGCAATCAAGCGGAAAGCACCTGCGTAGCTGCGTAGCACTCCATGATAAAGAATAGTCTGTGCCCTTTTTGACATGCTTCCTGTGGACTTCATTTGTGACTACATGAGATTTATTTCGTCTGTACTTGTGTAGTATGAAGTAATCTAACGCATCACCCTTCTTCCGATTGTCCACCCGCCTTCAGGTACGGCGACTTCGTGGAATTCGTCTCCTACCAGCCCGAACCACCAAACGACGATGCCCTTGCCGAATTGCAGAGTCGCTTGAACGATACGCTTGCGCGCAACGAAGCAAACATCGCCGGGAGCAGCCGCAACAGCGCTACCAAGAGTGGCGGCGGGGAGTCCAAGTACGACCAATCCCGCGACAGCGACGACCTTGAACCTTCTTCTTCTTCCGACGCCGCACCCGTGCCACCTCGAGTGGTCCTAACCGCTTTCCACCGGCGCGACCCCGATCGTGCGGGGTGGGTGACGGCGTCGGTGTTTCGGCGCGTGCTCAGCGATGACTTGGGCCTCGAGTGCAGCGGCCCGGAACTGCGGGACCTCGAAGACCGTTTCGACCTGGGTTTAGACTCAATGGCTGCGTCCTCGAAGGGCAACAACAACAGCAGCTTGTCAAGGGTCGAAGACCAGGTGCGTTACGACCTCTTTGCGAAATGGGTCTGCGCAGGGCACAAGGTCTCAGCCGTCGAAAGGCGAGTGAAACGTTCGTTGCAGTGCCTCGTCGCGCACCCTGACAACAAGAGGAAAACCACTTTCCTGGCGAGGGCGTTTGAAGCGGCCATGGACTCGCGCGACCGCGATGGGACCGTAAATTTACACGAATTCGTGGGGGTGGTGCGCAAGCTGGGCCTCTTGGCGACCGAAGGCGAGGTCCGCGCGTTGGGGAAAGCCTATGCCTTGCCAGCCGTGAACAGGCGTGGGCGCGAGACCGAACAACAATCGTCACTTCAGGACGTGGTGGTGGATTGGCAGCGTTTCACTGCGCTCGCACAAGAGGGCAGCGCGCGGTCTCGCCACGGCGAAGAGGAGGTGGAAGACGCAGACGACGAGGATGCCCCCGAGGGGGAGCTCGCAGCAGCAGATGATGACGTCACCGCGCTAGCATTTCAAGTGCGGAGCCGCGTGCGCGCGTGGTCCAAGAAACACCCCGGAGAACTGGCCGCTTACGTGGTGAGCCTCCTGCACAGCAGCAGCAGCGGCGGCGGCGGAGGTGCCTCAGAGTTAGCCAAGACCAAGAGTAGAACCAGCAGCAGCCGCAGTGGTGGCATTAGTGGCAACGAAGAAGGCATGTTGAGTGTCAAACAGCTCCGAACAATGCTGAAAGCGTGCGGGAACGTGCGCTTAGCGTCTGCTGATGACGATGCAGCCCTCGCGGCTTGCTTCGACCCCAACGGCCAAAGTGGGGACGCGTCCATTGACCTCCTCGTGGACTTTCTGTTCCCGCCACCTCTGCTCGCGGAATTGGACGTGAGTTTGGGGAGTGGCATTCGACGGCGGCTCCGGTCCAAAGCGCAAACTCCGGCGGACTTGAAGCTGCTCTTCGGGGCGGCAGATCGCAAGGCGCACGGAGGGCCCGACAAAAAGGGCACGGGCTATTTGCCTAGGCAAACATTCAAAAAGTGTTTGTTGAAAGCCGATGAGGGTCTGGCACCCGATGAGATCGCTGCCCTGGAATCTGCCTTTGGCGACGACAACGACGACGACGACGGTGGCAGTGGCCGAGGCAGGCAAGGGCGGGGCAGTGATAGCGAAAGCGAGTCCTTCAACAGCGATCGAAGCGACGACTCCAGTGGCGACGAGCGTGACGGAAAGAGGCGCAGCAAAAAGACCACCCGGGGCCGGCAGCGCTCCGGCAGCACCGGCGGCGGTGGTTGGGGCATGTGGGGTCGGTCCAGTGACAAGCAAGAGGGTGAAGTGTGTTGGTTGCGGGTAGTGGCGTGGCTAGAAGCCGCGAATGCCACCAAGGTGGTCAGCCGTTGTCGTTTAGGACTCGCAGCGCGCCTGAGCCGCGGTGGGAGTGCATCGAACATCTTCGACAAGGCCTCGTCCCGCCACGGCCGTCTTGAGCGCGTTGAGCTTGAGGCCCTGGTGTCGTCGCAGGGTGTGGTGCTCTCGGAAGCCCAAAGCGATGCGCTCTGGCAGCATCTGGACCGCGACGAAGTGGGCTACTTGGACGAGAAAGCGTTTGCGCAGCTCTGTGGGGACCTCAGCAAGGGAAGCAGCAGCGCTACCATGGGGCGAGACCAAGATTACGACCGCACGACGCGTCCTGACATGGTGGCTTATTGTTTCATGATGATCATATGATCCCTTTTAGCTAGCTTGGAATTGTACGCCTGAGCGCATTTGCTCAATCCTGATGGAGCATTTTTCTTGGTGACTGTTTTGCTGTCCTCTCTGATATGATCGGCCTATTTTTATCTTCTATTGCTGTTGTGCCTCATTCTTTTTTGCAGGATCCCGCGGACATGTGGATGTCGGATTGGTTGTCTGAATTGCGGTATTCCCTGGAAGCGTCGTTTGAAGCCATTTGGCAGCAGTTTGACAGTGACGGCAACGGCGAATTGGATACCCATGAACTGGACCACCTTGTCGCTGAAATGCTGAAAGTAAGTATGGATTCAAATCCGAGAAGTGGTTTTAGAGATTATAGCAGTATTACTTTGATAAGCGTGTGCTTCGAGTTCCTACGGTTGAAAGATTTCAGCAATGATTTACGTGCTTCTTGTCTGGCATTTTCCTACTTACGTGTATTGGTGCGCGTGTACACATGTATCTCTCATCAGGCCATGGACCCTGAGTCAGAGCCCACCAAGCATCAGGTCAAGGAAGTGAAAGGTCGCATTGGCGTTGGCGGCGGCGGAGGGGGGCGCGGGCGCAACCCACGAGGAGTCGACAAGGGCACGCTGCGAGTTGGTTTATTAGACTACATCGAAGACGAGTTTCGGGAGCGGCTGAGCCGAGGGGAGGTGGGCAATGGCGCAGTGGCCGCGTGGGCCGATTGTGCGGGGCTCTTTGCGGCAGTGGACACCAATGGCGACGGGACGGTGACGCACGCTGAGTTTCAGTGAGTTTGATGTATGCATTGCATAAGGCAGTTACCAACGTTGTCATTAATGTTTTCTTTTTCTCATTTCAATCTCTTCTAGATTTCCTGACTTATTTGCGAGCTCGTCAACTAATTGAGGCTCATGTTCCAATTACCGTTTGCAGGTATGTGCTAAGCCATCGGCTCAAACTTCTCACCCGTACAGAGGCGATCGCGCTTGCGAGGGCGATTGACGTTGACAAGGACGGCACCGTATCAGTGCGGGAGCTTCGGCGAGCTCTCGATTCTGCTCGCGAAGACCTTCAGGACGGCGTTGAGTCTCAAGGCGCCAGCAGCCGCCGCCGCACCGGTACGAGGCGTGCAGACAGTAGCCGCCGCCGCCACAGCAGCAGCAGCAGTGGCCATCGCGATACTTCTTCGTCTTCTTTCATGGCGGCGTCGTTTGGGGGTGCAACTTTGTCGCTTACCCCCGAAGCACGAGGCGCGCTCCTCAAATTGAATGCCGGCGTAGCGCCTCGGCCGGAAGACTTCTTGAGCTTAGCCACGCTGGCAGGCACGAGTTCGTCCTGGCAAAGTGTGGCCAGCCGCCCTTCGCACCTCGCCAAGCTCGACGGTCTTCCAGGAAGCAAGCTGGGAAACGCTGTTTCAGGCCGCAATGCGCTGCGGACCGTGAGTCACGAGGCCACAGCAGCAGCTGCCCAAACCCTCGCTATTGCCAACTCCACGCCTTCGTCTCGCCGCGGGAGCGCAAAGCCCTCGTCATCGTCAGCGGGTGCAGCAGCAACAGCCGCGGGAACTTCGCTGGAAACTGAGCTGGCGCGGATGATGACGGTGCTGCATTTGAAGCGGGCCGAAGGCATTCCGTGCCCACCCGCGAGCCAGCTCGACAGCCAGCCAGGCGGCAGCGACGAGCAGGCAAGCACTGCGCGGGGCGTGCGAGTGTGCCTCTTTTACGCGGGGGACATCGGCCACCACACCGCGCACGACTGCATTGTGGGAAACATGTGCAAAACTGCCGCGGAAACTGCGGGCATGCCTCCGAGTAGCGCGTCCGGCAAGGGTGGCAGTGGTGGCGGAGGCAAAGAGCTGTCGTGGTTCTTTCGAGACGAGCCTGAGGACGGCGCTGTGGACGCACGGCTGCTGCTCACGGCAGACCCGCTGTTGGTGCAAGAAGATTTAGACCTCATGGAACCGCCCGACCTGAAACGAAAGCTTTTTGCGCTGATTGAGTTGACCGTGGTGGTGAAAAGGCCGAAAGCTGGAGCACCGTTTGGCAAAACGTCAACGTCATCGAGCGTGACAACAGCGAGAAGAAGTAAATCTACGGACCGAAACGATCGTAAAAGTAAGAAGAAAAGCGGCGCAAGCTCGAGTGACGATGATAGTAAAGATGGCAGTAGTGGCAGTTCAGACGAGGAGCAGGCACGAGGAAGGAATCGTCGAAGGAAAGCAAAGCGAAGCAGTGACAGCGATAGCAACGAAGAAAAAGAAGAAGACGGAAGTTCAGACAAAGAAGAAGAAAAGGACAACGGTTCAGGCAGCGAAGATGGCGATGCTCGTAAGAAAAGAGACAAAAAGAAAGGAACCAAAGCTGAGAGAAAGAAGGCAGGTCGTGGCAAAAAAGGCGCGGCGGAGTCACTGTCGAGTGACGAGGACTCCCAAGACGAGATGACCAACAAAGCCAAAGGCAAAAGTACACAGTACGAAACGGTGGAAGTGTCGTGCGGTTGGGTGAAGGTACTCTTCGCAGAGCTGTGCAAGAAGAAACGCGACTTGACTTTTGAGTTGCGGCATGGGAACCCTTGGGGCACCGAACCAGGCGAGCCATTGCCCGAAGAAGACCTCGCCCAGCAGGCCACGCTGCGGCACCAGATCCGAGACGCGATGCCCAACACTCTCGGTGCGCTAGTGGGCAAGCGTCGGAAAGCCACCTTGACTTTAGGGTGCAACCCTGTGAAAGAAGCAGGTGGCTGGACCAACGCCACTTCAATGGACGAAGTCCGGCTGCGCAGCTACAAAGTGCTCCCGAAAAGCGCCATGCTCGAAGTGTTTGGAGGCTTACCTCGCAATGCGGTCTTGCCGGTTGGGGGCACTGCCTGTGCTAGCCTCGCTTTGTTCAGTGCCTATGCAACCAGCTTACGATCGGGGGCTCTAGGCCGCCGTGTTTCGTCAATACAGGCAAGCCCGTTCTTGGCTCTGCTACCACGAATGGTGAATGACTCTGCCGTGCGCGCTGCTTTACTGGGTGCGTGGGCGTCGATTTACTATGCAAGGCTGACCGAGTTTACCTCCAGCCTTCACGGCAGCGCCAAGGACGAGGGTCCCAGTAGTAGTAGCCGTGTGCTCGAGGCGTTGCTACCGGTGCTGGAGCAGCTCGTGGCAGACTTTTGGATCGTCAGCAAAAGCAGTGAGAAGTTCATGCCCCCGTCCTCGTCCTCTTCCTCGGGTGCCTACGAGCACCACTACGTAGGAGGATACAACACCCTGCGTGAAGCAGCGCCGGAGAGCCACGCTGCGTTGAACGCTCGCACGCAGCGCATCATCAAAGCCTACAAGGCTTTGATTGCATCGCGGAGTAACGGGCACATGCCTGGTAGTGTCACAGCAGCAGCATCTGCACTCACGCAGGAAGGTGATCCAGATGCAAACGCGTTTACGATGCATGCGCCTTTCCACACCCGTGAGCTCAAGTTTCGAGTGAATGCTGACCCTCTTTGAGATAGAAATGAATGGGCGATCGGGTTGAAATTCCGAAGTCCGAACATCTTCCTGTTTTTGCATTCGAATGTTGGCGTATTTCGTATCCTTTGAGTCGCCTCGATGTTCTTAAAGGCTTTAGCACAGAAGCACAGAGGTGTGCGTCTTATTTCTTATGCGAAAGCATGCGCAAGCCATACGGCGGGCCATGTACTCCCGTCTTTATTCGCCAATAGGTCGGTGCTAGTGCTAATGCTGATCGCAGTGTTTATTTTTCTTATACTATCAGGGTTCATTCTGAAGCGCAGTTCCAGTTCGAATTTATTCGTGCCATCCTCAACTCAAATACTTATGGCGGTTAGTTACTTGTATAAAGTAAGCCCATTACTCGCCGGCATCTCATTTGGTCTTTCTCGCTAATTGTAGTCGTTAGAAGAGGGCACTCACACTCACACCTAGATTACATTTCTGGCCTCGCAGCTGCAATCATAGCTGCGTACTGATTAGCGCCTTCGTGGTCGCGGCGGTCCCACTGCGAACAATCTACTGCCACCTATTAAATTAGTGGCAATGATCCAGGCTAATTGAGGCAAAGACACACACGCACAATGAAGAAGATACAAATGTAGCGAGAAACAAACAGCCATAAAAAGTACCAAGGTAAAAGTAAAAAGTAACACAAACCTCAAGAAGAGAGCCAAGTGAGCCAGCAAAGGCCTTTTCTTTGAGCACTGCCTTGTTTCGCTGGTCAACACTCATGTTTTCGTAGGCAATCACGAGCCCTTGGAGGAGGCGGAGCGCTTCGACACGCGCTGACGCCACCGCTAACGGGTTCGCTGAGACAGGAGCTATTACTGACGATGAGGCACCGTTTCGCGCCATAGACGGTGGAGCCGATGCTGCCCGATGGTTATCCAGGAATCCCTGGTGAGAATATCCGCTGCTCGGGTGGTGGTGAGGATGAAGAGAAGAGGGAGGAGGCCCGATCATGGCGGCACTGTTGGATGAGTGGTGAGCTGCATGCGCCGAGAGCACATTCGTGAGACCTCGGAACGAGTCCTTGAAAACCATTGCGCATTGCTTGGCATCTCGGCAACGAGTCGCTATCCGCTGCACGTGACTCAATTCAGAGGAGCTAAGCTTGATGACCAGCGCCTGTGGTCGTTCACACGTGACACCCACACATAAACCGAACGAAGTGAGAACATTGATTTTAAAAGAATGCGTATTGAAAACCGATGCAATTCGTAGTAGATCACAAAATAAGAAACCTGAGACATGATCGGATATGCTTGTAGATTCTAGAAAACATATTACCTTGGCGAAATTGACGGAAACCTCTACGCCCTGCAAGAAGAGGTTCAATTCGTGCACCCCGCCGCTAGATCTATTCTCAGAAGCAGCCCTGGCAGCGGTGGCGTCGTCACTGCTTGCGTGCCTCAACACAAGCATGCCGGGAAGTGGCAGGGAAGGCCGGTACCCGTCGCGCTCAATTGTAGTCCGTACCTTTGGCGCTAATCGCCCCGCCTATGAGGAAAAGCGTGTGCATCAACAGGAGAAGCAAAAGAAGTGAACTGAATTTGAGAAGACGGGCCCACCAGGACAGAATGAAACTTTAAACAGTTAGGTTCGCAAATCAGCCGTTCTCTGTTGAGATACACGAACCTTGGCAGCCCACAACTTCACGACCAGAAGCGGGGCTTCAAGCATCGGTGACCCGTCGTCTCTTGAGGCCGTTCGCTCTCCTCGCTCGTCGCCACGCCCCCGCGAGTGCTTCGACGCGCGCTTCTTGTGCGACCTTTGTGGCCCATGGAGTGCTTTCCCAGTATCGCGCAGTGAATGGACGCTGCTGTTGGCACTGAGAATGGAATCGTCGCCTTCCTCGTCAACTGTTGATTCTCGAGCGTCACCGCCACCGTGAAGGTGTCCGCTGCTGCTGCTGCCTTTTGGGCGATGACGCGATGACCCACGGTGGTGGTGGTGCTGCTTGCTCGTTGGCCTCTGCCCTCGCTCTTTGGTCTGGTGCTGCAGCAGCTGGTGCAAGCTTTGGCGGCTTGGATCTGATATTTCGGACAAGTTCAGCGTAGCGTCAAAGTCATCATCACCCTCGTCGTCCTCGTCCTCGTGGTTCTTGCTTTTGCGGTGGCCGTATTCATTCGTCGGTTGCAGCGCAGCTTGCGTCAATTGAATCGCTTCCATTGCAGCAGCCAAAAGCTCATGGGTAGCGGCTCGGTGGTCGCCCTCTTCAGGTCCCGCTGATTTTCGCCTCTCGGGGCTCATCAAATCATCTTTCAACTCTTGGAGACCTGCCGCACCGTCACCTTTCAAAAGGTCACTCAGCAAAGGAGGCCATGAAGGTTGGTGGGCGTCAAAAGTGTGTGATGGGTGTGAGGGCACCAGCTGCGCCTGAGATGAAGAAGAAGCATCGGGAGGTGTGCCAACGAGAGGTTGCACTCCAGCGGCAGCGCACAGGTCGTTCAAAAGCTGGCTGAAAGCGCTTTCTACAAAGTTGGCTCGTGCAGTCAATGCGTCCATCTCCGTCTGATAAGCCCCCAGTAAAGCGGCTGCCTGGGCGCCTCGAACAGGGGACTCCGCAGACAACAGGGACACCGCAAAGGTTTGTTCCAAAAGGGTTCGCCTCGCTTGCTGGGTCGCTTCTCGAGCCGATTGAAGTTGCAGCACTTGCTTTTCTAGCACGTTGCGCTGCTGGGACTCTTGACGATAATTTTCATCACCGTCATGAATCGGCGGAGAAGGAGCCAAGCTAGCGGCAAAGACAGCCAAAGTTGAAGGCACTTGTTGGGCACGTGCAGCAGCAGAAGTGCGAAGAGGCGAATCCGGCGGGGAAGCAGGCGGCAAAACAGAAGTGCCACTTTGCTTGCTGATGCCTTTGGCGAAGCCCAAGGCGTGGCCTGTGGCATGGCCGTTGGTGTGACCTTCCCTGTAGGCAGCCCGGCGGACGGCTGCGACGTCGACTGGCGGCTCAGGAGGTGGAGAGGTAGTCAAGGATCGGTCTTCCTTTTGCTTGAGTGTGGCAACTTCTTGCTTCAAGCTTTGGACTACAGCCTCTCGACGGTCAAGTTCCTCCTAGCAAGGGGGGGTATTGGAAAGGTATATCGTTGAAAAATAGAAGGTAAAGAAGGAGCATGATCATATATTTCAGACTCAACCGCACGAGTATTAGTATTTCAGTACAGGTTCAAAGTACATTTCCTAGTCACAACCCCCACCTCCGCCTCGCGCCATGCCGATAGATACTTGGCAGTGTCCACAGCTCGCTCATTGACAGTTTGCAGCTCTGCTTGCAAGGCGCTTGCTTCTTCTTGGTGAGCCACCACCGCTGCCTGGTAGCGCTGCCACAATTGAGCGAGCTCAGCCTCGTGGCTCGACGCTAGGTCCGACATGGCCGCTGCATGTTGCTCTCGCTCCTTCAATACGATGGTTTCTGACGCACTGAGCTTGTCTTCGCAGGCCTGCAGCGCCGACGCCCGAACCCAATCCTCTCGTTTCGAGGCAGAGGAGTGCTTCTTGCCACTGGGGCTATGGCTATTCTTGTGGCTGTCACTGCGGCGATGTGGCGACGACGAGGACGGACTTTGCTCGTCGGCCGCTGCTGCTTTTCCTGCTCCTGCTGCTGCTCCTGCTGCTGCTGCTGCTGCTGAGTTGAACTTAGCGTCAGACCGTGCACGGGCAAGTGCTTCTTCAGCGAGTCTCAACTTGTGTTCGGCTTCATGGCATCTCGCTACCAGCGGGCCGGTCCGAGCTTCCACCTCACGATTCAGTTGCGCCAACACCTGAGCTTCCGCAGCAGACGCAATCGCTTGAGACGTCTCGGGCCTATCGTGGTTGAGCGGCTTCTCGGGTGCAGCAGCTTTGGCAACAGCTGCCTGAGTTTCTTGGCGAGATGTCTTCAGTTCAAGGGCTAGAGCATCTGCGTGTTGCTGCAATGCACTATAGGCCGCTTTTTGTGACTGAGCCTGAAACACATTTTGAATAAATAAGGCAAATGGAAGAGGAATAATAGAAATAAAAGGAGAAAACGAGAAATGGTCTGGCGAAAAAAACAAAGAAAGACACAAAGAAAGTATTGCGTGTAATGACATACGCCTTCTCACGAACCTTCGCGTGCAAGGTATCTATCTCCGCCACTTGCCGTTGGATCTCCGCCCGTAAAAACTCTGCATCTCGGCGCACTTCCTTCAAGCTCTCCTCTAGCTGACTCACTTGCTCCTCGAGGGCTTCTCGTTTCGCTTTCCACGATTGCTGCGAGGCACTGCTTTCAGCTTGCAATCTACTCATTGCCTCCGCATGCTCTTGCTTCGCAGCCTCGAATGCGGCACTAACTTCGGCCGAGCCTGCTGCCTTTCCGCGTGCTTCTGCCTCTTGTACGTCATTCGCATGGGCGCTCGTCGCGGCCGCTAACTCGTCCTTGAAGCGTTGTTCAGCGGAGACCACCGCCCCAGCTAGAGCTTCGAGCCGACTCTGTCGAGACGCCGCTTCAGTGGCTGCAGCAGCGCGCTCAAAGGTGAGAAGAGCTTCAGTTTCTTCGAGTTGGCGCTCCAATGCACTGACCTGTTTATGCACATATACACGCATGAGTAAGTCTACGCGGAGAAGAAGAAAAAGAATTCGTCAAGCAAAGGAAATCTTATAAAAGAGAACAATTTTCGCAACCATACGGCAATCTAAATGGCTAAACAACCTACATTGACTCACCTCTTTCTCTCTCAACGCGTGCTCTGCTTCTAGTTCTGTTTGCGCTTTGTTTTCGCCGGCTGCGTGCTTCTCCGAAGCTTTCGACAACTTGTCGTTCTTAGTTTCCAACTCCAAAAGTAAAGTTGAGCACCGCAACCGTAAAGCATTAAGCTCTTCTTCCAAAGCATCTGCTCGAGCTTGAGCTGTTGCAGTGGTTTCCTCAGTCTCCGCCTCAAACTTGGCCACTGTTGCCTTGGCCGCGTTTAATTCAGCTAATGCACTCTTCAGCTCCTCCTTCAAGCTCTCTTCTTTCTCCTGCCACTCTTGCGCCTTCGCCGCCATATCCGTCTCCATTGCCAGCACCTGCTCTTGCAAGCTACCACAACGCCGCCCTAACTTCATCTTCAGGTCCGAAGCACCCTCGTTCGTCGCGGCCTGCTCCACTTCCAAGCGCGCAATCTCTTCGCGAAGGGCGTGCAGCTGAGCCTCATGGGCCGCTTTCGAAGGTGCGTACACGATCGATTCGCCGCCCGGCGAATAGGGCAGCTGCAACGCTTGTTGCGCTTTTGATGTTTCTTGTTGTTTTCGCAGGTCCCCAAGAGCTTCCTGGAGCTCCTCGACTTGTTGACGGAGTGTCGCTTCAGCCATCGCATGTGAGCTAGCTTGTGCATCTAGCTGAGTTGAAGCTTCTCGATCTTTGGTTCGATGATCATCTCGCTCTTCTTGCATGTTTTGCTCCATCTCTTCCAATTTCGCTTCAAGCTCTCGTTGTGCAGCTGCAGCAGTCTTGAGGGCTCGCAGATTTTCATACAGTTGCTGGTCGCTCTCCGCCAAAGCACTGCGCAGCTGTTCTTCAACCACTTGAGCCTGCTTCTTTGCCTCTGCATTGCCTTCAGCCCGAGCCTCAGCAATGGCAGTCTCCGCTGATTTCAACGCTGCTCTTGCTGCAGCCTTTGCTTTCTCGTCTCTTGCTTTAATCTTCTTCTTAAGAGCATTGATCTCCTGCACTTGCGCCTCTAGTTGCGCTGTGAGTTCTTGTCGGCATGTCTCGAGCTCTTTTTGCGCCTTCATAGCGGCTCCTTGCGCTTCCTGCTGCGCATTTGCTGACGCTGCCTCCGCTGCCTCCGCTGCTGCTGCTGCTGCTGCTGCTGCTACTACTGCCATGCCGTTTTGGTCGATCGAAGTTTGCAGGGTAGCAACACGCTCTTCCGCTAGCTTCTTGGCGCGAATCACTTCGAGGTAGTTTTCTTGCATGGCCTCCAGCTGATCACGGAGCTCGGCCAATTCCGCTGCCGCGAGCGTTTGTGAAGCATCGAGATCGGCTCGGAGCTGTGCAGCGCGTTTGCGAGCGCGCTGCAGTTCAGCTTGAATGCCAGCGGTGGCCTGGTGGGCGGCACTGTCGCCAGGCGATAAGGGGTTAGAAGAGGACGTGGCGTGGTTTGCTGCGCCGTCGTTATCCTTGCTAGTAGCCACGAGCCTTGCTAACCGCGCATGCGTGGCAGCTTTGTCTGCTTCAAGGGCTTCCATCTAGTTGAGATATTGTAAAACAGATGAGGAATCATAAGTGACAAAAAGTACGTACAAGCAACAAGATGGGCGCAAAGTTGCGTTTGAATAGTACGTAAATACAAGAAATTTAAATCGTTATGAAATGCCAGCGCGGATACAGTCTCAAATTTACCTCATCTTTCATCAGAGTCAGTTTAGCTTGCAGCGTCGCTATTTTGGCTTCATACACAGCGCTTTGCTCTCGAGTAGTACTTTGGGCAGCGGCAACGGCAGCTGCACTAGAAGCAGCCGCAGCTCTCTCTTGAGTCTCAAGCTGAAGTGTTAAGTGTGCCACTTTTTCCCGAGCATTCAAGGCTTCCTCCTGGACCTTCGCCTCCAATTGAGCTTGGGCGCTTTTCAATTGCATCACAGATGAAGTCGAGTCCGACAGTTCGCTCTCAAGTTCCTGTATACGGGCATCTTTCATGGCGTGGTGGTTCGCAGAGGACTCTTCGAGAGCTTTCGCCGATGCGTCAGCGTCTTCAGCAGCGGCCGTCGCGGCCTCGAGAGACTCCTTTGTCGCTTCAAGGAGTGCTTCCATCTGTCTCTTGGCTTCTTCCATACTCAATATCTGCGCTCGGGCCTCTTCTAATGCGTCCTGCAAGTTATTCACTTCATCTCCTTTTGTTTCCAATACTTTCTGAAGTTCATCTTGGGCTAAAGCTAACTGGGTCTCCAGATCAGAGCGCGCATCTTCAGCAGCCTCTGCGTCTGATCGTTCTCTCTCGGCATACTCAGCGCGTAATGCCTCTAGTTCACTTTCCAGTCGCACTGTTGTTGACTCCGCAAGATCTTTCTCCATGGTCAGAGCTTCGATTTCGCTGTTGCACGCATCGACTTGTGCTTCTAATTTCGCCTGAATGGCCAATTCTTGCTCCTCTGAATCTCTTGCCATGATACGTGCATCAGTTAATGCTTCTTGAAGCTTGTCAATCTCAAGCTTCTTTGATTTCAACAATTCTCGAAGTTCATCTCGCACAACAGCTAGTTGGGCCTCTAAATCAGATTGCGCATCTTCAGATGCCTGCATGTCTAATCGTTCCCTGTCGGCATATTCTGCGCGTAATGCCTTTAGTTCGTTCTCCAGTCGCACTGTTGTTGACTCCGCAAGATCTTTCTCCATGGTCAGAGCTTCGATTTCGCTGTTGCATGCATCAAGCTTTGCTTCTAATTTCGCCTGAATGGCCAATTCTTGCTCCTCTGAATCTCTTGCCATGATACGTGCATCAGTTAATGCTTCTTGAAGCTTGTCAATCTCAAGCTTCTTTGATTTCAACAATTCTCGAAGTTCATCTCGCACAACAGCTAGTTGGGCCTCTAAATCAGATTGCGCATCTTCAGATGCCTGCATGTCTAATCGTTCCCTGTCGGCATATTCTGCGCGTAATGCCTTTAGTTCATTCTCCAGTCGCACTGTTGTTGACTCCGCAAGATCTTTCTCCATGGTCAGAGCTTCGATTTCGCTGTTGCATGCATCAAGCTTCGCCTCGAGTGTCGTTCTAATTGACTTTGTATAATCCTCTGCGTCTGCTGCTCGAGCACATGCCTCTTCTAACTCTCTTCGCAGCTCGCGCACTTCGTCTAACCTCGATGCTAGAGCTTCCTGATTGGTTGCCAGTTGTGTTTCCAAATCAGAGCGTGCATCTGCAGCTGCCTTGGCATCTGCTCGAAGACTGGCTAGTGACTTCTTAGCAGATCTCAGATCACGAGTCAAATCCTTTGCTTCTTTCGTCGTTGCTTCAAACTTTGTTTGAAGTTCATCTCGCGCAGTAGTCACTTGATCCATGTGGTTAGATTGTGCACCTTCGGCTACCTCTAGGTCTAATCGACTCTTGTCTGCATGTTCAGCGCGCAACGATCCAAGCTCACTTTCTTGTCGGGCAAATGTTGACTCCGCAAGATCTTTCTCCATGGTCAGAGCTTCGATTTCGCTGTTGCATGCATCAAGCTGCGCCTCGAGTGTCGTTCTCGAGGTGCTACAGTGCATCTTCACTTCTTCCAGTTGAGATCTGGCATCATCTAATGCTTCTTGTAGACCCGTTGCTTTGTCATCTTTTGCATCTAAGGCCTCCTGAAATTCATTTCGCGCGGATACCAGTTGTGTTTCTAAATCAGATTGCGCATCTACAGCAGCTTGCGCGTCTGATCGTTCCCTGTCGACACATTCAGCGCGTAATGCCTCTAGTTCATTCTCCAGCCGTGCCGATGTTGACTCAGCAAGATCTTTCTCCATGGTCAGAGCTTCGATTTCGCTGTTGCACTCATCGACCTGTGCTTCTAAGGTGACCCTGGTGGCCATTTCTTGCTCGACTGCATCGGCCGCTTGGACTCTTGCATCTGCCAGCGCTATAAATAGCTCACTAGCTTCGTCTGACTTCGATGCTAGAGCTTCCTGATTGGTTGCCAGTTGTGTTTCCAAATCAGAGCGTGCATCTGCAGCTGCCTTGGCATCTGCTCGAAGACTGGCTAGTGACTTCTTAGCAGATCTCAGATCACGAGTCAAATCCTTTGCTTCATTGCTTCCAGCATTGGTTGCCTCACTTCGCAATTCTTGCGATTGACTGAGCTCTGCTTCAAGGTTTGCAATCGTTTGTGCCGCAGAAGCTTTCGCAATCTTCAATTCCGCTCGCAACGCAGCTCCTGCTTTCTTTGCTTTAGTCAATTCTGAGCGCAAAGAGTTGTTCTGGGCCATGTCTTTAGAATCTACAGATGCTTCGGTATTGACGCTTCGGAGCTCCAATTCTAATTGCGCTAATCGTTCCTGAGCCACACGCTTTTCTGACGCTGCTGCCTCGGCAACTTGAAGCGTTGCTGAATGTTTAGCCTTATCTGCTTCCAGGAGTTCAATTTGATTAGAGAGAGCCTTCACTTCTGCGCGCAGCGATGCTTGCGCCTTTTTGGCGTGCTTTGCCTCAACCTTTAGCGTGTCAACCATGGCGTGAGCATCATAATTGGTCTGAGTCGAGGATGTCTTCACAGCTTCCAACGCAGTCTCAAGTTCGGCAGCTCGGGCTTCTGCTATATCTTTAGCACGTGTCTGGGTTCCGACTTCTCCTTCTAAAGTCGCTACGCAATCGCGGGCGTGCTTCAGCAACAATTCTAATTCCTCGTTTTGGGTCCTTCGTTGAGTAAGATCTTCTGAGAGGCTAGCTGATTCAGCTTCCCGTAATTCGAGCGCTTTCTTCAACGACTCAAGGTCCTTTGAGGCAGAAATATCGCATGCAGTTGCCTGACCTGTCGCGATTTCTGCCGCCTTCAAATCTTCAACGAGTTGCATAGCACGAGATTCAGCGAGCTGTCGCTCAAGTTCTGCTGCCTCTGCTTCCTCAGTGGCACCTGCGAGATTTAGTTCAAGCACCTTCAAGATCGCATGAGTTTGCGCCTTTTCACTCTTCATTTCAGATACCTGATGTGAAAGCGCACTGGCCTCTTCTCGCAGACTTTCTTGAGCCTCCTTTGCATTTTCAAACAATCTCTCCAGTTCGTGTAAAGATGCCTCAGACGCTGTTGCAGCAGATTGCGCCTCGCTCAGACTTGACTCAAGCTTGGAGACACGAATTTCAGCGAGATCTTTCTCAAGGACCAAAGCAGATGTTTCTTCCTGTGCCGCGCGTCGCTGTGCTCGTAAAAGCTCTATCTCTGCGGCCTTCTGGCTCCTTTTCTCTGCTTCGAGTGCAAGAGCCCCCTCTAAATCTTTGACTCTTGCAGCAAGCGGGGTCTCATTTTCATTTGACCCAGTGTTGACGTCCAATGCACTTTTCGGTCCTTGAATGTCTGATCTCAACGCTTCAAGTTGTGACTCAAGAGCAGACACGCGATGCTCAGCGAGGGTCTTCTCAAGTGACGTGGCTTCCAAATCTTCTTCTGACGCTTCTAGACGAGCATGAAGCAGTGCTATCGTAGCATCATCTTGAGCCTTTGAAAGCTCTGCAACAGCAACCTGTTCTTCAAAACCACTAGAAACAACGTGAAGATATTCAACTTGCTCGTTAGCTAACTTGAAATCCTCTTCAAGTTGAGCTAGTTCGGACAACTTTTTCTCAACAAAGATTTTCTCGTAATTTGCCTCCTGACTCTCCAGCTCAGAAGTCGCGAGTTTGGCTTCAAGTGAACCTAAAGCCGTATCACTTTGCCTCTGACAGTCTTCAAGACGTATTTCCAAGTCAACAACTCTTGCATTGGCTACCTCTAACTCATGATCTAGCAACTGTGCGCGTGCAGTATCGCTGCCTGTCGCCGCCAGAGAGGCTTCTACCACCTCGAGCTGAGCCTCAAGGGTCTTGGCACGGTGCTCAGCCAGTTCCTTCTCCATCAAAAGTGCATCAACTTCGTCTTGCGTAGCAGCTAAGTTTGCTTCCAAGACAGCATGCGAGGCGCTCTCGAGAGATGCATGGTCATCAGAACCTGGAACATCGCCCCCAATGAAACGCTTCTCATCGGCCGGTGGGTTGCTGGTAGCTGGCGCAGGATTGTATGTGCTGTCTAAATCTGTTGCGGATGTCAAGGTAGTATCTCTGTCAAGTGGGATGGCTATGTTATTGGCAATGGGAGGCGAATTCGACTCGTGATTTTCTCGCAGCGTTTCTGACTTCGCAACAAGCTCTTCATTCTCAGCCTGTAATGCTACGAGTGCTTCCCTGGAATTGCTCAACTCAATGGCGAGGGCCTCAACGTTGAGGCTTGTATCCCCGACAGAGTGCTCGTTGTTTGCAGTGAGAAGCTCAGAGACGCGTCTACGTTCAGCTTCCAACGACTCCAACGCTGCTCTCTCTTGCTCTTGCGCAAACTCGAGCGATGCCTGGAGGCGATCTGACCAAGCTCTTGCCGCTAAAAGCTCTTCCGATAATTTCTTGTTGTCCATGTCAACAGCAGCAGGCCGCTCTTCGGACTCGGCAGCTCCTGAATCCACCTCAAATTTGGACGACTTAAGCGCGTTCATCTCTGCTCTAGCTTCGGCAAGTTGTTCCCTTAAAGTGACCAACTCCGCATTCTGCTGAACAGTACTTAGAGAACTGTCTATCGATTCACCATGAAATATTCCAGAACATCGGATAAGATCGGCCTTTAGTACTTCACACGACCCCAGATCAAAGCGCGAAACTTCGGCTGCCAATTCAGCTGGGTTTTTGGCTTTTCTCCTAATAATGGAAGCCTCATCTGCACTAGATATACCACTGACGCGAGTCTCAATGTGTACACTGCCAGCACTTACACGGCCCAAAGAAACTTGACTTTTGTCCACCCCAAGCCCTAGAGCGACAGCTTCGAGATAGCGGGCTCGATGGTCATCGTCAAAGTCACCAACAGCTTGCTCTACGAGCGCCACACTCATTTCTAAAACAAATGAGCTACTCTGATACTGTGCCAGTTGTAGCTTCAAGTCCGATACTTCAGTTTTGAGGCCTTGCACTTCCTCATCGTGTGCCATTAATTCGTTTTCCACTTCGACTGCTGTAGCTTCAAGCTCTGCACTCTTCGAATCAAGCTCAGCTCGAAGACCTTCAACGATGTCTACATACTTGGTGTCGGTATCTAATGGAGTAAGCGCATCCCGAGGAGCTCCTTGAGCCGCTGCAAGCTCTTCTTTCAAGTTTTCGATTGATTCAAGCATCTCTGCGATTCGGGACCTGCTTGACTTCTGCTCCGCATCCGCAGCAGCATAAGCAGATTCTGCTGATTCTAATTTCTTCCGCGTTTCATTAAGCTCTTTCAGCATGGAAACATTCGGCGTGTCACCCGTTATTGGCTCATTCGACCCCAAGGCAACTTCTAACTCATCTCTCAGTGCATCAACAATTTCGGAATTCAAAGCAGTGTGTGCGTCGAACTCTTCGCGCACCATCCGGAGCTCCGACTGGACAGCATTGCACTTCTTTTCTGCATCTTCTTTGAGCTTCGTCTCTGCATCGAGCTCGCTCTCCGCTTCGACAGCCAATCCTTTAAACATCTCGAGCGCACTTCTTACATCTAAAATAGACGAATTACTAGCGTTTTGGATTTTTGATAATGTGGTTTCGAGATCATCAATCGTTACTAGAGCCTCTCGAAGGTCATTTCCGAGCTGTTCTGCTTCAAGCCTTTCTCTTGAAAGACTGCTCTCAGCCGAAATTCTCTCGGAGTTCGAAATATCAAGATTATCTTCAACCTCTTGAACTTTTTCTTTTGCTTCAGCTAAGTCCTCGCGCAGTGATGCGACATCGCAGCCTTCACTTTCCAGCGCTGCGACCTTCTCCTCAAGCTCTCGTTTCTCCTTTTTGATGCTAAACAAGGATTTCATCATATCTTGCCTCTGAGAAGTGGCCCACGTCAGCTTGTTTCCTAAAGAAGATACCTGATCTTCCAACTTCCTAATATCTTCACTCAGCTCAGAGGCTTTTTCTTCTGCAGCGCTTGCAAATTCTTGAGCGTTATTGCGTTCCTCTTCTGCCGAAGCTGCGGCCTCTTCGTAGTCCTTGAGCTGTTCGCGGAGCTCTTCGACCTCAGTTTCAAGTGCTGTGACTTGCTCCACGGCAGCATCGTTTTCCTTGACTCTTTCGTTCAAGTCGTCAACATCTTTGGTAAGTTGACTGATTTGTTCGGTTAAATCAAGGCGTTTGTCTGCAGAGGTCTCGAGAGCTCGCCGCAGCGCTGCTTCTTTTGACTTCGAAGATGCTTGCTCCTTGATGAGCTCTTTGCGAGTGTCGTCTAAATCCTTCTCGAGCTTGCTCACTGATTTTGCTTCCTTTGCTGCTGCTTTCACTTCCGCGCGTCGCGCTCGCCAGCCCTTCTTTACAGCAGTGGGTGGTGTCATCATTACACCTGAAAGCTCTTCAAGCGCCTGAGCTCGACTTTCAGCTTCACTTTTCTCCTGCTCGAGCTTGGTCATGTCCACTCGACATTTTGCCAATGCTGCTGCCGTAGCTTCATGTGCAGCCACTAAATCGGTGGTATCTTCTTGGCTCTTTTCGAGCTCCGCAAGTGCTTTTTTGGTGTCTACTAAATCTGCCCTTAACTCAATCAACTCTTCAGATGCACGAACCTCAAAATTGAGGTCGTCAAGCACGGAAACTGGATTCAGTGAAGCACTCGGAGCTTCTGGAGTCACAACTTCGGCTTCTTTCAACTTTTCATTCAACGAAGCCACTTCTGCTTCAGCTGCCTGAAGCGCAGCCATGCGTGTCTCGTGAATCGACCTAAGGTCTTGCAAATCGCAAAGCAATTCCTGAGAACGTGAGCACTCTGCGTCAAACTCTTCTTTGATAGACGCGACGTTGGCTACTGCATCCGCAAGAGCCTGCTCTGAGAGTGCAGCACTGGTTTTGTGCTCCTCATGTAACACGGTGATCTGTTTTGCGTGATCTGAAATCAGTTCTTCCTGGTGGCGTTGGCACTCATCTAACTCGTGTCTAAGAGTATCAACCAATTTTTGCAGTACCTCGATTTCCTCAGAATCGTGCTCGAGACCATCTTGATCTTTCTGTAGCTCTCCTACTTCGCCCGCACGAGACTCCTCGTGGACAACTTGTTCGCTGTCAACATCCGCTTGAATTGCCTCCAAAGAAGATTCATCCGCCTCCGGCGACTTGTTAGCCAACTTCTGAGCTTCCAAGTATTTATCATGCATCACAGACAACGATTGCTCAAGATCTCTTTCTTTCGTGCGAGCGACGACGAGAGCTTCCTGTAATTCATGCTTCAATGCCGCTTCGACCCTTAGCCTTTCTGCACGCATATCGGCTTCGGCGGCACGAAGATCGTCCATCTCAATTCTCAAGACCGCTGCTTCTTCTGAAGCAGTGTTCAAGGCTGCGGCTTTTTCGTCAAGTGAAGCCCTTGCCTCTTCCAAAAGTCTAGCTAAATCAACTTTTAGTTCACCAGCGCTTTGCTCTACCTCAAGTGCACGCGATTTCATAGCCAGCTCTTCTTTCAAGGCACCCATTTTTTCAGTCAGAGCTTCATTGTCTGCCGCCATAGCAGTTGCCTGCTTCCGTGACTCATCAAGAGCTTGCAGCGCTTCACTGAGGTCACTTTCACGTTGGTTTATTTTAGATTCGAGGTCGGATTTGATCATTTCGACTTCCAAAGTCTGTGCTGGAGCATCGTCTCCCTCTAGCGTAGCCGCAACCTCAGCCGTTGCATCCTTGGTATCTTTGACCAGCAGCATTTGTGCCTCACCAACTTCCTTTTGCGCTTCAGTTCGCTTTTGCGCTTCAGTTCGTACTTTATCTATTTCTTGCTTCAGCATCGATATTTGATCATTCAAGTCACCAATTGTAAGATGCATTTCTTTACGCACACTAGCCGTCTCTTCTTCAGCTACAACCAAAGCCGCAGATTCTTTCATCGCTGCCACGTTTGCCATTTCCAGAAGTCTGGCAGACTCTTCTTTGAAGGTGTTGTGCATTGATTCAAAGCCCTCAAGTTTTTTGTCGCAAATTTGCACTTTTGCACTTTCTAATTCAAGTTCACATTCAAGTTCACCGATGCGGGCCTGCGCTGCCGTAAACTCCTTTGCAGTAGACGCTAACTCTTCTTGCACTTTGTCACACAATTTACTGGATGAAGAAAGGTCAGCTTGGGCCCTCGAAAGTTCGTCAGTCAGTTTTGCGATTTCGTTGATAAAGCGTTCATTCTCTGCCGCAGCTTCATTTGAGGCAGTGCTGGCCGACTCGTCCCGAATTGTACGAGCTTCCGCAACTTCTTCATGTGCTTGTGCGCGCACTTGATCAAGCTCCCTTGATAGCATCGACACTTGGTCATCGGCACAAGCACGAACAGAATCGATTTCTGCCTGCAAAGTTTGTAGTTCACGTTGAGCTGCAGCCAATGCCAACGCTTCTTTCTCGATGTTCGCATGGGCATCTTTGAGCTCATCTTCAAGCTTTGCAAGAGCGTCAGAGTGGTTTTGCTCCAACTGCTCAGTCTCCATCGCATGCTTTTTCTCCATATCATCGACCTTTTCGCAGGCTACTGTGGACTCCTTTAGAGCCGTCGAAAGTTCTTCTTGTAAAGCGTCTCTCGTAGTAGCTAGCGATTTGCTGGCTGTTGAGGCAGCAGTTGCCTGCTTGCGCGCAGCATCTAGAGCTTGCACCAAATCGGCAAGCTCTTGATCGCGCTGAGATAATTCAGACTCCAGCTCGGCTTTAGTAGCATTAAAATCAAGGGCTAACTTGGAAAGTTCCTCGTCTTTACTCTCACGAAGTGCCGAGATTTGAGCAACAACTTCTTGGGCGGCTTCTGCTTGTAGCGCTCTCGCCTCGGCAGCTCCTTCGAGTTCCTGAGAGCGCACTCGATCAAGTTCGCGAGTAAGCTCAGAAATTTTGCCATCAGTCTCACTACGGAGAGAAACCAATTCTTCGCGTAACCCTTCAGCTTCTTCCTGGGCTGCAGTAAGAGCATCATGAGCTACCACTAGAGCCACACCTTTTTCTTCAGCCGCTTTTTCTGCCTCCTCGAGAATTCTCGTTGATTCATCTTTGAACTTGCCATGCTCCTCTTTGAGCATTTTGAGACCTTGAGTGTTGGATTGACTAGTTTGCTCCATATTCAAGGCGTGCACACGTGCCAACTCCTCTGCGTGGGCACGTGCTGCCTTCGACGTCTCAACAGCATTCGCAAGTTCAATTTCCAGCGCATCTCTAGTTTCAGCAAGGGCCTGCCGTGCTCTATTGGCAGCTTCGATTTGAGCGGTGGCAGCATCCAGGTCGCGACTACGCTGTGCGAGTTCCGCTTCAAGCCCTGCTTTTGTCTCACGAAATTCTGTTCGCAGCGCCTCTTCACCGTCATCCGCAGCGCTCTTCGCACTGGCGAAATATACTTGCCATTTTTCGTTTATCGCATCAAATTTCTCTTCAGCTGCCACGACAGCAGCTGCATGGTCCGTTGTTATTGTACTGATTTGTTCCTGTGCTTCTTTCAATTCGCGCGTAACAGAAGTGGTGTGCTCTTGAAGAGCTGCAAGTTCGGCCGAATGATTAATTTTCAGGGACTCAATAGCGCGAGCGTGTCTCTCGCTCATATTTGCAAGGTCGCTTACAGCCGAACTCTCTGAGGCATTACGAAGGTCTTCAATTTCTAGAGTATGTCTTTGAACGAGAGCAGCTGTTTCTTGTGCGTGGTTTGCCTTTTGTTCGTTCAGGTAGGTTGTGTGAGTACCATCAAGTGCCCGCAGCGCTCTCGCATGTTCTTCAAGCAACTGTGACCTTGAGTCTTCAGCTTCTTTTTTGGCTTCTTCTACTAGCTGTCTAGATTTATCTAACTCTTCGAGGGCAGCTGCTTCTGATTTCTTTACTTCGACAACTTCGGCCCGAGCAGCGAGTAACTCTGCCTCAGAGTCTTTGTGCTTTGCAACCAGAGACTTCGTGCATTCCAGCTCAGAATCCAGCTCTTTTTGAAGTAATGCTCTTTGCCTTTCTGCCGCCTCGAGTCGTTCGAGAGCCACAGATGTCTCCTCTGAAGCTACCTTGAGTCGACTGTTTGCAGCATCAAGGTCGCTTTTTAACCGTTCATAATCCCGAATCACACTGCGCAGCTCACTCTCTTTGATTTCAATTTCCTCGTCTTTCTGCCCGACAATGGCTGCAACTGACTGAGCAGCCACTGAGCTCGCTGATGTTTGCTCAACACGCATTTCTTCCAGTTGAGCTTGAAGTAATACTTGAGCATTTGTAGACTCTTTTTTAGCGGTGTGTGCCTGCTCCAAATTTTGTTCAAGCTCAAGAAGTTCAGCAGCGTGATTTCTTGCTTCCTCGGCTAAAGCAGCGTCAGAGGCAACCTTTTGATTGGACAAAACTGTTTCGTGCTCTTGCCTCATGAAAAACACGCGAGATTCGTGAACATTGGACAATTCAGTTGCAACAGCCTCACTTTTCTCGAGTCTATCTTTCAAAGATAATATCTCAGCTTCTAGCTTGGAAGATGACTCGGCAAATTGCTCAGACATGTGGTTCGTTGCTGCAACCTGACTTTTTTGAAGCTGCTCTTTCAAAGAAGAAATTTCTTCAATGAGCTTCAGCTCAGTATCCTTGGCTTGAGCCCTCTGAGATGTAACATCCTCGACAGATTGGGCAGCTGCTTTTCGCCAAGCTACCATGCGCTCTTCGGCATCTTTCACTTGAGATGCCATATTATCCAGTGCTAACGCGTGATTTTTTTCAATTTCGCTCCTTTCAGACTAAACAACCACAAAACATCACAATGGTTAATATTTGTACATTCAGCAAAGTAAATTTATGAACGAGTAATGTTTTTAATGAGTATAAACAATACTCACATTCCAAGCAGCAGCTGCTGCTGCAGCAGCTTTGGCGCCATCTTCGATGAGAATAGCGACATCATCGCTATCATCTTGCTCCCCGGCACTAGTCTTTCCCAATACTACTTGAGCGCCCGGGCTAGACTGCTCCTCGATTTTTTCGCGCAGTTCTTCAAGTCTTTCTTGGGTTTTGGATAGATCCATGCTCATGCTCTCGATTTCTTCTCGGAGTTGCTCAGCTTGGCCTTCAGCTTCATTGGCTCGATCTCGTTCCAAATATAATTCCTTTTCTGCATCGTCTGCTCGCTGCTTTTCCATTTCGAGCTCAAGATTTGCAGCCGCCGCTAAGTCTCTTGATTCATTCTCGAGCTCGACTATGCGCCCTTGGAGTTCCTTAATGTGGGCGGAATCAATAATGTGCTTCTCTTCCAATGCTTCGTTATCCTTTCGAAGATGCTCCACTGCGTTTTCGTCTTGTTCTCCAGGGGGTTCGCAATTACTTTCAGCTGCGGTCGCGGATGTAGCAGCTAAGGCTTTTGGAGTGCGCGCTGGGATAACAGGTGCTCTTGGCTCAAGTTGCAGTGCCTTGCCCTGCAAACGACGCTTCCGCCGATTGATACCCCATCGAAGCTCGGCGAGGTAAAGTGCCATTGCAAGGTCGTTTGAACACCACTCGTCAGGTAGCTCCCTTGGAGTGAGAATTTTGGGCACCTGCATCTTTTCATGCGCGACGTCTATGGCACGCTGCGCAATAGCGATGCCCGAATACTCTAAGCCTTCCTCGCTCAATGAATTTAGTTGAACCCCAGACGACTGCACCAAGTACCACAAGACCTCGCCGTCTGCCCAGCTGCCAGTGAGATTATTCGGCACGCGATCAGGGAACGCGATGCGATTCGCTTTGTGGTTTGCTTGAGCCTGAGCTTGAGCCCACGCGAGGAGCTCCTTGGCAAACGCTGTTGGGTTCACTGGCATAGGAACTCCAAAGAGTGCTGACCGACCCCGCAGGTGCTCGAAAACTTTCCAAACTAGGAGCAAGACGGCAGCTGACCCATCATCATCGAGCGAGCCGTCGCTGTCACTGTCTCCACCATCTGAAGCCGCGCTTCCTGTGATGGATGAAACTCTGCTGTGAAGCATATTGCAGTCAATACCTTGCATTTCTAAGTAGGTAATGATCAATTCCAAGTTAGCGTCGCGATTGCTGCGGCCTGGGCGCAAAGGGCCCAAGCTTGAGAGACTGTCGCCGCTCGACTTCACATCCTCATGCTCTTCAGCTTCGAGAAGCTCGTAAAGCAGCTTGCCATCCTTTAAATCTACAGTTACATCATGGCAACGCTTGCCATGTCGCCCTAGCCAGTCATTTAGCCACAACTGCACCGCACGGAGCGCCAGTTCTATAGACCTCATGATGAGCCCACGCTATGACGAGAGGAAAACTCGGCGGTACTGTGGAAATGATCGAGAGTCAGTGCGCGATGCGTTATTGAAAGCGTTAATGGCCAGAGTGAACGGTAGACAGTAGGGACTACGCAGGGGAAATTGCCATCATAGCGATATATCCTGCTCCTGTAAGCTCTTAATAACTAAGCCCTTAGAGCAACATTTTTCTTGCTGGAAGAAACCCCGGGAAGTGTCGCTTTTTTTAAACTTACTTGCACTACTGTAGTATGGTATAAAATACACCCAGTTCAAAAAAAAAGAAGCCTGAGCCTGGCTTTAAGTCTGGCCCGGGAGACTCTGTAGAAGTCAACTAAATGGCAACCTTCCTGTTGGTTACTAAATCCCTCCCGCAAGGGGGGGGCTGGATGTACCAAATAATAGACCCGGTGCCATCTAGTCGGCATCTACATCTACAGAGTCTCCTGGGCCGATCTGTAAGCCGGGCTCGGTGTTCATGTAATCGCCCTTAATAGTAGCCTTTTTTATGCATGTATAAGGAGCACGGGGGTGCTGGCTTTGGTCCTGATGGGCGTTCACAGCCCCGCTGGATTCATCAGTACAGTAGTGAAGTCGTCGAAGTCGGTAATTTCTCCTATCAACGAGAGCTTCCTTGGAGTACGAAGGGGCACAGGCAGAAGCTCGCACGCATATGGGGCCACGCAATTGCTCGGGGGTGGGCGACTCTTCTACTCAGAGCACGTAGGAGCGTGCAACCTTGGACCGCCATCATCACTTACATGGCCACTCAGGAATCTGTGCCTAATGTCTGTGGCTTCTTAGCTTAAGCTGTTTTGCTTTTTTTCTATCCCTGATAGCCTTCTAAGGCCAGGCCCTTAGAGTCTGTGTGAAACGCCGATAATGATTTGTTAAAGAACCTCGGGTGTCCGGAAGAGAAGGTTCGTTTTTAAATTGAGCCACAGAATAGTGGTGCGTGCCCCATAATTTTCCCGTGATCTCCGAGTCTTCGTTATGTTTTGGTCAGAATAGGCCTAAATTGAAGAATGGTTGCTAATATCTCTATGGCCTCATTGCAGAGGAAGATATATTGTTTTGAGACAGGCCCCGAAGGGCCGGAATTAGAAGACTAACAGGTAGAGAAGAAAAGCAAAGCAACGCAAACTAGACCTAAGAAGCTAATCAGGCGAACATGCCCGAGATATATAGTTTTGGACAAAGATGTCTTAGTAAGTACGATAAAAGCCCGGACCTGCAGACTCAGTCGACGTCGACTATATGATACCCGGGCTATCTGGCTATCAGGCACCAAACTAAGTCGCTCCTCAGGAAAAGGTCCAGAGAAACACCCCGAGCCCAGCTTTCAGTCCATTAAGAAGCTCACTGGATGGCTTCAGGTCTGTCCATTACTTTCTTGTCTCCCCCTCAGAGGGGAGGCAGAAGAAGTACGGCGGGTGTCATGAAAAGATCAGCGCCACCAGCCGGAGTGGCATTCAGACGCGTGTTCGCGAGAAGGTTGGCGTCGGGCGAATAAGCTGGAGATATAAATCCTCGCAGCGTCCGCAGAAAGTGAACTAAGAAAACGGCCCGCGTCAGAAGTAACGTGAGGACCAGCTGCAGAGTCTCTTGTTTTGCCAACCTGCGAGTCCCGTCCAAGTGGCCCGCTGACCACGAATTATGAACCACGAACCACTAACCGCGAAGAAATGTTTGTCTCGCCGCCATCCAAAAACTAGATGGTACCTTGCCTGTTATTTACTAGATCCAATTCCCCTTCAGTTATGTACTAGATCCAATTCTCCTTCGGGCAGGGGGCTCAGAGACAAGGGGGTTTAGGGTTCTAATTCTAATGTGGCGGAATATTTAGTCATAGCTCCCGCCTCCATATCATCTCAATGGGTCTCTTCCGTTGTTTGGGCATTCCTATCATCTGTTGTTACGAGCACAGACGGTAGTTGCTGGTTGGTTGAATGCCGCATTCTAGGCCGACTGGCTGTCCACATATGGCTTATGGCGTAGAGCGCCTAGAGAGCACGCTCAAAAGTAAGGGCATTCCCCTTGAGTTCGATGCGTGTATTACCACACTCCATTCCCAGGCCTCCTGATGTCTGGTGGCTGAAAGGCATCAGGAGAGTACAAACTCGGAATGCAAATGGGGCGTTCAGCCCACTGGGCGAGCAGGTGGAGATAAAAAGCAAAGCAGCGCAAATTAAATCTGAGAAGCTGCTCTGTTCCTACAGGAGTGTTTCTATGCATTTGGGAAGCATCAACTAGACTGATGCTCTATTTTGCAAATCAGCAACATCACAGAAAGATGCTTCAGCATAGTAGTGGTCGATCTAGCTGGTCTAAGAGAACTACTTATGATAGACCTTATGTATTAGGCCTCGTTAAGCGAACCATATATTCCATTCATATTATTTTGGCTGGCCAAAAGTTCACCGCGAAAAGCTTCCTGAAAACCCGAGCGGCTCTTCACTCGAGAAAACAAACAAAATCATACCAGATCTTGTGATTAGAGCCTCTCATTTACGTTATGAAACCAAGAAATATTGGAAATTGTCATTCATTCAGTGGAACAATGGACATGTCGTTGGA
>Ga0307931_1000300_pt1 | contig 29445 bp, 34 predicted proteins | sample OrgLakmetageno47_FD_201816 | JGI IMG/M metagenome (GOLD analysis project Ga0307931, IMG submission 201816) | Saline water microbial communities from Organic Lake, Antarctica - #47 | ecosystem: Environmental > Aquatic > Non-marine Saline and Alkaline > Saline | place: Antarctica: Organic Lake...
AGAACTGCCGAACAAGCCTGACTGGGCTGATGCGAGATGCGTTACAAAAAATACTGGATCTGGGATTTGGGATTTGGGAGATGGAATTGCCGTGTCGTTATGTCATGTCCTATCACGCCAGTCACTAGTCACATACAAATATTATTACATTATATTACATTGTTCGTTATTGTAATTTCCTTCTTTAACTGAGCTCCAGACGCAGGGATCTGCCGAATTCCACGTCCTCCTCTAGTCCCCCCTCCGCAGACTTCCCATATTCTAGTGCCTAGTAGTACCAAAGCCAAGCACCGCATTGCACGTCCGTCTCATCTCCATCAAACTTCTTCAGCGCTGGCGCCGGTTCAAATCGCCCCTGACTGCATCCCACAAGTGCCACATGTCTAACTCCTAACTTCACCCACGGCGTCATGACGTCGACGACGACGACGACGACGACGATGACGGCAGGGCCGCCAAACGATAATAGCCCAGGCCTTTGCTGCCGATCCGGAAACAGAGCCCTTCGCGGGCACCTTTGAAACTGCCCGAAGCTTCGAAGGACGCGTCGGCTTGGTCCGCTGCTGCGCTGGCCGCCAAGGCGGCCGCGTTCATGGGCTCCGCAAGGGGGGACATTCCCGGTGCGGCAGTGCCCCTGGTTTGCGTCAGTGGAATAGTGCCAAAGGCGGGGCCCGACCATCCCGACGCCACAAACGGCTTCTCGTCGCCTTTTTCATCCGCCGCCGCCGCCGTGGTGGTGGTCGTAGTTGTCTCGGCCTCGTAAGTAGCCCATTTCCCCTGATCGTCCGCGCCACCAATGGGAGTGGACACCACGCTGTCGTCGCAGCCTTTCGCGAAGTTGTGCGGGTGGTCCGGCCCCCACCGCTTGTTCACTTCCGCCAAATACGGGTTCTTTTTGTTCGGGTCTTCCCCGCTGCTGCCACTCTCGACGGTGCCCCCAAGCTCGGCCACGTCGATGTCGTGCAAACCGTATTCTTCGTCTTCGTCCCAGGTGCGCTCGTAGTCGTCGACCTGCGAGATCAGGCGTGTAACACATAATGATGATGTGGATAAAAGGAGCGCGTTCATTCATTCACTTCGTTTTTGGGTGTTTAGCAAAAGCCAAGACACAGAAAAAAGACAGAGGTGAAAGAAAGGATCCGTCCAATCATGGCCACGTACTGCGACAAAGAGGATACATTTCGTGAAGAAGAAAGACAACCACCACTACCGCACCGTTAAGTTCTTGTCTTCAGCCAGCGTTTCAACGTCTCGGCTCAGACCAATGAAGCTGTTGGCGAGGGGGTCGCGCAACTGCAAGGTGAAAGGAAACTTGTCGCCTGCAGCAATGGAGGCAAATTTGTCGTTGAAGAGCTGGAAGGTAGACCTCCGAGAATTGTCCTGCGCCGAATCCCCCATCATGTAAGGGGTGGACGCCAGCATCGTGCTGTGCACCTAGATACAGCGAATAGCACGATACGTAAGCGAGGGAACCAAGGACCGCCGTAGAGCCAGTGACTTGAGGTTAGACTGTTAAAGAAAATGAAGTTGTCGAAAGCTTTGAAGAGCAATAATCATCAAAATCGCGCCTGCAGCACACGGTACGCGCAGAGGGGAGACAAGCAAACAAGATGTTCCAGAAAAAAATGCAAAATTGACGCCCTCAACCACGAGCTACCCTCACACTCACATCCACACTAACTCGCATACACTAACCTTGTTGAGCAGGCCCTCGACAGTAGTAAACACCCCACCCAAGCTGGCTTGGCTCGCCTCAAAGTCAATTTCTGGAACGATAATGTCCGCCGACGCCGACTTGAGCACGTCCCGGCTCAGGTCGGCTGGAGACTCGCACACTAAAGTGAAGATTTGCCCTTTGGTAGGGACCCCCCCACCTGCTTTGACTTCGTTGCTCCGGTACCCGCACGACAAACAGTCAAAGGCCATGATGATCACCTAGGGAAATGAGATTCGAGGGAGTGGGAGAAGAGTGATGCGACGAGATTTAGGACGAGTGTGTGTGTGCGAGAGAGAGAATAAGGCAATTCAACTGAAGATGAGATGAACATCATTCCATCATCGCAGCATCACTTCAAGCACATCAGTAGATGGGAAAAATTAGAATAAACGACGATGAATTAAACACTTGTGCTGTGCCTGCTTAGTGTCAACTCTCACCTCCTTGAAGTGTGGGATGTCGGTAAAGCACGTTAAGGTTTCTCCGGGAAAGCTGCAGTTGGGGCAAGGAGTGCCCATGCGAATCACTTCCCGCCGGCCCAGGGAGGTCGCCAAGTCCTCTTCTACGATTGGCTCCTGTACCCACGGCACGTAGTCTTTGGAAACGCCCGCGTCCGCTGTGGCCGAGGTCACAGCGGCCTGGTCGGGGGACCCATTTGGTGCAGGTGCGGTTGCTGGGCCTTCCACGCTTTCCGCTTTTTTCTTGAGCTTCTCTGCATCGAGGTCCACCCCCGCAAAGGTCTTCAGCATGCCCGCCACGTTGTCGACTTCCATGCCTTTCAGAGCGCCGTGGCTGCGGTTGGCGTCGTTGATCATCCCTGTAGGAATAAAAGAAGAAGAAGAAGAAGCAAAAGATGAGAGGAGATGATGAAAAGCTGCGAAAATAAAGAAAAATGCTCAATATAACATCTTTTTAGATGATATCATGCGGGGGGCACTAAAGCTGCTGGAGCGCGTGGAATCCTTGCTTTCGCTAGCTCGGTTGTGTCATGAATAGAGATATAGCGCGCGAATGAGCTCAGAAGGAGGAAGTCAGGCAAGTCTAATTCTTCTTTTACTTCCTTACCGTCCGAGCCTTCTGCCTCGAGCTGCTTGCGCGTTTCTTCCGATACTTGCAACCCAATCGCCATGTCTTGCCGCGGCGTGCGCTCGTAGTGCGACACCTTTTCATTCAGATCCATAGTAATGATTGGGTCGGGTGAATAACGAAGGTGCACATCCATTGGAAGTATCATTGGAAGTAAACGCACACGTTTATTGTTTCAGCGCAGGCTAGCCGACTGTATCACCTTCAACTTTGGGTCTGCTTTTGGAGCGCAGTAGTTTTCTACAAAGGAATTGCCAGACGGGTCGTCGAGCTCAATCGTGAACGGAAAGCAGTCGCCTTCGCCCATGCTCAGCTGCATCAAGCGTGCAATCACCACTGCCACTGCCGCGCCAACTTCTGGCGAGTCCTCCTGAGATGGCAAGGCACGTGCACAAAAGAGCATGAATAACGAAGGTACCTAGACTTATAACCTAGGAAATGTGCGCTCAAGAGTCATCGGAGTATATCATATTTTATGCAGTCGAGCGCTTGACACCATGGATAAAATGCTACCTTACACTGAATTACAAGCGAATTTGAGCTCTCACCATGCGCTCCCGTTGGTACATGTTGAGGTTTTCCGCTGCTCGGCTAAGGATACCCTGTACTGTCGTAATGCCGCCTTTCTGGGAGCGTGCAGGGATCTCGAATTCTAGAGAAGGAACGCGCACCGTGCAGGTGTCCGCCTAGTAGTGTACAAAAAATTACAAATGATAGCGAGTCAGAGATAGTGAAGTTGTGATGATTTCACGAAAAGAATGCTGTAACTGGGAAATCTAGTAGATTTTACGCTTTAAGACTCCTTTGAGCTCAGAAAATAACACAAATACAAGTTGTTCCTAAGAAGCGAGTGTACTTCTGCAAAGACAGGGGCTGTCCATTATTCCTTCCATGGGCACCCAAACTAGAAGGGAAATATGAGTTATGGACGCAAACTGAATGCATCACATGAACTTAATTATTCAAACTTAAATCGGTGCATGTACCTTAATGCAGGTGCGGCTTAGGTCATCTTCGTCGCACACTTGAAGTACAAACTTCACGCCTTTTTCCTGAATTTCGCCCCCGAAAGTCACTTCATTGTTTGTGTCTCCGCACGTGTCGCACTCGAAAGAGCACACGATGATTTCACGAAAAAATGGGATTTTAGTGGTCATCATGCGCGTATCTCCGGATTCGCCGCAGGCCATGCACAGACTACCCTTAATCACTGAGAGAGCGTCCATGCCGTCGACCATATCGCCAAGGGCTCGAAACATATCGGTCGTATCCTCATTCGACGCTGGTTGGACGGCCGCCTCGGAAGCTGACATTTCTAGGTTTACAATTTCACTCTGAAAGTATGAAAGAGCTTGCTTAAGCCTTCGTAAGGGCTATGGAGCTTCGGCGATGCAGTAAGAGTTACAGCACTTGAACGATGTTGTTCCGTTGTTCGAGAGAGCGTAAAGAAGAAGAAGAAGAAGAAGAAGAAGGAAAGAAGGATGCCAGCAACACCCAATAATCACAAAAAGAAAAAAATCACCCAATGGGTGCTCTACAGGGTAGGAAAGATTCAACGGACCGACGAATGCTCACTAAAAACTAAAAACCACCCTGCGGCCTTCGGCCTTCAGTGATCGTAAAACTATGCGACCACCTCATCAGGGCTTCATCCTTATCAAAAAGATCTCTAGTTCAAGGTGCAATGGAGCCACACAATGCATCACGCGGGAGTCATCATTCCAGTCTCTGCGAGCAATTAATCAATGCGACATACACACTACACTTTGCCTTTTACCATTAGCATTAGTGTGTCCTAAATCGTTGTTGATCAGGATGACGAGAATCTTGAAGACGAATCCTTCTGCAACCTTCCTCACCGAATTTTTGTCCTGTGCAACGCGCGAGGCTCACTAACCACAGTATTTCTTTCTATATCAGGATGTTCCGCGCAATCGTTCTCGCCCTTTCCGTCGCGTCGGCTTCGGCCTTCGTGTCGCCGGCTCCTGCTGCGGCTACTACTGCCCTCTCGGCTGAGAAGAAGGCGCCATTCTCGATGTTTGGCAAGAAGGCAGCGCCTCCTCCTGCCCCATCCAAGCAGGCTCAGCAAACTGGCAAAGGCTACTACTCGTCGTTCTCGGCGTTCCCGCCTTTCTACACCGGTTCTGAGTACGCTGACGACTTCGGCGCCCCTTCCTCGGGCATCTGGGACCCTCTCGGCCTCCTGTACGAGGCCGACCAGGAGCGCTTTGACCGCCTCCGGTACGTGGAAATCAAGCACGGCCGCATTGCCATGCTTGCGTTCCTGGGCCACGTGACCACTTCCAACGGGGTGCGTCTCCCCGGCAGCATCACTTACGCCGGCAAGCAGTTCACCGAAATTGGCACTGGCTTGAACCACTTCTGGGAAGTGCCAGCGGTGGGCTGGTTCCAAATCCTGGCTTTCATTGGCTTGCTGGAGGCGGGCATCATGAAGGACTCCGCCAACGGCGCGGCGCCTGGCGAGTTCCCAGGGGACTTCCGCAACGGCTTCATTGACTTCGGCTGGGACACCTTCGACGAAGAGACCAAGATCAAGAAGCGCACCATCGAGCTTAACAACGGCCGCGCGGCGCAAATGGGCATCCTTGGCCTCATGGTCCACGAAAAGCTGGGCAGCAACCAATTCTTCGACCCAATTGGCGGCGCATACATTGGCTTTGGATTCGGCGAAAACGGCTTTCCGCAGATTGGCATTACTGACTTCTAAAGCACCCGCCTCGTGCCTACTGTTCGGGCCTTTTTTGCTATCTTCAAGTCCTGCAGTGAAATGTAGATAGCCCGCCATTGCCGAGAGGAAGGGGTGGAATTCTTTTGTCTGTGCCTCGGGTGTTTTCTCTGTTGTTGGTCCCGCTAGTGCCGCAGAATTTATTCACGTCGCCAGGCGAATTATTCGAGTATCCGATGAAGCGATGTTCCAGATTTTTAGGCGAATTGATATTAACCATTTACCGATATCTGATATAACATTGAAAATCTCGAGTATATCCGTATGATGCGTAAATTTCCAGAACCCAAGTGGCACCTCTCCCTTAAACGAACCACCCTTTCGCGTTTGCAGAAGCCCCAAGTCCGAGCCCGCCGAGTTCCCTGGACCTGAACCCACGCGCTACGCCGAGCTCTCTTAGCTGTTGGAGCTCTTCTTAGGCTAAGGCGAAATCGGCAAGGGAAGCAGGGAAGCGCGAAGTTCGCGAAGTAGAACCATATTGCGTTCCCGGAATTCTTGATTGATTTCTAAAATCCACGTGGTCATCGGAAATTCGAGGAGACCAAGACGTCCGAGAGCCCGAGACCCGGGATGGGGCCCGATGGCAAGGGTATTCTTGAAGCGAAGAGGTATTGGACATGGACATGTGCCATGTTTTTTCTGCCTCACTCCTTCGGTCCATATGAGCGCACGCCTATCCACCAAGGCCTATGCGACATACTTCGATACACAGCGACCAGATGAGAAAGGGATAACTCACTCGCTAGAAGGACTGGGGTGAGCAGGACTGGCCATGGCAGCGAATCGAAGCTCCCTGCAGTATGGAATGAGGGTCGTGTCATCGTCAAAAGAAGTTATACAAGCACGAAAGTAAGAGTGGCGCGAATAAAACTGAATCTGGAATGCAATCACATGTAGCACCTAATATCCCCTCAGTTTCCTATCTAGTATATAGCACCCACTACAAGTAACCCTCCTTACCGGGCGAGAAACGCAACAGCTGCGCTGCGTGTCAAGTGCTTTTGCGCGAGCTGCTGCGCTCGCAGCCCAATGAGCTTTGCTTCAGCCTGGAAAGATGCACACATTTAAATTCCACAGATACACTCGTGACGAGTACAACTTGCTTTAACAGAGGAGAACCACGTTGTGAAGTTTCCTTCCATCTAATTTAATTGAACTAAGGTATGGTATCCCCTCTCGTCGTGCTCATGTCCATATGTATCATACCTGGTTTTGCCCAACCCAGCGCGTTTTTTCCTCGAGGTCCGATAGGTCTGCAAGTACCTAAGAAATGATTGCAAGACAGGGAGTGAGAAGTAAACAAATGATCTGGTCTAAACTTCCACATTTACATGGGAGTATTACATCATTATTCTTCAGCCAAATGTATAAAAAGATGGCGAATAAATGGAGATGGACCAAGAAAAAGACGATAACAACAGCCCACGAGAGGAATTATCTCAAGCACCCATTCCTTGAGCTCCATTTTTACCGGAATGTAATGGACCCACGGTTGCCACGGCCCTTCGTTAATTTTGTCCATGAAATCTGCACCTGCTCTCGCTCTCAAGCCGGCTGTACCACCGCCTCCTGTCTCAAAGTCACTGCTACCACCGCTACCACTACTGCTGCCACTACTTGCTTTACTCTTTTTACGCCACGGAGCCCACGGTTTCTTTTCTGGGAGCTGCCGCCGTAATTGTGATGACTGTACTTGCAACTGCTTTGGCATTGGTGTAGTCTGTTCTTCTTGTGGTGGCACAGCTGCTGCTGCTCCTGTTTCAGCTGACGTGAAATTCACTGCGTGGCTTGTTGAACTTGCAGAACTACTATGCTTCGCTTCCTGTATTTGGTTTTCCTCAGACGCCATTCGTTGTGGTTGCTGTTGCTCTTCTGGCTGATTGCCATTGTCGAGACCTGTTGTTGCTTGTTGTGCTTGAAGACGAGCGACTGCAGCGTTGCCAGCTTCACGAGCTTTGCGCATCAAACTTTCTCGGGCAGCGTCTGATAACGGTGCTGTCGCTATGGTTGTACTTGAAGAAGTCTTACTCGTGCGAGATGACGAAAAAGAGGGTTTGGCAGGAGGCCGCCAGTCACTTCGCGTGTACCTGGTAGTCCCGAAATTAGACAAGGAATTAAGGGAAACGTGTGCAACCTGAGCGACAGAACGAGTGAGAAAGAGAGCTAGTAGTTGTGGTCTTACACCGAAAGCAACGGCTGACAGTTCATTTGATTCAATCAAAATTTCATACGTCATCGTTGTGCTCATTATCGAATCAACCCCGCACTCAGCCCTCACTCACCACACCACGTCTGGCCGTGCCACGTACAGCAGAGGGCGCCCACTGTGCATCAGCAACGGAATCCGCCCGCTGTAGCCTCGCCCGGGCAAATCTACCAAGCAGCCCCACCTTCTTGCCATGTCGGAAAACGAGAGTTTGGACCCGCCGCCCGGCCCTTTGTGCGTCCAATCCGGCGGTTGGTGCGCCTTTGTTTGGAGACGCCGCCGAAGTTGTGCAGAAGGACGACATGCATGAGGGTTCGCGTGGAAAGAAGGCACACAAAAAGGAAAAGAAAACGAGTATCAGAGAGAGAGAGAGAGAGAGAGAGAAGGCAAAAACAAGATAATGTGGAAAAAGTATAAGAGAGAGAGAGTGAACATTACAGAAGGCTACGCATGTGGCTGTGAGTCCGTGCGTATATTCCAGCTCAAAACGCGTATCATTCTGCCGCAACACACGCACCTCAAGAAGGCCTGGGTGTTCTTGCGCCATTTGGGCGTAAACTTTCCGAATGGGGTGGCTTCGAATGTTGCCAGCCCAGCCGCACTGCACTGGCCTCTGCGCTCGCTTGGTGCCCGCTGCAGCCACCTAGTGTGAATGATTAGAAAGGAACACCAGCAGGAGCAGCGACGTGTATGAGGGTAATGTTTGCGGTTGCACAGCTGAAAAAAAAGAAGTTAAATCAGACCAAAAAAAACACATCATTCAGTTGAGTAAGTACAAATAATTGCTATTCGAATGGACTTTTCTCAAAGCCTCTTTTGCATGCTCAACCTCTCGATTTACACCAAGTGTAAACCCTCCTTTTCACCTTGGCTGCTTCGGTGGTATAGTTGTTGACCCCTGCCGAAGGCCACGCCTGAAAAGTGAAATCTGGCACGGCGCGAATGGACTTGGCACAGGTGCGGTTGTTGTGTACCTGAGGAAAAAAGAGCGAAAGAGAAAGTGGGATATGACGATTTCACGCGCATAGCTATGTGGGCATGATAGGTAGAAGACGGTGTAATCGTCACGAGACTACAGTACCATACCGCATAAGCCAGGCTGTGCTGGCGGTTGCAAGTGACGTCACCAATGTGGAACAGCATGCGCCGAAAAGGTGACAATTTCTGCCCCTTTTTGTATGAAGAAACGAAGAATGAGAGCCAAGCTGGTGGTGAAGGTATGCTCGTACAAAGGTTAAAATGATGGATTAAGTTCTAACTTTACACGCTACTGATCCAAAAACTCAATCCTACTTGTAAGATGGCACTTCGTCCTCTACTACCTACGCGTATTCCATGTAGTTACCTCTTGTTCGAGGAGTCGCACGGCATCTGTGAGCAGTGCCGCAGTGCTCGCTGCGCGCTCTTCAAACCCCGTCCCTACGATGCACAGCTGGCACATGTAGTGGCTCATCACCAGTGCTTCTGATTCAGCGCCCACGCCATAGCCCACAGCAGGGACCCCTTTTGAAGGAGTGGACGGAGGTTTCTTCGTTGCTACATTAGAGGTAGCTGGAGAAGTAGAAGAACTAGGAGCAGCTGGAGCTGCTGGAGCTGTCTTTTTGGCATGCTTAGAGCTGAGAAGCTGTCGACTACCTTTACTGTGAGGTGTTTGAGCGTTGTCGTGGGAGCCAGCGTTAGGTTGTTGCCGTGGCCGAGTAGTACTGCTGCTGCTAGTACTACCACGGCTCAAGCTGCCTCTTAACATGGCCTGGCACACTGGCAATGGAGCCTGAGCCAGCGTAGCAGCAGCACTTATGCGCGCGGGCTCACCCGGGCGGCATGGCTTCATTGCAAAGTGGTGGGCTAAGGAACCGGAGCCTTGTGACGTTGTCGTCTGCCCTCCATCTTGTGAGGCGTCCTCTTGAGGGCTTACTCTGCTTTGAGCTCTCGTATCCTTGGTAGCAGTCGAAGCAGCACTAGCCGCCGCACTTTTGCTTATTCTAGCATGCACGGCATTGCTAGTGCCTTCGCTGCTACTGTGAGGCTTCAATGGGCCTGAGACAGGTGTGTCCTCAAAGCCCCGTGATGTCTGGCGCTGATTTCCATCTTTACTACTGATGATGCTACCACTGTACTTGGTAGTATCGCTATTCTTGCCAGAATTGCGGGCTTCTTTTATGGACTCAATGTCGAAGCGATTGGCCTTAAATTGCTCCGATGCCACTTTAATTTCACGTTCTTGTTTCTTTGTTAGCAGCCCACCGTCGTTCCATCCCTATACACCAACAGGTTAAAAGACGAGAGAAAAACAACAGCTGAGTTGTGTAAAACACGCATGACAATATACGTACATGCCGCGGCGGTAGTGCATGTATCTACCAACCATTATCAATCCATAACACCAATAACAAATGCTATAAACCATACCATACACAATTTCTATATGAATCCCAATAAAATCATGTAGGAAGATAGGTAGGAAATTATGTAGGAAGAGTAATGGTATAGGTGATGGTATCATGTACATGGTCCGCCGTAACAGTACACAATCTAGGCCTACCTTTCCTGGACTGGCTTTGATCGACAACTCATAATTTCTTTGTGCTGCTTCGGCTTTGAGCATGGAATCTCTCTCGTCGGCTAGATTCTCTTTTCTCTTGAACTTCGCGTCAACCCTAGGACCAGTACACTCCGTTTCTTTTTTCCATGGTAGATATGTGCATCCATTCTTATCCAGTCGCCGCGACTGATCTCCAACAGTAATGGTGTCGTTTTCAGCCAGCGCTAGAAAAAGCCACGCAGCCAATGCGGTCGTTTGTAATAAAAGGCGGGACATCGCAATTCGCTACAGGCGTTGCGAGCGTGGGCGCTGCTTTAATTAATGCAGTGCTTGAAACCTAAAGTAGAAATAGCGCCTCTACTACAGTATCCCCGTGCGCAGTACTTATCACAACACGATGTGTAGGCTATATAACTGACTAAAGTATCATACTAAATATCATTATCACCTGTCGTGGGTCGTGGGCATCGTGAATCGTGAATCGTGAAGAAGGAAGAGAGGAAGAGTGTTCGAGTTTGAATCAGAGCATTCTCGGAAAATTTTCCAAAGTAAATTGAAAGTAAAGCAGTCGTCATCAGTGATTGGATGGTGGATGATGGTGGAGAATCTATCTGGAGAGATGAACCGGAACTCAGCGCCTTCCTACGCTACGAAGCTACAAAGTTCGTCTAGAGATGAGCGCCCAAGCCAGAAAACGCCAACCTAGGGTGTATGATTTTGATTTGCATTGCAGGATCATCGCAGCGGAAGTAATTTGATAATTGAGGACGAGCAAAAAGCCATTGAACTACCTCAAATACAGCACGAACACCCATACACTTGTATTATACCAGCAGGTAGGCAATCAACCTTCCGCTGATGCCTCAACATCTCAGCGGGCAGCAGCATCCTCCTCCCGCTTCTTTAGGCGATGATGAATATATCCCATTCAGAAGTCTACCTGATTCAGAACCTCCAACATCACGAGATTTGGTGCAGAACCCGCCACACTCGCATGGTTCATCATTCGAACTTGACCAGAACTCGGGCGACTTTGGCTTTTCGGGAGGCTCTCGGCGTTCTTCTCGTCCTTCTTCGACTTCCCCTGGGAAGCGAAGAGGTGGCCGTGTCCAATCAGCTTCTGCAAATGGCGACCTCGAAGTCTCCAAAGAAATATTAGCGAAAGTGCTCAGCACCATTAAGGCGAACTTGCGTGGGGGGTCAGCACAAAAGTTTTTGAAACCGTATGCGCCATCCGGCAGTGGCGTGATATCCGACGCTAACTTTCAAAAGCTGTGCAGAGGCCCGCTTAAGCTGAGTGAAGGCACTCTACCTGTTGCGAAACTAGCCCAACTCGCTGACGTCTTTCGCCGCGAAGACAGCCGGACAACCAATACGCAGCAGCAGCAGCGCCAGCAGATTACAGTAGAGGCTCTGGCAGCAGCTGTGGACCTAGGCCCAACCGCATTTTACCGGCATGCGTTGCGCACGCTCGAGCGACATCGCCCACCTCCACCGTAAGTTGGCTGGACAAATTAACATAAAGCTCTTAAATTTTGCGACTTTCTATTCTATCTCGATTTGATTACTCATGTCGATTCGTGTGTTAGGTATGACCCGTACTTGGAGTTGGCGGAGGAACGAGCTCAACTCGAGCGTTCTGCGGTAGCTCTTGCAGAAGAGCTCGGTGTTCCCAACTTGCCAACCAACCGTGCTGACGTCACCGATGCTATTGTTACGCTGCGGCAAGACAACGACTCGTTGCGCGCGCGCAGGATGGCGCCGCGAGACGACTACATCGCGGCAGTGGACGGTGCGGTGCCGTTCGTGACTTTAACGACTTTACCTCGGTACGCGTGCCGCCGCCACGTCGCTAGCATGGCGGAAGTGCGCACACTGGTTGCTTCGGCAGAGCCGAATGGTGCTGGCAGCGGGGCTACAAGTGGCAATGGGTCGCCAGTGGCGGTGAAGACGACGGCAGCGCAGATGGAGATGATGGGGGCTTCACAAAAGGCGTGACCTCCCTAATGTTTGTCTTTAGGTGCGAGTTACTTCGCTTGTACTTGGATCTATATAACTCAAGGACCACCCAAAAATTAAAAGAATTGCCTTGGACATGGAATTGCACTTGTAATTGTGATGTGTGGTGTGGCTTTTTATTGGCAATAAATTATACATTAAACAAATTAAACATGCCGTATGCCGTGCTCCTATATGGGCTGATTTGGTCTGGAGTACGGGGTCTAATGACTTACTTCTAGGCCTCTAGCTTCCAGTTCTAATTTTATCCTCCGAATTCAGTTGCGCTATCTGCCGGGTTTATACGGTTTATCTTTCAAAGAAACATATTCCATGTCCCGTATTCACACAGGGTTACAGGGTTTTCCAGTTATCGATATCGCCAATGCCTTGAGCATAGACACCGGGCTAGCCTAACTGCACAATTTTATTTGGCCAAGTGAACGGCCAACGAGTTTAAGTTTAAGGAGTACTTTGCCGTGGATTTGCTGTTGCTGGAGCGCTGCTATCACCAAGGGCTGTAAAGTGGTTCTCTCGAAAGAGGCTTATCGCAAAAGCTTCCGCATCGACCAGGAAATCACCACCAGGCACGTTGATCTGGTGGAGTGCTTGATAGCGCGGCATGAACTCCTCCTCGGGAACAGGAGCATTTGCGTCAGGGTCTGGCGCAGCTGCTCCCGCATTCGCTGCATGAGGGCTGGAGGCACCTCCTGGTGAACCTGACCCGCTCCCTGGAGAAGCCCCAGCACCGCTGCTCCGGGCTATGTAACTGTTCAGTGCGGTCATGACATTGCGGTACTCGGCATACTGCAACTTCCCATCACCACCGCCACCGCTGCCACCGCCGCTGCTGCTACCACCGCCATTGCCAGCGTTGCCGCTGCTACCTGCATTAGACTCGCCACCACCAGCGGTGGCACCAACCACTGCCCTGTTGAAGATGTTTTCCAGCTCGGTGATCCGTGCTTCGGCTTCATCGTGACACCACCGCGCGAAGAGCTCCAAAAACTGGTCCAAATCGACCATCGGCTCGCCCGGCTGCCACCCTTCCCGGACCCGCTTGAAAGTCATGTGGCCGTGACTCTGGTTGTTGTTGTGGTGGTGGTTGTTTGGGCTTCCGTGCGTGTCAAAGCTCCCCGTGCTGCCACTGCTGCTGTTGCTGCTGCTCGCGCCACCATGAGGCGAAGACGGTGCGTGCGGTTGCCAGGGCACTGCATGCAAGGCTCCCACGGCCGCGACTAGCCGTTGAATCGCAGCAGGCGGCGCAAACTCGGTCAAAAGTGGAGACCGCCAGTGGGAGGGCTCGCTGTACACCGCTGGCAGCGGAGGGCACGCAGGAAGGTCCTTGTGGGCATTATCACCGCCACTAGCACTGCCACTAGCAGCGGCAGTCGGTGAGCTCGCGCGGTGGCCAGCGTCGCTCTTTTGAAGCTCAAGCCAGATCGCCGACACTAGAGGTTTGCCTTTGCCGCCCGCTCGACCAGCGTTGGTGGGGGACATCATCATCCCGCCGCCATGGCTAGAGCCGCCGCCTTCTTCTTCTGGCGGCAGAGCAGAGAGCAAGAGGCCGCCTACGACGTCTCGCCGAGGCACGAGCACTGGTTCGTTCAAAGTCCATTCATCTGTTGTGACATCCTTTGCAGCAGCGTCGTTGTTGCTACTTGAAGGAGCGCTGCTAGCACCTTTCCCTTTAGGACGGCTCCCGCTGCTGCTGTGGCTGCTCTTAGATTTATTGTGAGCGTTGCTCTTGTGCTTGCTGTCGTGAGTACTGTTGTCATCATCGGCAGAAGACGCGTTCATCGGCGTTACTTTGCCCATGCATTGCTTCAGAGGTGCTCCGCTAAAACAGCGGGTGAGGACTGCATTCACCAAAGCAGCGAAACGAGGCGTGTAATTGCGAGGAGCGTCGAGCTGAGCGTGGGCAAGAAGATGAAGAGGGAAAGAAGAATGAAGGAGTGAAGGAAGATAAATAAAGACGAAGAGTAATCACATGTAGTTGTAATACAACATGCGGCGACAAAAGACATTTCACGAAGACTAATCCATCAATCACAAAATACCCTCGCAATAAATATGTACCTGCAACAGCCGGCAGAACACTTGCAAGCGAGCCAGGAGCCGCAGTTGGCCCGTCACTTCCGGCTCAACCACTGGTGCCAGCGCAATGGATTGTAGGTCTTTGCCCACTGACGAAGGCGACGGTGGCGCTGCTGTTGTAAAGTTGTTGAAACTCACATGTGCGGTCAAGAGGGTAGGGTAAGCACTCGGGCGCTTCCTGCGAGACAGCGCTGCAGCTGCTCCTGACAAAACGCTATCGTCGTCGCCATCGTCATCGTTGTCTTGGTCTTCATCTTCTTCCCTCAAGCTTGCGTCTCCCTCTACGCTCGCACTGTCATCTGCCGCCGCTGCTGCTCCAGTGCTGTTACCATTTTCTCCGCTGCTTACTAATGCACCACCTCCAATACCGCTGCTGCTGTCGGTGCCATTGCTACTGCTGTTTTTCTTTTTGATTTCTTGCACCAATGCACGCAAAACGTGGCGCTGGTCTTTGCCGTGCAACTTGGCATGTTGCACTATGGCCAAGAGCATGGCTCGCATGCGCTGGTGGGTCAGAGAGGGCAGATGGTGCTGTTGCAGGAAGAATTGTTCCGCGAAGTCCACGAGGGTTGCGAGCTTGGTGGATGGAGTGTGCCGCACCTGAAAATGGAAGGTACAATGATTCGAAATTACAAGTGAAGAAATTAAAAGAAAAAAAGGGTCAATATTTTGGTTCGAAGAATCCACTTAAATCGAATGCAGAGTGTTCCCTCGTTGAAAGTTCAAAGCCAAGCAATGCTAATTAGGTGGAACATAACTCAATCTTAACTCATACCAGCATGTCATTGCGGTCGTGTTTCAGTTTCGCGTCCAGCAGCGCGTAGATTGTTTCCAGAGCTACGGGCAGCGGCAACGCCCCTCCACTAACACCACCGCTAGGAGACGAAGAAGGAAGAGGGGCAGGGCCGTGCGCGTGCGAATGGCCTTTCCATGCATGGAATCGCACCAAACCCTCGAGCGGCCCGCACAAAGCCAGGCGGCGCGCGTGGGCTCGGTCTGCGGTCGCGCGGCCGTGGGCAGCCGACAAATGCGTTGTGGCGTCGCGCACCAGTTGTGACGTCACCCGGCTTTCCCAGGCCTCCTTCTGGTCCGCCGACATGCTTTTGAACTTGGCGCTGCTGAGGCCATGGGCGGTTAAGAGCTGCTCAAGGTGCAGAGGCGACGCTAGAGTGGCTCGCGCAGCACGGTTGGCGATGAAGGCAATGCCGTCTCGGCCAGGGTGGCCCTCCCAGAACCAGCTATCCGGCGACACGGTGGCTTGGGCCACGGTTAATTCTTGCTCGACGAAGTGTTTCGCTTCCAGCTCGCTTGCGAGCGTTTGCTCCACCTGTGTTTCACAACGAAAAAAGTAGAGAAGTATGAAGAGCAATTTGCACCAGTTCCCTACTCTTATACTACCCGAAAAGGAAATTCAACGAATTGGAAGGCCGTACAATGAAAAAAGTAGAGAAGTATGAAGAGCAATTTGCACCAGTTCCCCACTCTTGTACTACCCGAAAAGGAAATTCAACGAAGTGGAAGGCCGTGCAGTGACAGAGTTGGATATAATACGTAACATCTGTTAAGCCCTAGGTCCACGAGATGCAAACATTTTAATAGCGCACACAGAATGGAAAGCAAAAAAATGCGCACCTCTCTTCTAGCAGCCTTGGCGTTTTTGTCGCGTTCTCTAGCGCTGTCGTCGAGGGCGCTCAGCTCGCCATTTAGAGCCGCGACGTCTCGGCGCTTTTCTTCGATCACGCCGAGCAAGTGACCCTCGTTGTCGGCCATTTTCGCTTTGAGAACCTAAACCAGCACAGAACGCAAACGATAATGAAAAAAATATTTTGGGAAGCTAGCATTAAAACATCGATTGAAATACTACGAACAGAATTTGTCAATAAACAAGAACAATACATGCGCAGATAGAGATAAAAGCTAGGACAGCGAAGATGTACCACAATGGCAGCTTCCAGCCTCGTAATTTCCGCCGCGCTTTCCTCGAGCGTGAGCGGCGGTGGAATGCCCGCTTCTTCGCGCTCGCGTGCGGCTTCGGCCAATTCTTCTTCCAACGCCAACGCAGCCTCTCGCGCTGCTTGTTGCTGAGCGGCAACTTCGGCAGCTTCCCGTGCTCGGTCTGCTTTTTCAGCGGCTAAAGCCTCCGCCGCAGCGGTCGCTTCCGCTTTGAGCTTCAAGCATTCTTGGGCTAATGCGGCCCGTTTTTGTTTCGAGCCGCGGAGCACTTTTCGCGCGGCTTCGGTAGTCTCTGCGAGGGCTGTTTCGGTTTGAGCCAGCGCGGTGCGGCACTGCGTGAGCTGTTCGCGCATGGTTAACACTGGGTTCTTGGGACTAGGCACACCTCCTGTAACAGCAGGAGCAGCAGCAGATGAACCCACACCGCCACCAAGGCCGCTGCTTTTTTTCCCGCCCTGAGGAGCTGCATCTTCGCCTCCTCCTTCAGGAGTATCGGCGTCGTCTACGCCGCTGTACATGTGAATGTAGTCGACCAAGCACTTCGCTTTGGCGTACGCTTGGTCCAGCAAGCCGCTGAGTGCCTTGTCGAAGGTTGCGTGCGCGCCTGTGGCGCTGTCGTTCGACTTGCCAGGGCTGTCACCAAGACCACCACTGCTGCGTGTCTTGCTGGTGTTATCCGCCGTGATGTCGGCTTTATCCGGGATGGTCAGCTGAAGGCCAGTTTGCAACAAGGGACCACCGTCATGGCGCGCTTGGCTGCCTTGCAGCGTGGGGCCTTCTTGGCGGAAAGCAGGCTGGCTAGAGGTCAACCGCAAGCGGCCCAGGGTGTCGTCCAGTAATCGGTTCAAGAGCGCGGCTGACGCCCGGCTCTTTGGGGCACGCAACGGATAGGTCAAAGTGGGGGTTCCTGCCAGCCCCGCTGGTAAACCTAACGCTGCTGACGTCGACAACAACTCTGCGCCAGCAGGTGTCCTGCCAGGCGAACCCGAGACGTTAGCCTGTCCACCAGTGGTCTGTGGTAAGAAGGCAGCCCCACTCTTCGTTGCTTCGCTCTTTGGCTGGGGCTGCAGCACCACCTGCACGGCAGCGGCGGACGATTGCGCGATGCGCTGGCCAAGGTCCAGGGAGCCGCCCAAGGAAGAATCCGTTGGTGCAACCTCGCCGAATGGCCCATCGCTCAGCAGTGAGCCCGCGCTAGGCCCTACAACGGCTGCTTCGTCAAAGAACTCGCCGGGTAAAGCCTGGCCGTTGTTGCCCTGAGGCGTCGCTGCGAACCCGCCTGAGCCGAGCCGCTGGCGCACCTCATAGTATTCTTGAAGCACTTCGGAATCGCCGACCTCCTGAGGCTCCATTCCGAAGCCAAGTTTCTCCGAGATCTATGGTCTCTGTGCTGCACTCTAACTTTCAATTTCAGCAACTTGACACACAACGGCAGTATTGTGGATGGCAAGACGCTCACCGTCCGCTAACAAGGGCGATGAAGCCAATGCGTGCTAACTATAGATACGAGTATGCCTGGAGACTAAGACTGCGAGTTATCGAAGCCTGAAAGAAATGACGAGCATACCAAGTCTCATGTTGCAGCAAGCATTACAGCCTCAAACAACGCTGAAGAAGTCCCATTCGCATTCACAATTCACAATCACAACGCAACGAAGAGCTCGTTCATCGTTCATCGCATCGTTCGTAAGTGTAGTACTAATTTAGTACAGGACAGTACTACTGTAGTACTACTTGTGATCCTGGAATAAGTAGAATCAAACACGCATTCAACCCGATTTGAGTGCCGCGCAGGTCGGATGGATCGCAAGATGGATACGCCACATGGACGGCCCTCCCAACCCCCGCCTCCACCGCCTCCACCACCGCCGCCGCCCCCACCTCGATCTAGAGTTCCGCCTATACCCTTGCAGGTGCCGCTGCCTCCAGCTGCTCTGAAGTTCCTTTACCTCCCGGAAAATTATGCCCAATACCCAGACATGACAGGAATCACGCCACCACCACCACTCGTAACAGCAGCATCGAGTGCATCTTCGTCGCCAACGTCAAGAAGAGGTAGTAACGTTAGTGTTATTAATATAGTTCGCGCACCTCAAAAGACCACCCTTCAAAAGCTCGAGGACGCCCGCATGGAGTTATTGCGGCTCACTGAGCTCGAAAAAGCTGGGCCACGTGGAAAAGCACTGCAGAAAGAAATTGACGGCTACTTGGACGCAAACGAAGCGAAGCGTGATGCTCAAATTACTCGCCCTGCATCAACACCGGAAACTTCTAACCCTAGTGGCGCGCGTCCGCGCCGCAACACTTTCTTTGAGTGGGTAGCCCCCGCCATAAGTTTAACATCCAAGCCGACCCCGCCGCCTCCGCCGCCACGAACATCTTCGCCATTAATAAATCCAGGTGTAGCTCATGAAATGACGCCAGGCGAAGTTGCAAATACTGCGCCACCGCCGCCTCCGCCGCTTCCATTCGTGCCTGGCTCTCCCTCTAGTTTGGAGTCAACGAACACGCCCTCCGATGCCGAGTCAGCTAGCACTGTTACTGCAGGAAGTGACTCTGGTCAAGCCATCGCTGAGCAGACAGGTGACATGCTGGCTCGTGCTCTTGGGGCAGCTGCGGGTCTGAATTTGCCTTCGCAGCGGATTGCAGCCCTCGAACGCACGACCCGACGGCTCCTCGAGCGTTGCAGTCAAAGTAAAGGCAGTGCTTTGACGCAAGCTCTCTGCACTGCCGAGCGCGTCGCTCGCGTGCCCCTTCCTGCTCATTCCCAATCATCACTGTCATTCTCTACAGTAGTCGATAGAATGAGCTTTAGCCACGTCTCAACCACCGCGCCACTTGCATTAGCAGGAGGAGGTTCAGGTGGAGGAGGACTCAACGGTTTGGCTTCACCAACAGGGAATGGCCATACTGTTCCAGCAACGACTGACGCTACGGCGTATGCTACAATCGTTGATTTAGCCCCTGACGCGTTCCGGTGTGTAAGGCTCGCGTTCGGGTATACTTTCGAAGCATTTGCAGAGTCGTTGGGTAGCGCCCCCCTGATTCCTGTGGGCGCCGGCGGCGGTCGTAGTGGGGCTTCTTTCTATTACAGCCATGACAAGCTTTTCGTGGTGAAGACTTTACCAGAGCCTGAGAAAGTGTTTTTGCTGATGTTGCTGAGCTCATACGTAGACCATATGTGTACCCACGCGGCGTATACTCTGCTGCCGCGTTTTCTCGGCCTGTACAAGGTGCGTTGGGTCTCGAAGTTGTCTTCGGTTCGAGCCAGTTTCAGTTACATAGAGTGGACTCATTTTGATACCCCCACGAGAGTTAATGGTTCGTTGAGACCTCTTCACATCTCTCCACATTTTGTGCATATATTCCTGGCCTCATACAGATTCAGTTGCCGTCGAAAAAGGCCGAGTATTACATCATCATGCCCAATTTATTTCGCACCTATGAGTCTACTGGAGTGGAACTCCGAGAAATGTTCGACTTGAAGGTATACCTCGTATATGTGGCATTTATACTTCAAAGCTCTACGTGGTCTTGCCTATTATTCAATTTTATCTACGGTATTCATACTTCAGTGAGCAGCGATGTTGTGAGCTTTCTTCGATAACTACACATTGTAATCAAGTTTTCAATATATATGGTATCCTCCTCGTTTTCTCCTGTTGTGCCGTCCATCTTTTTATACATCTTTCCGTGCAACCTCAACAGGGAAGCACTTACGACCGATATGTAGGCCCCAAGATTACTACTGCAGTCAATGCGCATGCTCAGCACCCTGTAGCTGAGGACGAAGGAAGTGGCAACAACTATACTGAAAGTAACCGCGGAAGAGGGCGTGGAGTTAGTGCTGCTAAGTTTCACGGCACTTTTGGCGGATCGACCTCGACGCGTACTCGAAACAAGACAATGTCCAGCATGAAAGCTGAGAGCGTAACGTCAACCATGAGCTCATTAACAAGAAGTCTAGGACTGAACATGACGATGTCCTCGCGCCGAACTCCGGCTCCCGCTGAAAAAGCAGCAGGTGCTGCCGTATCGGTGCGCGCTGAGAAACCTCTAACACCGCTAGAGATGTTGGAGGCTGACATGGGAGGCAGTGATGATGACGATGAAGGTGACGATGACGATCTTGGAGAAATGAAAACGACGACCCATGGTGCGACCTTACCATTTCCTACCGCCAACCTAAGTGCAGTTCCAGGAGGAGCACTGGATGAGGTTCTAGAGGAAAAGCGCAAATCGTCAACCACAGTGTTGAAAGATTTGAACTTTTGCCCTTACCATGGGTCGTTGCTGCAGAAACGCTTGAAAGATGAGCGAGCAGCAGCTTCACGATCGAAGGTTTCATCGTCCCATGCTGCTTTTGTGCCATGTGAATTACGATCTTCTTCTTTGATTGGTGGATATAATTCCATGATGTCGTAGCATTTCCATTGACTTTCGAAAGTATGAATTGAAGGCTTGTGAATTGCGACCCTTCTTCAAATGCTAATGTGTCCTGCTGCTGTTGTTGTTGTGATGTCATGTTTTAGTTATTGTCACATTCGGCGTTAGAAGTAAGCGCTGACCATTTCACTAAGGAGCGGCACGCACTTCTTGACGACCCCGTGGACATCGCTGCCTTGCCTGGACCGTTCGAGCAGCAGGTTTTGTTGATGCGAGACGAATTCCAAGCGAATGGAAAGGTGAGCAGCGTGAGTGCTCCTAATGAGGCTGATGCTAGCGACCACAGCAGGAGCAACCATGGCAGCAGTAGCAGCGATCCTGGGTCGCCACCAGACAGCAGCCACGGCGAACCTGACTCTACAACGGACATGGCAGATGGGTTCTTGTCTAAACAACGATCTCAAGATTCTGAACATGGTTTGAGTAGCAGTGGTCTCGATGATAGCCACGGCAGTGGTAGCAATCACAGCGACTGTGGCCGAGGCAGCGGCGACGGCCACCCGCATCGCACCCTCAAACTGGGTGCTGCCCGACGCAATGCTTTTTTAACGAGTGTTAAGAATGACACCGCATGGTTGGAACATCACGACATCATGGATTATTCGCTACTGCTTGGTGTTGGAGTGTGCCCGCGCAGCAAGGTGGAGACGCAACACAACGAGCGAGCTGCACGATTAGAGCAGCGATGCAGCCCTAACGAATATGACCAAGCAACTGACGCACTTGCAAATGCCCTTGCTGAGAACGTTACTGCAACAGTCGCCTTTGAAAACCAGCGGTAGGGCCTAATATTTCACAAAACTTTGCGTGGCTCGTATTTCCTTTCTAGAGCATTTATTGACTTTCATCCTTCTTATCTGAAACATTCCTATTGCATGAAACTTTCATTTCTTATTGCATGCATGATTCCATATTATACCATTTTTCATCTTTCTTATCTTTCTTGCCTTCCGCTTTTAGCTTGCTTGAGCCTTTATCGCAGTGGGAATTGGATCTTGGCGGTACTTGTGCAGTCACAAGCAACTCCGATGCTAAGACAACTGCTGATAGTGACGTCCAGCAAGGAGTAGTTGTGTCTGCTGTCGCTTCAGATGGCTCTGCGTTTGGTTCAACCAATGAGAGCCCTGTACCAAAGCTCGATTCTTCCCCACCGCCTTCAGCGACGCTTGCTTCTTCAGTAACACCGCATGCTGAATGTGCTGAGGGAGAGATTGAGCAGCCACCTAAATTAGTGACCTCAGGAGCTGCATCAGAAGACGCATCGATCGAGCCGGAGAAAGAAAGTGGTGCCGATGATGAAATGGAATGGTAAGAAGTATACAGTAGATCGCTTCAGCAATCCAATATTGAGCTGCTTGTCTTGCGTATTGTGGTTTTATTCATTGTACTTACGAACTGTATTCAGGTATACCTTCGGTATTATCGACATTCTACAAAAGTACAATTTCAAGAAGAAGGTCGAAGGAAACATCAAGGTATCTTTTCTGGGAAATCTGACATTTTATATTAGGCGAGTGATACATGAGTCAATGTACTGTAATCATAGTGGGCAGTTGACTCACGCCTTGTGTCTTGATAACTATTTGCTGCACTTATTTATGTCAGAAATCGGTGTTCGTTGGAGCAAAGGATGTTTCAGCAGAGCCTCCAGCTCCTTATGCAAAGCGATTCAATGAATTCCTTAAAGTGCATACCAGCTGAGATGCATAAGCTTATTTGAAAAGTTTGGGAAATGGGAACCGCGCACAGAACATATGGGGATGTTGATCCAATTTTTTGTACGGAGCCTATGGAGCGAAAAAAGTGCGGTCACCGGAATACGGGGGATCTGAGAGATTAAGTACCTTAGTTACTTAATAATTCAATGAATCGGGCGCAGTAGTTCTGTTACTCGCAATTTTTAATGTGCGTAGTAGGGCGCCGCATGATAACAAAGGCAAACACAAGAAGGCAGATGAGCTACACGTGAGACGTAGGAAGTACCCCTCGCGATTATAAAGAAGCAAGAAGCGAGATGCTTAAAGGTAGTGCGTGAGGGCTGCCCGAGGGAACCGGGTGTTGCTAATTCGTTGCTAAGAATAACATTGACGCCGAGCACCGTAGTATCGAGAAAAAGAGTTTAAGTTAAAGGGCCCATAAGCTAGTTCATACTTCATAGGGGAGCTTATCTGAGTATTGCTGCGGACTATTTCGGCACCAACAGGCACCATGGCCTTAAAATCGCGTTAGAAGGAAGAAGGATAGGTCAGGTGCCACACCGAAGGGAACCGTTGCGTTCTGCGTATTCTACAGAACCGGAGAACCCAGTCGCATGTCTGTTCATGGCCTGCTACAAAAACGATAGCAGCGAATGGTGCTGTTTAGAAATCAAATTGTATAACCGCAACTTTCAGGCGGGACAATCGCATTAAGAAATTTAGGGTTAAAATTAAGCGATTTTTAAAAGAAACTGAGGGGGGAGTTGCGCTTTCTTAGAGCCACATATCCATCGCCCTCTTCTTCTCTCTTTGGAGGGAGCACCTCATTAAGAAACTGGGGAGGGGGGAAAGGGCACGCAAGATTCGAAGATGCGCCCTAAGAAACAAGGGGCTTCGAAGTTCTTCTGCTTTTTTTATGCCCGCAGCTGACTGTAGCGCCTTTTACATGTTTCAAGTAAGATTCGAATTAGATATATCAGTGATCAGCAATCAGAAGAAGAAAATATTTCATTATCCCCAGTAGCCCGCCCGCCGGTAGAATTTCCGCTAAATTTCCTCAAGTTTTGTTGGGCACACTTGGCGACTGCTTAATCGCAGTCCAGCAGGCTCTCGTAGGGAGGCTCACCCCTCCCGAAGGGCATAAACCAACTGACTGAGCCAAGTGCGCTCTTGGCTCAGTTGGTTTGGCGTCTGCTTAATCGCAGTCCAACAGGCTCTCGTAGGGAGTCTCACCCCTCCCGAAGGGACATAAAATAAAAAATTTCTTCTCGAAGGAAGAAGGGTTTTGGGCGTCTTGGACAGAGAGAGCACCACTGGTCAGCAGATTTACTTTTATGCAAACGCGGAGAGATGCTGACACGGGTAACACCCTACAGAAGCTCCTCGGGCGTACACTTCTGCCCGCAGCATTCGCCTCTGTGTCATTTGGGTTTGTATTTGCGGCTGCTTGATTCATGGGATATGATTCGCTGATGACGCCGAGGTCGCAGTTGGCCCGCGGATTGAAGAGCTAAGTATCCTGGACTCGCCAATCACATGGAAGACGGCGCTCCAAACCGGCTGGCTATTTCCCCACGTGGGATTTGCTTGCTCAAATAGTACACTCTGGCGCACTTAGCAACAGAAGGGTGGAGGTGGGTACAACAGAAGAACTGGCGCATGTGCGCCTGATTATCTCCTTAGATTAACTTCGCGCTGCTTTCCTTTGAACTCTACCTGTTCGCTTTCTAACTTCGGCCCCTCGGGGCCTGTCTAAAAAATTCATGATCACGAACTCTTTGCGCGGCCTCCCTACTCCTGTTGCTCTGAAAATCCTATGGTTCTTCACTGGAGCTCTCCTGTGCTTCCTGCCGTGGTATTGGAGCTCGACTCACCTGCGCTAGAGGGTGGGTATGATTCAACAACGCCTTGTGGTGTTGAAGGTGTTGCTGGTTGTAGGTCCCGGTTCTCGTGCTCTTCAGCTTCAGCTCTTCAGTCCCGATTGGCCGGGAGAGAACAGAATGTCCTCTTCAATGGACAACAACGCTGCTCGTTCAGTCGTTCCAGCAGGTTCCCACTCCTCATCATTCGTAAACCTACGCCCCAGGGTCCTTCGGGTTCCAGTGTTCCATTATTTGACTGCAGCGGCGTGCGCGCCGCCACGCCACGATCAACGTAGTTGATTTCAATGACGTGGCAAGGTGTCAGAACATGGTTGATGTCAGTGACGTGACAACGTGTCAGAACAAGCACGCAAGGTTTTTTTGTGTCTGTGATGTGACGGACTGACGGACAAAAATCCTTGGTAGGCAGTTTTTGGTCGTGGCGTCGTGGCAGGTACTAAACATCAAACTACGTTGATCTATTATTTTTGGTCGTTTTGTTTTTCCCTCTTTTTCCTTTTACTACAGTAGTCAGTGCATTTTTTTTTTTTTTTGGTCGTATCTGTTTTCACTCCACATGCGTTCAGTACCCGTGCTGTCTATCTGCTGTAACATAAGTCCACACCCAGGAAATACTAAAAGCGTCGACATTATCTCAATAGCTGGCGTGGCGAAGTACTTTGATACATAATTTCTCCGTTATGGCGTACTATTGGTCAAAAGCTCTGCCTCCAGCTGCCGCGAAGTTGCTAAAAAATGGTCGTGGACCTCAAAAGACAAATTTTCAAAACCTCGCGGACGCCCGCAGGGAGTATTTGCAGCTTACTGAGCTCGAAAAAGATGGGCCGCGCGGAATAGCGCTGCGTACAGATATTAACGGCTACTTGGACGCAAATGAATCGGTAAGCATGTCAACATCGGGTTCTTCTAACACGCCCTCTGATGCCGAGTTAGCGAGCACTGTCGCTGCAGGAGGTGACTCTGGTCTAGCTGTAGCTGAGCAGACAGGTGACATGCTGGCTCGTGCACTTGGAGCAGCTGGAGGTCGGAATTTGCTTCCTCAGCGGATCGCAGCCCTCGAACGGACGACCCGAAGGCTCCTCGAGCGTTGCAGTCACAGTAAAGGCAGTGCTTTGACGCATGATCTCTGCACGGCAAAGCGTGAAGCTCGCGTGCCCCTTCCTGCTCTCTCAGAACCGTCAATGTCATCCGCAGCACGTCTAAATACCGCACCACTTGCATTAGCCGGAGGAGGTTCAGGTGGAGGAGGACTCAATGGTTTGGCATCACCAACAGGGAATGGCCATGCTGTTCCAGCAACGACTGACGCTACAGCATATGCTACAGTCGTTGATTTAGCCCCTGACGCGTTTCGGTGTGTAAGGCTCGCGTTCGGGTATACTTTCGAAGCGTTTGCAGAGTCGTTGGGTAGTGCCCCTCTGATTCCTGTGGGCGCCGGCGGCGGTCGTAGTGGGGCTTCTTTCTATTACAGCCACGACAAGCTTTTTGTGGTGAAGACTTTGCCAGAGCCTGAAAAAGTGTTCTTGCTGACGTTGCTGAGCTCATACGTAGACCATATGTGTACCCACGCGGCTTATACGCTGCTGCCGCGTTTTCTCGGTCTGTACAAGGTGCGTTGGGTCGTTGATTTATTACAGCCAATACAAGTATGTTACACAGAGTGAGCCCTTTTAGATAGCACCGCGATAATCAACTTTGCATTGATGCATCTTCATACCTCTTAATATGTTGTGAACATTTTTGTGACCTATATAGATTCAGCTGCCGTCGAAAAAGGCCGAGTATTACATCATCATGCCCAACCTGTTTCGCACCTATGAGTCTACTGGAGTGGAACTTCGAGAAATGTTCGACTTGAAGGTATACCTCGTACAGTATACTTGAGACTGATTCTGCAAAAACTTAACGTTTAGTTGTAACTTTCATGTATTCAATGTTTTGCACAGTACGCGCACACTGGTCCTGAGAGCGTTGATGTTCCAGGCGTTCCATGATGATATTATACATTAATCCCCCTGTTACCGTCGTCGCTTACTCATTTTGTTTTGCCTTCCTATTTGTTTTGCATCTTTTTCTGCTCTCCCACCAGGGAAGCACTTACGACCGGTATGTTGGTCCCAAGATTACCACTGCGATCAACGCGCATGCGTGTCAGCACACTGTTGCTGAGGACGAGGAAGGTGGCAATGGCACTGATATTAACCGCGGAGGAGGGCGTGGAGTTAGTGCTGCGAAGTTTCCCGGCACTTTTGGCGGTTCGACCTCGACGCGTACTCGAAACAAGACAATGTCCAGCATGAAAGCTGAAAGTGTAACGTCAACCATGAGTTCATTGACGCGGAGTCTTGGACTGAACATGACGATGTCCTCGCGCCGAACTCCGGCTCCCGCTGGCAAAGCAGCAGGTGCTGCTGCAGCGGTGCGCGCTGAGAAACCTTTGACGCCATTAGAGATGTTGGAGGCTGACATGGGAGGCAGCGTGGACGAGGACGATGATCTTGGAATAATGACAACAACTGCCCATGGCGCGACCTTGCCGTTTCCTACCTCCAACCTAAGTACAGTTCCAGGAGGAGCACAGGATGAGATTTTGGAGGAAAAGCGCAAATCGTCAACCTCAGTCTTGAAAGATTTGAACTTTTGCCCCTACCATGGGTCGTTGCTACGGAAACACTTGAAAGATGAGCGAGCAGCTGCAGCACGACCGAAGGTACCATGGTCATATGATGTATATACTTCATCATGTCGCAGCATTTCCATTGACTTTCGAAAGCATGAAAAGGAAGTTAAGAAAGTGCGATCTTTTCGCTTAACATGTTGATGTGGTCGGATGTTATTGTTATTGTTATTGTTTTTTTTTGTTTCTACCATGTCTTAGTTATCGTCACAATCTGCAGTGGAAGTAAACGCTGATCATTTCACCAAGGAGCGGCATGCGCTTTTAAATGACCCCGTGGACAATGCTGCCTTGCCTGGATTGCTCCAAGAGCAGATTTTGTTGTTGCGAGATGAAAATGAATTGAATGGAAAGGCGAGTAGCGTAAATGCTGACAATGAGACTGAAACGAGCAACCACAGTAGCAGCAACCACAGCAACAACAGTGACAACAGCGATCCTGGATCGCCACCAAGCAGCAGCCACGGCAAATCAGACGCTACTGCTGAAACGGCAGACGTGCTGTCACCTATATTGCAAAATCTAGGTCCTAACAACCATGGTTTGAATGTTAGTAGTCACGATGATAGCCACGGTAGTGGCAGCAATCACAGCGACTGCGGCCGAGGCAGTGGCGACGGCCACCCGCATCGCACACTCAAACTGGGTGCTGCCCGACGCAATGCTTTTTTAACGAGTGTTAAGAATGACACCGCATGGTTGGAACATCACGACATCATGGATTATTCGCTACTGCTTGGTGTTGGAGTGTGCCCGCGCAGCAAGGTGGAGACGCAACACAACGAGCGAGCTGCACGATTAGAGCAGCGATGCAGCCCTAACGAATATGACCAAGCAACTGACGCACTTGCAAATGCCCTTGCTGAGAACGTTACTGCAACAGTCGCCTTTGAAAACCAGCGGTAGGGCCTAATATTTCACAAAACTTTGCGTGGCTCGTATTTCCTTTCTAGAGCATTTATTGACTTTCATCCTTCTTATCTGAAACATTCCTATTGCATGAAACTTTCATTTCTTATTGCATGCATGATTCCATATTATACCATTTTTCATCTTTCTTATCTTTCTTGCCTTCCGCTTTTAGCTTGCTTGAGCCTTTATCGCAGTGGGAATTGGATCTTGGCGGTACTTGTGCAGTCACAAGCAACTTCGACACCAAGTCATCTATTGATAGCGACGTCCAGCAAGGAGTAGTTGCGTCTGCTGTCGCTTCAGATGGCTCTGCGTTTGGTTCAACCAATGAGAGCCCTGTACCGAAGCTCGATTCTTCTCCACCGCCTTCAGCGACGCTTGCTTCTTCAGTAACACCGCACGCTGAATGTGCTGAGGGGGAGACTGAGCAGTCGCCTAGACCATGGACCCCAGGAGCTCGGCCATCAGAAGTTGCAATCGTCGACTTAGAGGAAAGAAGTGGTGCCGGCGATGAAATGGAATGGTAAGAAGTATATAGTAGCGCCTTTCAGCGATTTTATACCAAGCTGTTTGTCTTTCGCAATGAGATTGTAATCGCCATCACTTTACGTCTTCATCTCTAATTTGTGTTGAATAAATGCACTCATGTCATGACCTTTAGGTATACCTTCGGTATTATCGACATTCTACAAAAGTACAATTTGCAGAAATTGGTCGAAGGAAACATCAAGGTATAATTCATAAAAAGTGCGCTACATACAGTATGAGGTTAATTGATACATTCAAAGAACTCTTCGTTCTAGAGTGGACATTCGACTCATGCCCTTTGTCCCAAATTTATACGCACTTTTCATTCATGTCAGAAAAATCTCGTCCGTGCGAAGGACGTGTCAGCCGAGCCTCCAGCTCCGTACGCAAAGCGATTCAACGAATTCCTTGCAGTGCATACCAGCTGATGCATGCGCTCCAATAAAAAGGTTGGGAAATTAGCACCGTGCTTGGGATTCAAGAAGACGAATCATTTCTTTTTATGGAGCGCAATAAGTGCACTCCTCGAATTTTGGGGAGATTTGAGTGGCCACTTTCTGTACAATTGAGACCATAAAATTGCTGGTCACCTGGCCATTCAGTAATCTTGTGTTTTAGTCGGTCATAAAGCTGTAAAATTCTCTCATGTTTCAGGGAACCGCCCTTTTCATCTGATTGAAGAGAGTCCTATTTCTCGTTGTCAAAATTGGGCCCTTATATTTATGATGGCGTTTGAGCCGTTGCTAGACCTGTTAATTTCTGTATTTAATTCGCAAGGGGCAAGGATTTTGGCCACTCCATATAAAATTTGCGTTCGCGTTCCCCTATTCGCCTTTTCTATCTTTCGCCGTTGTCAATTGCTTGTTGCTTGCTTGTAATTTTTATATGCATCAAGTATTACAGATAGGTCATGGCCATGTCGATGTGTTACATCACTAACGAAACGCAATACGTAGA
>Ga0307931_1000302_pt1 | contig 29397 bp, 7 predicted proteins | sample OrgLakmetageno47_FD_201816 | JGI IMG/M metagenome (GOLD analysis project Ga0307931, IMG submission 201816) | Saline water microbial communities from Organic Lake, Antarctica - #47 | ecosystem: Environmental > Aquatic > Non-marine Saline and Alkaline > Saline | place: Antarctica: Organic Lake...
GTGGTTATTTGCAGTTGCCAACGCCGCTGCCTTCGCCATCTCCTTCCCAGTCGCGGCGCCCGACTGATCTGCCAACTTCCTTGCCCACCATAACTCCGCTCCCAACCTCCGTGCCTTCGCCGTCGCCGTCGCAGGTATTAACCATAACCTTGTGCTTCTTGTGTGTGTGTGTGTTTTTTTTTTGTTTTTTTTTTAAATGCCTCTCGAAGGCCTTTCTTAGTTTACTCCTTTCTTCTTTTCTCATGCCACTTGTATCACTAGGCGCCAACGCCGCACCCGACGCAGGCTCCAACTCCTGAGCCTTCTTCTGCGCCGACACCTCCACCCACGCCAGTCCCCACGGAACAGCCCAAAATTGTCAACGTGACTCTTCCCCGAGGCCTTTCGCTGTTGCCTACCAAGGGCGGCACCTTGGTAACTCTGACAGGCAACTCGTTTGGAGACCGGGATCGCTTCGATGGGTTAACCGTAACTTACGGTCGCGCAGACGGCGCTCGCTTCATAGCACAGGGCTGCAACATGACGATTCCTCAACGCGAGATCGTGTGCCGAACAGCTCCCGGAGTGGGCTTCGGCCACCGCTGGCAGGTCGCGTATGACTTAGCCAGTTCGTCGAGTTTGAGTGAAGACACCACTAGCTATGCCCCACCCAACGCTACTCAAGTAGACCCGGCCTACAACTCTTCCTCAGGCGGCTTCTCTACAGTGGGAGGAGAAGTGGTGCAGCTGCGAGGGCGAAACTTCGGCCCCTTGGGCACCGCAGCGAGTGCCAGCTACCAGCTGCCAGTAGGCCAAGGGTTCGACGATGGAGCTACTCTGGGAGGTTCAACCTTTCATGCCACCGGCTGCAACGTCACCGTAGCTCACGTGGAGATCACGTGCTATTCGTCGCCAGGAGTGGGGGCCGGGCACGTGTGGGAGGTGAGCGTGGGCAACCAAACCTCGCAGGTGTCCGTCACCCAGACCACGCGCTACGCAGCCCCCTCGATCAACCGCTATGCCTCGTATCTCGCTGCTGTCGTCACGCAGTCGCCTTCCCTGTCACCGACGCTGCCCCCTAACGCCACAGCCACAACACTGGCGCCCTCGCCTGCGCCTGGACCAGGCCAAGGCAACCCGGGCGGAGCCAGCAACGACGTCCTCTTGGGCGACGCGATTGCCACTTCGATGCTCGACACTCGCGGCGGCAACCTAGTGGTCATCACGGGGAGCAACTTCGGCGAGAGCGTGGACAAGAACTTGATTGTGGCTCAGTACGGAGTGAACACCAGTGCATCATCATCAGCGATCAGCGCACTGACCATGTTGAGTCAATCTGTTTTCACGGCCACCAAGTGCTCGGTGACTGTCGCGCACATCGAGATCACCTGTGCCACCGTAGAGGGCGTCGGCGCGAACCACACGTGGAAGTTTCAAGTCGGCAACCAGGTTCTCGACACTTCGTCATCTTCGTCGACGTCGGTGGTGGTCAGCACAAGTTACCGGCCTCCAGCGCCCTCAGATTGGACTATATCTTCCCTTGCTCAGGCCAACGCCCTCTCTACAGTGGGCGGCGAAGCCCTGTACATCGAGGGCGACTATTTCGGGCCAACAGGTTCAACTCCTTCGGTCATTGTGTCGGCCATGTATGTGAACCCCTCTCTGCGAGGCCTCGGCGGCTCCACCTTTATGGCTCACAATTGCTCGGTGGCCATGAGTCACGTGCTCTTGGTGTGTGAAACAGCTCCGGGGGTGGGCCTCGACCACAAGTGGACCATCACTGTGGGCCTGCAGGACCAGCAAGAGGGCTCGTCCACCTTCCTCCACAGCAGCTACGCGAGCCCAGCCTTGACGTCAGTGGTGGCGGACACGAGCAGTGGGTTATTTTCGACGGCCGGCAACGAGTGGGCCCTTCTGGAAGGCAGTAACTTCGGACCCGCAGATGTGTCTAACGTCGTCAACGGATCGTACGGTAACCCGGCCTTGGCCTCTTTGGGCTTGCCTCTGGTGGGCGACACTTACCTCAGCCCGTCCTGCGTGGTTCTGAATCACACCACTGCCAAGTGCCGCACCCTCCCTGGCTTGGGCTACTCCCAGCTGTGGTCCTTGACCGTGGGGCAGCAGACCTGGCCTCGCGCCGGAGCCAACGCCACCTACTTCGACGGTGCCAACTCTCCGTCTGTGCGCACTTCTTACTCCCCGCCGTCTTTCACTAGCCTAAGTGGGCCTCGCAGCGTGGTGATGGACGGAGGCCGCAAGCCCATGCTGCTCCTCAACGCCACCGGCAGTGAGACGGTGGTGGTGACCGGCGCCAACTTCGGGCCCTTGACTGCCAATGCTGCGGTGACTGTGACCTACGCCAACCCTTACCTCGATGGCCTCGGTGGCAGCACTTACTCTCCGGTGTGCACGATCACCGTGGCTCACACTGAACTCACATGTACCACTCTGCCGGGGGTCGGCTACAACCACACCTGGCAGGTGACGGTGGGCAACCAGACTCGACCTGTGGACTATTTTAAGGCCGCAGTCACGAGCTACGCGGCGCCCTCAGTGGCCTCCCTTGACCATGAGGTGCTTGCAACGGGCATGGCCACCGATGGCTCGACTGTGCTTACCGTAACTGGCACCAACTTCGGCCCAGTGGTTGAGGACAACTTCCTGTTTGCCACTTATCAACCCACGGCAAGCTCATCGAACCTTGAGGGCGAATCCCACCTCACCTCGTGCAACGTGACCGTGGCCGATGTCGAGGCAGTGTGCTCGTCGGCTCCAGGTGTGGGGGCCAATTTCGAGGTGCTGCTGTCGGTGGGAGGCCAGGCCTCGGCCCCTTTCAAACAGCGAGTCTCGTACACAAAACCCCAAGTGGCGCAGCTTAGCACTCTGCTCGGTGCAAATGGGACCCTAGCGACTTCCGGCGGTGACGTGGCCATTCTCACCGGGACCAACTTGGGCCCTTTGCTGACCTCCAACCGCGCCACAGCTCTCTACAAAGCGGTGAACCTCCTTCCTTCCTCCTTGGCAGACGGCGTCGAGATGGGCTATTCCCTCGAGACCCTCGAGCTAAGAGCCGATCAATGCAACGTCACTGTGGCCCACGTCGAGATGAAGTGCTTCACTGCGCCGGGCGTGGGGCGAAACTTTCGCTTCAAAATTGACGTCGGCGGCCAAGTCTCCAATTACTCCAGCGAGGCCATTTCCTACACCCCGCCCTCCATCACGGGAGTTGACGCGGACACATCGGCGGTGGTGTCTCGCGATCTTGACGCCAGCAACAACGTGGTGGGCTTAGAGTTCAATACCGATGCTCGGTCAGCGGCTGATGGCGTGACTCCCCTAACTGTGACGATCACGGGTGAGCAGTTTGGTCCTGTTAATGATGCCAACACTATCAATGTGCAGCTCTACAACCCTACTCTCGCCGTGGCCAACGCCAAAAACAACAACGGCTTCGGCGCACCTCTAGCTGCGTCTTTCGCGCTCATCAACTGCTCGGTGACGGTGGCAGACAGTGAAGCCGAGTGCAGGCTGCCTCCGGGAGTGGGCTTTAACCACTCGTGGACCATCACGGTGGGCTCGCAGGGCTCGAATGCAGCGCCCGATTTCTCGTCGGCGTATTCCGCACCCGCGCCGACCGATGTCGTGGTCATTGCTAACGCGACGGGTGGCACTCAGCTGGATGAGGGCCTGGACACGAGTGGTGGCGGGGTCGTGGAGCTCACTGGCACCAACTTTGGCCCTCTGAGCGCGACCGCCAACTTGGTCTTTGCCGCCACGTTCTCTGAAACGTGCGCCAACTGCTCTTACACTGAACTCGGGCTGGTGACTGACAGCAACGCTGGCCGAGAGGGTTACAACTTCCTTGCGAGCAGTTGCGTGGTGACGGTGGCTCACACCAAGATGCAGTGCACGGTGGGCGCTGGCGTGGGTCGCAACCACACCTGGCAAGTGTTTGTGGGGGCGAGAGCCAGCGCACCGCTATTGACAGTGCAAACGTCCTATGCTCCTCCTCAGTTGAGTGGTCTGAGTCCTTTCATGGGGCCGGTGGTGGTGTCGTCTCTCAGTGACGCTGTTCCGGTAAGCTTGTTCGGCAAATTCCTCGGCAACAGCGACCTGTGCATGGCCACAGTCAAAGTGTACATTGAAGAGGAGTCCTTTGAGGCCACGGGCGGCAGCGGCTCGACCGGCTTCTCGGGCGTTTATACACCCGCAGTCTTACCCAAGAAAGCGTCCGCGCATTCAGACGAATTGGTGCAGTTCATCACTCCAGACTTGACCGGCGGCCAAGTGCTCGTGTACAAGTCTCAGACTGCCTTCCTGAGCGTGGTGGTCGGAGGCGTGGAAGTGGTCTCGAGCCTGCGTCTGCCTTACCGTTTCTTTGAGGTGCAAAACGTGTACCCGTTCAACGCGCCTCGCCCCAACGACGCCTCCTGCACCACGGTCTCCAACATCTCGGTCTACGGCGTGGGCTTCGTCACAGGCTCGGAGTACACTGCGACGGCACAAACGCGCGACGAGATGGGAGGTGGCACTTTTGAATCCTACGACGTCGCCAACGTGGGCGTCTCAGGCGGCACGGTGATTCTCGGAGATGCGAACGACGGCAAGGACGTTTTCACCAACGGCTACAAGCGCCTGGACTGTGAAGTGGCGTCCTCCACCGAATTGGCTTGCCCCGTCACCCCAGGCTACGATGGCCCGCCAGTGGACGAATCCGTGAGCGAGATCGTGCTGGAGCCCCTCGTGTCGATGACCAACGCCACTGCCTGGTCCTCCATCTGCTCGAGCCCCGTGATTCCGCGTGGCACCATCGATTTGTACCCCTACCCTGTGGACGAGAGCGGCGAGAAGCTGTTGGACGAGGTCTCCGAGGGCTGCGCTTTCACCTACTGGTCGCTGCCCCGCCTTGACGCTACTTTCCCGCCAACCGGCCCTCTTGGGGGCAACACCTCGGTCACGCTGCGCGGGGACTACTTCGAAGGCAGCGGGAAGCTGTTCGCCCTCTTCGGCGATGACTACGTGCAGTGCAGGATTAAATCTGTGACGGAGGCCGTATGTGACGCACCCGCTTATGACCGAACTCTGCTAGCAAGTGAGTCAGACTACGGCGGCGCTCGCGTGGCGCTCAAGATTCAACTCGACGAAGCTTCGATTGTACAGCGCATTTGCCTGGAGGGTCAGAACACGTCCTTCTACTACCACCCCGACCTGCTTTCAGTGCAAGGCCCCTACCCACCGCTGCTGCCTGCAGAGGGAGAAGTGGCACAGTCTCTGGTGCTGGACGCATCGCCGTTCATTAATGAGGGTAAATTGAGCGGAGCAAGCGATTTCGCCACCTCGTATAACTTGTTTACGGTCGATAACGGCGCTGAACAATCGTCTGCTGACCGCGAAGAATATGTGAAAGTTAACGTGAGCTTTCCTTCAGCGATCGAGACGGGCAGCTTCCAACTCGCCGAATTGGCGCTCGACACCACGGGTGAGGTTTCACGCGGTGCGATGCGAAGCGATTGTGGCGATGTGAGTTTTTGGCTGTCAGACCACGCGACCAGCTTGCAGTACTGGCTAGTGCCCAACACCTGCAACGCCACCAACACCAGATTCGTAGTCAAGGTGCCAGGGCCTCAGGCCGCGAACCTCCGGATGTACGTGTCCTTTGGCTCGGGGACTGCGGATGCCACCATGGACGGAAGTTCGGTGTTTGCGTTGAGCGACGGCTACACCAGCTGGGCCCTCGGGTCCTCTCCTGCTTCCGAGGCCTGGTCTTATCCGGGGGAATCAGGCAGCAAGCAACAGCAAGAAGCACGCTACCGTTACCGCTTGGATAGTGATTACGAGGGGTTAGGCCTAGAGCGGCACCAGTACCGCGGCCCTTGGGACGGTCTTGTGATGCAGGAAACAGTGAAGGCTTATCCCGCAGAGCAAGGGATTCGAGTCGACGCTGGGTGGCAGACACCGGTGCCAGATGAGGCGAACCTCGTGCTGTACCTCTCAGAGCACAAGGAAACCCCGTATGTGCGGCCTTCGAATGACGACAATGCGCCTGAGAAGTGGGCCCCTCGAGTGGCGGGGTCCCTCTACGCCTCTGCCTCCACGAGTAGCGAAAACTGGCGCCGCGGCCCTCTGCTGCGCGTGTGGGGCGCTGACTCGCAGGGCCGCCCTTTCTCCAGTGCCGCTCATTGCGCAGCCGTGGCGAAAGCGAGCAGTGGCAACTGGAGTGTCGAGGGCGCTGAAATGAGCCTTCGTGTGAACGGCGCCGACCTTGATCAATCCTCCCTACGTGTGCAGTACACCCTCGCCGGCACCGGTGTGGTCAGCTGCGACCCTCTACAAGGATTCGGAACGCGAGTGTGGGGCGCCGGCAGGGGCGACGACTACTGGAAGTTCCCCAACTCATCGCTCACCGCTGCACAGGAATTAGAGGCCGCTGACCTCGCAGCTGGCACTGGTGGTTGGTCCTTCGCGCCGTTCTACGACATGCGAGTCTACTCGGGCGTTGACCAAGCTTCGAACGCGTCGACTTTCTTTCTGGGCGCCGGCGACGCCGACTATGACCGTGGCTGGGCCAACGGACACGCGTGGCTTACGGTGGGCAATGGCAACGGCGCCGATGTGAGCGCTGAGCGCACCCCTGCGGTGGCTGATGACGGAGCGCGTGTGTGGTGGCGGCTGCGCTATGCGACCAACGAACGACCAAGCACTTCGGCTGAGACGGGCCCCGGAGGCAGCGGCGCGGTGGCGCTGAACCTCAACGGTCAACCAGGCGGAGGCAGGCATCAGTTCACGCGCAACCTCACCGAGGGTTACGTGTACTTACTACCGAGCGGTGTAAGTGTGTCGCCGTCCACCATCGACCTCTCGAACTACGACAAGGATGCCACCAACCTCACTTTAACGCTGACTTCATCGGAGATCACCGCTGCCATCGCGTCTATCGGAGACTCGAGCCTCGGGTGGTACGATCTCCCTCTCAATTTGCTCGAGTTTGGAGGCTCCGCGCTGCCCGACGAAGTTTCCGTGGACTTGCAACTCAAAGTGGGCACCCATTCAGGTGCTCCCTGCGTGGCAGCGACGATCCCAGCGACTGGCGAGCCCGCTTTGTCATGCTCTCTTTCAGGAGCCTTCAAGAACGACCTCATGCATGACAGTGATGGCAGTGGTTTCCTCTTGTCGCTCTCCGCTAACGGTGGTGCTTCCTACACACCTCTCGCCGGTGCCAATCTTACTTTCTATCAAATGAGCGCCAACTTCTCGGGTTCCCTTGCGAGCAGTTTCTACGGTGGCACTCGCCTCTCGGGCTCCCTGTCGCTCGAGTCGGTGGGGGCAGCCAGATCTTATTCGTTTATGAACTCAAGCCTGGTCGTGAGCGGTCAGACCTCCGAAGTGGTGATGGCTGCAGGCGGGTCCCTTGATGACCACACCTCGTCAAGCGGCAACGGCATGCTTGCCATGACCCTCGGCCCCGGCACTGGCAGCGCAGTGCTCTCCTTCAATGCCACTTTACCGCACGCTGAGGGCATCTACGCTCGCGACATCGATTGGCTCGACGCGCCCACGCCGGCTCCTTCCCTCATGAACGCTTCGATGCCCCCTACCGTCACTCCGCCTAGTCAGTGCACTAACGCGCTAAGCTACGAGTGCCCTCCCGACTCGATGCTCAACTGCTCTGCCTGCCCAACCGCCGAGCGTGAAGGGAGTGTGTACCCCTGCTACCGCCCCTCAGCCCTCGCCGACACCAGTGGCCGCTGCCTCCCGCCTCGAGGCCAAGCAGCGCGATTCGTAGCAGGCGAGGACGCTGCCTTGCTCATCCAGACGGCCCTGCGAGTCGATGAAGGCGATGCGGTGACCACCGTGCTCAATCCCGGCGACACCCTGTACATCTACGACCCCCGCACTTTGATCGAAGGCATGGACCCACTCGGAGCTGCGGCGAAGCGGCGGTCCTCGGACGAGCCTACCATTGTCACCTTCAGCGGAGACCGCTTGAGCACCAAGATGACCCCGCTCTTGACCCTCTCCAGCAGCAGCGGCCAGATGAAGTCCAGCGGTGTCTCATCGCGCCTCCGCAGCGAGCTCGCCGATGCCTACGGTTTCTATCCGCGCACAGCCTCGGAGTACCCCGATGCGACGGCGTCTGTGGACTACAACGAGGTCTACTTGCTCTCGCAGTCGACTCGGTGGCAGGCCGTTTACTTCGCCAGTGAACTTTCAGACGGTCACTTTAGTGGTGGGGATCTCATCAGTGCCCTGTACCTCAAGGTCTCAGGTGCCCCCAGGTCCAACCTCGTCAACCTGCGGGTTCGCCTAGGCCACACCAACCGCACCACATTGGTCTCATCCTACGCGTTGGACGGTGATGCTCCTAGCGCGTCACAGCTCGAATGCCCCGTCGCGGATGAGGCCTCATCTCTGGTGTTTGGCCCTGACAGTTTGAGCGTGGGCACTCTGGAAGCCAATCGAGACGACGTCGAAGACTTTTGGTTCAAACTTGAGCTAGCGAGCGCCTTTGCTTGGGATGGAATCTCCAACTTACTTGTCGACGTGAGCTACCAAGCGGAAGATTGGGATGTGGATGTGAAGCGCCAAGACGGGTCTCAGTACGAAGTCGGCAACCTCCTCTTGCGCGCGACCTATGGAGCTGACCGCACCGCTGTCACTTACGGCAGCGCTGGCACTCACCCTGTGGTGTACCCTTTTATCCCCGCCCTGAAGCTCGAAGTGAACAACACGGTGGTGCTTTCACACTCCGTGAGCGAGGAGTTTCCCTCGGGCGTGTCTGGCACCACCTTCGCGTCCACGCTAGACGTCTCGGTGAACAACCAGCCCCAGGCCTTCTTGGCTGCTGAGTCAGCGCGCATCGTGCCTGGGGCTTACATGTACCTCAACCTTTCCAGCGACGCGTCAACTGCTGAGAATCTGGCTAAAGATCCAGCGACCCAAAATGAGCTCAAGAGCATCGTTGTCGCGGCCTTGGCCTCGGCCTACAGCAAAGTATCTGCTTCCAATATCGTGCTCACTGGTGTTGGCTCTGACCTTGCGACTTCGGGTAGTAACAGCAACAACCGGCGCCGCAGGCTTCTGAACACGGGAGATGTGGATACAGTAGTGGAGTTCAAAGCCGTCAGCTCAGACAGCTTCACGGTCACTGAAAAATCGTCGACGGGCCTTCACGATCAACTTGTGGACTCATCAGATTCGATGAAGACGGATTTGGCTGCTTCCACTACCCTAAGTGGCGTCACAAGCCTGACGGCATCAACGACTTTCGAGGTGATTGGAGGTAACGAGACCGAGGAGACTTTCTTCTCCACGGCTTCGTTCAGCATCTACAACACGAGGTCCATCGTGGTGGGGTCACTGGACCCGAGCTTGAGCTCAACGGCAGGCGGCACCGAGGTAGTCATCTCCGGGGTCGGGTACTTCACCCCCACCACCGAGGACGGGCTGGTGAGAATACGGTGGACGGTCGACAATCGCGATGTGTGGCTCACTTCTACAGGGACTGTGGGGAGCTGCGGGACGGTGAACAAGGTCACGGGAGCCAAGAGCGAATGCACGGAGATCTACACGGTAGTACCCAAAGCAGATGCGTCGTTTGTGGTGGACGGCACACTGAAAGTGTTTGTGTTGGTGTCGTTCAATGGCGTCACTTACACCTCCAAGAGCCAAGTGGCGTACCTCAACTACTACAAGACGCCCCGCATGAACTCGTTCTATCTCCTCGACCCGTACCCTACCGCCATTCCTCACTCGGTCTTCACCGAAGATGACGACCTCTACCGCTTGTCGTATCGGATGCCGCAATCGGGCACGGTCTACGACGCCTCCCTCAAGAAGGACGTGCAGCTGTACCTTTACATCAACGCCTCCAACGTCTACCTTTCGTCGTCGACCACCGTGTGCATCTTCCTCTTTGACGCGACCGGCGGAGACGACGACAACTTCGACAACTGCTTGGAGGAAGACCGATGCGTGGCCTCGGATGCGGACTTGGTGAAGACTCCCACGGCCTTCAATGCTGAGCCGGGATTCACCTACATCAAGGGCTCCCAGTTCTTGGAGTCGGCCGAGTTCGCGTGCCCTGTGCCCTCCACCACTTCTGGCATCGTGCGGGTGAGCTTCAGTTCCAACGGTTTCAACGGCAACGAGCGAGCCCTCGACCCAGAAGGCTCCTTTGCGTCGCAGTTCGGAACCACGGTGCTGTCCTACGGTTGCTCCCCCGGTGAATACGCGTCGTCCTCTAATGTGGCATGCCGGAAATGCGCTGCTGGCAAGGTGGCCAACACCGATGGGAAGAGCTGCATCGCCTGCCCTCGGCGCACCTACCAGCCTAACGAAGGGTCAATTGCATGTTTGGACTGCCCCTACAACACCGACACCAACACCACGGGTACCGACACTGCCACTCATTGCGTCTGTTCGGAGGGCTACTACAACCTGGCGGGCGTCGGAGGAGTCGAGTGCGACGCGTGCATCGACGACGCCGTTTGCCCGGGTGCTCGGGAACTGCCCTACCCGGTGCAAGGATTCTATCGTGTGGGCTACAGCTCGAACCCTGCCTTGTCAGAGACCAGCGCCACTGTCAAGCCGTGCGAGCCAACCACCGCTTGCCTGGGTGGACCCGACAACTCCTGCGCTGAAGGCTATGTCGGCGACCGCTGCGCCCTGTGCGATGAAGGCTACTTCCGGTTGAACCACTACTGCACAGCCTGCCTCGACTCTACTCTGGTGTCGTACATTTTGCCCGTGCAGCTGATCGGGTTCGTGGTGGCAGTGCTAACCTTGTCTCTGGGATTCGACACTTTTTCCAAGTATGCCACCATGTCTATCTTCGTGCGGTTCTGCCAGCTCCTGATGGTGCTCTCCTTCTACGAAATCTCCTGGACCGGCTCGTTCTCACTCTATTACGTGCACTCCCGCGGTGTCTTGGATTACGTGAACTCGGAAGTCTTCCCCATCAACTTCTTCCCCATCTTCAAGACCGCCAATTTCTTCGCGCCTTTCCTGTTCTTTCCCCTCTTCGAGTCCACTTCCATGCCCACCTGCCCGAACGACCGCCACATCGACTGGGAGGGCGTGGTCGACGGGTTCTTCAAGAGCGACTACTACTCGCTGGACTCTCTGGGCATATGGGCAGTGGCTGTGACCCTGTTCCTTGAGTTCGTCTGCCACGGCCAATCCAACCGCCTCCTTCGCTTCAAGCAGCGCCTCGTCGCCTTCGTGGCTACTTGCTGCCCCGCAGCCGCCGCTTACGTGGTGAAGCATGTCGTGTGCCCTCTAGGGTCCCAGGAGGACACTGGTGCATGTGTGGCCAACACTGGCGCCTCGCGCATCGTCATGTTCATCATGGTGGGCGGCTTCGCCTTCGTGTGCTCGACCTTCTTCGGAATCGCCACCGCTGAAGCCGGTCTAACCAAGGCCAACTCCGGGATGTGGTGCTTCTTGACTCGCAACAAGCGCACCCGTTACGCGGGCCTAGAAGCCATCATTCAGTTGCGCTCGGTGCTTCTCGTGGCCATTTCGGTGGTGACCAACAACGGTGTCTTCCAGGCAGGACTCGCGATTTGCCTCCTGCTCCTGAGCCTCATCTTTCAAATCTTGCGCAAGCCCTTCAAGTCGAACAGCGCGAACTTGTTGGAGTCGGTGTCCCTTGCAGCCCTGGTGGTGATCGCGTTCGTGGGTATGGTGGGCAGCATCGGCAAGCTGCCGGTCCAAGAGCTGGCGCTGACCTTGTCGTATGCGGGATACGGCTTGGTGTTCGTGGCGGTGTTGTACGGCGTCTCAGTGGTGACGCACGAGGTGCTCGACTCCCGCCGGGAAGCGGCCACCCAGGCCAAGTATGTGCGGGTCTCGCTCGGCCTCCAGCAGCCCTCAGCCGCCGAGGTGGCCCAGGAAGCGAGGAGCGCGTCTTTGGTGTCCTTCGTGCGGGAGCTGGTGCAGGCCATGCTGCAGGGAGACATCGCGGGCCCTTCTGGAGTACGCGGCGTGGGAGCCTGTCCTTTCCCCGATGAGCAAATCGCACAGTTGCTGAACAACTCCGAGTTCTTGTACTCGGTCAAGATGATGCGCAAGACCATGTTCCGCTCGTTTGTGCTGTCGGAGACCAAGGGGTTCTTCCGGCGCATCTGCACCCATCCCGACGTCACTGAGGCGCTGGCAGCTGCCATGTTTTTGGGCCGCGGCCGGAGCAGGAGCAAGGGTCGGGCGAAAGATGGGGGCGTGCATGTGCGCTCGATCATGGGGGCGGATCGTTTGGAGAAAGAAGAAGACCATCTCGACGAGGACACTGCTGACGACAACAGCGGAAAGAAGAAGAGCGCCGCCGCTCGCCGAAAGGAAGCGGCGAAGGAGAAGCAACGAGCAGCCAAGAAAGTGGTGAAAGAGGAGCGCCTCAAGCGCACCGACCAAAGTTTGCGCACGGTGCTCTTCCGCCTCATTGATAAGGTCAGCCGTTACTTGACTGCGCGCATGCTCCAAGCACCGTCCACCTATCAAATGGTGCACGGAATCACAAAAGCCGACACTCTATGGGCGGAGCGGACTGGGGCAGCCAAAATATCGCAAGAAATGTGGACTCGCATCCGAAAGCTCTTCTTGCGGCGCCTCGAGCCTTTTCCGTCGGCGGTGCGGAGGGCGCTGCACTGCAACACTGAAGAAGACTTCGGCACCCACTACATCACTCCTTGGAGCGCTCTTCTCGGCCCAATTGCGGAGGCCAAGCTTGAGACCTGGTTCACGACCAGCGGCGCCGGGGCTGCGCGCGAGGTGAAAGCGAAGATGCTCGACTGCATGTTCGACCCCGAGCAGAAGGTCGCCTACACGGTAGAGACCCTCCAGCGCCTGAGGTCCCTGCTGGTGACTGAGCCCTCGTCGCAGCACTCGAGCGTGGTGGGGATCGTGAAGGGCAAGAAGCGGAGCGTGTTCAGCAGCTCGGACGTGGGCATGGATAACCTCAAGATCGTCAAGGCAGGCAACATCGTGGAGGTGCGGGTGATGCTCAACAATTGCTACCGGGATCGCACCGACCCTAAGCTAGGCGCGGATGGCTGGTCGGTGCGCCTCCTGCGCAGCCGTGAGATGTCGGCCCGGCAGGTGAAAGGGCAGGGGACCAGCGCGGCTCGACCGGTGGTTCTACGAGATGCCAACTTTCAGGCCACCATGAATACGGGTTCAGCCAAGGCCGCCAAGCTGTTCAACGTCTTCGCGGAGGGCTGGAGCTGCCACCCGAGCCCTGCCAATTCCTCGGTGCCCTGCCTCCAGATCGACCTCGGCCGATTGACCCGCATCGCCGCGCTCTCGTTCCAGGGCGGGTCCATCTTCGGCCTCAAAGCGGTGCACGAGCAGCCTGCCACAGTCGCCAAAGAGGCCATGTACGCGATTCAAGCGGCGCTCAGTGCGCTGCAGAGCCATGCGGATGTGGTGCGGGTGGCGGTGGCCGAGAACAAGTACAAGAAGAAGGGGGTGCTGTGGGATTCCAAGGCCAAGGTCGACAAGAGCGCGTCGTCTCTGCTCCGCGCCGCTCGCCGCAAAGCCCAGCAGGCTGCAGAGGGAAGCGAGGACGCGGAGAGCGTCTTGTCGGTGGGCGACGAAGAGCTTCCCATGGGCACCTGCCAAGCTCTGCAGGAAGCTGGAGCCCTGAAAATCGCCCTCAAGGCCATGCAGTACGTCGGTCACACTCCTTCCGCGGAATCTGCCAACCCCACTGGTGACGCGGGCGCTGCTGTGAAGAAACCTCTGTCAGCGGCTGAGAAGAAGAAGGCCGCTGCTGCCGCGAAAAAAGCGAAGAAAGCAAAGAAAGGCAAAGAGGAAACCAAGAGCGAAGAAGAGTCGGAGTCCTCTTCGTCAGAAGAAGAAGAAGAGCCCATTGACCCTCGCGATGATCCTGATGAATCCAAGCAGCGCGCCGCGGAAGAGAGGCGCCTAGACAGAGCCTTCGAGCGCTTGTCACGATTGGAGAAGGAACAAGAAGACGCCATCTTAATGGTGAGAGGCGCTCGAGCTGCGGTGAAGAAAGCGGAATCCGCCGGGAAAAGCAAGGATGAGATCAAGCGGCTGCGCGAGGAGGCAGCTAAGCTACCTGGCGTGCGAGAGACCGAGGTCGGCGCTTATGTGCCCTTTGCCATAGCATTAGTGCTGCACTCCCGCGGGCGCTACGATGATGCCGAAGAGCAGCTGCGGCGGTGCATCTCGAAGCTGGACCTGCTGGCGCTGCGGAGGCCTGCGATGATGGCTGGGTTCGGCGGGAGCGGGGCTGACGAGGAGGGCGAGAAGAGGGGCGGCGTGATGGGCATGCTGGGCTACGGTAAAAACGATGAAGTGAAAGATGACCCAGCAATGAGCCTAGACCCTCTCCGAGAGCAGCGCATCAGCAACTTGCGCTCCATCGCTCTAGAGCAAATGGCGCTCGGCAAATGGGCTGCCTACCAACTCAAGACTGGGCTCAACTCCCTGAAGTACGAGCGGAAATCGGGCCAGGTTAACAGCAAATCCGACGGCGGTATCTTTGGGATGCAGCCGTTGAGTGACACCCGAGGCAGTTTGGGCGGCGACGACGAAGGGATCGATGAAGTGAAGAACGACGCTGACCTCGGTCTTTATGACGAGAAAAGCCCCAAGTCGGCTCTGATGGCCTCGGACCCGAAGCACCGACGCCGTTCCACGAAAAATTTGACCTTTACCCTAGGCGAAGACGAAGATGAAGACGAGAGGAACCCTTTAAGCCTCGGAGGGGATGGTGACGTGTCCAACATGACGGAGAAAGAGCGGCGAGCCCTGATGCTCAAGACCATGAGTGCTGCCATGGCGGACGTGGCGCAGTGCATCGAGGCCTTCGGTCAGGCAGTGCAGCACAACGGCTACAGCTACGCCGCTCAGACCGGTTTAGCCGCCGCGCAAGAGGAGCTGCGGCGGCTGCGGCGGGCGGAAGATGAGGTGAATGCGGTGGACCCGATGCTCATGGGCGGGCAGCTAGGCGGGGCTCAGCTGGTGCTCGCGCGCAAGGCCGCCAAAGCCAAGGCCACTCAGGCCAACGTGCTCGCGGCAGGCCCTACCGATGAAACCTTGCAAGTGTCGGACGCCTTCATGAACCCCGCATGGGTCACCAAGCTCACGGTGGAGTTCTCCAAGGACAAAGTCTCATGGCACGCGGCTCAGACCCTGGACGGCCTGCGGGACCCGGAAATGGTGAAGCGAGTGTACTTGCCGCCACCCCCACCCGTAAATGCTACCACCGGAGCTCCCAGCCAACCTGACCCCTATGAGGCGAGATACGTGCGCTTTAAGCCAGCTGTGGAGCTGAACTTGGACAGTGCCAACAAGAAGAAGTCGAAAAAGGGTGGCCAAGCGCAACAGAACAACTGGCACCATCACGTTGCGATGCGCGTTGGGGTGGAAGAAATCACTTCCAAATCGGCCGACGAAGAAGTGTTCTTCGCAAACGCTGGTGGGTGGGACCCAGCTCACCCAGAGGACTACGACGTGAAGTTTCTGCGGCGATCCTTGGGGATTCGGTTGTCGGAGGACCCGATCAAGCTCGGAGGCGACATGGAGGCGATGCCGATCGTGTCGATGGTGGCCGCAAACAAGCAGTGGCCTCGGGTAGGCGACCTCCTAGTGGCAGTGGGCTCGGAACCCGTTAAAGGCACTCCTTTGTCGCTCATCACCGCCGCGGTGATGGAAGGCCGCCGCCCTCTGACGCTGCGGTTCATGCCAAGGGAGAAGTGGCACCAGCAGATCGAGGCCGCGAGCTACGACTTAGTGTACGCCCAGGACCAACTCGGGATTCAGGTGCAAGTGCACGAAGACACCAAGATGCCGGTGGTGACCATGGCCGCGACATCCCCCATGCACGTGAGTCAAGGGCCGTGGGATGCGAGCAAGCCAGAGGTGGACGACCAAATTGTGGGGATCAAGAAGGTGGGCGAGCCTGAGTTTGAGATGCTCTTGAGCGCAGAGGCCGAGGGCCGCGACCCTTATCAGCGCATGATCGACCTCATCACCACTGGCGGCCGCCCCATTCACATCAAGTTCTTGCCCCCACTCGCGCGCCGCGAAGCGCAGGCGCAGAACGCTGCTGTGGCTTCCTCTTCGAACGCAGTTCCTAACACTGGCAGCAGCAGCCCGAAAGGAACGCCATTATCACCAACATCAGTTGAGCTTGACGCAGCAGCAGCCGAGGCCTCGTCGAAAGATTTGCACTCCAAGTTGACGCGGTTCGAGGTGGTCTTCACGGAGCCCACGCTGGGCCTCGGCCTGCAGTGCGGCGAAGAGGCAGACGACCTCCCAGTGGTGTCGTCGGCCCCTCCTGGCCTCAGCCGCCCGGGCGTGGGCGATGTCATGGAGACGGTGAATGGCGTGTCCTTAATGGCCACCGGAGACGCGTACTCCAAGGCGATTGAGCTCATCACGCAGGGAGGGCGGCCGTGCACCATCGGCTTCGTGGCTGTGCCCACCGTGACCTATGACCTCGTGTTTGAGGCTCCCAGGCTGGGCATTGGCCTCCTCGAGCGCGAAGGGCAAATGCCCATGGTCGAGACCAACAACTCGGGCCGCGCTCAGCCTTCGACCGGCGATCGGCTGGTGGCGGTACAGGGGAACGACTTGAAGACGGTCAAAGATCCCTATGCCTTTGCCGTCACTAAAATTAAGGCGGAAGGGCGGCCTCTGACTCTGACCTTTGAGACGGCGATGCAAGGAGCTCAAGCGGCTGCGGTTCTGAAGGCAGCTGCTCAGCGAGAGCGCCAAGGGAAAGGAGGTCCATCTCCGACTGCTTCCCCTGCGGTCCGACCCATGCAGCTGAGCCGCTTGCCGTCGAATCTGAAGAAAGCGCCGTCGAACTTTAACCTGATGGGAAGCTTAGGCGCACCCGCTATCTCCATTGACGACGCGAGTGACGACGAAGAACAAGGTGCTTCTCCTCGTTTAGCACCCGGAGAAGACCAAGGCTCGAGTGGCGGTAGCGCCCTCGCCACTTTGTGGGATACCACCGTGCGCAGCCGCCTGAACCGCCGCAAGCAGCAGCAGCGCTTGAACGCCTTTGAGCCAGCTCCTTACGAAGGTGTGGACGGAGGGGCGCCAGCGAGCGAGATCGCGGATGCTGACTTCGACTACAAGGAGTGCGTGTTCAAGAACGCCAAGCTCGGGCTCGACCTTCTGGGAGGTGCCTCCACTGGTCACCTGCCAGTGCTGGGGTCAGCCCTTGAGGTGGACAGTGCCAGTGGCGGCAAGGTGATGCTGCACGAGGGAGATCAAGTGGTGGCAGTGGCTGGCGTGTCCCTGGTGGACAGCGAAGACCCCTTCGACAAGTGCGTCGATCTCATTACGGCCCACCCGGCGCGGCCCATTAAAGTCCGCTTTCTCACTGCGAACTCCCCTGGCCCCTACACCGTGCTCTTTCCCTCGGAGTCGCTCGGCGTGAAGTTCGAAGTCGACGAGGCCGACCCCTCCGCCTTCCCTGTAGTGGCCGACGCCTCCAACTGCCCGCTCCCTTTCCCCCTGGCCGGCGATAAGCTGCTCGGAGTGGCGGGGCAGGCCCTCGGGCACCCAATGGACAAATTGGCCGAAGCGGTGGGTCTGGTCAAAGGCTCTCCGCGACCGCTCAAAATGCTCTTTCAAAGCCCAGCCACTACGAGTGCTGCCCCGCCTTCGAGTGCGCCTTTGCCAGCTGCTGCCTCGTCGCCACCCGTGGAGCCGAGCCGGACTTATGACCTGACCTTTGAGAGCGCTTCTTTGGGCGTCTCTTTGCTCGACGAGGGTGACTTGCTTCCCGTCATCGATAGCGCTGAGAACGCGCTGTGCACTCCTCAGCCGAAAGCCTTCACGCCCGGTGCAGTGCGCATGCCCTTGCCCGGTCACCGCATCGCCAAAGTGAACGGCCGCAGTGTGCTGTCCTCTGGCAAGGCGCCCTACGAGCACGCAGTGGAGCTCATCACCTCCCTGCCTCGCCCTCTCCAGGTCGCCTTCGCCCCTCCTCCGACTTACACCTTGACCTTTCCTGAGATGAAATTAGGGGTGAGCCTTGAGGACGTGTCGGAAGAGCACAGCATGCCCTCGGTGCTCACAGGAGGCTGCGTTCTGTCGCCCTCCCTGCCTCTGGCCGGTGACGTGGTTTTGGAGGTGAACGGCACGAAAATTGAGTCTTCCAACTTGCTCGAGTCCTCCTACGACCAGGCTGTTCGACTCATCACCACCTCGCCGCGACCGTTGAGCGTCGTGTTTGGAGCTCCTTCTGCCGTTCCTTCTCCTGCTACTGCACCGCCAGCGAGCGACAGCACTTCAATTGTGAAGTCACCTCCTCTGCCTCAGCCTCCTGTAGAACCAGCAGCACCACCAGCAGCAGCAGTAGCAGCAGCGGACACGAGTGTAGTAACTGCTCCTCCATCCTCCAGTGGCAGTTCTGACCGCCCGCAGCACTACGAAGTGGTGTTTACTGCTGATCGCTTGGGGATGGGCCTTCAGTCGGGCGAGCACGAGAGCGACCTTCCGATCGTATCGTCGGCACCTCCAGACTCGGCTCTGCCGTTGGTTGGGGATCATCTTGAATCGGTGAACGGGAAGTCTCTCGTAGGCTCCAAGGACGCGTACAACGACGCCATCTCCCTCATTACTAGCGCAGGCCGCCCCTTGACCTTGGGCTTCACTGTTGCTCCACCGATTCGCGCGGACGGCACTTACGAAGTGGTGTTTCCGAACTCGAAGTTGGGCTTGGGCCTGGTCGGCGATGAGCACAACTCGCGCGGCATGCCGGTGGTCTCAGAAGCTCCGCCTGGCTTCAACCTTCCGATTGCAGGGCATGTGCTGATATCAGTCAACGGCGTGTCTCTCGAGGGTGCGCCCGACCCGTACTCCAAGGCGGTTGACCTCATCACCAGCGCCGGTCGACCCGTCACCATTGGCTTCAGTGCCACTCCTCCACAAGTTACAGCGCCTCCGGCGTTGCCAACTCCTGAGTCGGATGGCTACGAGGTAGTGTTCACGGCTCCTAAGCTTGGCCTCGGCCTTCAGGCAGCTGACGAACCATCCCACTTCCCTGTAGTGTCATCGGCGCCGGACCTGCGGAACGGAGGCAAGCCCCGTGTGGGCGACCTCTTGACCTCGGTGAACGGCATTTCGCTAGCCGGCTCGAAGGACGCTTACGAGTATGCTATCGACCTCATTTCCGGCAGTAGCCGCCCCGTCACCATCGGCTTCAAACCCGGCGTGGCGGCATCGGCAGGGACAATGTCCGGGGCGGAGCTGGCTGTTGGGGTCTATGAAGTGGAGTTCGTGCGCGATAAGCTTGGGTTGGGCCTTCAAGCAGCCGATGATCCTCGCGAACTGCCTACAGTGTCATCCCCCCCAGCGGGTAAACAATTGCCAGAGGCAGGGCACCAGATGGTGAGCATCAACGGCTACTCGCTGGCAGGCTCGCCTGACACCTACGAGAAGGCCATTGAAATCATCACGACTTCCGGCCGCCCCATTCAGATTGGCTTCCGAGCCCCGAATGGATCTCTGACGTCGGCTGCGGCCACTGCCAACAGTCTGGCAGCGGGCGGCGCCTTGGCCAAGAATGCCATGGCAGGCCTAACCCCTTCCGAGCGAGTGAACGCGCTGTTCGATTTGTTAGATGCCAACAAGGATGGAGTCTTGTCGAAGGCGGAGGTGGTGGCGGGGGCGCCGCAGCTTCGGATGAGCTTGTTCGAGGCCGGCCAACTTTTCGACCTCCTAGATGCCAACCACGACGGCGTTCTTCAGCGAAAGGAGTTTCAGTCACTCGTTGGCTCTTCATCGAAATCGTCAGGAAAAGGAGGCGCCCCTGCCTTTGCCTTGCCCTCCGCCCTGTACGACCTATTGGGCGTGTCACCATCGGAAGTGGGATCGCAGCGCCAGCGCGCAACTCTCAAGCGCAGCGATGCCGTGCTTCACCCTGACGGCTCTTACTCCCTCACCTTCCGGAAGCAAAGCAAGAACAAGGGCCAGCTCCCACATTTCGGTTTCCGATTGGTGGAAGGACCAAGGCGGGCTCTCGCGCCGCGCGTGGACACTATGGGCTACCAGCAGATCGCGTCTCCCACCTCTCTGTCGTCACGAGGCGACGACGAGAAGAGCAACTCGACAGTGGTGGGGTGGCCGCTGGCTGGCGATGCGCTCTCAGCGGTGAACGGCCGCCTCATTGAGCTGGACGGCGTGACGGACGGATTTGAGGCAGCAGTGAAGGAGCTCGAGGCCGCAGCCGACGACGAGAGCATTCAGATCACTTTCCGCCCTCCTCCCAATGACGCTGACCTCCCTGAGGAAGACGACGACGATGACGACGAAAAGAAGAAGGCCCTCAAGCGGCCCGAGTCGACACTAGCGCTGAGGCCGGGCCTAGAGGACGACGAAGAGGAAGAAGACGACGAAGAAGTTGCCGGGCTCTGGGGCGGCGGTGACGCCCCCTTGGAAGTCGATCTAGGCAACGGCAACTACGCAGTGCAGTTCTTAGCGCCGGAGTGCCACGTGAAGCTGATGGAGAACGTGGATCGCCGCTTCGCGCCAGTGGTGGCCAAGGCCTTTCCGGGCGCGACCATGCTGCAGCGCGGCCACCTCCTGGTGAGCGTGAATAACCGGCCGGTCGACAGTCGCCGCAGCGCCACCAACGAGCCCTTCTCCACCGCGCTCGACCTCCTCAAAGTAGCGACCATCCCGTGCTCCCTCGAGTTCTCGCGCCCCCCCTCGGTGGCCTCGATCAAAGCGGTGGAGGGCGCCGCCGGGGTCTACGATGCACTCTTCGAGGGCGCGGAGCTAGGCTTGGACCTGGCTGGGTACGGCGCGAAGGGGCAGGTGGTGCGGGTAGTGGGGACTCATCCGATCGGCGTGCCTCACTTGGGAGACCAGGTTGTGGGCATCAACGGCCACTCTCTGCTCTCCGCCAACCGTGACAACACCGAAGACGGAAAAGCCATTGCGAAGGATCCTCTAGGGTACATCAAGAAGTTGGTGGAGGACACCTCTGCGCGTCCGCTGACCCTGAGGCTGCAGCGATCCACGGGTGAGATGGCGGCAGGCGAAGAGCTGCTGGAGGCGAGGCGGGGCTTCAGCGTGTTGTTCATGTCGGCGACTCTGGGACTCAGCTTCGACCTCAAGACCGGCGTGCCGGTGGTGGATGAAGTTAAGCCCGTGTTTACGGTGCCGCGGTCGGGCGACGTGTTGACGGCTATCAACGGAGCCGAGCTTTCGAAATGCGCTCTTACGGTGAACCAGCTGACGCTCATGCTGAAGGCGCTGCCTCGGCCCCTCAAGTTAAGCTTCGTCGAAGGCTCCAAGTCACTGCAAGACGCCCTCAAGGCCACTACTCTGAAAGGCGAAGGTCCGATGGCGTACCCCGAGCACTTTTTGCGGCAAGTAGTGGTGCCTGGGAGCGCCAAGCGCACCGGGATCAAGCTCATGACCATCTCGAACCGGCCGGTGGTGCAGGCCATCACCAACCCCGCGCTCCTCTCGCAGGGGCTCCGGCCATGTGACGTGATCGTCTCGGTGGACGGCAAGCATGTCGGGGAAAACACCACCGCCCTCGAAGTGGTGAGCATGCTGCAAGAGGCGCGCATCTCGAACCAAACGATTGGAGCGAAAGGTCGCCGCCAAGTGCGCACTCTCAAAATTGGCGTTCTTCGGATGGCGCCGCTCGACAAGAACTCCTCCTACAACTCTCAGCACCCTATCGACGTCGCCGCAGCTCTAAGCACTCACGATCAGCGCAACGGGATGGGCTGCTTGAGCTTTTCGATGCCTGGTAACTTACCAGCGGACAAGTACAAAGTTGAGGTGTACCGCTTCGGGTCTCAAGTGGCTCCCATGATGAGCGGCGGCTCCCACGAGCGCGATCACTACATCCGCTTCGTGCGGCCTCAGCTGAACGTTGAACCAGCAGGAGGGCGGTTTGCTGCGTCAGAAGAAAGCGGCGCGAAGTGAATTTCGCACGTGCTTTAATCAACAAAGGGCAGAAGACAACGGGTAAACTACTAAGCGACGTTACTCGCTTTGAACCTGGGCCTTAAACTAAACGATCTCAAATGTAATTGACCTTTTTCTCGGCGCATACTTCGAATTTCGTCAGAAGTATAGGTATCGAACTCGAACTAATACTAACACAAACCCAAATGGCACAGAAGCCAATGCTGCGGGCAGAAGTGGGAATGCTAGGGAATGCGTGTGCGTTGCGCAAACAAAGCAAGTGCGGAATGATTCAGGAGAGGGAGGGGCATTGGCCAAATTCCTCGAAAAATTTGCAAAAAGCGAGGTATTTGTGGGTGTTGCGTATGCGCACTCCGCAAAACAATTAAGAGGAAGGCGCGCGAGCGCGAGCAAAGAAGCTCGTGACATGCGGAACACGAGGTCCACTCGGCAGAGGTCAAAGTGTGCCTTTCTGCGCGCTAGGCGCCTATTGTTCTGCTCCTGAGCCATAAAAGGCTTTGACGGGGCAGGAACTCCTTCCTCGTTCGCGGAGTGGCAGAGAATAGAAAAGCCCCCCCCCCCTCAAAAATGCAAACAACAACATGCAAGCGGGCCGCTTGTGGCCAAGCGGCCCCACCCTATCATAGAACTAAACCCATATATCTTCCATCACACGCCACGGACGCTAGTCGTGGTCGTCCTCCAGCGTTTTTCGAAACCCTCGCAAGGCCCTCCACCTTGAGAGCAAGTCGGCTGCGTATACCCCGAAGAGTAGGTATGAACTATAGCAAATTGCGCAAGAACTTCGCTATTCTGTATTTATTGTCTAGTCATTGTATAAGCATGGGCTGCTAGCTACTGCGCACCAAAACGCAGCAAAACACGAGCGAGCACCCAATTCCAATTCCTCCGGCTCATTTGGACTGTTCGGAAAAAAAAGAAAGAAAAAAAAAGAAGAGATTCCACTTTTGAGACAGGCCCCGAAGGGCCGGAATTAGAAGACTGGCAGGTAGAGAAGAAAAGCAAAGCAGCGCAAACTAGACCTAAGAAGCTACTCAGGCTTTTTGGAGTTGGGGCTTGGTGCTTCAACTGGCAATTGCAATTCGCAATTGGCTTTCTGCCTTTTCGAACAAATTCACTGGCGCGTATGTAGCTCAAGTCAAGGGTGAAAATCACGTATCCACGTTTTTCACGTTTCGCGCGCGGCGGGCTATGTTTACAATTCGTGCGCGATTTACGCGTGATTGACGCATGATTCACGCGCGGTATATGCGCGATGTAGATTCAGAAGAAGTATTAACTTACTAGTATTTCGGAGTTATTTCGTGGTGACGTGTTGTACTTGTGGAGCGCGCGCCTTCCTCTTCTTCTTCTCCTTCTTCCCTAATGTGGCTTGATGCCTGTGCGCCTCAATGCAAATGCAGTTCTTCTTTTCCTTGGGGTCCTCAGCGATTTCCCTCGCAACCACAGCTACCAAAGTCCCCGGAGTCGCCAGCTGCCTGCGATGTGCGACGAGGATGGTGCCTAGGAAAGTGGCTTTGTATTCATGCAGGGCGCCTCACATACCTCTGTCTAGTCTCGTGCTGAGGACATACCTCTGTCTAATCCCAGTAATCTCGTGCTGAGGTCACTGTGGCATGCACCAATTCACAATTCACGTTACGTAATTCACGCCTGCTCGGTATAAAATTCACGCAGACCGCGTGAATTACGCGTGCTTCACGGCACGGATCCTGCCCTGGGCTCATGTGCATTTATCATTAAGTAAACTGGGCTCTCGACTATACTAGAACTCGTGGCCAGATCAGTGATCGGCGTTCTCTACTCTCTACTACCCCTAACCCATCGGGAAAGGTCGCACGGAAGCACGAGCCGCCCAGTCCGCGTAAAGCTTTGGTGCGGTGCGGAATCCGGGCGCTCAGAAGCGAAATGCGATAACGATCAGGCAATTCGAAATTTGAGATCTGAGAACTCCGCAACAGCAACATCAACAGTCAACAGACCAACAGAGTCAGGCGTAACACGTAACACCCGGAACTTCCGAAATCTCGGGCCCGAAATCGAAAATCTAGATTATTTTGAAATTCTTACACCGAGACATTGCACCCCCGTAATATCCGAGATATGCTGTCTATGAGACACGAATAAATTTAACTCGGAACTCCCTTAGCCCTTAGTTCTCAGTTCTCACCACGGAACGCACGGCACATGCACGAAGAGTGTGCGGACGTGCGGACGCGAGTCGTGCGATGTGCGTGTGTGTTCGAGATTAAGAAGAAACTACAAAAAAGTCTTATATTATTGGAGGCAGAATGTTTGCTACTTGGCATGTCAAAGGGATGGTAATACAGGGGATTCTGGGTGGCCTCCAGCGCCCCCCTAAGAGCAGATGATAAGGGAGCAAGGGAATTCGAAGCCTTTGCTTGGAGCCGGGCTATCAGCGTCCTCAGGGGCGTCTGCGAGGACAGGATTTCCGACCGCATCGAGAGGTGCGGGTGGAGCAGCAGTCGCTTCTGGCTTGACTTCAGGAGATGGCACTGGAACAGGCGCAGCCGAGGAGGGTGCCGACTCGGAGGACGGCCCTGTCTCTTGGGTGTCCTTGGAAGGCGAGGTGGCATGGGATTTCAAAATGACGTCAGTCGGGCCAAAAGTGAAAATATCGGTGCCTCCGGCCACCATGGGAAAGAGCACTTCGACATCTCCGTCTGAGTGCACGCGCAAGATCTGGCCGGTGGTACCCTCGGGGATGTCCTCATCAGCCTTTTTCCAAAGAACAACGTCGCCGACGTCGAAGGCCGCCTTTCGCAGACCAGCCTTGTAGTCCGCTTCCAGCTTACGGCGAGCAGCCGCGCTTCCCTGAAAAGCAGTGCCAAGACCCTTGACTAACCCGGCCTTGACGTTGTTGAAGATTTTGAGGAATTCTTCAACGTCGATGGTTTTGCTTTTGTTCTCGTCGGCCAATTCGAAGGCTGCTTCCAGGTCCTTCTCCGTAGGAGGCGACAGTGAGCCAGCAAGAAGTTCAGTCAAGAACGCTACGAACTCGGGCTTCTTTAAATCGCCCGCCACAGCCTTCTTTTCGAAGAGAGCGCGCAGCTCATTGTTGCTCAAGAGGGCGGCCTTGAAAGCGTTTTTCTTCGCGCCGCTGTTTAAAGTAAACACGCTCGGTTTCGCAGCTAATCCTTTCACTTTTCCGTCCTTGATCAGGTTGAATAAGCGCATGAACTGAAAAAAAAGAAGAAAAGGTTAAAAGTCAGGCGTGGTTCATCACCTTGTTCGCTCAAGATAACGGGTTCATCGTTTTAGACTAAGATCGGGCACAGAAATTGTGAGAGAAATGATGGGAGACCGGCATCGAGGTAGCACTCGCCAAAAGGTTTCGCCAAAAGTCCATAAATAACAAGATGGAGGGTGTAGGCAATTCAGTACCTCGAAGGCGTCGACGCCGCCACTCATATCTTCGTCAGCCATCGTAAACGCAACCGCCAGGTCCTCGTCTGTAGGCTTAGGAATATACTTCGTCGGCGCCAACAGATTCCTCACCAGGACCGTGAAGGCCGACTTACTAAGGATATCTCCGCCATCCGCCTCAGCAGCCTTTTTGAAGACAGCAAGCAGCGCTGATGATGAGCGCAGAGGCGACTCATCTTCGGTAGGCTTCGACTGAACTGGCGATGACATGGTGGTTACGCGATTATGATTATCAAAAGATAGTGATTTTCGTGACGCAACACCCTTTGCAGATCCATTCAAGATTCGATTATACGTTTTACCGAGCGCGTCATCGTATTTTACTCTTTGTTCATTGGTTGGTTGGAGGTTCATAAATAAGGCTCATCAATCAGCTGCCTCGGCTGAGTCATTTTTAGTAACCTTCCACACCCTGTCGGGAGTCATTTTCTCGTGTATTTTTTGAGACAGGCCCCGAGCCCCGAAGGGCCGGAATTAGAAGGCTAACGGCTAACAGGTAGAGAAGAAAAGCAAAGCAGCGCAAACTAGACCTAAGAAGCTAATCAGGCGCACTATTTTTTGCTCATCAATTCAGGATCATGATGATGTTGATTTATTTTATTTTTTCAGTGAACTGCTTGCTTCAGTTTCTGCCATTTTTTCTTTCCTTGACCTCACTCCGCCGCTTCTGCTCGATGTAGGTTGAAGTTGTGATGATATGTCTTGCTATAAATGATACATGATGATGAGATTTCGCTCGTAACGTCCAGCAGGATACTCTGATACCGAGAAGTGCACCTGTTTATTGAAGTTAATCAAGCTCCTGGAGCCAAAATCTTCCTATGTCACTTCGCGGGGCAGTATCGCGCACATTTACGTTCCTCGTCCGAATGGTTCTAGCAGCTGGCATGCAGCTGAGGGCCTCGCAAATACACACGCCTACTATTTTCAATCCAGATGCGGCTCAGATTCCCTTGACGCTTTCTGCCCAAAAGAGCCTAAGACGTGCTACTGGCCGGGTGTCCGAACCTCGCCAGACTTGCTCGCGATGCGCACGACCTCCTCTCGTATGTGTTTGCAGTGCTCTGCCATCTGCACCGTTAGACACTGCTACACAAATACTGGTCCTGCAGCACCCTAACGAGAGAAAGCGAAAAACCATATCAACCGTGCCCTTGTTGCCTCTCACGTTGTCTAACGTAGCTGTGAAAGTTGGCTATAGCTTTGATGCGGACACATTGACTCCAATGCGCGACGCTGTGGCAAACAATCGACAGCCGCTTTTGCTCTTTCCTGGTCCAAGCGCTGTGTTGCTCGACGCGCCAAGTGCTGAAGACCAGTCCACTGGTTGCTGTGCTTCAGCTGCTGCCTCTAACCTACTAGCGAAGGACAAGCCAGCGCTTTTGATCCTTATTGACGGTACGTGGTCCGAAGCTCGCGCCATTGCACGATCCTCGCCAACATTGTTCTCGTCATGCACCCAAGTCGCGTTTTCGGGAGAGTCTAAGGCGCTTTACGGCAGCATACGCCGCGAGCCATCGGTGGAATGCGTTTCCACCCTCGAGGCAACCTGCCGCTGTTTGCGCTACCTCGAGCCCGAATCCACCGCCGTGCATGCTGCCACTTGCCATTTAGAGGACTCTATGCGCGGCCTTGTTCAAAAGCAGCTCGAGTGCCAAGCGGGGCATCGTGGAGTGTCACGCAGGAGGCTTAGCTGAAAAGCTGGTCGCGCAAACAGCTCATTTTAATTGTAAAGGTAAATCGGAGGCGGAGGGAATAACTTGGGAATGTTGTTGTGTTGTGAATTCCAAATAAAGGCCAACTGGCAGCTAAATGAGGGGGGCTTCTAAAAGATCGGCCTCTTTGCCCATAGCATTCGCCAATCCTAACGGTAACGGGGTTCCCCCCTAACAGAGCTCACATAGATTACCTACTAAATGATGCATACTAAGTCCTTCTCCCGTGTAACCTACAGGGAACCAGCAAGACTTCCCATTTGGTGGCATTGAATTACACTCCTCAAAAAAATAAAAAATAAATCAAATAGCACTTTCACGTGCATGTCGTTTGCTCTCATTATCTCTCTATCTGTCCGTTTGTTTTGATTCTGCCGTGGTCCTTCAGCTCGACTTGCCTGGGGGGCACAAATGGGCGTTAGCTGAAACAACTTTGTGGTTGTGATCAAACGGCCTCAGCTCGTCCCCTGATTCGGCACGTGGAGAAAACCAAATGTCCGCTCCAACGGACAACAACGCTTATCGAACTTATCGCTCTTCTGCAAGGAAGGGGCGAGAGAGAGAGAGTGGGGCGGGTGTGTGCCTCAGGAGGTAGTAAGTCTCTATGGGAGGCTTATCTGGTTGGTCGATGAATTGGTTAAAATTCAGGCTGCACAATTGGTAACACGTAAGCAATGCACCTGGCTAGGCCATAGGCTAGCCCGGTGTCCCTGACTAACTCGCAAAAGCACACGCGGCGGTAGTCCCGTATCTAAGTGCATGGTCAGCCAATTCATTTCTTTCTCCTCTCCTTCTTCTCCTCTTCGTGTTCTGTTATTCTGTTCAACGGGAAACCCATTAGGCCCATGCCCCCGAAATTTTGACCGCACCCATATATAAGATGGAAGCCCGCTACCAAGAACAAAAAAAAAACGAAATTTATAAGAATTTAGAGTATATAATTGGCAAAGATCGGTTTTTTTTTGGTGTTTAGCAATTTCTGTGTAAAAGGAGCATCAAAATTGATATTTTCGTATCGAAAAGATATTTTACGCCGCTTTAGAGCCGAAAAAGCTCAGAATTTCCGCTTTTGCGAGACCGAGAAGTGACCCCCCTTTAGCTGCCAGTAAGTCTGAAGTGCCTCCTTACACTCTTTCACCTTTATGAATCCGGGTATTTGTATCTTGTATTTGCTGCTGGACATAGAACTATGAATTGCTATAGGATTAATGTTTGTTATCTGGAGATTCGGAAGGGAGTTAACAATTAACCGGTGCCGGCGCCGGTAGCCGGCAGAAACATTTCTAAAAAATTAAAGCTAAAGGTAAGTTGCTTCTCGCAGAAGCGAAACACGAAGCAGGAAATCCTTCGAATATCGAAGTTTAGGCCTTATGGGGCCATCCTTCTGCCAAATGCGGCGTGTTTCCGTGCCGTAACAGCTTTGGCGCCCCTCTTACACTGCAAGGAGCACATTCAGCTCGGCTCCACTGGAAACTGGGAAATCTGAGTGATTTGGACCGATTCTGGGTTCTGAAGTCGGTAGAGCAACGTGATTCCTGATATCAGGATTGTCCCTCGAAGGTAATGATTTACCGAGCCAAATATGCGGGAGGTGCATGGAAAATGCTGATTCGATTTGCGAATGAAGGGTGAAGGGTTATTCAAAGTGACCTCCCTAAAGCTGCCAGTTCGCCAGGAACCGGTAACTGTCGAACTTGAACTATAATTTGAATCCAAATGACACAAGACGCAGAAGCCAGTGCTGCGGCGGAAATGCGCGTGCATCGCGCAATCAATGCATGTGCGGGATGATTTGTGAGGGGAAAGGGCTTTGGTCAAATTCCTCGTAACATATGCAAAAAGAGAGGCATCTGTTGGTGCTGCGGAACAATAAAGAGGATGGCGCGCGAGCAGAATTTTCGCGACATGCGAAACACGAGGTTGCAATGGCAGGGCTGAAGTATGCCTTGCGCCTATTGCTCTGCCCCTGTGCCATGAAAGGCCCTGACAGGACAGGAACTCCTTCATCATCCGCGTCGTGGCAGTGAGTAGAGAACACCCCCTAATGAAAGACAGACAGCTACATGCAAGCGGGCCGCTTGCAGCCTAGTAGTCCTTCCTTGCTTTCACCGAGCTAAACCCACGAACCTTCTGTCAAACGCCACGGTCGCTACTCGCAATCGCCCTTCAGCGTGTTTTGAAACCGTCGCATTCTCAATTCTCGAACTCGAACTCGAACTAATACAAACCCAAATGGCACAGAAGCCAATGCTGCGGGCAGAAGTGGGAATGCGCGTGCGTTGCGCAAACAAAGCAAGTGCGGAATGATTCAGGAGGGAGAGGG
>Ga0307931_1000310_pt1 | contig 29049 bp, 29 predicted proteins | sample OrgLakmetageno47_FD_201816 | JGI IMG/M metagenome (GOLD analysis project Ga0307931, IMG submission 201816) | Saline water microbial communities from Organic Lake, Antarctica - #47 | ecosystem: Environmental > Aquatic > Non-marine Saline and Alkaline > Saline | place: Antarctica: Organic Lake...
TGCCCCTCTCCCTCCTGAATCATTCCGCACTTGCTTTGTTTGCGCAACGCACGCGCATTCCCACTTCTGCCCGCAGCATTGGCTTCTGTGCCATTTGGGTTTGTATTAGTTCGAGTTCGAGTTCCGGGCGCCCTAAGCTGCTGTGTCCCAACTCCCCTCGTTTTGTTACGACACAGTTTCGTACAGCTGGAGCTCAGGGGCATCACGCTCTAGGACTCGCCAAACGCGTCAAATCGCATGAATTTGGGCCAGAAATTATTGATATGATTATTACTGATGATAAGTGCAGCGCGGCTGCTGCAGCGGTGTCGAAACTGTGCTTGGCTGTATCTCTACTAGAGTGACTAATCCATAGTTAGCTCTTCGCGTCCTCCCAATCGCGTGCATCTGCCCCAAATTAGCAAGCTGACGATCTTCGTATTATGATCGTAGTCTGATTCGACTAGTCTTTGAAATATTATCCATTTCCCATCCTGGTTTCGGATGTGATCTCCTCGGTGCACTTAACTTCAAAGGTATGTCCTCAAATCTTGACTGTAAGTTATCGACTGCTTCTTTGCAGCACGCATTTTCTCTGCAATGTTAATTGTCTTGCACGCAGTGGGCTAGTTATGTAGTTCAATTTATTCTTTTGGTATTAAATTATCGAATATTTGCTGTTTAGGCGTCAGAAGACGGTTGTGGAGGTGGCGTTGGTCTTTGCCTCAAGCCTCAAGCCTCAAGGCTAGTTTTCTCTGTAGTCGTGTGGGTGGCTATAATGAAGCCCAGCATTAACCAGCGCGTTTCTATGCCCCAGTATGTTTATTTGTTTTCCTAATTTTTTTAAGGCCTAAGCTTCTTCATGCACAACTAGCCACAACACATGTGATGGAACGCAACCGGCTGACCTCCGATTATGCGCTTCTTTCTTTATTAACAACTTCGTTTTCGACAAACACGGTTCTACCCACAACCCATAAAGTTCTTACCCGTTCCTGTGGAAGTAACAAATGAAATTGTGCTGCGACCGATAATGACTTGAACGAAGTAATGCTACCTAATTCTAGCGCCCATTTCATCTCTAGGAGACAAGGCCACGCATGTGTCATGATTGGGGTCTTAAGGAGTCGCCCTGCTGGCTCCTAGTATCTACTAGTTGGGCGTTGTGTTTCAGGATAATTCCCCAGCCATTTTATGAAGGTCAAAGCAAAATTATCCGAGTTATTCAAGTGCTGACCTATTCACGTCTGCATGGAGACAACAAACGCCTCTCTACACCTAATTGTCTCCATCTAACTTCTTTCTGTCTTCGGTGGAGGTCGACAAAACGAAAGTGTTGAGCTGAAAGCAGCATCTGCCCCTCTTCCTCGCAGCCTGCTGCCCTTCCTCAATGCAATAAAGAAGGGCTTGAGAAAGCATAATAAATCCAGAGAAATATTTAAGAGTCTACGATCTCAAAAGGGAAACGGAGCAGAGCACTGACGCACAAGTAACGAATTCATGCTGACACTGTGACCAAACAATACTTCAAGAAATCATTTACCGGTGGGTTAAAATTGACTCTGCGTTGGCACACTAGATTAAGTTTATCCCAATTTTGGCTCTCGCTGCAAATGGAAGTCTTCGAAGTCTTCGCGGATAATTTGGGGCAGATGCACGCGATTGGGAGGACGCGAAGAGCTAACTATGGATTAGTCACTCTAGTAGAGATACAGCCAAGCACAGTTTCGACACCGCTGCAGCAGCCGCGCTGCACTTATCATCAGTAATAATCATATCAATAATTTCTGGCCCAAATTCATGCGATTTGACGCGTTTGGCGAGTCCTAGAGCGTGATGCCCCTGAGCTCCAGCTGTACGAAACTGTGTCGTAACAAAACGAGGGGAGTTGGGACACAACAGCTTAGGGCGCCCGGAAAGAACATACCACACTCATAAGTGCTATTATGGCCGTTACCTCTTCAAGCCTCATTCCGCCAAGAGCTCTTTAAGGGTTCGTTTGGGGCCTAGATGCGCGTCATGGACGATGTCCGGAGAACGTGACGAACCCACACCGTTGTGACCTTAGTAGAGCACCAAATTAAAAATAAAAAGAAAAAGATTTGGCTCCGGAGTGCATAAACAAAGATGCATGTGCCCTAAGAGTTTTTGAGGTAGCGTGCGCGATGCGCGCGGGGCGAATTAGTGCCGGGGCGAATATTAGCTACAGGTAGGGTTTTGCAAAAAAAATCACACCTATTTTTCATTGGAACTTTGGCTATTATACTAGATTTACTATTCTAGTTTAGGGACGCCGTCTCAGGAAATGTCGGATGTCGCTTTAGAACACGAACTAATACAAACCCAAATGGCACAGAAGCAGCACAAAAGCCAATGCCGCGGGCAGAAGTGGGAATGCGCGTGCGTTGCGCAAACAAAGCAAGTTAATGCTTCTGTTTTTATCGAACTCGAACTCGAACTAATACAAACCCAAATGACACAGAGAAGCCAATGCTGCGGGCAGAAGTGTATCACAAGTCCTTTTATTTCGAACCAATGAGGAAATTTACTCCTAAAGTATTTTAAGGGCAATCAGGTATGGGCTATAACCCCCTTTCGTGTCCCTCTCTCTCTCTCTCTCTCTATTTCCCACTCGCGACCTCAAGCCCGGCGCCCACATTTCTGCTCGCTCGGGACTTCCACCAAAATAAGATCCTCTACTTATGATGACGTTTGCTTCTTCTTTGTCAAAGTAACCGACTCACGCTGCGCACCCGAACATAGAAGAGAAGAAGCAACTCAGTCAGACACCTGCTTTTTCTTGGTCAAAGTAACCGATTCGCGCTGCACAACAGCAGCATGCACATGACATCCACAGAAAGAGCGGTGGGAGTGGGCACAAGGAGCGGACGGCTAAGCAGCGTAAGCAAGAAAGAAGAAAATTCTAAAAGAACTGGACGGCAACAGAGAGTTCAAATTCGGTTCCTAATACCAAATAGAACCTCATAACCAGCCAGAATAGATCCTTAATATGCGTGAGAACTCGCACCTTGAGCACGTGCAAGAGCGTTTGGCTCGACTCGAGAATCTTCATGTACGCCGCTTCGGTTTCATGGATGGTTTTGTCGTACTCGTTGCGCGCCTGAACCTTTCGCGCCAAAGCCTCGTTGATCTTTGACAACCTGGAATGTAATATCGCAGTGAGTTATGCATGGGAGTAAGATTGTCGTGCTAAGAGCAAGAATTAGTAAACTAGGCCGTCAAGATCAGCTTTCCATACTGCTTCTATTCCCTTCAGCCGAACGCGCTAGGGCTCACGAGTGCTATACTTTACGGAAAGCTCACCGGTCCGTAAGGATACTCAAGTCCTTCTGGATCTTTGCTTTTTCCTGAAACCATTCAAATCAAGTATTGTTCGGTGTGAGAGCGAGAAGGTTGAATAAAGCGTGGGGTAAAGGGATTTAAAATTGGTGCTAAGAGTAATAGAGCCAATATAAAAGGAAAATTTATGCCGAACCGATTTCCATCTACAAGCCACGAACCTCTTCTTCCTTCAGGATAGCCCTGTTGACCTCCTCGCGCTTCTCGCGGAGGTCCTCGATGCACTTTACCTGTCAAGGGCGGAGGACGAGAAAAGTTAAAATGCATAATGAGTTACAGCGAGACGGTTTCAAAAACTTGAGGCATGCGCACCAGTTCATTGTTGTAGTTTTGAAGGGTTGCTCCTTGGGCCGCCTGAAATAAGAGAAGAGAATTCGTTGTGAGAAGTGGGGCGCGCAGGTCATTGTGCGGTGGCCGTTAGGCGGTTAAATTCGAAATCGCAGCAGGGTCCTCATCAATTCAATACGACCCGGGCAATTGACGATGCCTAGGGAACTGAAGCAAATATTCTGGCGGCTGCTCAGAGCAGTGGCTCTTGCAACGGAAACGGCAGCCTGTCACTCACCATGGCAGACCGTCGGCGTGAGGGCTATGTATTATGTATGGGCTAAACGACGACTACACGACGACTGCCCAGCCAGGAGCTCCTACTATTACTAAAAGTAGCTCCAAGAACACAAAAAATAATTAATCCGTTGCTGATCCGTTGGGTTTATATTTTCAAAAAAAAAGTGAAATTAAATAATAAAAGGAAGGAACGCATTCATTACGGTGCAACTGAACTGGCGGGAGTGCTCGGGGGGGCAGAGCTAGGCCGGACTTCATTCACCATGAGCAAGTGCGTTGTACAGAATGCTTCTACTGAGCTAAGGGGAAAATGCTGGAGGATGTGGAGCTTGAGGGGATCGTTAGTACCCACCATGTCTAGAAACTTAAAAGCAAGCTTTCATGAAGTGACTCTTGCCAGTCTCATTTACAAGTGATCCCCTTTCTTGCAAACATGGTTTCTAGGCTTGGTTTCACGGTAGCATATGCTTCTGGCGAAGACATGGAATACCCTGCCACTGAGCTAAACATGCACAGCCCGCACACGCGTGGGTGGCAGTCGCCTCGGTTTTGCGAGTACCCACAGGAGTTGGGCTTAGCACTGGCGCAGCCAGCTCGCGTGACACAGGTGCAGCTCCTCTCGCACCAGTCCAAAATTGCTACCCGAATCGAGCTCTTCGTGGGCGATGGCCAATCATATGACACGGCTACCTGGAAGCGGTTGGGGTACCTGTCGCTCGCAGACAACAGCCGCAGCGAGTACCAGGCGCGGGAGCTCAAGTCGGTGTACATCGATTCTCCAGGGAGCTTTCTAAAGTTGCTCGTGCACACGTGCTACGTCAACAAGCACAACATCTTCAACCAAGTGGGGATTGTGGCCGTGAACTTGCTAGGTGAGCCTTCTGCAGGCGGTGGTGTTGGAGGTGGCGGCGTTCCAGCCCTTCTGGCGGTGAAGGGTGCTGGAGGCGGACCTCGCCCAGCAGGTCCCATGGACGAACTGGCATTTGACATGTCGCTAGACCCGGAGTCAGCTGCGCGGGTGCGGCAAATTGTGGCTGCGAAAGAGCAGGCGGTAGCGCGAGAAGACTACGACGCCGCGAAAAGGTTGAAAGCTGCAGAGGGGGAATTGGTGGCCCTGGGTCTGCAGCTTGCTCAACTGGAGGCCAAAAAGCGGTCCTATGTGGCGGCGGAGGACTACGACCGCGCCAAGCAAGCGAAACTAGAAGTCGACGCGCTTCGTGCACAACTGCAGCACAGCTTGCGAGCTGTGGAGGGCAGTCTTGGGACAGATTTGGCCCGGCATTCGCCCACTCGACCTGGGTATGGTGGTGGCTACGGACCGCCGCCAGGGCACCCCCAACAAATGCCACCGCAACAACAACAAATGGCTCCATATGGCGGAGCACCAGGCGACCCCTACGCTTACGACCCACAACAACCGCAGTCAATGCAGCCGCAGCAGCAGCAGCCACCGCCGGGTTACGGCCCAGACCCAGCGGGCTACTACGGCCAGGACCCGTATTTGCAGGCCCCGGACGAGCGGCCTCTGGGCGGGCAAGCGGCGGCGGCTGCAGCACAGGGAGGGGGAATGGCGCCACCGCCCGACCCTCGCTTCGACTCTAGCGTGCCTCCTGGCGGCCCAGCCGCGTACCGCTCTCCCGGAGGGGCAGACGCGCACAATGACGGCAACGATGGTGGCTATGGCCAGGAAGATGGCGGTGGCCCCGCGTACCCTCCTTCCGGAGGCCGTGACGCCATGGGAGGTGGTGGCGGACTTCGGCACTCTAACGAGATCTCTCCAGGTGGTTTCGGTGGCGGCGGTAACGGTCCAGGAATGGACCCTACGATTCCGAATGGAGGAGAGTATCCCCCCGGCTACGACCCTTCAGGTCTCATTGGAAACGACCAAACGGGCGGCGATGGCGGTGACGGTTTGGGCCCGGCGGTGTACCTTGAAGGTGTGCCCAACGCTGAGGACCTGCCGCCGCCCGATCCGCTGCCTGCCGGCGCTCTAGTAGGCGACGGGAATGAGCTGATGGACTTGGTGCGGTTGCTGGGCGAGCCCAATGGCGACGCGCAAGGCGAGTATCTCGTGCGGTGCCTGCTGAGCAAGGCCTGGAGTCTGCGGGAAGCTGCGGTCTCGAAAGCCAAACTCGCCTTGGTTGGGCTCGGCGACGGCCACTTGACGCCCCAGGCGCTGTACCCGGGCCTTTGCAAGCTCTTGCTGCTTGGGGTGGAAGACAAAATTGCCCAAGTGTTCCTGACCGCGCTGCAGCTGCTGGAAGAGTGCTGCGTGCTCTTCAGCGGATGGCCCAAAGGAGCATGGCAGCGGGACTTGCAGCACAAGCTGGACGGCGTCGCGCATTGCTTGGTGCTCAAACTGGGGGACAACCAGCCGCGGGTGCGGGAAGCCGCCTTCGACGCCCTCTTGGCTCTGGCTGCTTGCCCTCCTGTGGGGTGCGAATTCGTGGTGAAATCGGCGACCCGGAAGCTCCCGCTGCGGCAAACGGGCAAAGTGTGGCGCCCGCTGGCGTGCCGATTGCAACTGCTCCGCGACCTGGCGGACGACTACGGCGTGGGGCCGGGCAGCGGCCTGAGCGTGGAAGCAGCGATGCAGTTTGCGTTCAAGGACAACGAAGCGCCACAGCACACCTTCCAAGAAGTCCGCGACGCAGCCCGCGAGCTCGCGGTGGCCCTCTACAAGCGCGTGGGGCGGCAGTTCGAGTGGGAGCCCTTCCTGCAGCTGCTGCGAGCCAAGCAGCGGGAAGAGTACGAGCGGGCCTTCGAAGACGGCCAAGCCGACCCCCGAGGGGACGGCACGCAGTACACGGCCACCACTGCCGCCGCGCCGCAGGGAACCGTGGCGTATGCGGACGAGACTGTTGGCGGCAGTGTTGGCGGCGTTGGCGGTGCTGGTGTTGGCGGTGTTGGCGGCAGTGGTAGCGCTGCTGGTGTGGGGCGCTCTCCGCATGCGCATTCACCGCCGAACCGTGGTGGCGCTGGTGGTGCCGGTGAGCAGGGCGGCTCGGGAGCCCGAGGCCGAGGCCGGGGGGGGCGATCCCCAGCTCCCGATGCCCATGGTGGACGCCCTCCGTCATCTAGCGGGCCTTCCGGCGGGCCAATGCCCAATGCCACGGTGCCTTCTCAGACGGACACGGGGTACCAGGACGACGGAGGCAGCGGAATCGTGGGAGATGGTGGTAGTAGTGGTCCAGTGACAGATCGTGGGGCAGCTACACCTCGGAGTAACACTATGGGTAGCGAAGGGAACGGCGATGAGGTCGGAGCAGAGGACGGAGACGGTGGCGAGGAAGACGACGATGAGGTAGACGGCGCCATTGAAGACTTCAAGGACCAAATCATGAAGCAGCTGGAAGAGTCGGCGTTCAGCATCGAAGAAGCCCACAACATTTTAACCATGCATTTCGGCGTGGCCACTGGAGACGTGGTGAAGGACGCAGTGCTCGCCGAGTGGTGCGGGGAAGTCGGTCTGACGGGCCCCGTGGCGGCGATGACGCAGCCCGAGCGCCTTGATGCGCTTGACCGGGTTGCGAAATGGCTCTTCCAGTAGCTGATATGGGGGAATGAATGGGGTCTGAGATGAAGGGAGGCGCGTGCGGTTTGCGTTTGCGGTTTGAGATGACCGAAGGGCAACGGAGCGAACGCAAATGGGTGATCTTATTCTTATCTATACTACTTACTTGTACTTAAGCTTGTTCTTCTCACAGCAGCCAATTCCCTATCTGGGCATCAACCAGGGCAATTATTTCAGATTTCAGATATCAGGCAACATCTTCGGCTTTACTTACATCTGATATCTAATATCTTATATCTAGTTGCTTTTTTTTATAGTCCATAGTCCTATGGATTTTTTTGCTTGCAGCTTACAGACCGCAACCCTATGTCTCTGATTCCCGATTGGATTTAAGAATTAAGCGAAATCGAGTTAGAATTGATAAATGCCATGAGGATGTGGATATGGGTGTGTTTACTAAGGAGCCGCGCTACGTGCCGCATGTGCGCGCAATGAAAGAGCGGAAGCAGTGCCTCTGAACTGCTTCAAAGTGTTTTTCATCTCCACTGATCTCCCTTCCATTGGCACTTTAGGAGTTGTCAGCAGTACTATCAACTGCTGTTGTCTCACCCGCAGTCGTAGCTTCGTCCCCAGTAGTGGATCCACCGCGTAATTGCTGGTGAAGCCCAGAGTGAACCTTCGGAATACCAGTCTGCCCGCTTGCTTCGTCCACTCCTATCGGCGGCCCATCTCCTTCAGGTTCTGGCTCTGGCAGAGAACGAGGCGGTGGTGCGACAGCCGCGTCTTCAGGCACCCGCTCCGGGAAAGAGTCCCACCACCCCTGCTGTTGCGTTTGGGCCTGAAACTGCAGCTCCTGCTGCTCCTGCAGGAGCGAGGCAGGCCAGGAAGGCAGGCTGTGGCTGTGCGGAGGTGCACTGCCAAACACAGCGGCCGGTGGCTGCGGTGGCAGTGATGGTGGTAGGTACCCAGCAGTTGAAAGAGGTGGAGCACCTGCACCGTAGTTCTGAGGAGGCGCGTAAAAGCCAGGCCCCAGCGGAGACCCAGCCAGCATGACCTGCGGCGGCTGCTGCTGCTGCGGATAGTAGCTGCTCCCAGACCCCGACCTCTGCGTGCGCTGCGGGGAGCGGTAGTTTGACCCCATGGGGGCTCCTTGCGACGCGCGCTGCTGCTGTTGCTGCTGCTGCATGGGAAACGCAGTCATGTAGTGGCCCGCGGTCATGGGTGACCCCCAAATCGGATGGTTGGCAGCGGCAGCTCCTTGAGGAGGGCCATAATACACGGTGCCCTGGTATGCAAATGGGCCGCCACCGCCACTGCTGCCGCCGCTCGCGCCACTGCTGCCAAAACTGCCGCTACCACCGCCAGCAGCGCTGCGGTAGTGCTGCTGCAGTTGTTGTTGCAGTTGCTGTTGGTGGTGCAGCTGGTAAGCTCGAGGAGGAGATGCGGGGACTGCACCACTGGCATCGGAATTAGCGCGGCGGCGGCCGCTGCTCCCCTTGCCCTTGCCTGCTGGTTGCCAGCCCGGGCCCATCTGCTGCTGCTGTAGAGCCATTTGCTGCTGCTGGGCTGCGTGCTGCTGCGATGATGACGGCGACGGCGGTAGGGCAGGACCCGTTTGATGGCTGTCTCGTGCGTGTGCACCAGGCCGCTGCATCGCATACGCGAAATCACTGGTGGCGCCACTGCCATTAGAGGCAGCAGTATTGTTGCTGCTGGTGTTTCCCCCCAACAAGTGGCGCTCGGTGAAGCCCTGGTGGAAACTGAAGGGGTGCGCTTGCCCAGCTCCGTCGATAAACCCCACCGTGGAGACCGCATTCGCACCACCAGCACCACCAGTGTGGAGCGCTGGAGCGCCAGGAATCACGTGGGGACCGCTCACTGCTTGATACGGAGCACCCTGTGCAGCAGCTGCAACGGCAGTGGCGGAGTTGGGAGCCATGCCATCGGTTGAGCCCGGCATTCCAACGCCAAACCCGGAAGCATACGGCGGCGACATTCCTCGCGGCAAAAGGTTGCCTCCGCGTGCCTGCATGTACCCCCCACCGCCTCCACTGTAGCTGGACGACATGGGGTAGAAATTCCCACCACCACAGCCGCCGCCACTGCCTCCTCGGCTCCGCCGTCGCCGCCCGCGGCTGCCACCGCCACCGCCACTGGACGCGCCAGCAGTTGTCGCTGCGGTCCCAGGTGACGAGGCAGCAGCACTAGTAGTGGCACTGCTCGTGGAGCCCTCTTCAGCGGACGTAGTCGCTGTTCTAGGCGTCGAAGGAGATGACGTGTCGGAGCGGCTCCCAAGCGAAGTTCGGTCAGTGGAAGGCATGGTGTTGCTATCGTTGGAGTCCAGAGGCACTGGTAAAGACTGCAGCTGCTGACTCAGCAGCCCTGGTGCAGACTGGTCTACTACGGAGGCTCCTGATTCTGAAGCTGCTGCAGGAGGAACCGTGGCAGTACTCGAGGGAAGCTCAGAGGAGGCAGTAGATGTTGGCGCAGTCGACGTAAAAGCTGCGCCCAGGCTCGAGGCTGCGGTGCTCGCATTGGCAAGGTGCTGGTGGTTGCTGCTCTTTTTCTGCGCGTCGTAGCGGTGCTGGTTGTGCCTCAGTAGCCTTAGCGCGCGGTCAGCCAGAACCCGATCGTCCGGTGGAGCCCAATAATAGCCGTCCTCATCCGCATCTACGGCTTTCGCTAATCTGGCCAAGGACGCAGCCTTGCTCGCGGCATCATCATCTTCGGCTGCACCGCCACTACCTGAATCGCTTGCTGCCTCTACTGGTTGAGCAGGAGGCGCGGTGGCACCGCCTTCCGCTGCTGCTCTTGTGCCACTGCGCTGCTCCTTCTCTTGCTGCTCGGCCGCCCATAGGTCCCGCACGTGAGGCATGGGCTCGCCGGTTACAAAAGGGTGGGCTAAGGCTTGCCGCGGGGTCAGGCGCTGGTGCGGCAGCAGCACAAGTACCTGGTGTAGGAAATGCACGAGAGCCCCGCGCCGCTCCCGGTCCCGCGCCTGCTGCTCGGGACTCAGGCCCCGCCGGTACGGGTACGCCACGCAGATGTCGCGGAGCCGCGAATGCTTGAAGTACTTTTTGCTCACTGGCACGGCGGTGCGGGTGTCGGCCGCGTACTCCGCCGGAGTTTTCATGGCAAATTTGGAGGCCGGTGGTACAGGAGGCTGTGGCGCTTGAGCGGTAGTAGAAGAAGACGATGACGACGAAGAAGAAGGCACCGACGACGACACGCCTAAAGTCGGCGGTGGCGGCGGTCCTGGCTCGGTCTCCACGCGCGGCATGCGAGCTAAGCGAGGGCCCGACGACCACTGACTGTCCGTTGGCTGCTGCATTGCGGCGAGCCGGCTCTTGGCGGACATGCCGGCTGCCGACGGCTCGGGTTTCGGTTCCGGCGGGAGCAGGCTGCTGTTGCTGCTACTTATGGCCGAGGCAGGCGGCTGAGGTGGCTGTGGCGGTGGCACAACCACGCGGCGATAGAACTTGTTGGAGTATTTGCCTGCTTCCAGCATGACGTCAGGGGTGGGGCCCAACATTTCGGCGATGCGGCACACTTGGTTGTGTTCGGACACCCCCGGAAAGATGGGCAGGCCCAAGAAGCATTCCGCCACGATGCACCCCAAGCTCCACATGTCAATGGCGCCGTCGTAAGGCAAACCCAGAAGCACTTCAGGGGCGCGGTAAAAGCGAGACTGAATGTACGAGTACATGGCTTCGCCCGCACCGCAAGCCGACCCAAAGTCAATCACTTTCAAACCCAACTTCGGCTCAGCAGGGTGCGCTGGAGACAACCTAGGAGACGAAGACGCAGTTACAGCGCTGGCTAGATGACCATCGGACTTTTGGCCGTCGCTAGCGTCCGACCTGCCTTCACTGATGGGGTTGTTTGCCTCAGCCACTTCTGCAGCTGCCGACGTTGCACTCAAATCCCGAGGTGGCAACGAGTGCACGTCCCAGTTGGGGCCGCACGCTTCAACGGACTTGGGCGTGAGCAACACGTTCTCAGGCTTGAGATCGCAGTGGATCACTTTCGCACCTTCCAGCACGCTTAAAGCTTCGAGCATCTGCGAGAACGAAGGCCGAGATACAAACAGACGCGATGAATAACACACTTCATGGGTTCCGAAGCAACTAGTAGTAGTAAATTCCTAAATTTTAACCAGAAGCAATGCATGGCACTGATGATGCGCATACTTGTCTTGTGAGGCGAGCAATAGACCCAACGGGCAAGCCTCGGAACTGATTTTTCTTCAAGAGCTCGTACAAGTTGATGGCAAGCACCTAGGACACAGAACAACAAGTGAGTTAGAAACAAAGGATTGACGAAGAGATAAGAACTAGATTTCGACAGGCACGAGACAATAGAAGGGAGTAAATACTATGCTGCGGCGTCAGAGTAAAGATTTTACCTCGAACACGATGCACAGGTGGCCGCGGTATTCGAAGAAGTCGAGCATGCGCACTAAATGAGCTTGGTCGTTGGGATCTATCGCATGAAACCACATGAGCATTGTTAACAAAGTGAAAAAAGATCGACATGAAAATAACTCTTTCTGACACACTTCGACCCCCAAAACGTACCACGACCGTTGAGCAAGCGAGCCACGCGCACTTCCACCCAAGCTTGCGACATGTAAGCGGGCTTGTTCTTGACCACTTTCACAGCGACTGCTACTGGGGCAGCAGCAGCACCCTCGCCACCACTGATGCCGGCAGCGGTGGTAGGAGCCTCTGAGCTGCCGTTGCTTGAACCTCCGGTTTGGTGACAAAGAAAGACTTGCCCAAAAGTGCCTTGGCCGAGCTGATCCACCACCACATACCTGTAGATATGAGTTTGGACGACAGGGTTCGTATGTCTTTGCAAAGTGAGGTGCGAAAATGGCGATGTGAGCAAGACCCAGTAAAAGAAGCAGGCTGCATGGGTAAGAAAGAGCAGAATCTCAATTTCATGCGCTCCTCACCTCACAGGCGCAGCAGAATGCGATTTCTCGGGCACGAATTCGTCGTTGACTCGAACAATAAGGTTGGCTTCGGCATTGTCGAGGCCATTGTTGAGCGCTGGCTCGCCAGGCTGCGTGAGAAGCCGCCGCGGCACCGAATGCCCCATACTGTAGCAACATCCAGCGTAGATACATGACACACAGTCGAACATTATAGCACACTCGCCCTCCCCTGAAAAGAGGCCCTCACAAACAACCTAGTATACCGACAAATCCTTTTAAGAAAGTCATCTGATCCATATGATTAGAGGGATTAGCTGGGATAGATGAGTAGGCGTGCCTAGTCAGGTAAGCCGGGAGCATATAAGCTTAAAAGCTCCGTGTCCTGTAGAGTGAATGGGGGGGGCAATATATGGAGGCTTAGATTCGCACCGAGCAGCAGGGTTGGCCTTTCGAAAAGTAGGCTCGACGTGAAGTGTTAGCGCAAGTACTGGCCGTGCATGTGAGAGAGATTGCCTCGGCGAATTGCCTGCAGTGGGCCCTGTTCCATGCCCATCGGCGCCGCGAACACCGTCGGAATTTCCGTCGTCTTTGCGCCATGGTTCAAAGCTCGACGTGGTGCCACCCAAAGTGCACGCAGCTCCGCCATTAGAGTTATCATTCGCTACGAGAGAAGCCATAGCGTTGCGAGACTGTCGTTGTCTTGATTTGTGTCAAGTTTGCAGTATCTATTCTAGTAGATCTATAATGTATTCACGGCACGGATTTTGTATCCTTCTAAGATAACCCTGGTTCGAATTTGAGTTGCGAGGGCAGCCCTCGAAATTTAGTCTTCATGCTTCTGACTTCTGTAAATGACGCGCAGTATATCTTTCAATTGGACCTCGGCCGAACCGCCGCGCAATACGACAGGACGATGACTAGCGTCAACAAGGAAACGCAGGAGAGTTGTGATTTCTATCTGCTGTGCGAGATACGTTTTTTATTTTTTTAATCATGAATGAACGTAATTTTACGCCAGCATTACATTTGCTCCACTAAAACCTTCAGCAACAAAACTGTGTCATCAATGTCATCAAGCACAGCGAAAGCTTCAATCGCCAACACGAAACATGCTAGGGCTTCGCCGCCTGGCGCTAGCGCGCACAGAGCCTATCATCGCGCGCTACTACGTGCGTCTAGTTTCTTGCTCTATGCTCTACTCTAGTGTAGAGTAGCAGCTAGGTCACTAACCGGCACCACCTTGTACTTTGTTGCTCCAGGGAACTACAAGTGTACAACTTGGACGCCACGATGGAGCTTCGAGCTGGGAAAGGCACCAGAAAGAGCGTCGAAGGACCAAGCCTAGGAGTAAGATATTGATAGCTTGTGACGTGAATAGTTAAAAGACGTGCTTTGTTCTCGCTAAAGCTTCATAGCTGGAATCGCGTTACCTCACTTTGTCAACTAATCCAAACAGAGATGCGGGCACCTAACGAAGATCGGCAAGGAAAGCTGCACGGAGAGCCTGGATTGCGGATCAAAGAGAAGATCGAGTTGGCGCATGACCTTGAGGCTACTTTGTCAAGCAATGTTAGTACCACTTTTCTAGTCGTTTGCCTCGTGTACCGCACATTCTCCCTACAACAAACACCGCTTACCTAACCGCCACCCTACCCCGCTCTGGCAGCGCATTCCTGCCATGTGGAACCACCCGTTCTACCTCGACCTTTACCAACAAATCATGGAGCCAAACGCTCCGCCAGAAGTCGAGGGCAGCCAGGAAAGTTTGCGGGCCATTGACCCGGACGACCTTCATCTAGAACTCCTTGAAGCTGCCTCCGAGGCATCTCGTTCGTCAGGTGCTTCTGCGTTGGGCGACGATAGTCCCGTTCAACTCATAGGCGACAGCGCCAGCGGCTCACCCTTAGAAGACAGTATTAAAAGCTTGAGCGCGCGCGATTTTATTGGCGGCAAGAAGAACGGTGCTGCGATGGGCCTTGTGAACAAACTAGTGGACGATCTGAAAGTCAGCGATGGTGTTGGAGCCAGCGATGCCCTAGGGTTAATTGCAGCACCCGCGAAAGCTATCAGCGATAGCGAGAGCTTTGGCGATGCACTCGCCCATGATTCATTGAGCATAGAAGCGCCACCACGGGAGGATTGGATGCAGCTGATTCGCGTGTTTGGAGCCCACGGGCGTGCCAGCGACGCCATCAGAATTGCGGAGAAAACTGAAAAAGACTTCGGCGTCCTAAGAGATGAAGACATGTATGCCACTTTAATTGTGGCGTGCGGAGATTCTAAGGATGCGAATCTAGCTGAAGCAATGTTCGACGAAATGCAGTTCAATGGCATTGTGCCCACTGAACATTCGTGGTCAGCGCTGGTGCACGCACACGTGAGATGTGGGCGCATGGATTCTGCATTCCTCTTGATGGAGCGCATGGCGCAGGCTGGTGCGAAGCCGCCGCTTGCAGCGTACACCTCATTGCTGGTCGGAATATATGAAAATTCACCTCGGGATCAAATGTTCGAACAGGCCATGGAAGTCTGGTGGAACCTAAAATATTCTGGAGCTGTTCCGTCTTTGTTGTCGTACACTGCCATGATACGGTGTTGCACGAGAAGCCGAGAAATTGAACGAGCTCTTGGCCTCATTGAAGAGATGAGGTATGTACAAGTGTATTATGTACAATTAATTTTCAAACTTTACCAGAATTGTATGAACCTTATGGTGTATGTGCAGGCAAGAAGGTGTGCGCCCTAGCGTAGTCACCTACAATTCCCTTTTGCGTGGGTCTGCAATAGCCCCACAGTGGCACCGCGCAGTAGGCCTTCTTACTGATGACATTCTCGACAAGATGGCCGGAGATGAGATTCCGCCAGATGTTGGTACGTTCACAGCGCTCATCCGGTCGTGTGCCGCTGTTGGTGACGTCGTGAATGCCCGCGTGTATTTCAACGAACTCGAAAAGCATGGGCTCGAGCACACCTCAGAAACTTACGCAGCTTTGATTTCGGCGCTTGCTGCGTCGCAGGCCATGACTCATGAAAACCACAAGAAGCGCTATTTGACCCAGCCTCGTGGTTGGCCTGTAATTCCTAACCTCGGCTTACCAGATCCAAACACGCCAGACCACAAGGTAGAGCGGCTGGAATGGGACATGATGGGTGTGGAGAAAGGTGAAAAATTCAAAGGGTTTTTCAATGACGTAGAAGAGCGGGCGCTTGAGGATTACAAGAGACTGCACGGTATCAAGGATGCAGATGGTGAAGATGGGAATGATGAAGACGAACACTATCTCACTGCAGGCGAAGCCTTTGACAGTCATGGCGATGAATTAGCCGTTGAATTAAGCGGCGCGGGTCGCAGTCTTTTGAGTGACTCTGATCTCATTGCCATGGACGATGATTCCGAAGTTGCTGAATACGACTCCGAATCCAAACAAGGATTAAGTTGGAGGCAAACAATTGAGCAGCAGAGGGCAGAAGCAGCGCTGATTATCGCAAAAGGGGAGAAGAAAAGGCTCGCTCGGGAGAATTCCACTGATTTAGGAGACGGGCTTCAAGAAGAGGTGTGTGAAGGTTTATCCTAATAGTATATGATGTCTCGAATGTTCGTAACGTCACATTCTTTTTTAAACTTGCGCCTAGAAGACGGGCCGGAAAACCAAAGGAGAGCACAGACTAAAACAAGAGTTTGGCTACAAAGGGGCAAGGTCACTTGAAGAAGAATGGGGCATCCTTGTCAAGGAGGTCTACGAAGAAGTCAAAGACGATCCTAGGACGGACCCAGGGTCCTTGGAACGGCTCAAGGAAGAGTATTCGCAGCTGGCTGAGTCCATTGAGGTACTTCAAAGAATGCAAATTTTTCAGTACTCCTTAAAACATCTAGTAGTATCTAAACATGTTTTCTCGTGCACTCGTTTGTACAGCGCTTTGAAATGGCCAGGATAGAGGCTGCTAGAGAGGAAGAAGAAGCTCTGCTTTCGCCTCCTCCTGATGACGCTGACAGTGAAACTTCGACCGACGTGGCAGTGATTCCTCCTAGCATTTCAGACCTGGCTGTCAAGGTATGAACCCCCGATTGATCTGCGTTGTTTCGTCTCCTCCACCTCCACCTCCTCATCCGAGTTCTTCTCCTTGTTGGTTCGATGGGTTGGACAGGCGGCTCCGTTGACTGAAGAAGAGCGAATGATCCCATGGATTACAACCGAAGAATGTTTAGACTTTGACTGGGACGCTGCAGATGCAAATGCTCCTCCAGTGGGCACACGCTACAGGGCCCTTCCGCGAGTTGCAGAGCGGGTGAGTTTTTTATGAAGGATACAGAGTAACGAATTGATTCTTCAATCTCATTCTATGTCATTTCTGTGTTCTGCAGGCTGAGGAAGCGAAGCAGTTTTGCTCGCTTGCGGTCACCAGTGAGCGGCAAGAGTCAAACTTCAGAGAAAGCGAAGCCTTGTTCAATGAATTGAAGGCGAAAGGTCTTCCGGTTACGGCTGATATCATGAACGGGTGCGTGTTTTTCATTCCGTTTGTCACCTCATGCGACTGGATTTCGTGTATTCAGCAATAACGGGTGTTTCGTTTATGTGCGCGATGCTCGGACTAGGATGCTGGCGGTGCAAAGCAAAGCGTTGAAGTACGATAGCGCTCGAGACTTCCTGGCAACCCAGTTCGATGAACATGGCGTGTCACCGAACGCACAAACGTAAATTTAAAAACATTCTGCAATTTGCATGCGAGAATAAAATGCAAGTACTCAACTTTGCTTTGTTTCGTTTCAAGTCAATTGCCTCGTGTATTTTTTCTCTGCGTCTGTTAGGTATCGCCATCTCGTTGAGATGTACATTCGAGGCAATCAACTTGATAATGCAATGGAGTTGAACAATGTAAGTGCAAATTACATCTAACGCAGCTCTTGTGTTGGCCACTCTTCATTTGCTTATTTCGGTATTCGCGCTCTTTCGCTGCTGTTTATTCAGGAAATGACGCAAACGACTGTTCTTCCACCGGATGCCGAAGTGTTTGGCGCAATTATTCGCAAACTTGCTGACAAAAACCGAATTCAGGAAGCACTCGCATTGTTTGACGAGGCCACTGACAATGGACTTCAGATTCGCGAAAGGTAGGAGTTCACTTCCATACAAATGCTTCTTTTGTTCTTGGCGCGTGCGAGCGACACTATGCGTATGCAAAAAGTGTGAAACCTTGATTTCATCTCCTGGAACTTTTTTATTATTCATTAGCCTTGAACGCTGTATGCAAATGAGCCCGTCTTCTTCGAGTATTTCTTTCATGATGATTATCTACTTTTTTTTCCTCACAGAAATATTCGCGAATTGAGGCGACGGCTTGTGTGGGATAACCTCCCTGTACCGAGCCGCATTGGTCCTGACCCGGAGCAGTGGCGGGCGGATGCTGCCAGGGTGAGGCGGCAGCCGAAAAAGGGAGACATTGCAAAGGCGCGGTATATTCAAAGTGTTTCCTCGGGGCGCTAAGCGTTTGCACCGCCGTATTCTTACTGCATACTGCATACCAAAATTTCGGGATTGTTTTGACTGATCCGATATTGGTATGCGTTTTCGCCGTTTATAATTTTTCTCAATGTCTAGTGCCTAGTTGGAGTCCGCGTTGATCTCCATTTGGGAATGACTAATGACTAAAGCAAATAGGAAAATCCTTGTTTGACTTGTATACCCGCCTGATATCCCAGTATCTCACACAAGGATAGGAAAAGCCACGAACTCAGGAAAACGACTATACATAGTTCTTTATTCCGGATTTAGATATAGCCGCCGAATGTGGATTCCAGGAACCATATCCATATCCCATTCCTGGATTCCAGGGCATTTGCTATTCGCAGTTCAGAACTGCTAGAATCAGCGCGGCGTTGCAACGTTGCAACTGCAACTCGACATCCCACCGCCCAGCCCTTGACGCCGGGATAATACACTGCGCGGCTGGTTATTGGTATTGGTAATTATTCGATATTGGGTATTGGGGTTGTGTTCGCGGCGAGGAATTTTATGCGGCGATAAAATTTGATGGCCAGCACGTAAAGCTCTGTTAGAAGCTTATCATTGGGGCAGGAACGTGTCGCCATTGGCCATTTGTTCAGATATGAAGTTGCCGTCTCTAGTATCCCTGCTGCCCCTACTCGTCCAATTTGTTGTTAACGCCACTAATAAATTTGCACTTGTGGTGTGTAGACCAATCACGAGAGATAAGCTTTCTCTTGGTAAGTGTTGAATTTATTTAAGTCTATAAATACTTTTTAAAAGATCGGAGTATATAATTCTACGGGATCACGAGATAACATCCCTCGACTCCCTTTTGCCAATTTTCTTTCTCCTTCTGGGCCTCTGTGCACCAATTTGTTGTAACCACTCAAAACGTTCAAACAAGTAACAGTTTTACCAGTCTTCGTTGCCAAAGCAAACATCCATAGACTGAGAGTTTGAGTTGCTGAGCCGGGCTGAGGATCTACGACTACCGCCGAAATGCTGGCCTCCTCGGCGGCTCTCTGCCGTTGGTGCGCCCATCATTCCTCGTTGTGACGGGCGGCGATATTCGTCCTCGTAGTCTTCTTCGTCTCCGCCATCGGCAGCAGCTCCTCCTCCTCCGCGAAGCTTTCTCGAATTGGGTGCACCCGCATGGGCTTCGCCCTCTCCCTGCTGACTTGAAAGAATTATGTAGTCCAGAAAGGTGCGTGGGCGACGCTTCCCATTCATCATTGGAGTCCAATGGCGTTTTCGCATGTTGATAAACCAATTTTGAACTTGCTGTGGCGATAAGCCACTCTTTGCTGCAAGGTCTACTTTGTCATCCATCGATGGATACGGGTTGGCGCTGTGCTTCAAAAGCCATTCCGTAAGTGGAAGAACTTGACTTTTCTCAAACTTCCCGCTCGCAGTACGTTTTGCATCTCGTGAACTACTTGGCTGCCAGGCTCCATGGCTCCCACTGTACTCATCATCATCATGGCTATCGTTCTCGTCGTCGTCAAAATTACTACTGCGCCCACCACTTCGGCCACTCGTACGTTGTTGCGGTTGATTTTGCTCCCGGCCAAACCGACGACCGCCCGTTTTGTATACGACAAAGTCATCTGCATAGCTCCCTACATCGTATTGATTCCAAATGCCATTGGCCACACGCGTTTCGATATCGAGTCGAAACTGAGCTTCATGGTTGCTCGCCTTGAGAAGTCTCACTTTAAGCTTCTGCAATGGCCAAACATGACAAATAAAAAGTCAAATGGGATCATTCGAAGAACAAAATTTGCGATACAAGCAATACTTCAAAGTTACCCGACAGAGAATCGAAATAAACAAGCAAATCCTACCTGGTACGCCAAGATAACTTCGTGTACGATGCAGTCAAGCTGGGTATCATCACCAACTTCCTTGATCATAGTGACTCCGTGATTGTAGCGAACAAGATTAGCAGCTGCCAGGAATTTTGCACGCAACGGTTCTCCGAAAGTAGCATCGCTCGTTGAAATTGATGCGAGTGGGTGCGGTGGCCCAGGTGGGGCTGCTTCTACGACGTTAAATGCTGGGTTAGTTTTAGAGTCAGCTGTCGGTGGGAGAGCTGACAAATCCAGCCCGCCTGTTGATTGCTCCAAGGAAGCGAGGACTGCGGCAGCGTCAAGTTGGTTTTCCGAACGTGTCTCACCAACCGATTTGCCTTCCGTATTAGTTTCTGATGTGGACTTCTCTTGCGGAAAGCTGGCATTATTATCGAAGGCATCGCTTACATCATCAGCACTCGCTAACGAGGGTTCTTGCGGTCGAGTCTCTCGTTGAGTCGACGCGACGTCCACCGCATCACCCGTTGGCTCACTTGTCTCAATAACAGACTGCTTCGCAGCCGTGGATGAGGCAAGCCATGGATTGCTCAAAATTTTGCACTCGTATGCCTCAGCAAGCACCACCTCGAAAAGCTTCCAGTTGAATTCATGTACACGCCAAGAAGGTGCATTGATGGGAGTGAGGTGTGAGGTATGTGTAAAGCAAGTAGAGAATGAAAGGAAAAGAAAAAGAAAAATGAGAAGAAAAAGAAGCCTCGGAGACGTGAAAGCTCATCAGAATTTAGCGCATTATTGGACTATATGAGACGAATGAAGTTGTCGCAATCAAATCAATCTTTACCCGATGAGCCATCAACTCTTTGGTGTAATCCCGCGAGTCATCACTGTATTTTCCCCGGAGGATCTCTAGAAAAGGCATGGTTGCAGCGATTTCTATACATGCAACGCTGGAACGACGGGTCAAATCCTATCAGGTGCATATTCCACAAGTAGAGACAAAAGCCACTAAGTTGAAATAGTAGCGCAAGATGATAATATAGTAGTAGTCTTCTACATGTACTACATTCTTTTGTCGTCAGCTTTAAAATCAATTTTAACGACTCAGTACATGTAGGAGCGATTAATTATTTCACTATAAATTGATATCTGCTGTGATGGAGAATTTGACTGTTGATGAATGTGTGCACCATTTCCTGCTATTGCATTATCTTCTCTTTTATTCAAGCAACAACAGACCTATATCATATGAACTACCGTCGCGTATTATATATCGTATACTTATATCATCAATGCAATGCCATTCTCACTCTAAAATATTCATAAGTATATCTTAGTGGATCATCTTGCTGACATAGTAAATTGTTGCACAAACGTACAAAGCGTGATGGTTGGCGCAACTGAGGATTTCATCCTCACGTCCTTTGTCGCCGATCTAATTCTCCAAGTCAGCTCCAATTATAAACTAAGTCAAAGGACTATTTGCAAGATCGGCAAAAAATGAAATTTACTGGACACTGTTCACCCCCATGTTTCGTGGCTACACTCCAGCTGTGGCTCCAAAGAAATGTTATCAAAGTTGTAAACAATCCAGCGAACGCTGTTTGCATTATTAAACGTAAAACCAAATGTCAAAGAAGATGCTTATCGGAGTTTCCATGCGCTTTTCGAGAACGGCCGAGGGCTAGATTTCTGAAGAGGGCAGAACTGACATACACTGACATATACTGGAAACGAATGATTCCATGATTCCTTATTGTACAATATTGGCAGCAGACTTGCTTAACCCTAATCAATATTCTAACCCTAATCCTAACCACACGTCATCTTGTAATAACTTGTAACGGACAATTGGGCTTTTCACCAAGTTCCTCCTTTTTGGGGGTCAAACAAAATTTCGAACTCGGAAAAATGGGCAAGAAGTCAAGAAAGCCGCCAACTGCTGAAGTGCCAGAGAAGGCGACGACTAAGGCTCCAGCTGCTGAACCACTAGAAGGTGAAGTGTTGACCGTCTCGCATATCCTGCTTTGCTACGTTGACTCCGGTTTGTTCTACAAGACCACGAGCTTACAATCCTCTGTTGCACCATACTAGTCTCTCCAGCACCCGAGAAGCCCGAACTACGCTCAGACGAGGATCTTGCCACCGAATTCGATGCTAAGTTTAGTGAAAATTTTGATGCTGCGCGCGCGCTATACGTAGCCGCAGCGAGCGCAGCGCAGCGGCTTGATCAGGAGCATGCCAAGATCACAGCCCAGAAGGAGCGCAACAAAATGAAAGCCGCCATTGCTGAGGCAGCCGCGCAGAAGGCGGAGGCAGAAAAGGCAACATTGCTCAATCAGCTTGACAAGGTGTAATAATATGCATAGACAAGAACAGTTAAACGGGGACTTGTTCTCTAGACAGTCTGCATTATATGTAACTATGTCTAACCTCTGCGTGTCTAACACTGTTATCAACATGTTGGAATACTGGGGGCTTTCAGACCACAGAACAAAGCAACAAATTCAAAGAGCTGGCGCAAGCACTACAGAAAACAAACAAACTGGTAAATGCTATCATCGCTAGAATATTTTTTGCACGGCTAAACGAACTAAAGGCTTCTTTTTTTGTTATCGTGGCTGCTTCTTCAGATCCAGGAAGACGCTGATGCGAAGGTACAGCGAGAAGGCGTTCTTCGGAAAGAGCTCTCAGACAAGTTTTCGGGCAGCCTCGAGGTACGAGCGTAGGAAAAGTTGTCGCTGCAGAGCACGCACGCACTTCATAAGCACCCATGCATTAGAGCTTCCAGGAAAGGTTGTGCCTGAAACGGGTTTGTAACCTTCTTGTGTACACGAACAGGATTTGTCCGCGAAGATGAACGAGCAAAATGAGGCGCGAAAAACTTCACTCGAAGAAAACGAAAGCCTCCGAACGCGCTTGCTTGACCTTCTTGGGAAATTCGAAGAGCAACAAAAGTAAGTAGTTGTAGTTGGTAAATTGGCGCGTATGTGCTAAATTCAGTGCATAGGTGCTGAACTGAAGTCGACATTAACTGTATGTGTGTATCAAGCTTTGTCCTTCTCGATATTGACCGCAGCGACAAAAGTGACAGCGCGAAATTTACTGCAGACAAGAGTTCTGCAATTTTCTACCCAGCTCTTTCTCGTCCTAGAAGCCTTGCACTCAACTCTTATTTCATTTTCTTAATCTCTTCTCTCCCTTCTCGTGGCTCACCTTCAACAACCCAAAAAGGTACTTTGACTCTTCCCTGAAGACCAAGGACTTGGAGCTTGAGCTCTCCGAGGCCAAGCGCCACCAGGAAGAAGCCGTTGCTGCTCAAGAAGCGGCCAAAGCAAAGGCCTTCGAGCAGCAGGCCAACACGCTGGCGGTGAGCGGTCACGTTGGCATACTAGACCCTCGATCCTCTTTTTTCGCCTTCTCCGTGGTACCATTCAACATCATCACAGCTGTGAATAAAGTTGTTCCCTGCTTCTTTCTCAACTCCCCCAGAAAACTGAGGCGGAGCTCCGGCGGCAGCTCACCCTTTATGGGAGCAAGTTTGAGACCTTTCAGAAGTCGATCGAGTCCAGCAACGAGGCCTTTCAGCAGTACAGGGAGCGGCTGGAAGGAAGCGCCAAAGCGAAGAAATTGTAAGCCTATGTCGCGAAGATTGCCTTTCACCACGCACGGCACCTGTTTTTCCCGCTTCCTTTCGTTCTTCCTCGTGCTTTGCGGATCGGTGCCACCGTCGTGTACTTGTGTGACTTTTCTTGTCTTTTCGGATAACGCAAGTGCACCCTCGTTGTGTTCATCGCTTGCTCTGCTACGTCATTGGTTTCTTTGATTCTCACGTGTTCTTCACGAAACCGCAGGCTGGAGCGCGAGTCTGCACTGCAGCGAGCCCGAGGGGACGCGTTGGAGACCAAAGTGGCGAAAATGACCGAGGCGGCCAAGGAAATGAGCAGCCTCCGCGCCCAGAAGGTTCGAGAATTAATGATGATATATGAACGAGAATCAATAAGTCCACAATTGATGTTTGTCGCTGAGAATGATTCAGAGCGTTCTCGTCGTTCATTTGAGGTGATAATTACTCGGTGCTCCCCGATCCATTCTCCCATCTGTCTTTGCATGTCTACCCGAATGAGAGCTCGTGATATATTTTCCTTCAGCACTACTTTTATTCGTTATCATTGAGGTGCTTACTTAAATGGTCTGTTATATGCTTCTCATTTCCTACTTTGGCTTGTTGCGCCTTGATGTTTTATGCAGGTGAAGCTTGAAAGGCTTTGCCGGACTTTACAGGCTGAGCGTGCGGGCATGGCAGCCAAACTCGCTGCTGCTGAAGGCAAGCCAACTCCGTCACCCCCAGCTGCAAGTAGCCCCAATGGAGTGGAAAGCGAAGTGGGGGCATCCTAGATAAGTAGTGAGGTGCTCACTGGGGCATTATAGATGTGCTGGAGGTGAAGTGACACAGCGGCCGTTGCTCTTGGAAGTCTTTTCGGGATACTATTTCTAGGTAGTGACCTTTGCCTTAAAGGAGCCAAAAGGGCCGCTCCAGCGGGAGCGGGAGCACGGCGCCCTAGAGCGGGGAAATGCGAGAGCGGAGTTCGAGTTCGAAACGCCCCTTCTTATTCGCATTGGGTATTGTTGCGTTGCTTTCCGTTGGGACCTGCCCGATGATTGTGACGTAATATAGAAATGTAAAAATCGAAAGCACGAGAACACGTTGAACTGAACAGTAACTGGAACTGGATAACTGTAATCCAGCCCCAGTCCCTCCTTTTGGGGGTGATTGGGCAAATATTTCTCGGTTGTTTGTGAACGAAAGCAGTAGCTTTGGTCGTCAACAATGGAGTAAGTTGGGGCTGCTCATCTTAGGCGCGAGGCTTGCGACCCGTGCAATTGAGATTTTGACAGCTTTCAACTTGTGCCTCCATGCCACCTGCTAGTTGTCTTTAGAAGTAGAATATTCGAGCTCTTCTCTTGTGATATTCACGATCCTTGCTGTGCGTATTCTGTTGCGCCGTTGTTAAAAAATGTGCTCCTGCGGTCGAAAACGAGCAGTCAACTCCAGGAAGAGCGCAAGCGCAAAGATGAAGCGGTAAGCTTTTGAATCTGAAACAATGATTTCTTCACACCAGCTTCTAGCACTGTTCTTTCTCGGGCTTGATATTGACAAGCTGTGTTCTGTTTTCAGGTCCGCGCTACCATCATGCAAAAGCTCATTGAGACAGGCGAAAAAGAACAGTAAGTCTTCATCAAGCGCATGGTATTGTAAAGTAGAGCGACTGAGATTGATCTTTGGTAATCCTTGTGTTTGTGCTAGGCTGAAGGAGATGTTGCGGACCAAGCTCGTGGAGTGCGGCTGGAGAGACGATCTACGGGAACACTGCAAAGGTACTGGCGTTACAACCACCCGCTACTCTACCTAGGCCTCTGAAGTTACCGTGGACACACGATCAGTCCTAGCTCAACTGCTAACCTTTTCTTGCGTGTGTGGGCTGTGCCTTGCCTTCTTGTGCAGAGGTGATTCGGTCGAAAGGCTTGGAGCGCATCACAGTAGACGAGCTCGTTCAAATCATCACTCCGCGCGGGCGCGGTAATTGCAAATTGAGAATGAAATAGCGTACACTTTTTCTGCATCATTCTATTCGTATCCAAGATCCTCGGAATGACATGAACACATCTCTCTTATATTTCTTCGTTTGTTTTTGCGCAGACACGGTGCCTGACCAAATCAAGGCCGACTTGCTGCAGCGCATTCGCCAGTTCCTGCAGAGCACTTAAGCTTTCTTCTCCTTCGGTGCCATTGCCGAGTGGAGATCTGTTGCTGTGCAGACCTTTGGTGCATAGATTATGGAGTATAACCACCCTCGAAAGAGGGTGGGGTATAGCGACACCATTTCCAACTTTGTTGATTTATTTGATAAACATTATATACACGTAGCGGAAGCACCATTTAGCCGGCTCACATTCACATGGCGCCGTAGCCACATTGATTTGCAATGCCAGCGGATATCGGAGATAAGAACGCAAATCCTTAGCTCTAGAGCCCGGAGCCCGGACATTAAAGAACCGCTGCTCATAGGCCATAGAACTATTGTTTATGAACTATAAACTACAATCATAAAAATTAGAACCAACAAGGCCCTGGCCCTTATAACTTATAACTTAAAACCTATAACTTAACTTAGAAATTTAAAAAATTAAGTTAGTATTTGCATGCTTATAATAACGACTAAATAAATTCTAGTCTTCTGGTATTAAACATTAAATATTCTGAGTACTTCGGGGCTCGTGTTCCGTAGATTTAGCCATTGAAGGCGAGTTGGCAATTCGAAGGCCAGTGTGCCGCGAGTACTCGGGATGAAGGCAGCTCAATGAGGAAATAAGACCGTCTATAAAAACTTAAAGGGACTCACAAGACGTCGCGCTCCTCCAGAGGTTTGAACTCCTTCGCTTTGTTCTCCTCGGGTGCTGCTGCTGCTTGTGCTGCTGCGTTCTGAGCAACTGCGGCGGCTTCTGGGGCCGTGGAAGGGAGGGCTTCTGCAGCTGGAATGCCGGTGGTTGCTACGCTATTACCTGCCTCCGTTGCAGCAGCTGGCCCGGTAACAGGAGCTGGTGTTGCCGTTGCTGCAGGTGCCAATGCCGTGGTGTCAGGTGCTTGGGTGGAATCTGAGGTCGGCACTTCAGAGGGTGCGGCTTGGATGATTGGAGCAACAGCTGGAGAAGCTGCAGCAGCAGCGGCTACGGGCGGCACACCTTGATTCATTTGAAGAGGCGGAAAACTCGCCGACGTCGCCGCAGTTCCTGCCGATCCTGGGGCTGCTGCTACTGCTGCTGCTGAAGCTGCTGCTGACGCTGCGGCAGCTGGTTGCTCGGAGGTGGCAGCGGCCTGCTGTTGCTGCTGCGCTGCGGCATAGTGTTGGGCTGCGGCTGCTTGTTGCTGCTGTTGCTGCATTGCTGCATGTTGCTGCTGCATGGCGCGCTGTTGCATGGCGCGCTGTTGAGCCGCGTACTGCAGTTGTGCGGCGTGCTGCTGCTGCGCGAGCCGCTGTTGTTGCGAAGGCGCCTGCATGGGCGGTTGCTGCGCTGGGTTCGGGAAGCCTGGGTAAGGTGCCCCAGGAAACCCCGCCACCATGTGCTGGGCTGGGTACGGTTTCGGTTGCTGCATCTGGGGCTGGGGCTGGGGCTGCTGGTCAAGGCGCACTCCGAGGCGCTGCGCCGCGGACTGCAGCACTTGCTGCTTGTCGAGCACGGGCTGGCCTGCCGCTTGAGCGTTCGCCACGTTAATTTGCCGCAGCGAGTCCTGTTGAAGCAAGTTCACCTGGTGGCTCACGCTGCCGTCCGTCAGCGACACGAGGCCGTCGCCGCGCTGCACTGCGGCCGCCGCTTGCGCAGCTGCCCGCCCGGCGTCGTCTTCGGTGTTGTAGACGCCCACGAAGTGCTGCTTGCCCTGGGCCGAGACTTGCGCCACCCAACGGCCGGTCTTGTCCATAAACACGTCGGCAAACCGCAGCGACGGCTGAGACTTGGGCCGGCTCGGCATCCGCGCGCCTCGCCCTCGTGCTGGGCCACGCGACCCGCCGTTGGTTAATACGCTGTCCAGGGCCTGCGCAATAATAAGAAAGGAACCAACCGCAAGCAAAAAATAACGACGCATTTTGACTTGCAAGACGATTCAAGAGACTGTAACAAGATGGCGCGGTCTCGTTTACAGCGGAGAGAAAAAAACTTCCATAGAAAAAGAGATGCTCATACATGAATGCTTTACCTTTTGCTCCCGCAATTCGTACTCCTGGTCGGCGCGTACACGCTCCGGATAAGGGGTGTCGCTCCACCTAAAACGGAACAGAAGAATACGTCAGGCACTGCTCCGAAACATTGCGCATGGCAATAAACTAGCTTTGTTCCATTAGAAAGACAACTAGAAATGGTAACGATAAGTTGCAAGAAGTTCGGCGCATAGTCTTACCGTGCAAGTTTGAGGAGGCGGCGGTGGAGTTGCGCTTGCAACTTTTCCTTTCGCTCGGCCAAGTCTGCAGCCTGACGTAGCCCGCCCGGTTTCATGGCTTGCTCTTGTAGACTTATAATATCTCGAATGATTTCAGCATTGCGATCAAGCATCTCCTGAGCAGCAGCCGTGGTCATCGCCTTCTCGCTGTTACAGAGAACACAGACGATCAATATATATTTGAATACAAATAGAGATACAGCCCGAAAGTACTAGATCACACGCTAATTTACTCTCCACCTAATCCAATATGTTGCAATCTCTCAAACTAAGGCGGGAGCATCCATGCTAACCTCTTGTCGCCCTTTCGGGGCCGTGCCGTAGACATTTTGTATTAGGCTCTCACTCACTGTTCTTTGACTAGTCGAATCCACTTGTCATTCAAACCAGCGGGCGGAACTCGGACGTCTGAGAAATCCGAGTGAGAATTCGAGTCCGAGCGACCAGAAATCTACGGGCCGAGTCCCGAGTGAGCTCCGAGTGTAGGGTCACAGTCGAAACATCAAAACGAAACCAAATCAGAAACAAACATGGTTTTAGCGCCGGTTTTGTTTCTCCGAAACAAACTTCGTCCTGCGTCCGGGCGTTTCCCCGTTTCGCGAAACGAAACGAAGGTACAGATCGCTCGGTTTGTTTCGATGTCTTCGCTTAATCCGTGTTTTTGTATCGCCCCATGGGCCCCCTACGGGAAGGCCTTGGTAAGAGGCGGGGTTGTCCTACGTGACTTAAAAAGGGCCAGCTCGAAAACTGGTTAACTCTTGATGTGAATCAGCCCTCAAAATATCCTTCTTGATCTCTTTTGAAATCCCCTCGAGGGGTTTTGAAAAAAATTGTAGTGGATTTACGGAACTCCCCCCGAGGGGGTCTGGAATGAAGTCCGTTTCGTTTCGGCTTGCTGTACAGAAACATGATAAATATGTTGCGTTTGTTTCACCTCGAGAAACGAAACGCCCCCAATAACCCCATCTCTCGGTGTGTTTCATTTCGAAACAACTAGAAGAACAGAGCCCCTAAAAACCGGGGTTTCGTTTCATCTCACTTTTTTGGTTTCGACTGTTTCCCTATCCGAGTGGCCTCCTCCTGCTGCGCCCGAGTCCCGAGTGAGCCCCGAGTGGCCCAAGCCGCAAACGGCCGAGTCCCGAGTGAGCGAGGAAAAAACTCGGGACTCGCTCGTAACTCGGAGGGCTTACTCGGACCCCATTAAACGTCCATGGCCACCTCAAGTTTGTTACCGGAGTGAAAAATGATGTAGTAGTCCATATTAGCGACCATAACTGCGTTATGGTCGCTAATATGGACTACTACATTAGAGCATACCACAGCATAAATGGTAAGGGAAAATACAAAGTCCAAACAAAAGATGTTTTCTCTAGCAGAACTAACATAACTAAATTGTGTCC